>Ga0116142_10004783_pt1 | contig 12626 bp, 8 predicted proteins | sample AD_UKC033_MetaG_FD_89785 | JGI IMG/M metagenome (GOLD analysis project Ga0116142, IMG submission 89785) | Active sludge microbial communities of municipal wastewater-treating anaerobic digesters from USA - AD_UKC033_MetaG | ecosystem: Engineered > Bioreactor > Anaerobic > Digestate | place: USA... | reverse complement strand
CGGAACCTTGACTTTTCGTCGACACGCGCCTTCAGTCTCGGGAACTATTTTCAGTCGTACCTGTGGTTTCAAGCGGCCGCGTTGCTCGTGGCCGCGGCGGCGGCGACCGCGGGGATTCTGCTGGCGCGGGCGGGGCTCTTCGGCCACGTGTGGGGCCGTGTGGCCTACTCGGTTTGGCCGGTGAGCGCACTCGCGCAACGATTCGCGCTGGCGCGGTTCTTCCGCACCTTCGCGCTGCTCATCGCGAGCGGACTGCCCGTGCAGCGCTGCATCGAGCAGGCCGCCGCCGCGTCCGGCAACGCCTACGTCGCGGACGACCTTGTGCGCGCCGTGCCCTACGTGATGCAGGGCGCTTCCCTCGTCGAGGCGTTTGGCGCGAGCCGCGTGCTGACGCCGACCGCGCGCGAAATGCTCGCCGTGGGCGAAACCAGCGGCAGGCTCGATCACACGCTGCATAAGGTCGCCGAGTATCACATGAACGAAGCGACGCACGCGCTGGCGGTGCTGGCGCGCGTGGCCCGCGTCGCCATCACCTTGCTTGTGGGGCTCGTTATCGGGTACATCGTCATTTCGTTCTACACGAACTATTATGGCGGGATGCTGAACAGCATTCGTTGAGTATCCCGGAACAAGTGGACGGAGAAGGGCGGTATGACGCTTGATCAGGAGACGCCGCGCGAGACGCGGGACTGGACGAAACTGCTTTGGGTCGGCATCGTGGCGATGCTGGCCCTCATGGCCCTCATCCTGTGGTGGGCGGGGCGACCCGAGCCGGGCACGTCCATCGTTTACAGCAAGCACATCCTCATCGGCTATGATCCCGGCAACCCCGCGGACCGCGAGCGGGCCTTCGAGTTGGCCGCGCGCCTGCGCGAGCGTGTCCTGGCGGGAGAGGACTTCGCGAGGCTTGCGCGCGAGTATTCGAGCGACAAGAACAGCGCCACGCGCGGCGGCGAGTTGCCGCCGTTCCGGCGGATGGACGAGCTTGAACCGGCCTTCGCGCAATACGTGTGGAACGGGCCGGTCGGCTACTTGAGCGATGTTATCGCGACAAGATTTGGCTTCCACATCGTCCTGGTGACGGACCGCCATATCTCGGCCGAGGACGCCTATAACATCGAACTCGAGCGGCGAGCCGCCGAGGCGCTCGAACGCGGTCAAGCCGACGATCGAGAGCCCGCCCCGTCTTTACCGGCGAATCCCGCTCTCGAAGACGCCCTCCGCTGACGAGCACCGCGGCATGGTGACGGGGGCGATTGCCCGCCTTACTCCGCCGGCTTGCGGCCAATGGCGATAATACTGTTGTGACTATGAAAAGGCAGGTGTTCCAGTATGCGAACCAACGGCATCAGCAGCTCAAAAAGGCGCATTTGACCCGGCTCAAGTGTATCCTTGCGCAATACCTTGCCGGATACCCGCCATCCGAATCCGCCTACGCGGTTGAATCCCCTGATCCTGACAACATCAAATCCCGCGTCTCTGAGACGATTGCCTAGCGCCGTCTCCGTGTAGCGCCGAAAATGGCCCAGTGTCTTGTCGATCTCACAATAGAGCGCGGGATTGTTCGGAACAAGGATGACAACGCATCCTCCGGGCTTCAACGCACGAAGGAATCCGTGCAGGAGAAGGAGTTCATCTTCAATATGTTCCATCACATTGACACACAGGACGGAATCAAACGCTCCGTCCTGGGTCGCTCGTTCCATGTCCTTGGGGTTGGTTAGATTCCCTTGGCAGATGCGGACGTTCTGTAGGTGGCCATAGGCGTGTTCGAGGCGTTCAACATAGAATAGATCGTCCTCCACACAGCACAGGCGCCGCCTGTCCAGCAAGAGTTCCGTGAGATTGCCGATGCCGGCTCCCGCCTCCAGGATTTCCTCGCCCAGATAATGCGCGAACTGAGCAAGAAGCCACCGGTTGAACCGCCTCGCGCGTTGCATCGCCTGCAATACGAGAAAGCCCTCATGCTTGCAGTAACGGATCTCGAAGCGGTAGCGAAATAACGCCCAGAGTGCCTTCACGCCGTCGCGCCATGTGATCCTCTTGCCCTCCGGATATGTTCGGCCACGATAGGAAACAGGCACCTCGTAAATGCGCGCGCCCCAACGGGCGAGCTTTGTCGCCAGTTCCGGCTCCAGATCGAAACCGGCGCTGCGGAGCAGCAATTGCCGCATGATATCCGCGCGCACGAGCTTGTAGCATGTTTCCATATCGGTAAGGTTGAGATCGTTCAGAATATTGGTGAGCAGGGTAAGCGCCTTATTGGCTACCATGTGCCAGAAGTACATGGCCCGGGAGTAGCGTCCAACAAGAAACCGCGATCCGAAAACCGCGTCTGCCACGCCATCCTTGACGGGCTCCAGTAACGCGACGTAGTCATACGGGTCGTACTCGAGATCGGCGTCCTGGATAATCATCCAGTCACCGGTCGCGTGCTGGATGGCGGTGCGTACTGCGCCGCCCTTTCCCTGATTCCGGTCGTGATAGACGGGCTTGATGACATCGTGCTCACGAGCCATGGCCGCGATAATATCGCGGCTGCCGTCCGACGATCCGTCGTCCACAACCACCACCTCGCGTTCCATCGGCAGTGGAACACTGAGCACCTTCTCCAGCAAAGGTCTCAGTGTGCGAGATTCGTTATAAACGGGAACGAGGATACTGAGTTTCTGTGTGGATAGACTGCCAGCTTGTTTCATGAGATCGTTGACTCGCTTCGACGATTCCGATTGGAGAGAAGTATACCATTCCTTCGCCTCTCAAACGGGGAACGTGGTCGGTCGATCAGGCTGCTCAAGAACTGCCGGAACGCGCCGGGCGGTTGAGTGGACACGGATAGACGGTGATATACTCTCGGTGCGCTCAGGCGGCAAGTGGGGAGTGCAGTACATTGACGTGGCGATGCATATGGCGCAATAAGCTCGATGTTGCGGTACGTGTAGGTGCGCTTGTGATCCTTTTCGTGATTTTCGGCAATATCAAGGAGCTGCAGCAGACGTCACGCGAGTGGGTGAAGGTGTTTCGAGAAGCGGGCCGCGATTACGAAGGCGTGCGAGACGGGAACGACGAGATGCGGGTTGCGAGGGAGGCCGCGGCGCGCATCCCGCCGGATGCGGTGTATTACTACACACGGCGGGGTAATTGGACGGAGGTCCGCGTACGCTACGCCATGTGTCCGAACAATCGGACAAGCGCATTCTGGACAGTCGATGATCATCGGTGGCAGTACTTCCTGGATATGGGGCGAGAGGTAAAAGACCCGCCTCCGGAATGGAATAGCGTGCGGCTTTCCGGCGGCGTCATGCTGTATTCCCGTCCTGGTTATGAGATACCGCCCCCGGCGCCGCGCCCAGCAGCCTCACTCAAGCGTCGCCTCTTCGCCTTCGCAGTATTGCTTTTCGCGCAGACGCTGGGCGGGTTTGCAGCGCTCAGCGTCGCCGGGATTGGCCCGGAACGAGGCGGTTCCCTGTGGTTTCTCGGAGCGTCTTTTCTTGCCGGTTTTGCCATGCTGACGGGCGCGCTCTGGGTATGGCTTGTGCTCGGCGGTTCGTTGACGCCCGCGGCCGTCTGGATAGTCGCCATAGGCATACCACTGCTTCTTGGCCTGCCTGCCTGCCGGCGGTGCGCGAGCCGCCTGCGAGAGTTGGTGGCGGAGAAGAGCCTCCGTGCAAGTCTGCCGCTCTCCCCGTTGGGCGCCGCTGTGGCCATCGGCGTGGCATACTATGTCAGCCTGTATCTCGTGCCCGTTGTCTTGTCGCCGGTCTATTCCTTTGATGCCCTGTCCCACTGGGTCTATAAGGCCAACGTACTCTTCCAGATACCGACGCTTGAATCCTCGAAGTTTACCCGCCTCAATGAATACCCGCTGCTTTGGCCGCTGAACATTGCCATGCAGTACGTGCTCGCGGGCGGTATCCATGATGAACTTGCCAAGTGGACCATTGCGGCGCTGCTGATTGCCTTTCTTACACAACTGATGGGCGCTTGCGCCATGTTGGGTGTTTCCCCGCTCTTTACCTGGGCATTCTTGCCCCTCTTCATTATTTGTTTCAATGACCCTTCGTTGCGCTGGGCCTACGCGGATACCCCTCTGATTGCGTTCCTGGCCGCGGCGCTTGCGGCGCTTACCGGGGTTTTCGGCAAGGAGGGGCGGCTACGCTATCTTGTGCCGGGATTTCTCTTCTTATGCGCCGTGGCTGGAACAAAGTTTGAAGGTGGACCAACGGTGATTGTCGTGGCGGCGGCGCTGGCCTTGTGTTGGCCGCGTTTTCCTCTCAGTTGGCGCGGCTGGTTGGTGGGCGCGAGTTTCTGTCTTCCAGCGCTTATTACGATAGGGTGGCACTGGCACCAATCGTCTCGTGGCTTTGTGAAGGAGGCGCATTTCCAAGAGCCCGTTACATGGGGGAAGGTCCAACTGCTTTTCGACAATATCTTTGCGCCGCCTGACTACTGGACGGGAGCGGCGGGATGGACTCTGTTCGCGGGCATGGCGCTGTTCGTTGCGCTTCGCTTTGGTGAGGTTTGGCGACCGGGCGAAAGGTTCCTGGCAATTACCGGGCTTGGCCTCCTTGGGTTGTCCATCGTCGCCTTTTTGGGATGGCCGGCGAATTTCATTCGTCATCAAGTCTACACTGCACTTCCCCGTTTGATCCTCCATGCCGCGCCGGCCCTGTTTCTCTTCGTGGCGAGCCTGATGGGGCGTGCGCCGACGACGGCTACTGGCGATGGGGAACACGAGGCGGCGCCAGCGCAACGATTATGAACAGACACGGCAACGAGTATGAGCAAGACAAATAGGCGCGCGTTTGCCTTAGCCACTCTTAAGGCGTGAGTATTCGGAAAGCCTCCCTTGCGGCCTCGAGGGTGCGGTCGAGTTCGGTGTCGCCGTGGGCGGCGCTCATGAAGGCCGCCTCGAACTGCGACGGCGCGAAGTACACGCCCCGTTCGAGCATGCCCCAGAAGAACTTCGCGTAGCGCGCCGTGTCCGATGCGGTGGCTTCGGCGTAGTTGCGCACGGGGCCGTCGTGGAAGAACATGCACGCCATCGAGCCCACCCGCGTCTGATACACGGGCACGCCCGCTTCCTCCGCGATTTCGCGTAGCCCTTCGCACAACATCGCGAGCCGGCGCTCGATGCTGTCGAACACGCCGGGTCGCTCGAGCACGGAGAGCGTCGCAAGGCCCGCCGACGTCGCCAGCGGGTTCCCCGAGAGCGTGCCCGCCTGATACACGGGGCCGACGGGCGAGAGACGGTCCATGATCGCCGCCGGGCCGCCGTACGCGCCGACGGGCAGCCCGCCGCCGATGACCTTCCCGAGCGTGGTCAGGTCGGGCGTGATGTCGTAGTGCTCCTGCGCGCCGCCCAACGCGACGCGAAAGCCGGTCATCACCTCGTCGAAGATGAGCAGCGCGCCGTGTTTCGCCGTGAGCGCGCGCAGCCCTTCGAGGTATCCCGGCTCGGGCGTCACAACGCCCATGTTGCCCGCCACCGGCTCGACAATCAGACACGCGATGTCTGCGCCGTGCCGCACGAAGACGTCGCGCGCGGCGTCGAGGTCGTTATAAGGAATCGTGATCGTGCTCGCGGCGTGCGCGGCGGGAATGCCGGGGCTCGTGGGCGTTCCGAGCGTCGTGAGCCCGCTGCCGGCCTCCACGAGCAGGCTGTCCACGTGGCCGTGGTAGCAGCCCTCGATCTTCACCACGAGATCGCGTCCCGTGTATCCGCGCGCCAGGCGCAGCGCGCTCATGGTGGCCTCGGTGCCGCTGTTCACGAGGCGCAGCTTCTCGATGGACGGGAAATGCTCAATGACCTTCTCCGCAAGGCGGATTTCGGCCTCCGTCGGGATGCCGAAGCTCGAGCCGCACTCGAGCGCCTTGCGCACGGCGTCGACCACCTCGGGGTGGGCGTGCCCGAGCACCAGCGGCCCCCACGACAGCACATAGTCGATGAGTTCGTTGCCGTCCGCGTCCGTGATGATCGGGCCCTTGCCCGATTGCACGAAGAACGGGTCGCCGCCCACGCCCTTGAACGCGCGGACGGGGCTGTTCACCCCGCCCACCAGCACGCGGTTGGCTTCCCGCCAGAGTTGGTCCGATTTGCTGCGTTGCATAAAGTCGCCTCTTTGTTAGTAGTTCAGGCTTCAGCCTGTCCTTGGAACAGCATGAAGGCTGAACTGCGAACGGCTTTCCCGCTCACTTCAGCCAGTTGGCCGCCTCTTTTGCCCAGTAGGTGAGGATCAATTTCGCGCCGGCGCGGCGAATCGCGAGCAGCACCTCGCGTATGGCGCGCTCGCGCTCGATCCATCCGTTCGCCGCCGCCGCCTCGATCATGGCGTATTCGCCCGAGACGCTGTAGGCGGCGATGGGCATCGGGAACTCGTCCGCCGCGCGCCGGATCACGTCGAGGTACGCGAGCGCGGGCTTGACCATGACGATATCCGCGCCTTCGTCGATGTCCTCCTCGATCTCGCGCATCGCCTCCTCAAGGTTCGGCGGGTCCATCTGGTACGACCGGCGATCGCCGAATTGCGGCGGCGATTCGGCGGCGTCGCGGAACGGCCCGTAGAACACGGACGCGAATTTCGCGCTGTACGCCATGATGGGCACGTCCTGGAAGCCGTTGTCGTCGAGGGCGTCGCGTATGGCGGTGACGCGCCCGTCCATCATGTCCGAAGGCGCGACGAGGTCGGCGCCCGCGCGCGCGTGGGCGAGCGCCTCCTTCGCCAGCAATTCAAGCGTCGCGTCGTTGGCGACGTCGGGCGCGCCGTCGCGGTTCTTTGCGATCACGCCGCAATGGCCGTGGTCCGTGTATTCGCAGAGGCACACGTCCGTGATAACGCACAGTTCGGGCCGCGCCTTCTTCACCGCTTCGATGGCGCGACAGACGACGGCGGCGTCGGCATACGCCTCCGAACCGGCGGCATCCTTATGCTCGGGAATGCCGAACAGGATGATCGCGGGCACGCCCGCGTCCGCGACGGCTCGCGCCTCCTCCACTAGTGTGTCCACGGACCACTGGAATTGGCCCGGCATCGACGCGATGGGGTTGCGCACGCCCGCGCCGGGCCGCACGAACAACGGCATGATCAGGTCGTCGGCGCGCAGGTGCGTTTCGCGGACCATGCGCCGCAGCGTTTCATTACGGCGCATGCGCCGCAGGCGCGTTATGGGGTAGGGCATGCTTTGGTCTCCTCCGCCCGGTGTGGGCGCTTGCCGCAAGGCATTGTACACAAAAGGCGTGGCGATCCTTAACGCACTGCTCGCCGCGCCTTGATGTTGTCGCGCGCGATGCCTAAACTGGCCGACAGGACGCAATCGAAAGGGACGCCTTATGCAGGGAATCACACGTCGCGCATGGCTCGGGAGCGTGGCGGCGGGCGCGGCCACGACGGCCTTGGGAACACCGCGACGCGCGCGCGGCGAAACGCCTGCGCGCCGCCCGCCGAATATCATCTTCATCCTGGCGGACGACCTGGGTTATGGCGACCTCGGCTGTTACGGCCAGGAACGCATACGGACGCCCCGGCTCGACGCGATGGCGTCGGAAGGCATGCGTTTCACCGACGCTTACGCGGGGAGCACGGTGTGCGCGCCGTCGCGCTGTGCCCTGATGACCGGACTGCACACGGGACATTGCACGGTCCGCGGGAACAAGCTCGTGCCACTGCTCCCGGACGACGTGACGGTGGCCGAGGTCTTGCGCGACGCCGGCTATACGACGGCGCTCATCGGCAAGTGGGGACTGGGCGAGCCCGAGACCACGGGCGTCCCGAACCGCCAGGGCTTTGATTACTTCTTCGGCTATCTCAACCAGCGCCACGCGCACAACTACTACCCCGACTACCTCTGGCGCAACGAGGAGCGCGTGCCCATCGAGGGCAATGTGCAGAGCGAGAAAGACGGCGTGGCGGCCCAATGCGCCCAATACAGCCATGACTTGTTCACCGAGGACGCGCTGCGATTCACCGATGCGCAGGGGGACAAGCCGTTCTTCCTTTACCTCGCCTATACCATCCCGCACGCGAACAACGAACGCGGCCACGCCGAAGGCAACGGCATGGAGACGCCCTCGGACGCGCCGTATTCGGACGAGGCGTGGCCGCAGCCGCAGAAGAACCACGCCGCCATGATTACGCGGCTTGACCGCGACGTGGGCCGGGTGCTGGACCGCGTGCGCGAGCGCGGGCTCGCGGAAGACACGCTCGTGTTCTTTTCGAGCGACAACGGCCCGCACAAGGAAGCGGGCGCCGCCCCGAACTTCTTCCGCAGTTCCGGGCCGGTGCGCGGGATCAAGCGCGATCTCTACGACGGCGGCATTCGCGTGCCGTTCATTGTCTGGGGACCAAGCGCGGTCCCGGCGGGCGCAACCAGCGACCACGTATGCGCGTTCTGGGATTTCCTGCCGACCGCGGCGGAGCTGGCGGGCACGACCGCGCCGCCGGGACTTGACGGCGTCTCTTTCGCGCCCACGCTGCTGGACGCGGCGGACCGCCAGCGGCGGCACGAGTTCCTCTATTGGGAGTTCCATGAAGGCGGCTTCAATCAGGCGGTGCGCATCGATCATTGGAAGATCGTGCGGCCAGGAACCAAGGCGCCCATCGAGGTATACGACGTCGCGTCGGATATCGGCGAAACAAGGGACCTCGCGGCGGATCAACCCGGCCTCGTGCGCCGGGCCGAGGCGCTTTTCCGCGATCAACGCACCGATTCCGCCGAGTGGCCCGTGCCGCAGCGATAGGAGCGGGGGCGTCCCGCCCCCGAATAAGGAACCCTCACCCCAACCGTCTCCCCCGGGGAGAGGGGAGTGAGAGGGCGGTCTTATCAGGCGCGGCGTGCCAGAGGCGAACAGGACGAATAGGTCGTATAGGTCCTATACGGCCTATTGTTCGTCCTCCAGCAGCGACAGCATCTCGTGGTAATGTGTAAACCGCTCGCGCGGTTTCCGGACCGCTTGGCCGCGCAGAATCTCGGCCTGATCAATGATGCGCCAGTCGGCCATGCCGACAACGCGCGTCCCGCGCTCGCGCAGCAGGTCGAGCAGCGGCTGTGTGTCCGGGACTTCGCAGGGCGTCAGTTTCGGCGCGTCTTCGAGCAGGTGCTTTACCGTTTCGGCGCTGCACGGCTTGTTGGTGCCGATGATTCCCGTCGGGCCGCGTTTGATCCAGCCGGCCACGTACAAGCCCGGCACCGGCTTGCCGTTTTCCGTGACGCGCCCGCCCTCGTTCGGGACAAGACCGTAACGGTCGTTGAACGGCACCCCCGGGATCGGTACACCGCGGTAGCCGATGCTGCGGAACACGAGACCGCAGGCGAGGCGCGTCGTCTCGCCCGTGCTGCGCGCACGGCGGCCGCCCGCCGGACCGACCAACTCGTTGCGGCCCAATTGGATTTCCTCGACACGACCCACGCCCCGCAGCTTAATCGGACTCCAGAGAAACTTGAAACGGAGTCGTTTGCTTTTCTCGGGCGACGGGGCCCGTTCCGCGAACTGGCCCAGGTACTTCAGGTTGTTTGCTTTCGTCGGATCGCGGAAGTCCTCTTCGTCCTCGGGCGCGATCTGCAGGTCCGCCGGATCCACCACCGGGTCGCAGTCCTCCAGCTCGCCGAGTTCTTTCAACTCCTTCGTGGTGAATTTCGCCTGGGCCGGGCCGCGCCGCGCGATGAGATAGACATCGCGGATGCGGCTGTGTGACAACGCATCGAGCGCGTGCTGCGCAATCTCCGTATGGCGCAGTTCGTTCACCGACTTGCACAGGATGCGCGCCACGTCGATGGCCACATTGCCCGCGCCGATGATGACCGCCGTCTCGACCGACAAATCGAATGTGAGGTGCCGGTAGTCTGGATGGCCGTTATACCAGCCGACGAATTGCGTAGCGCCGTAGCTGCCGGGCAGTTCCTCGCCCGCGATGGCCATACGTTGGTCTGTTTCCGTGCCGCACGCGAGCAGCAGCGCATCGTAGTACCGGCCTAGTTCCGGGATAGTCACGTGGTAGCCCACCTCGACGTTGCCGACGAAGCGGAACCGCTCATGGGTCGCGATCCGCTCGTAGACCTGGACCACGTTGCGAATGCGCGGATGGTCCGGCGCGACGCCGCCCCGCACCAGGCCGAACGGCGTCGGCAGGCGGTCGAACATGTCCACGGCGACCACGACGTCGCTCTTGAACAGCGTGTCCGCCGCATAGAAACCGCTCGGACCGCTGCCGACTATCGCGACGCGCAATGGGCGCTCATTTCTGCCTGGTGCCGACATCCAACACTCCTGCCGTAACAAGATAACGGGAGAACGGTCGCGTGACGACCGGGGCGCAGTCTAGCAGAATCGCCCGCACTGTTCACACAGGGTCGGGCGGCGCCGATGCGCCCAAGCGCTGGGCCGGGCCGTACGGGGCATATCCCGGCTAAAGGGGGTTCACATTCCTGAAGACGTGCACTTCACTGTGCATCAACGCTCTTGCGGGCCGCATCCATTCCTCGATGTCTGGCGGCGAGTCCGGCGAAGGGCCTGGAAACTCCCCAGCCGGGGCTGCGGTCGGTGGAATGCCCATGTCACGAGCAAAGCGTGTATAATGGCACAAGAACCCGGGGGAACATGAGATGGACGCACTGATTCCCGATGCGTATCGCTTTGCCTTGGACAACACGGTGGACGCGGTCATCATCACGGATATGAATAGCGTAATCCGTTACGTGAATCCCGCGTTTACGGCGACAACGGGCTTCACGGCGGAAGAGGCTCTGGGGTGCAAGCCGAACATCATGCGCTCCGCGCGCACCACGTCCGAGACCTACGAACAGATGTGGTCCGTTATCCGCGCCGGCGGCTGGTGGCGCGGCGAAATCGTGAACGTCAAGAAGACCGGAGAGGAATGGTACAGCTACCTTTCGATCTCGCAAATCCGCGATGAGAGTGGGCAACCGATCGCATACGTGGGCATTTCCCGGGATATTACCGAGATGAAGCAGCTCCAGATGCAGCTTAAGGACGCCGGACTTGAAGCCATCTTCATGCTGTCCGTGGCGTCCGAGGCAAAGGACGAGGTCACTGGCAGCCACATCCGGAGGGTACAGCACTTCTCGCAGGCGCTCGCGCTACGATTGGGGTTTGCCGAGATGGAGGCGGAGGAAATCGGATATTCGAGCATGATGCACGATGTCGGCAAAATGCGCGTGCCGGACGCCGTACTGAAGAAGGCCGGGCCGCTGACGCGGGAAGAGTGGGACGTCATGAGCCAACACCCGGAGCATGGCGTCATCATTCTGCGCGATAAGCCGTTTTACCGCGTGGCGCGGGACATTGCGGGCAATCACCACGAACGATGGGACGGCACGGGCTACCCGCACGGCAAGCAGGGCGAAGCCATTCCCATCGCGTCGCGTATTGTGACGGTCGCGGATGTGTTTGACGCCCTCACCACGGAGCGGCCCTACAAAGCCGCGTGGCCGGTGGAGACGGCGGTCGAGGAACTGCGCGCCCAGCGCGGGAAAGCCCTTGACCCGCATGTGGTGGACGCCTTCCTGGAATTACACGCCGAGGGCGTCATTGATCGGATTCGCGACGAGTTCCCCGCGCCGGAGTCGATGGTCGCCTGAGCAAACTGCGCAAATCGCGTCTTGGGCCCGCGCAATCACCCGCGACCTGGCGACGAAAAAGGTAACAAACCGCCGAAGACGGTTTCGGGCGGGTCGCCCGGCGGAACGCCGTCGCGGACCGACATCCCTTGCCGGGTGTCCATCAGGGCAAAGGAAGGCCGCTCGCACGATGCGAACGGCCTTCCGCGAACTATCTCGTGTTCCGGGCCCGGTCACGCGGGCGAACGCGCCTGAGCCTGTTTCCGGCGCAGTTGATGTATGCGCTTCATCTCCTCGAACGCCGCGTGGGCGCAGCCGGGACAATACCCGTGACTCACTTCGGCGTGGCGGGAGAGCGGCGCCTGCACCAGCACCCAGATGGCGCCCTTTCGGACCTTCCCGCATACGCAGCACTGAACTATCATTTCCGCAGCCTTTCCTGTTGCGGCGCTTGTCTCCAAGCGAGCAACTCTTGTGCCAATAATCGCCACCGCACGCCGACCTGACTTAACTTCCCGCCCTGCAATGTCCTACGCGGTCCGGCATGGAGCGGTTCCGTCAAAGAGCCTGGGCCAATTTCCGCCACCTTGGCAGATATTACCCTTAGGTCTGACCAATTCCCGCCAATTTCGGCGAACGGTTACACTTGTTCTACCTGCCACCCATAAGAAACTGCCTGCCACGTCGAGATAGTCAACGGGCGGCGGGAATGCCGGGTTGACGTGATTCGGCGGTGCTTCAACGGCCTCCGCGGGGGTCAGTCGCGCCGGTTGCCCCCGAGAAATCGCGGCCACTGGTCTTCCGGCAGCCGCGACCGCAGGAACGCGGCCACGGTGGACAGGTCTGGAATGCCGCTGCGGCCGCCCAGTACGGCGCATTTGAGCGCGGCGACCGCGGCGGCGAACCGGGCGCACTCGGGGGTTGTCCCGCCGCGCGCCAGGCCATAGGCGAAGGCCCCGTGAAATACGTCGCCCGCCCCTGTTGTATCCACGACGTCCACCGGGAAGGCTTCGCCGCGCGTGCGGCCCTCGGGGCCGGAACAGACCCAACCT
>Ga0116142_10004782_pt1 | contig 12627 bp, 8 predicted proteins | sample AD_UKC033_MetaG_FD_89785 | JGI IMG/M metagenome (GOLD analysis project Ga0116142, IMG submission 89785) | Active sludge microbial communities of municipal wastewater-treating anaerobic digesters from USA - AD_UKC033_MetaG | ecosystem: Engineered > Bioreactor > Anaerobic > Digestate | place: USA... | reverse complement strand
GCCGCCGACTGGAGCCTCACCCCCGGCCGCTACGTCGGCGTCGCGCCCCAGGAAGACGACGAAGACTTCGACTTCGAGGAGACCCTCCGCGGCATCCACGTCGAACTCGCCGACCTCAACACCGAAGCCGCCGATCTCGCCGCCAAAATCCAGGCCAACTTCCAGGAGTTGGGGATATGAAGTGGATGACTAAGCCCTTGGCCGAGATTGCGGATTTTAGCTTGGGTAAAATGTTGGACGAAAGGAAAAATAGGGGAGAAGCCCTTCCGTATCTTGCAAATATCAACGTTCGCTGGGGCGAGTTCGATCTTGAGAACCTTCGCGAGATGCGGTTCGAGCAAGATGAAATGGAGCGATACGGGTTGAAGTGCGGCGACATTCTCCTGTGTGAAGGCGGCGAACCCGGACGTTGCGCAGTTTGGAAAGAGCCTATGCCCGGAGTAATGTACCAAAAAGCCCTTCACCGCATTCGTCCTCATGATTGCCTCGATTACCGGTTCCTGTTCTATTCACTGCTTCATAAGGGAAGGCTCGGGGGCTTTACGCCTCTGTTAACCGGCGCAACAATCAAGCATCTTCCACGAGAAAAGCTCGCAGGAGTCGAGATAAGCTTTCCTTCGCTCGAAGTGCAGCAACGCATTGCAGACATCTTGTCGGCGTATGACGACCTGATCGAGAACAACCGGCGGCGGATGGCGTTGTTGGAAGAATCGGCCCGCCAACTCTACCGCGAATGGTTTGTCCGCCTCCGCTTCCCCGGCCACGAACACACCCCCATCACGAACGGCCTCCCCCAAGGCTGGGAACGGAAACGAATAGGTGATGTGGCCGATTGCGTTGGGGGCGGCACGCCTTCAACTGCGAATGCTGCTTATTGGGACGACGGCGAAATCACGTGGGTGACACCAACTGATGTAACGAGGAATAAGCATTTCGTTCTTCTGGATGCCGAGAAGAAGATTACAGAGGCGGGGTTACAGAATAGTTCGGCAAAGCTTGTCAAACCCCATGCCATTCTCATGACGAGTCGCGCCTCCGTCGGCTTCTTTGGCATAGCGGGCCGCGAAGTCTGCACCAACCAGGGTTTCATTTCTGTTGTGCCCCACGAACCCGTTTTGACCCCGTACCTCGTGTTTCATCTTTCCGACCGGGTTGAAGAAATCCGCTCCATGGGCAGCGGGAGCACGTACCCCGAAGTCAGTCGAGGGAAGTTTCGCGAATTCGAGGTGGTGATTCCCGCGCACAGCTTCACTCTGGAGTTTTCCGAGCAGGCCAGCCTCCACTTTGCTCAAATTCGTGTGCTCAAGCAGCACAATGAACGTCTCCGCGCGGCGCGCGATCTACTCCTGCCGCGCCTGATGAACGGGGAGATTGCGGTATGACAAGAAGCCAGGACCACCGGTCCGCTTGAACATCGGGGTTCAGGTTGCGAATTGTTGATGTAGAATCGGAAAGAAGGTAACATCAAGCGGGACACAGCCGGGGATTATCGATGGCCACTGCGGAACAACTGAAGGCGCTGATTCGGTCGCACCTAAGTGACGACGCGGAGCGGTTTTACACGATTGCGCTGCAAGTAGCGGCGCATGAGGCCCAACAGGGCCACGGGGCGCTGGCCCTTGACATCCGGGAACTCGTGGATAAGGCACGGCGGGAGCGCGGCCCTCGGATATTGAAGTTTCCGGTGGACTTGCGCGGGCTGGTGTTTTCCGAGGAACCGGACACGCCGCGCTCTGCGCTGGTGATTCCGGAGTCGTTGTCCGACCGGGTGCAGCGCATCGTTCATGAGTACCGTCAACAGCAGAAGCTGAAATTGCACGGGCTGGCGCACCGGCGCAAGGTGCTGCTTGTCGGGCCGCCGGGCACGGGCAAGACGATGACGGCGCGGGTGCTGGCGCATGAACTAAGGTTGCCGCTGCACACCGTCCAGGTGGACAAGCTGGTGACGAAGTTCATGGGTGAGACGAGCGCGAAGCTGCGCCAGATCTTCGAGCTGATTCAGCAGGAGCCGGGGGTCTACCTTTTCGACGAGTTCGACGCCATCGGTGGCGAACGCATGCTGGAAAACGATGTGGCGGAGATGCGCCGGGTGCTGAATGCCTTTCTACAGTTTATCGAGCAGGACAGTTCCGACAGTCTGATCGTGGCGGCGACGAACAGCCCGAAGCTGCTCGACCGCGCGCTGTACCGCCGTTTCGACGATGTGTTGTACTACGCACTGCCGGAAGAAGCCGACCGCAAACGGCTCATGCAGAACGTGTTGGGCACCTTCCTCGCGCCCAAATTCGCGTGGGCGGCGGTGCTGCGCCAGAGCGCGCGTCTCAGCCATGCCGAAATCGACACCGCCTGCCGCGACGCCATCAAGCGGGCCATTCTTGCGGACAAGACGAAGGTGACGGCCGGCGCTCTGCGGCAAAGTCTGGCAGAACGGCGGAGTGTCCATCAAGGGATAAGGGGGTAAAGCAGGATGGGGGGGCCTCTCTACCAACACCTCGACATATCGGGCCGTGAAGAATCACAGGGATTCACCAACCCGCGACGCGGGGGCGGCGACGCAAATATCCCTGTGCGTGATCAAGCCAGCCACAGCGAACTTCTGTTGTCCCGACTGAATGCCACGTGGCACGAGGTAGACGCCGCGCGCGCCGTGGTGCAAACAACCCGTCGCGGCGCATATATCGAGTTTGAAGGGGAACCCGGATACGACCTCAGAGTAACGAGTCTGGAACGTCTTCGTTCAGGGATCCGCCTATGCAACGTACGCGAGGTTCCGGGACCGGACGGAGCGCGCACATTGGCAACAGTCTATGTGCCGAATGAGAAACGCAGGCATTTCCTTAAGATTCTGGAGGGCTACGCCCTTCCGCCTGAAGAACGTAAGAAGCCAAAGCATGACAAACTCGTCCGGAGCATTTCCGACATTCGCCGCGCAGTACTGGAATCGTTCTGGCGTCCGGAAGAGCGGGACCAGATACCCGGTTCTTCGGCCGATTGGATCGAGGTCTGGCTTGGTACGGAATCCGGCGATGAAATTGCCCAATTCAGGGCGTTGCTCGAATCGCTGGAGGTTACTCAGGCCGAGGGACAATTGACGTTCCCTGAGCGTTCCGTATTACTGATCAAGGCGACCGGCGGGCAACTGGCCAGCCTTATTGAACGATCCGACATTATTGTTGAATTTCGCGTTGCAAAGCAGGTTGCCACGTACTACATCGAGATGGAGAGCCGGGATCAAGTACAACTGGTTCAAGACTTGCTGCAAAGAACACGATTCGAGGGGGACGGCGACATCGCAGTCTGTATCCTTGACAGCGGCGTGAACAGCGGACATGTGCTGCTCCAACCGGTGCTCGACGCAAGCGACATGCACGCCGTGATTCGCCAGTGGGGCATCCATGACAATGATGGACACGGAACGCTGATGGCGGGAACGGCCGCATACGGCGACTTGTTGCAGATTCTCAATAGTACTTCGGCCATTCGGGTATCACATCGACTCGAATCCTCGAAAATACTCCCGCCGCCGCCAGCACAGAACCCGAAAGAGCTTTGGGGGCATCGGACAGCACAAGGAATCAGTCTCGCGGAAATCCAGGCACCGCAGCGTCGGAGAATTGTCTGTCTTGCGGTGACCTCACCGGAGGACCTTGACCGGGGCCGCCCCTCCTCGTGGTCCGCAGAACTTGACTCTATTGCGTCGGGCTATGAAGACGATCGCAAACGGTTAATCATAGTAAGTGCGGGAAATGTTGTGGAGTCCAACAGTTGGCGCAACTATCCGCATGCAAATCTGACCGAAGAGGTACATGATCCGGCTCAGGCGTGGAATGCCCTGACGGCAGGTGCGTATACGGAAAAGGTACGCATTACTGACCCCACAATGATCTCTTGGAGTGCCGTCGCGCCCGCTGGTGGGCTTTCACCGTTCAGCACGACTTCTGCCGCATGGGATCGGCGGCGCTGGCCAATCAAGCCCGACATACTTCTGGAAGGTGGCAACGTCGCGGCCGGTCCAAATAATTCCATATTCGATACCGAAGACTTGAAATTACTTTCGACCAGTTCTGATCCGTCAACGGCTCAGTTCTTGCCGTTCAGCGCCACGAGCGCTGCCGCTGCACAGGCGGCCTGGATGGCCGCTCAGATTCACATCGCATACCCCGAAGCTTGGCCTGAAACAGTACGCGGACTCCTTGTGCACTCGGCACGCTGGACGCAGACAATGCTGCAACAGTTCTTGCCGCAGCTCAATCCAAGCAAGCAGGAGATCGCGAACCTCCTGCGGATTTGCGGGTACGGTGTGCCCAGCCTGCCACGTGCTTTGTATTCCTTGGCAAGTTCGCTGACGTTGATTTCCCAGGCAGAACTGCAACCGTTTGATAGGCGCGACAGCCGGTATGTAACGAATGAAATGCATCTATACAACTTGCCATGGCCCACGGAGGTCTTATCCTCTCTAGGTGAGAGTGCCGTCGAGATGAGGGTGACACTCTCCTATTTTGTTGAACCTGGGCCAGGCGAAGTAGGATGGGGCAATCGCTACCGGTACGCGTCGCATGCGCTCCGCTTCGCGTTGAATGGGCCGCAGGAATCGAAGGATGAGTTCGTCCGGAGAGTAAACCGTCAGGCATGGGAAGATGACGAAGGCCACCCTGGCACTGTGGGTCCGGGCGGCAAGTGGTTTATCGGGGAGGCACGGAACGTAGGTTCTATTCACTCTGATATTTGGCACGGCACGGCAGCCGAGTTGGCGACTTCGAATCTGGTCGCCGTGTATCCAACCACCGGCTGGTGGCGCGAGCGACAGCACCTTCGAAGATGGGACAGCCGCTGCCGGTACTCCCTGATAGTCTCTATTGAGACGCCGGAGCAGGAGATAGACATTTACACTCCTGTCGCGGTGCAGCTTGGTATCGCGATTCCCGTTCCGATCAATCACGAAAAGAGGTAGATCGATAACATCCACATGGTCACCGACATCAACAGCGAGGACCGGCTGGCCCAAGCGACGCTGGCAGAGTATCTGCGTGATGAGCCAAGGTGGCAGTCCGCGTGGAAAGGGCTGCTGCATCGGCAAATTGAGTCGGGTGTCTTCCCGAGGCAATTGGAAGGTCGTGGGCCGAGTTCTATTGGACAAATACCTGAATGGGTCAATAGACCGGATCGCTTCAAATCTCGTAAACTGTGCAATGGAAAGGATTTGCATATTGGGCACAATTGGAGCATTGTCCAATTGACTTGCGTCGAGTGTCCAATAGAAAGGCGGATAGGCGATGATTGCGGACACGACCAGCGAAGGAATGGCGGCTTGGGTCAAGCGACTGCGGGCATGTTTATTCCCGTCCCCGTGGCTCGTGAGGCCACAGACGGCATAAAGTCCAAAATGCTGCAAATAACCGATGTCTATAAAGACCCTGTACGATATGAATTGCTGTAACGCATTGCAGCGCAATGTTTTATATAAATGGCGCCCAAAACCGAATGTCCTTTAGAATTGGGCTGAGTGTCCTTTAGAAAGGCCGATTGGCGTTGATTACGGACATCAACAGCGAAGACCGGCTGGTCCAGGAGACCGTGGCGCGGCACCTTGAGGAAGCGCTGGGTTGGGAGACGTGTTTCGCGTGGAACGAGGAGACGTTCGGGCCGTCGGGGCTGCTGGGGCGGGGTTCGGAGCGGGAGGTGGTGCTGACGCGGGACTTGCGGGCGGCGGTGGTCCGGTTGAATCCGGAATTGCCGGGGGAAGCAGTCGAGCAGGCGGTCGAAAAACTGACGCGGGTGGATTATTCGCGGTCGCTGGTGCAGCACAACCGGGAGTTCCACGGGTATATCCGGAATGGGGTGCCGGTCGAGTGGCGGGACGGGTCCGGCGAGACGCAGTACGCACGGGCGCGGGTGATCGACTTCCGGGCACCGGCGAATAACCGCTTTCTGGCGGTGCGCGAGTTGAAGATACAGGGGGTGCGCGTGCCGCATTACAACCGACGCGCGGACCTGGTGTGTTTCGTAAACGGGCTGCCGCTGGTCTTCATCGAGTTGAAGGCGGTCTACAAGAACATCCGCGAGGGATTCGACAAGAACCTGACCGATTACCTGAACGAATACACGATCGCGCACGCGTTCCACCACAACGCATTTCTGGTGGTCAGTAACGGCGACCGGGCGCGGTACGGCACGATCACGGGCCGGTGGGAGCATTTCGCGGAGTGGAAGCGGGACGACGAGCAGTCCACGGCGCGGCTGGACGCGCAGGCGCTGGTCGAGGGGATGCTTGCGAAGGATCGGCTGCTCGATCTGATCGAGAATTTTGTGTTGTTCGACGACAGCCGCGCGGGTGGCACGCGGAAGATAATGGCGCGGAACCATCAGGTGCTGGGCGTTAACCGCGCGGTAGCGTCGGTGCGGCGTCAGGAGGACTTGAAGCGCGAATATCCGCCGGAAGAGCGCCTGCTTCGCTATGAGATACAGCGTTCGGTGCCGAAGAAGGCCGCCGAAGAAGGCGAGGCCGCCAGGGCGCTCCCGCGAAGAGAAACGGAACTGCTGCAAGTGATCGAGCGCGCGCACCCCGACCTCGGGCGCCTGGGCGTGTTCTGGCACACGCAGGGGAGCGGCAAGTCGTATTCGATGGTGTTTTTCGCGGAGAAGGTGCGGCGCGTGGTGCCGGGCAACTTCACGTTCGTGTTGATGACGGACCGGGAAGACCTCGACGAGCAGTTGTTCCGCACCTTTGTGGGCTGCGGCGTGGCGAATGAACAGACGCCGCGCGCGGCCTCGGGCGACGACCTGCGTCGCCTGCTCGGCGAGAACCACGGCTTCATCTTCAGCCTCATCCACAAGTTCAATCAGGACGTGACCGCGCCCTACAGCGAGCGCGACGACATCATCGTGATCTCGGACGAGGCGCACCGCACGCAGGCGGGCAAATTCGCGCGGAACATGCGGCTGGCCCTGCCGAACGCTTCGTTCATCGGGTTCACGGGCACCCCTTGTTCAAACATGACGAACTGACACGACGCATTTTCGGCGATTACGTTTCCCGGTACGATTTCAAGCGTTCGGAGGAAGACAATTCAACGGTCAAACTGGTCTACGAGAGCCGGGGCGAAAAATTGGGCATCGCGCGGCTCGACCTGAACGACCAGATCGCCGAAAAGATCGAAGAGGCCGAACTCGATGTGGACCAGACGGCACTGCTCGAGCGGTTGCTCGGGCAGGATTACGAAGTCATTACCGCGGATGACCGGCTGGACAAGCTGGCGGACGATTTTGTCGAACATTGCGCCGCTCGATGGGAAAGCGGCAAGTCGATGATGGTGTGCATCGACAAGATCACGTGCGGGCGCATGCATCAGCGGATCATGCCCCGTTGGGACGCGAAGACAGCCGCGCTGCGGGGCGAATTGGCGGCGGTGGAGTCGGCGTTCGCGGCTTGTTCCGATGAAGATGAGCGCGAGGCCGTCCTGCGAAAGATAACCGCCCTGCGCGGGCAAATCGCGTGGATGGAAAGCGCGATCATCGAGTTCATCATCAGCGAGGCGCAGAACGAGGTGCGGGACTTCCAGCGGTGGGGCGTTGATATCATCCCCCATCGCACCGTCATGAAATTCGGCTTCGAGACGCCGGACGGGCGCCGCGTCAGCGTCGAGGACGCCTTCAAGGACCCGGAACATCCATTCCGCGTGGCCATTGTGTGCGCCATGTGGCTGACGGGCTTCGACGTCGAGTGTCTCTCGACGTTGTACATCGATAAGCCGATGAAAGCGCATACGCTGATGCAGGCGATTGCCCGCCCCAACCGGGTGTACCCCGGCAAGGAGTGCGGCGTTATCGTGGACTACAACGGCATGCTGCGAAGCCTGCGGGAGGCGCTTGCGCAGTACGCGCTCGGGGATGAGGGCGTTGACGACGACGGCGCGGGCGGAGTGGAAGACGTCGCAGAGCCTATCGAGGCGCTTGTCGCGGCGCTCGTGGATGCCATCGAGGCCGCTGAGGGGCATCTCCGCGCCTTGGGGTTTGATCCGGGCAGGTTCGCCGGCGCGCGCGGCTTCGACCGAATCGAGGCGTTGCGCGACGCCGTCGAGGTGCTTTACACGTCAGATGCGGCAAGACGGAAATTCGAGATCATCGCGCGCCAGGTGTTTTCCCGGTTCAAGGCCCTGGTCACGGAGCCTGGCGCCTACGCCTACGTGGAGCGGCATGACAATATCGAGACCATTTACAGGAAGCTCTTGGAGCGGCGCGACACGGCCGACGTCACGGAGGTCTTGAAGGAAATACATCGAATCGTCAACGAGGCCATCCGCGCGCAGCAGCCCGGCGACGACCGCGCCGAGGGTCTCGCGGTGGACCTGAGCACGATTGATTTCGAGCGGTTGCGGGAGGAATTCGCGTCGCGAGTGACCCGGAAGCATACGGCGGTCCAGGACCTCTGCCAACTTGTGGAAGAGAAGCTGGCCGCCATGCTTGCCGTCAACCCGGCGCGGATGGATTACTACAAGCGGTATCAGGAAATCATCGCCGACTACAACCGGGAAAAGGACCGAGTCTCCGTGGAGGAGACTTTCACGAGACTGGTTGCACTCGCCCAGGAACTCGACGCGGAACAGCGGAAAGCAGCGGAGGAAGGGCTTTCCGAGACCGAGTACGCCCTGTTCCAGATGCTGTTCCGGGAGGACATCAGTAAAGCCGACCGGGAGCGGCTCAAACAGGCCAGCCGGTCCCTGTTGAGTACGCTTGTCCAACTGCTCGAACCGATGCACGACTGGACGAAGAATGCTGCCACGCAAGCCCAGGTGGAAACAGTAATTCGGGATTCGCTCTGGCAGAGCCTTCCCCAACCGCCGTTTTCCGAAGAGGAAACCGAGACGCTTGTGAAGCGGGTATACGACTACGTCTGGGACCGCAGCGTGCGCGGAAGATTTGCCGTCGCCGTCGCCGCCTGAGACTGTGGAATGCGTTTTCGGCAGGTGATTCTCTCAAGAGCCCCGAAAAGAACTGACGGCGGGTTGCGCACGCCGTCGTCCAGTTCGTCCGTCCGGTGCATCCCTTCATTGGCGGGCTGCCGGGCTACTTCCCAGGGTGCCGTCGTCAGGGAATCCACGAGCCGCCAACCGCGAAGATTGAAGTATCCAACACAGAAATCCGCCCGATGAGACAGCTTAAGCGTGTTCTGCAAGGCGGGCAGAAGCGACTCGCCGATATTGTCGAAAATCCGAGGCACAATCCCTCCGGTCGAGTTCGCGAAAAACGCTCCCCTTGTTACGGTGCAAATCCACTAGAGCGTACCTGTTCTCCGCGCCCGAGTCAAGCAGTCGCATGGGATGTGCGCTTGACCACAGGGATATACCAGAAGTCAAGTCGGTTTTCTAAGGGGTGTCCTGACAGGCACTTACAAATGTGGTAGCGCGCCCGAGGTATGACCGAAAACACGGACTTATCGGCGGAACACGCCTGTGCCGGGAGCAGGGGAAGAACGGACTATCGCCGCCTCCGGCGAGCGGGTTTCGGGTGCGGGTCCGCGGGCCGGATGACGGGCCGCCGGACATGCCCGCGGGTACGGAGGCGGGTCGGGATTTCCGATCATGAGGGTGAAAGGCCACCGGCTGGTGGAATTACAGGATCGCGGACGTGTCCTCGGAGAAAAGGATACGGGTGAAGCGCCGACTTACCTGGACGAATTTTGGACGAATTAACGACTCTTGAGAACGCTTGGGGGCGCTTGGGGTCACTTACGGAACCGGCGGGCTGTTTGCGGAATCGCTTGTGTTTTCGGGGGTATTGTGCGTGTTTACAGTGATGGCGGAGGGTGGGGGACTCGAACCCCCAAGCCCGAAGGCGCCGGTTTTCAAGACCGGTGCGTTACCAATTACGCTAACCCTCCGTCGGGCGGGCTGAAAACATTGTACCGCAGTTGCATCGAAAGCCGCACCTGGACGACAACGATGACGGCGAACTTGATCACGTATTGCCGGGCTTGGGCGTCAGGGTGGCGAGGTAGTCGCCGAGCGCATCGACCTCCTCAGGCAAGCCGACGAGCGGCGGCATGTACGCGCGGTATGTCGAGTCTTCCTTGTATTCGTGGAGCATGGTAAGGATGCTGCCGATGGCCTCGCGATCGCGGTCGGCCAGAAGCCGGCGCATCGATCGGTAGCCGTCTATGGTGTGGCAGGCCATGCACTGGCCGCGGAACATGAGCCAGCCCCGGCCCAGGTGCGCGGCCTCAACCTGGGAACCTGAAGTCACCACAGCCGCTACGCCCGCGCGTTCCGCGGGGCGGGCCCAGGGGCTGCGCGTCAGGTAGCCGTCGCGGTTGAAGCGATCGACGTCGCTCTTGCGCACGCCGTTCGAGTACATGTGATCGCCGACGACGTAGGGCTTGCGCAGCATCTCGCGGGCGTATTCGGTGGCGCCGGTGGCCGCGAACGCCAGGAACAACAGCGCGCAGGCGTGGCCGAAGTTGAAGTCGAGGGGATGCCGCCACGCGAAGAGGTAGGCTATGGCGGCGATGGTCGCGGAGGTCATCACGGTCACGAGCGCGGCGCGGGTGACCTGGGTGAAGGTGCCTTGGCCGATGGTGCTGATGCCGAGTTCGAGGAGATTCAACTGTTGCTCGGGGACCATGGCGAGGTACCAGGCGAAGCAGAACGGCAACAGCACAAAGGACGGGATAAGCCATTTGACGGACCAGCGCAGCACTTCGGTCTTGAGTCTCGGTTGGGCATAACTGTCGATACGGCTTGCGGTGACGAACGCCCAGATGCCCGCCAGGGAGATGCACACCAGGGTGCGCAGCGCGAGGCTCGGGAAGTAGGTCGGATTGAAGAAGGCGCTCCAGAAGCGCGCCGCCTCGTCGCCTGTGCCCGCGACTTCGAGCCACGCGCGGCCGGGCGTGAGCATGAACGCGAGGATGCCGTTGATGATGACGAGGCTCATCCATGCGGTCCCGGCGTATATCCAGCCGATCATCAGATGGAGGCGGTCGGAGACACGGCCCCAGGTGTAGTAATAGACCGCGGCGGCCGTGATCTCCGCGAGGAAGAACGCGTATTCCATGGCCCAGCCGAACACGAAGTTGTGAATAAGCGTGCTGGTGCCCTCGGGATTGGCCAGACCGATCGAGAACCAGATGCCGACGCCGGTCACCGCGCCGAAGACCGCCGTGAGCACCATGAAGAACTTCGCGTGCTTCCGAAGGACTTGCATCCAGTCGTCGCGGCCTTCGCGCAGGGCCTTTCGCTCGGCCATTGGCAAATAGAAGCCGCCGCCGATGGCGAAATGCGAGATCATCACGTGGATGATCGCGATCCCGCCAATGACCCACATGCCGCCGATGACGGGCACGTCCCAGAGGGGGTAATTCATCTCAATTCTCCCAAACGACTGAAGAACCAGGGAAGATCCCCAATTCTCATTCCGCGACGCTCCATACTTCCCAATATCCCATGACGGTCAGCGCCGCCAGCCCCAGCACGACCGCCAATCCGAACCACGTGATTGCGCGCGCCCGGGCCGCACCTGCCTTGCGGGTATCGAAGAAGGGGATAAGGCCCCAGAGGACGCCGCCCATCGAGAACAGGCCGATGCCGAGCAATTCGCCCGCCATGCCGGGCACGTAGCGGCCAATCACCTTGAGCGCCTGGAATTGGCTCATGAAATACCACTCGGGGTGAATGCCCTCGGGCGCGGCGGCGAGCGGGTCCGCCTGGGGCCCGAGCGGCCACGGGTAGAGAAACGCGAGCAGGGTCAGCAGGTTCAGCGCGAACAGCCACATCGCCAGGTCTTTCAGCATGAAGTTTGGGAAGAACGGGATCGAGCGGCGCTGCGGTTCCGGCTTGACCTCCTCCGAAGGGGGCAGCGCGCTGCCGTGTTTGAACACGAGCCACAGGTGGAACGCGAGCACGCCGAGGAAAACCAGCGGCAGCACGACCACGTGCAGCGCGAAGAACCGTTGTATGGTGACGCTCGACACGTCCGGGCCGCCCTGCACGAGTTGCTCGATGATCGGCCCCATGCCGGGCAGGCTCTTCGGGATATTCAGTCCGACCTGGGTCGCGAAATAGGCCAGGTCGTCCATGGGCAGGAGGTAGCCGCTGAACCCGAAAACCATGGTCAGCCCGAGCAGGACAAGGCCGCTCCACCACCCGAACTCGCGGGGCTTGCGATACGCCTTCATGAAGAACACGGAGAACATGTGGATGAACACGGCCAGCACCATCAGGTTCGCGGACCACGAGTGCGCGGAGCGGATGAGCCAGCCGAAATCGATCGCGTAGGTGATCTCGCGCACGGAGTCGTAGGCCTGCTCGCCGGGACGGTAGTACATCAGCAGCAGGATGCCGCTCACCAACTGCACCACGAAGAAGAACAGCGAAATCCCGCCCCAGTAGTACCAGAAGGTGTGGGCGTGGTCCGGGACCGTCTTCTTCCGCGCGAACGCGAGGAACCAATCGAGCCCGAGCCGATCATTTAACCACTCGTAGATCGGGCCGCGCGGCGGCGCGTCAGACACGCTTGACGACGACTGGGCCATCGGGAGTCTCCTCTATCACGTCAAATCGGGGGAGCGGTTTCGGCGGCGGACCGCTCACGTTTTTTCCCGTGCGGCTGTCGTACACACCGCCGTGACACGCG
>Ga0116142_10004777_pt1 | contig 12636 bp, 12 predicted proteins | sample AD_UKC033_MetaG_FD_89785 | JGI IMG/M metagenome (GOLD analysis project Ga0116142, IMG submission 89785) | Active sludge microbial communities of municipal wastewater-treating anaerobic digesters from USA - AD_UKC033_MetaG | ecosystem: Engineered > Bioreactor > Anaerobic > Digestate | place: USA... | reverse complement strand
TCCGCCGGTGACAAAAGTCTCCCACCGACCGCCACCTCCGCCCGCTCCGATGAAAGCGGTATGCGCAGCCAGTTGGGCGTCGAATTCGTCTCGAGGCAGGGGGTTCTTGTCCATCAGCAGACTCATCATCTCGTAGCGCACGGGATGGGGTCTGTGCAGCGGCGTGGCTGACTTCTCTGGAAGGCTCATACAATGTTCCGCAATCGATTGGCCTGGTCGTCGCTAGACGACAGGCCAACGAAGGCTCCGGGCGTCTCGAGCTTGAGCGAAGTGATTCGGGCCGCGAAATCGCAGGCGTCGCGAGGAGCGGCGGACCGACGCCTGGCCAGGTAGGCGGCAAAGCAAGTGTCGCCTCGCCCTGTCCGCCCGGCCAAGGACCGCGGAGTGAAAGCGGCCTCATAGTCCTTGCCTTCTGCGCGCACGAGCACACCCCCGGCGTGAGTCAGCACAACTTCCTGTACTCCCCAGGATTCGAGAGTTCGCGCCGCCGCGTGGCGGTCAGTCAGGCCGGTCAGCACTTCTGCTTCGGCCTGGTCAACCTTCAGATAGTGTACCAGGGGCAGGCCTTGCTTCTTGTCGGCCCAGTCGCGGAACACGAGATCATCCCCCTCGCGCACGCGGACAAAGCCCTGCGCATCGAGGGCCACAGGCGCTCTGGCAGCGAGGGCACGAACGAAGGCAAGGTCAACCTCGCCGGCCATGAGCGGCCCAACCAGCCACAGACGAGGGGTGAGGCGCGGCAGGTCACGCAGCCGAAACGGACCGGCAAAGCCCAGTGGCCTGGTCAGGCGGCGATCCATGTCGGAGGTCAGGTAAGTGTTGGCGATGCCAGAGGTCTCATGGGCAGACCGGGCGTATACTCGGATGCCTTCGGCAGTGAGCTCGGCCAGACGCGGCCGGTCTTCTCGAGCCAGGCGGGTGATGATCACCACTCTCAAGCCCAGACGCCGCAGGGCCAGCGCGCCATAGTAGACCGACCCACCAGAGGCAATCGACTCGACGCCGTTCACGATGATCTTGTCCCTGGCAAAGTGGCCGAGCACGGCCACATCTACTGGAGAGTTATCTGACCTGGGCATCGTTCGTTCCTTTCCAGGTAGCTGCTGAACCACTGTCGACGTTCTTGGGAATCTTACCTAGCCTGCATTCAGGCTGCCGCTGGCTATTAGCGCGGTCACATCGGTCAGGTCCCGCTGGAATGGCCCTTCCGCCTCCAGCTTGAGACTGGTGACGGCAGCCGCCCAGACGGTAGCCTCAGCAGGTGGGGCGACCAGGCGCTTGCAGACGTAGCTGGCGATGCAGGTGTCGCCGCGCCCGCTGCGCCCGACAAGCTCGCGGGGAGCGAAGCCAGCCTCGTAGAAATGCTCATCGGCCAACACGAGCACTCCATTGCGATGGGTGAGCACGACTTCGGCCGGTCCCCAGGAGGCGATCATCCTGGCTGCCGCTCGGATGTCGCTTTCACCGGTGAGGAGCTCTGCCTCGACGGCATCGGTCTTGAGAATGTCTAGCATGCTTAGTACCTGGTCTCTCTCTGGCCAGGAAGCAGCCACCAGCAGTCCATCTCGGTCGATGCGCAAAAAGCTCTGCACGTCTGCCACCAGGAGCGTTTTCTTGCGTCGCAGCGCGCGCAGCACGTCCAGGCCGAGTTCGCTACGCATGGAGGCGCCGATGAGCCAGGATCTGGCGCTGATCCCTTGCACCTCCTCGGGAGTGAACGCTCCGGCGGTGCTCGTCACATAGATGGTGCGCTGATCGACGTTTGCTGTCGGATACTCCAGTCGCAGGCGGGTCGATTGCGGGGTGGCTCGCGCGACGACATCAACCCCGAGGCTCTCGAGCCGCTCGACCACGCCCCAGTCCTCACGGGCCAGCCGCGTGACCACCATAGTGCGCAAGGCCATCCGGGCGGCGACGTTGGCACCATAGTTGCAGGCACCACCATTGATCACCCGGGTTCCTGTTGAGGAGACGATGGTGTCCTTGGTGTAATGTCCGATGAAAGCAACATCATAGCGTACCATGCTGCGGCTCCTGTGTGCCTCTCAGGGCGAGGACGCGGCAGTCGAACGCGAGACGAACGGTTGGACTGCCGTGCGTCGATCAGTCAGCGACCGGTCGGCAGCGGGCGAGGGGAAGGCGCGCCCGAACCCTTGTCCCGGCGGCGAAGCGCACCTTGCCGTCGGTCTGCACGCGCAACTCCAGTGAAGGTGCCAGTGTTACGCGGTAGTCAATGCGGTCGCCGAGGTAGGTGAACTTGACCACCGTGCCATCGAGCTCATTCTCCATCGGCTCGCCTTCGGGAGGCAGCAACTCGATGTCGTTGGGGCGAACAAACACGAGCCAGTCCTGACCGGGTAGGGCGTCGCTCGTGGCTGGGACTTTCAGGCGATGCCCCTCCAGGTCGATGGTGGCCTGCGGTCCGTTCACCTCCACGACCTGGCCCTGGAGGAAGTTAGAGAGGCCGATAAAGTCAGCGACGAATCGTGAACGAGGACATTCATAGATCTCGTCCGGTGTGCCGACCTGCTCGATCCGGCCGGCGTGCATCACTGCCACTCGGTCGGACATGGCCAGAGCTTCGGCCTGGTCGTGTGTAACATAGACGGCAGTGATGCCCAGACGCCGCACGAGGTCCTTGATCTCAAAGCGCATTTCCTCACGCAGCTTGGCGTCGAGGTTGGACAGCGGCTCGTCGAGCAGGAGCACCTTGGGGCTGTACACGAGCGCGCGGGCCAGGCCTACACGCTGCTGCTGCCCGCCGGAAAGCTGCCGGGGGTAGTGCCCGGCGTATTCCTCCATGCGGATGAGGCGCAGCGTATCCATCACGCCCTCTCGCCGCTCGGCTGCCGGTTGGTTGCGAATCATCAGCGGGAACTCGACGTTCTGGAATACGGTCATGTGCGGGAAGAGGGCAAAGTTCTGAAAGACCATGCCCAGCTCGCGCTTGTGCGTCGGGACTTGGGTGACGTCTACCCCATCGATGAACACTTGCCCTTCATCAGGGATGACCTGCCCGGTGATAGTGCGCAGAGCGGTGGTTTTTCCACAGCCGGAAGGGCCCAGGAGTGTGGTCAACTCGCCCCGGAGGAAGCCGAGGTTCAGGTGATCGTTCGCCAGGAGTTTCCCGTAGCGTTTGGTTGTGTTGCGCAGCTCTATCATGGCGTTCGACATGCTATACTCCCTTGAACCCTCCGACGAGCTTTTCCGGAGCGATCTCACGCTGGATCAGGTACAGCACAAAGAACGATGGAATCACTAGAATCATGGACATGGCACTGGTGACCTCCCAGTAGCCTTCGCCCACAGCCAGGTAGGTGCGCACGGGAAGGGTGATGGTATGCGGACCGTAGGTCATAAGCGTCAGGGTCAGCTCATTGTAGGACGTAGTGAAGGTAAAGATGATGGATGACAGGATGCCCGGGAGCACCATTGGCAAGATGACATGAAAGAACGTCCTCAGCTTGCCGGCGCCGCACACAGCCGCCGCCTCCAACACGCGGTCATCCAGGGCCTGGAATGTCGAAGACAACACCAGAATCGCATACGGCGCGCAGACCGCCACGTGCGCGATGCCTACACCCAGGTGCTTGTCTACCAGGTGTAGCCGGTAGAAAATCTGCGCAACACCGAGCGCATACGCGATGGGCGGGATCATGCGCGGCAGCAGGATGATCGACGTGAACAGCTCCTTGGCCGGCACCTTGCGCCGGCCAAGTGCCCACCCCGTGGGCAGAGCGATCAGTGTGGAGAGCGCAACCGCAATCGCTGCTATGATGAGCGTGTTCCCCAGCACCTTCGGGATGTTGGCAACGGTTACCGCCCACTTGTACCAGTCCAGGGTCAGATTGGGCGGCAGCCACTTCTTGCCAAACCAGTTCCGGCCCACCGATTTCAACATAATGATGACAAATGGCGTCGAGATCCACAGGAAAAAGCTCCACAGGAACACTGTCCCCAGCAGCTTTTTGCGTTCCACAAGGGCGCTCCAGTATTGCCTGGCCAGACTGGGTGAATCGCTGCGATTGGGGCCGACGTCGTTCATATCGAGGGTCTCCTGAGCACGCGCATGTAGATGGCCAGGAAAATCACTTGCAGAGTCGCCATGACTGCGGCCATGGCACTGGCGGCCGACCACCGCGCCGGAGTGAACACTTCGATCTGCATATAGATCGACACGGCCAGTGGGCGCAAGCTGCCGCCGGTGACCAATGGAATGCTGAATGCCCCAAAAGCGGCCATAAAGCTCAGCACCGATCCAGCCAGGATTCCCGGCATGATCAGGGGGATCACCACGTGGCGCAGCACCTGGCCCGGAGCAGCTCCGGCAACGGTGGCCGCTTCTTCAAAGGCCGGATCCAATCCTTCCAGAGTCGACAGGGTAGTCGTTGCTGTGTAGGAGAAATAGTGCCAGACGTAGAAAATAATCAGACCCGGGAGCGTATAGTTGACCTGGATAGGGTTCTTCAGGTCCAGCAGTGGCATCAGCGCTAGGTTGAACCAACCGCGGCTGCCCCAGAACAGCAGCAGCCCCAGAGCTCCGATCAGGCCCGGCACGGTGATCGGAATGAGCATGCTTATGCGCAACAGGCGGTGACCAGTAGGCTTGTGCCGCAGCAGCAGCGCCAGGGGCACCGAAAGAGCGATTGACAGTACAGTGGAGGAAATGGCCAGGAAAAAAGTGAGCAAGATGACCCGAGGAAAGTCCGAGTTGCGCACCAAGACGGCATAGTTCTCCAGCGTCCACCCCTGCGCTTCTCCTTCCGGACGAAAGCTCCGTGCCAGTGTGACCAGCATGGGGTAGAAGAACAGGCCGAAGAAACCCGCCAGTCCCGGCAGCAACAATAGAAAAGTGATGAGGCTCTGGCGCCTGCTAGGTGCCTCAGACATGGTGCACTCTCTCACCCCGCTGGATAGCGCATGACAAGCCTGGGCTGCGGAGGCAGCCCAGGCTGTGCGGTCACGCTAAGAGCTACTCTCCCAGCAATTCCTTGACACCGTTGGTCTTGATCCAGTCCGTGACTTCCTTGTTGGTCTGGCGCACGCGGACCTTTTCCACCTCTGACCACTTGGGGATCTTGCGCCAGACGACATCAGGGACCTGTTCGTCGATCTGCGTCCCCGTGTACTGCCACATCGTCGTGATGAGGCGGATCTGCTGGTCGTCAGACAGCAGGTAGTTGATGATCTTCATCACCACCGGCTTGTAGGCCTCCGGGATGTTCGCCGGGATGGCCAGATAACCATCGGACCCAGCGGGCACGCCATCGCTCAAAGCCGCGGCAGCCAGTGTTGGCGGCATGGTGCCCTGGCTGACGGACCACAGCGAGAAATCCATGGCATAAACGGCCAGCCAGGTGTCGCCGGCGTTGAAATCCTCGAACATATTGGGAGGCTCCGCAGGAATCGCGGACTTGCAGGCCTTGATGAACTCGCGGAGCTTGGTCACCGCGTCCTTAAACTCCGGCTTGGCCTGCAGGTCTGCCAGCGGAATCGCCTTGCCGGCGGCATCGGTGAGTGGCACGAACGCATTCAGGAAGGCGTAGGGCAGCCCGCGGCCGGCGCCAGACTTGGCATCGGGGCGAATCCAGCCGATATGGCCCTTCCATTCGGCCCGCCGCTCGTAGAACTCTTTCCAGCTCTTGGGCGGGTTCTTGACGTACTGCGTGTTGTACATCAGCATGTACTGGCTGCGCCAATACAGCGCCCCGGTGCCCTGGATGTCGACGCCCTGAGCGATCTTCAAGTAGTCCTCGGGGCACTTGGCCAGGTTGGGGATGTCGTCCTTGTGGTCGGGCCAGAGCTTGACCAGCGGGATGGACGCCTTGACGATGCTGGCAATGTCATCCGGCTTGACAAAGAGCAGCTGCACATCACCCTTGCCCGCTTCCCAGGCCTTCATGCGCTCGGTCTGTTCGGCGATCTTGCCCACCACATAGTTGACCTTGATGCCCAGCTGATCCTGAATGGCAGGAACTATGACGTTCTGCCAGTACCACTGGAAGTTGGCTCCCGAGTTGGTATCCACCAGGGTGATCTCAGTTGGCGGGGGCGGGACGGGGGTGGGAGGAACCACGACCGTCTCGCGGATTGTCACTACTTCGGTCTCTCTCTTGACGATCACCTGGGGGGTAGGAGTGGCCGCAGGGGTGCACCCGGCCCACAACAGACAGCCAACCACGAACAAGGTTACCACAGTCCACATTCGTCGACGACGCATTGTCTCTCCTCCTCAAGATAGTGAGCAACTGCTGTCCGACTCATGATACTGTCAGGCGGTGGCTCGCCAGGGCACCTCCTTTCAGTTTGCTCGACACGTGGAATGGTTCGGTGTTCTGTTGTCAGTTGATGATGGTGTCAGCCGCGTCCATTCTACGCATGGTTGCGCTGTGGAGCAACTCGGTCATACGACGTCAAAAAGGGGCCGAAGCAGCTTGAGCGTTGCCTCACGCGCCGACCTGGCCAATTCGGGTGCTGGCCGTTCCCAATAGGCCGGGCGGAACAGCTCAATCGAGCAAAGCCCGTCAAAGCCGGTCGCCTTGAGTTCGCGCAGGATGGCCTCGAGCGGGATCACTCCTTCGCCTGGCAGGAGCCGGTGGGCGTCCTCGATGGTTTGTTTGGGCCTCTTCTCCACGTCGTTGATGTGAAAGATGAGGATCTGCTCGGGGTTGACTCGCTTGATGGACTCGATGCGTGAACCCCCGGCGTAAAAGTGGCAGGTGTCAATGACCAGGCCAACGTTGGGCCGCTCTGCCGCGCTGACGATCTCCCGGGCCTGAGCAAGGGTTCGCACGGAGCACCAGCCAAAACCGAGGAACTCGAAAGCCAGTTTCACGCCATAGCCGCCGGCCAGAGCGCCGAGTTCACGCAGGACACGCACCGATTCCGACTTGATCTGCGAGCGGGTTGCCCCTTCTCTGGGAGTTGGGCTGGGGACGACGACGATGCGCTCGCAACCGATCGCTCTGCTCCACTCGCACAATTGCTGACACCTGGTGCGGATCTTTTGATAGTCCTCGGCCGAGCGAAACGTGATGAACTCGAGCGAGTTGATGCTTACTGGAGTGATCTTGTTCTTGCGGAGCAAAGCAGCGAGCTCCGCGAGGCTGTGACTGCGCAGATACTCATCGACTTTGGCCGCCCAGAGCTCCAGACCCTGGAATCCGGCCGCATGGGCCGCGGCGATATCACCTGCCAGGTCAGTTTTCATGGTGGTTGCGCCATTGATGGCTAGTAACACAGTTCCTCCCGTCCGAGTCCAGCTTGTCGGCTATCCAGTCAACCCAACCTGTCTCTCCAACAGCTCCAGGTAACGCAGCGATTCCTCGACATACTGCCACACCATCTCCTGCCAGCCTTCGCCCTTGATCGGAGTGAATGGGTCAGGACCGGGAGCGGTACACTCGAGCACCAGGTCGCCGGTGTAGCGGGCGTCCCGGAGCGCGCGCAACACGCCGGGCCAGTCGGTGTGCCCGCGGCCCACAGCCTGACGGTTAGAGTCGGCAGCGTGGAAGAGAAACAGGCGGTCGCTAGCAGTGCCAATTGCGCTCCGCAGGTCCTCCTCTTCGATGTTCATATGGTAGCAGTCAAGCAAGAGACCAACGTTGTCGGCGCCGACCTCTCTGACGAAGGCCAGTGCCTCCCCGGCGGTATTGAGGAGATGAGCTTCATAGCGGTTCAGCACCTCCAGAGCGATGCGCAGGCCCGCTTGTCCAGCCCGCTCGGCGATGCGCTGCACACCCAGCAGGAACCAGCGGCGCTCGTCTTCGTAAGGGCCTATGGCACGGATTCGGCCGACTGCGCCGTGACAGCAGACGACCGGGTTGCCGACCTCCGCTGCCAGGTCGAGCAGGCGATAGTAGTATTCCAGCGCCTGGCTGCGAACCTGCGGGTCAGGATGGGCCAGGTCGACGTTCTCCGGAGTGAGCGAGAGCACCTTCAGCCCGCTCTCTCGCAGGCAGGCATTGACCTTGCCCGGCGGGTAGGCCTCCAGGTTGCCCATCAGTTCCATGCCATCGGCACCAGCCGCGGCGAGACGTTGGGCGATGTCGGGCAGCGGCTGGTCGCCAAAGATCCAGGTGCACGCTCCGTGGCGCATCGTCACGCCTCCTGTCTTCCAGGTTCGGTCGCACAGAGTGCGGAACTCGCGGTCATTCGAGTTTAGCCCCCGCCCTCGTCCACCTCGCTCAGCATGATCGGTCGGCGCTCGCGCACTGACCTGGCGGCGGCGTAGGCCATCGCGACCGGGATACGCCCGTCGATGCCCTGTACCGGCGGATCCTTTCCGGTGGCGATGCAGTCGACAAAGGCGCGCATCTCGGCGATGTACGAGTCGTTGTAGCGCTCCAGGAAAAAGAACAGTGGCAGTGAGGAGTGAATGCCATCCGCAAGGCTCCACTCCGCCGAGTCGGGCTTTTTGTTAGCGACGCAGACCATGCCCTTGTCGCCAAAGACCTCCACTCGCTGGTCGTAGCCATAGACGGCTCGGCGGCTGTTGTCGATGGTGCCGATGGCGCCGCTCTGGTAGCGCAGCGTGAGCACTGCCGTGTCGACGTCTCCTGCTGCACCGATCGCCGGGTCTACCAGGACGGCTGCGGCGGCGTAGATCTCAGTGACCTCCTCGCCGAGAAGAAAACGTGACATATCCAGGTCGTGTATGGTCATGTCGAGGAAGAGACCCCCCGACACCTTGACGTAAGCGATGGGCGGAGGTTGGGGGTCCCTGCTGGTGATGCGCAGCAGGTGTGGCCGCCCGATCTTGCCCTCGGCCACGATTTCGCGAACCCGGCCAAAGTTGGCGTCAAATCGGCGGTTGAACCCCACTTGAAGCTTGACGCCGGCGCGTTTCACGGCGGACAGCACTTGATCGATGCGCTTCAGGTCCAAGTCGAGGGGCTTTTCCGAGAAGATGTGCTTGCCCGCAGCAGCCGCCTCTTCGATGATCTGCGCGTGCGTGTTGGTGCTGGTACAGACCACCACGGCCTGGATATCCCTATTGTCCAGCAACGCCCGGTAATCGGGAATGGCGGTCTGGCAACCGACCAAGGCAGCGCATTCTGCTGCGGCACTCTGGACCACGTCCGCTACCCCTGCCAGGCGCGCACCGGGGACGCGGCAGGCCAGGTTCTGCGCGTGCACCTTGCCGATTCGGCCCGCACCGATGAGACCGATGTTCACAGTACTTGGCATGTTGCACTCACCCCATCTTGACCATAATCTTGCCGTGCTGGCGGGCCCCGGACTGGGCGATGGCGTCGACCACGTGGTCGAGGTCGAAACGAGCGGTGATCATGGGCGAAAGGTCCATCCGACCGGAGGCCACCAAGCGGATGACATTGGGGAAGGTGCCATGACCCGAGTGGCCCTGAGCGCCATAGATCTTGGCGCGGCGCACCTGGAGATTCTCCAGGTAGGCCGACACGCGCTGAGCTGCCCGGCCAATCTGCACGATCTTGCTGTTGACGGCCAGGCACTTTTCCATCTCGGGAATGGTGAGCTGAGGGGCTCCTGCTGCCTCAACCATCATGTCTGCACCCTCACCCTCGGTCAGATCCATAATGACCTCACTGGGAGTCACTGCCTTGGGGTCGTACACGTAATCGGCTCCGATCACTTTGGCCAGCTCGCGCCGCTGGGGCGATGTCTCGAAAGCGATGATCTTGCCAGCTCCTCCTGCTTTGGCCAGGCCGACTCCAGCGAGGCCGATCGGTCCGGCGCCAAAGACAACCACGTACGCGCCGGGTCGAAAGCCTCCGGCGCACTCGAACATGCCGTTGTAGGTCACGCAGGTTGGTTCGGTGATGGCGCCTACCTCATAGGCCTTGTCCTCGCTGCCAAAGCGTGCCTTGAGTTCGTCGATCTTCCAGCAGTACTTGGCACCGATGGCGATATACTCGGCGAAGGCTCCGGGGATGGTAAAGCCGATCTCCTCAAGATTGCGGCAATGGTTGGGAAAGCCGTTGCGACAGGGGGTGCAGTAGCCGCACCAGATCATCTCCTCCGCCGTAACCATGTCGCCAGGAACGAGGTCCTTGACCTGACTGCCTACTTCCTCGACGACGCCCGAGAATTCGTGTCCGAGGATGGTGGGGAACTTGGTCAGGCCGGGATAGAGGATGTAGTCTTCGTCGTCGTGCTCATAGAAATGGATGTCAGAGCCGCACACACCACAGGCCTTGATACGGATGAGAACCTGGTCCGGCGCAGGCTTGGGCTTGTCGACATCCTGCACTTTGAGCGTAGGGTGCTGCCAGACCATATTGCCCGAGACCACCTTGCGGGATATGCGCTCGGCTTCGGTAAGGTTGTAACCCTTCCTGGGGTTCCATTGCGCGGACAGAACGAGTGCCTTCATCCTACTTTCCTCCTCCTGGCTATTGATCCCCGCCTTGAGCGGCGAGGGTTGATTCACGAATGACGAGCGAGCCTTCGAGTGTCTGGCTCTCGACGCTTCTACCGGCGATGAGGTCCAGAAGCATGCACACGGCAAGCCTTCCCATGTCCAGACGCGGCTGAGCGACCGTGGTCAGAGGGGGGCAGGTGAACGCGGCCACGGCAATATCGTCAAAACCGACAACGGCGATATCATTCGGAACGCGCAGACCATGCTCGCGTAGTGCCTTGAGCGCGCCGATAGCGGTGAGGTCGTTGTAGCAGAATAGCCCGTCTGGCAGAGGGCGGCAGGACAGCATATCCGCCGCGGCGGCATAGCCGCCGTCCATGCGGCCATTTGCCGACGCCGTCCAGTAGGGACTTGCTCTCAGGGCGTGTCGGTCCAGTGCTTCGACGCAGCCGCGCAGCCGGCCGATGCTGGAGGTGGCCTCAGGCCAGCCGGCGATGAAGCCGATCCTTCTCCGTCCGATGCGAAGCAGATGTTCGGTGGCCAGCATGCCGCCGTGGCGGTCATCGATCGACACAAACCAGATGCCCGGATCGGAGCGCTCGTTGTTGATGAGGACGATGGGCACCTTCATCTGAGCCAGCAGAGGTCCATACAAGTCGCCCACCCGCGAGGAGGTGACGATGACGCCAACGACGCGGTTCTCATGCAAAGCACGGACTGCGGCCAGCTCTCTCTGGGGCTGTGCGCCAGACTGGCAGAGGAAGACAGAATAGCCGTGGTCCATGGCCAGCTCTTCTGCGCCGCGCACCACCTCCGAAACGAAAGGGTCAGCGATGGTAGTAACGACCAGGCCGAGGGTGTGGGTGCTGCGGGTGGCGAGGCCTCGGCCGATGGCGCTCGGAACATAGCCCATCTCCTCGGCCAGCGTGCGGATGCGCACTGCGGTATCTGGCCTGACCAGAGGGCTCTGGTGCAGGGCGCGCGAGACGGTTGAGTGCGAAACACCGGCTCGCCGGGCGATCTCCTTGATCGACACGACCATGGGCGGCTCCGTTGCACACGTGTGCATCGCGAGTATAGCACGGACGGCCTGGCATGTCAACTGGACAGCTAATGGCCTTGAGGAGACAGTGCCGTACCGGCGCCATTGACAGGGAAAGGCGTTCCAGCCTATACTGCCATACGCTGCGCGAAGGACGAGGCCATGCCGGACAAGCTCAAGGATACCCTATTCAGTCAACAGGCACTTGGACAGTTCGCCGCCGCCATCCAGGAGGCGTACCCGCCCTTTGACGACGGCCTTTTTCTGCGTCTGGTCTTTGACGAGGCCTGGACCGAGCGAGAGCTCAAGGAGCGGCTGAGCCATATCACCGAGTGCCTGCACCAGACACTGCCAGACGACTACGGGCAGGCCGTGGACATCCTCAGCAGGGCTATCCCCGCGGCCAAGGGCTTTTTGCCGATGGTCTGCTCCGACTATGTGGCCTGTTATGGCCTCGAGCACTGGGACGTGAGCCTAGCCGCGCTGGCCCATTTCACTCGCTATGGCAGTTCCGAGTTTGCCATCCGCCCGTTCATCGCGCACGATGCCGCGCGCGCGATGGCGGTGCTTGCCGTGTGGGCGACTGACGAGAACGAGCATGTGCGCCGCCTGGCCAGCGAAGGATGCCGCCCCCGGCTGCCCTGGGGTTTGATGCTGGCGGAACTCAAGCGCGACCCGACGCCCATCCTGCCCATTCTCGAGCTGCTCAAAGGCGACGAATCAGAGTACGTCCGAAAGAGCGTGGCGAACAACCTGAACGAAATCTCGAAGGACCACCCGCATCTCGCCCTGCAGGTCGCCGGGAGGTGGTACGGCCACAACCCCCGGACCGACTGGATCGTTCGTCACGCCCTCAGAACCCTGCTCAAGGCAGGAAACCCGGAAGCTCTGGCCTTGGTCGGGGTGGCTCCCTATAGCAGACTCGAGGTCTCGGGTTTTCAGCTCGTCCGGAGTACTGTGCCAGTAGGCTCATCCGGCGGCTACAGCTTTGTGGTTATGGTCTCGGGCGCGGAGCCGTGCTTGGTCCGCCTCGAGCTGCGTGTCGAGTACGCTAGGCCAGGTGGCAAGTTGTCGCGCAAGGTCTTTGCCATACGAACCGTCTCTCTGGAGCCGGGTGGCCACGTCTTTAGACGTCGCCTTTCGCTGGCCAATGGCTCGACTCGTCAGCATTTCCCGGGTCCTCATCGACTTGTGCTGGTGGCCAACGGCTCAGTGGTCGGCGAAGCCGTGGTCGAGGTAGTCGCAGGCTGAT
>Ga0116142_10004774_pt1 | contig 12643 bp, 10 predicted proteins | sample AD_UKC033_MetaG_FD_89785 | JGI IMG/M metagenome (GOLD analysis project Ga0116142, IMG submission 89785) | Active sludge microbial communities of municipal wastewater-treating anaerobic digesters from USA - AD_UKC033_MetaG | ecosystem: Engineered > Bioreactor > Anaerobic > Digestate | place: USA... | reverse complement strand
GTTCACGCATTTATCTTTCGTCGATGAGTCAGCTGGCAATAGTTGAAAACAACTTTTACCACCTTATCAGAGACAAAGACGCCGGGCCGGTTGAAACCTTCAAAATCCTCAGAGATGGCGCAAAAACAGAATTCAACCCTGCTCGCGTCGAGGCATCTGACAGCCTGGCAAAAAGCCAGGCGGCAAAAAGCTTTGTTAATCTGCAGACAACCTTTCTCAAGCATGCTGGTTACTACCAGCAGGAATTGAAAAAAGCGCAGAGCAGACTAACACCTGCACGGAAATGACGGATATAAAATTTGTCATTCCGGGCGTAGACACGGAATCCGGAAGTTTTATGCGATTGCCCGGCACTGGCCTCGATGCGTTTGCTCTGACGATGGTTTCATGGTATGTTTCAAGCTATGAAAAAGCCTGCCGTCAGTCTTAACCATTTCTGGAGCGACTTTAAACCATTCATTTTTGCTGGAATTGTCGTTCTGGCACTGGTCAGAACCATTACTCTCTGCCTTAATCTGCCGGCCAGTATTGGCGAGCTCTGGCGCCCGCTGCTTGAACAGCCGGCGTGGGCAGGCTGGGCTGCAACCCTGACAATAGCGATTACAGCATTCTGCATCGCCGGTGATCTCAAAAAAGCTTCCGGCCGTTTGAAAACCCGTTTTATGGTTTTCTATGGCGGACTGTATCTGGTCATGGCGCTGTTCAACAACCATGTCGACCGTTTCGGCTATCTCTATCATCTCATGAGCGGCCGACTCGAACTGGATGGTCTTCAGAGCCTTCTGACCATGGATCTTTTTTTTCAGCCACCATGGATTTTCTGGAATTTGTGCTGGATGGGGCTGAGCGGCTACTACTGTCACAAACACAATTGCATTGAACGAATAGTGTATTTCTGGGCAGTACCTTTTCTGTGGTTTAAATACAGCATCAACAACGTTACATTCGTATTTTTCATATCAAGCCTTATCGCCGGCTTAACCGGGCGGTATCTTTTCAGGTCAGTATCATCAGCCAGATTACATGTTTTTTCCGGGGTTGTATTCTGCGCTCTTCTTTATCTGCTCAACAACAATCCGATTGTCTATCGCGCCACCTGGCTGGTAGCGCTTATTCAGATGCCGCTTGTCTGGATTCTGTCTTTCTGGTTCATCAGGCAATGCGAACAGGAAGACACCTCAGATGCCATCGCCACCACCTGGCTGATTCCACTTGTTGCCGGCACGGTTCTCAACCAGACACTCTTCACCGCCTCGCTTGGCAACAGTTTCTTCAATTTCTGGTTCATGATTGCCTCTTTGAATTACGTGGCCGGGATTTTGCCGGCAATTGTTTTTCTGCTGATTACAGCAGGCCTTATCAGTCTGATTCGACCACTGCCCGCCAAACTGTTTTTTGTAATCGGAATACTGGCAATGGCCATTTTTTATCTTGCCGACGGAATTCTGATGTACAAAAACGGCCTGCGCCTGACTTATTATACTCTCGACTGGGTCTGGGGCCTCAACAACCCTCTCAGCATACTGCACACGGCTTTTGAGCTTGTCGAATGGCAGCTTGCCGCGCTGTTTGTCTTTATTCCTGCGGTTGCTGCAGTTCTTTTTATTAAAGCCGGAGGCGCACAGAAAAACACGACAAACTACAGGTTTGGCAGTACTTTCGTTTATCTTATAGTGCTGGCTCAGACGGCCTCAACCGGGTTTCAGACAATGACCGTCTACCCCTCGGCAATGAGAGATCCGGTAAAAATACTTATGGCATCGATTCCGGCCGCCTCCTTTTCGGGGCCACCAATGCCGCTACAAAACCTGCTCAAGCAGTTTTCCGAAGCAAGCATAACTTTTAACCAGCTGCAAAAGCCGATATCAATAAACGATGACCGGCAGAAAAAAAACATCATTCTGATAATGCTTGAATCTACAAGCAACCGGTATCTTTCGCTTTTCGGTCATAACGAATTAACCTGGCCGAAACTTGAAAGCTACAAAGAACGGCTCGAAATTTTTCCGTATTTCTTCTCATGCTTTCCGGAGTCTTCGAACGCGGATTTTGCGACAACCAGCGGGCTTTACCCGCCTGACAATTCTTTTGCGCCAGATGCCAGAATTCAATTCGACAATTCTTATCGATCGTCTCAAGGCAGCGGGTTACGACTGCTCGATGTATTTTGCCGGTTTTATCGGTGACACCAACCTGGCATCATATTACATGCCGCGTGGCTTCAACCGCCTTTATGATGCAAATTCTCTGCCTGACATCTCAAGAGAAGACGGATGGGTATGGGGAGTCAAAGAACATGTGATGGCAGAACGCGTCACCAGGCAGATCGAAGAACAGGCAAAAACTCCAGACAGGCCATTTTTCATCTATTACCGCATGGTTTTCCCGCACCTTCCCTTCGATGCCATGTCAAACGAAGCCCCTAAAAAATTCTCAGAAGAAGACTATCTCAAGGGCAGCTGGGTTGGCCGCTTCAAGAACTGCCTGCTCTACCAGGACGCCCAGATTGCAAGAATCATCGAGCAGGTCGATAAAAGCGGGCTGAGAGACAACACCGCCATTGTAATTGTCGGCGACCACGGCACCTCGCTGGGCGAAGCCGGTCTTTTCGGACACGGATGGCATCTGGCGCCAGAGAGCACCAATGTTCCTCTGGTTATCGTTCACCCGGAGAATACCGGTTTCAGGGTCAACCAGACCAGCGCCGCGCAGATAGATATAAGACCGACAATTCTTGCCCTGGCCGGAGTCGACAACAGCCGGCCCGACTTCTCTCAGGGTTACAATCTTCTTGAACCGGTGCCGGCCTCGCGCAGCATCTTTCTGACCTCCATGCAGCATCGTGCCATCGTTGAAAACGATCATTACTTTCTTATTCAAACCAGTGACCCGAAACATTCAATGGTATTCAAACTCAACAAAGACAGCGGCCCGCATCGCTTTACCAAACGGTCCGACTGGCCGCTCGAAGACCTGGCCGCCAGATATGACCGTTTCAGCCATTTTCTTGAGCTTCAGTGGCATCTGTTAACCCACATCAGCCATTTTGACAATGAACTCAACAAACTCCGCTGATTCAATCCGGCATCATTTCTCATACCTGCTCGTAATTTTTTTTGTCGTCTTCGCTTTTTACGCCCTGAACTCGCACAACCTCGGGTTCGTGTATGACGACCAGGAACAGATACTTGCCCGCGTTGAAACACCTGTTTCAACAAGCCTGACGCAAATATTTCTGAACCCGCATTACAGCAATCAGGCCTATTACCGGCCTCTGGCACGACTGTCGCTGCATTTTCAGATCAGCCTGTTCGGGAAATGGCCGGCCGGCTATCATCTTTTGAGCAGTTTTCTGGGGGCGGTTCTTGCCGCTCTGCTTTTTCGCATGTTCATAACACTTCTGCCTGACACGAGACCGCTGATATCAGCTGGCGCAAGTTTATGTACTGCGCTGCACCCGGTTTTTTCATCATGCGTTTTCATGATTTCCGCTCAGGAAGTTCTTCTGGCAGGCATTTTTATCATCGCTGCCGCCACGGCATTTTTCAGAAACCAGCCAGTCAGATCGGCCCTGCTGATCATGGCAGCACTTTTCTGTCGCGAGAACGCGGCTTCTTTGCCCATACTGCTTTTTGCGGCATGCCTGTGCGGCACCAGAAAAACAGCCCACACCTGCCTGTACAGTCTTTTGCCAACCTTACTTCTGACCGGCCTGTATTTCTGGTTGCGTCGACAGGCAGTTCCAGGCGGCGCAATTACAGAACCAGACCTTTCGGGGCCACTTATGGCCTTTATTTACCTCTTTCAGACAATTCTTCTGCCAGAGCCGCAGCTGTTTTACGAGCCGGCGCCAGCGGTCTGGTTCACGGCTTTTTCTGTGCTCCCGGCAGGGCTGTTGATCTTTGCTTTCTACAGAATCGGCTGCCTGAGTAAAGACAAGAGCCAGCTAAAGTTCTGGTTATTATGGCTCCTCATAATGTTCATGCCAACGGCAAACCTGATAGAGCAACAGACCCCCTTCGACGAGCGCCACAACCTGATTATTCTGCCGGTATTCACCTTCCTGGCTGCATTTTTTGCCGAAAACATTTTTCGACGTCACAAAAAGGCTGCAATTGCCGGAATTTTTCTTCTGGCAGCCATTTTGGGAGGTATAAGTCATTATCGCGCACAATTTTTCAGAGACGATTTCACCTTTGCCTCGCAATGGCTAAGAACCGACCCGGAAGCCGGCGAAGCCTACGCCATTTTTGGCAGGCTTTTTATGGACAGAGGGCAGAGTCAGCAGGCCATTGCCATGTTTGAGCAGTCGGTGCGTTTCAGGCCCAACATGGCCAGTTCTCACGACAGCCTCGGGTATCTGCATTCAGAAAATAACAGAATAGATATGGCAGAGGGCTGTTTTAGAAAAGCGGTGGCCCTTGACCCGATAAATGCAGCCTACAGGTACAACCTGGCCCAGAATCTAAGGGCTTTAAAAAGGTACATCGAAAGTTATGCACAGATTTCTCTCGCCGGACTTTTCGCAGCTCCCGAAATCGCCGGCTATCAGAGCATTCAGCGCCAACTGCTTGAAACACACACCGAATTCTGGCTCTGGATAATCGCATTGACAAATCCGATATTGTAGGTTAGACTTAGGTTGACCGAAGTTCTAATTTTATTTTTTTATGGAAGGAGTCTTTTATGAACAGAAAAGGCTTTACGTTGATTGAACTTATGATCGTTATCGCAATTATTGGTATTCTGGCCGCCATCGCTATCCCGAACTTCCGCAAAGCTCGCGAACAGGCTCGTGAAAAGGCATGCTACGCCAACATGAGAGTTATTCTCGGCGCCGTTGAAATGTACAACATGGACAACACCAGCATGATGTCGACCCTGTCTGACACCGACGCCACCTCTTCAGGCGGCAAACTCGTTTCTGGTAAGTATCTGAAGAGCCCGGTAAACAGACCCGAAATGAGCTGCAGCTATTCTGGCAGCAACATCGACGGCACTGGTCTCATCGCCTGTGGCGTTCATGGTACTATCGAAGGTTCTGGCAACTGATCTGATCCGAACGGTTCTAAAAAAGAGCGACGCAAGTCGCTCTTTTTTTTTACTCCCGAATATTATAAACTGCCATATCTGAGAAAACGCATAAGGAACCCTGATGCCATACGACGAATCGCTGCACCTGCTGTATACGCTTTTTTTCACCCTTTTTGGCAGTCTACTGGGCAGTTTCAGCAATGTCGTCATTTTGCGCATGGCCACAGGCAAATCGGTGATTTTCCCGCCCTCGGCCTGCCCGGCCTGCAGTCATCGACTCTTCGCCAGCGATCTTCTGCCGGTTTTCAGCTGGCTTTTTCTACGTGGTCGCTGCCGTTACTGCCAGGCGCCGATTTCATGTCAGTATCCGCTGGTTGAAGCCTGTATCGCGGCTATAGTCGGCTTGAGCTTTTATAAAACCGGGCATGGTCTGGCGTTCGTAGTTCTGGCAACCCGCATGGTCATCTGGTTCATCGCCAGCGTCATTTTTTTGCGCAACGAGGTTCAACGCCCTGAGCCTTTTCTCTGGGCCATCATGTTTTTTATACTGCTGAATTTTCCGATCGGCGGCTGCCCGTTCATCGATCGTTCGATGCTGCTGATACCATTGGCGGCAGTGATAATCGGGTTTGTCGCCAGCCTTAAAAACCAGGCGACCGAAATTTTCAAATGGGGCGGTTTGAGCTTTTTAATGCTGTTCAGCCTGAGAAGTTCGTTCGGCCTTTACCCGGCAATTCTGCCCGCGATTCTGGCAAGCATGCACATCAGCGAAAGACTCCGCCGGCCGGCACGCATTGCCTTTTTCGCCACCCAGCTGATCTCGATCGCCTGCAGTCTGCTTCTTTGATAGATCAGGCGGCTTTGTGGCGGAGGTAGTATTCGGCTTCTCTGGCGAAGTTTGTGTCGGGAACCAGCTCGGTGATGCGTCTGAAACGGTCGAGGCTGGCCGGAAGTTTAAGCTTGCGCTCGAGTTCGCCCAGACGCAGCAAAATTGACGGGGTTTCTCTGCCAAGTTCGATGGCGCGCTGCAAAGCCTTCTGCTCTTCGGCCGCGTCATTGAGGTTGCGATAGACAGTTGCCATGCTGACAAAAACTTCGGGCAGATTCTCGTTCAGCATCAGGGTTCGCTGATACTCTTCAAGCGCCGATTTAAACTGGCCGCGGGCAGCATACAGGTCACCAAGAATCCGATGCCCCTCGATATGACCCGGAAACCTTCTGAACAGAGCGTCGAGAGTTTTTTCGGCGCGGGCCTGGTCACCGGCTCTGATCTGATTTTCCGCGAGTTTAACCGCGAATTCTGCCCGCTCTTCGGCGAGAATAGTCAGTTTACGATAGACATCAACAGCCAGATCAAATTCTTCAGCCGCTTCGTAAATTTCAGCGAGGCATTTCCAGTAAGAGACATTTCTTTCGTCGCTCTCGACAAGCTTTTCCATGGCCACAATCGCCTGATCAAAATCGGCCATTTTAAAATAGCACTGCGCCATCAGATACATCGAGCGGGCCTGCAGGTCGCTTTTTCGGCAGGCCATGCGAAAGTGCGTGATCGCCATCGTGTATTTGCGCTGTCTGAAAAGGCAGCCGGCAAGATTGAAATGCGCATCGAAAGCACCCGGATTGGTGCTGATAATACGTCTGAAACACTGCATGGCGCCGTTCAGATCGTTCTGCTTCATCAGCATGGTTCCGAGAGAAAAATTGGCAATTTCGAGATCGGGCTGAATTTCGAGAATCTGACGGTACTGGGTAACGGCACCGTTAAGGTCGCCATAGCGTTTGAGCTGTTCGGCAAGGGCGAGGCGAATCTCGGTTTTTTCGGGCAGCGCATTAGCCGCCATCATCATGAACGATATCTGTTTGTGCAGATCACCCATGCACTCGTACATTCTGGCGTAGGTGATGAAGGCGTTGGCGAAGCCAGGCTTCAGTTCAAGGGCACGATCAAGATAGAACTGCGCGTCGAGGTATGACTCGCTTCTGATATGACAGGCGGCAAGCTCGACCATAATGGCGAAATTATCAGGGTTGGTCTTGAGAACCTTTGAAAAAACATTTACAGCCTGCTGATTGTCGCCGTTGCGCACATAAAGACGGGCAAGACGCAGCATCAGCTCGGTATCTTCGGGATTCTGTCTACTCTGTTCCTCAAGCTGAACGAGCAGCCCAGTCAGTTCCTTCGGGCTTTCAAGCATTTTATCTGCCTCATTGTTCTTTATTTTTTGAGGCTCTGCACTTCCCGTACCAGTGATTTTTTGTCAGCGGCACTGAAAAACGCAGATCCCATTACTAATACATCGGCACCTGCGGCACAAATCTTTTGTGCATTCTTCAGAGAAATTCCGCCATCAACCTGAATCAGCGTATTCAGGCCCTTGTCATCGATCATTTTTCTCAGCTGTCTGATCTTTTCGACCACAGGCTCGATGAGTTTCTGCCCGCCGAACCCTGGGTTAACGGTCATGATCAGAACCTGATCGCACTCTTCGAGAACATACTCGATCTCGCACAGAGGCGTCTGCGGATTGAGGGTTATGCCTGAAGCAAGGCCCATTTCACGCACCGCAGTCAAATAACGATGTGCATGCCGGCAGGCTTCAATATGAAAGGTAATGCGGTCAGCCCCGGCATCTTTCCAGGCTTCAAGCCAGCGTTCTGGCTGTTCGATCATCAGATGTACGTCGAAAGGCAGGCGACTGTGCGGCCTGAAGGCCTTGATGATCGGCGGGCCGAAAGTCAGGTTCGGCACAAAATGGCCATCCATGACATCGACATGAATCCAGTCGGCGCCAGAAGCCTCAATGGCCTGCAGTTCGGCCGCCATATTGGCAAAATCAGCTGACAATATCGAAGGGGCAACGAGAGTGTGCTGTTTTTTCATGCCCGCAGCTTACCAGAAAAGAATCAGAAATACCATGACCACCAGACACAGACCCATGAAAACCACCGGATTTCTCAGCCAGTGTTTTTCTTCATGCAGTTTCCAGTTGCCGGTTTCAGTGTTTTCAGCCACGGCCGGCTGGGGTTTTACCAGCCTGAGATGGCGGCGCCCGGTAGCTTTGCCTTCGGAAACATTCTCGCCGGTGTTATCTGAAGCGCCGTTAAAACCTTCTTTTCCGCTGTTATCCACAACCAGGGCCAGATTGCCCTCGATCGCGGTCTGAGCGAAACCATTACCATCGCCGGCATCTTTACTGCCGCGCTCTGAAGACTTCAGCACGCTTACCGGTGCTGATGCAGTCATGGCGGGAGTCGTCATCTGAGCCGGCGGCATATTGACCACCGGAGGTAACGAGGTGTTTACGTTAGACATTCTGCCGTTAAGAGCATCGACCACCTGCGAGGCCATTGAAAGCTGACGGGCGGCTTTGCTGCGAATATTGGTTTCGCGGATTTTGCCGGAAAGATCGGCCAGCGACTTGAGAAATTCTTCGTGCGAGTTGCAGCGACGGCCAAGTTCGCGGGTCAGAGTGGCCCTGACGAAATCGACAATTCTCGTAACCTGTTCGGGCGGCATGTCTGGGTGTCTGATGCGCAGCAGTTTTTCGAGCTTCATATCCCACAATTCATTTATGCCACCGTTCTTTCTGATCGGTGACTCGCCGGCAAGCAGCTCAAAAAAGGCAGTGCCAAGAAAATACAGGTCTGAATGCACACCGGTTCCCTCACTGCGGGTGCTCCTTGAGGCAAGGCGCAGCCGCGGGTGGGTAAAAGACAGAACACAGATGCGGCCATCATCTCGACGAATGACATTCGACAGCTTGATGGTGCGGTGTTCGACCTTCTGATCGGCAGCATACTGCAGAACCGTCGCCAGTTCCTGAATGATTTTGACGCATTCGTGCATCGGCAGAACTTCGCCCTTGATAAGCGCCGGCAGTTCCTTACCCCTGACCACTGGTGAAACAACGTAGGGGCGGTCTTCATACATATCGACATCGAGCACTTCAGCTATCAGCGGGTGCGAAAGACTGGCGAAAGACTTGATCTCGTCACTGAAGCCACGGACCCTTTCGGCATTCGCCGCCATAGATTCTTTAAGAATCTTGACGATCACCTGGGTGCCGGTGCCTACTTCGAGGGCCGAAAAAATCTCATACATGTGGCTCTCAGAGAAAGCAGCTTCAATTTTATACTTGCCATTAATCAATTCACCGATCATTTCTGCCTCCAGACTGACATGCCAGTTATGGCTCGACTCTGCGTTCCTCTACGGGAACGTCGTTGATATAAATCTGTACTTTACTATTCGGCACAACAGGTACCTTAACCTTAACAAGTTCGAGAGGTTTGTGGGCACCGGCATAAACCTGCTGCCGACCATCGGGGGTTATGTGAATGAACTTGACCTCTTTAGGCATGAAGCCATCGGGCATGACAAAGCTCATCTCGCGGTCAACAACCGGCGCAACGATCTTTGGCGGGGCCTGAACTGCGACTACAACCGGAGTTTCAACGCCTTCAGGGTCCTCGTCTGCAACAATAACCTTTGGCGGCGCCGGAGTCACTGCCGGCTGGGTTACAGTCGGCGAAGTCACGCCAGGTGCCGGCGGCAATGCAGGTTTGGCCGCAACAGGTTTGGGCATGTCGAGCACGGAAAAAACTTCGAATTTTTTGAGATCTGCCGGAGTCGCAGTGCCTTCGTCGCTCCCCGATGAGACCAGCAGACTGACCACTTCGCCGCGGCGCAGCTGAGAATAAGGCGCCGGGCTGGTTGAAATAATCTGAAACTTTTCACGGTTCGCATCAGGCCGTGAAAAAATGCGACCAAAGTTAAGCCCCCAGGCTTTGAGACGGTTCTTCGCCTCATCCATCGAAACACCTACCAGATTTGGCAGAACCAGCATTTCTGGCTTGCGGCCCAGGCTGATCAGCAGATCGACTTCTTTGTTAACACCATATTCTTCAGAAGGCAGAGGTGACTGCCCCACAATCCGGTCAGGAGCAATTTTTTCAGAATAGATATAAGCGCGATCTCCGGCCGAAAGCTGCGCATTCATCAGCGCCACATCGACCTCGCGCTGGCTATTGCCCGTCAGTTCAGGAACGCTGACTTTCTGGAGCCCGAGAGAAATTGACAGCAGAACCTGCTTACCTGGTTTTACCACCGTTCCTGGTTCCGGAAACTGTGCAATTACGTGATCCTTGGCCTGTCGGTCATCAAACTTTTCGTCACGTCTGACAACCTCAAGCCCGGTCGGCTTGCTTTTCATGACTTCGACAATGTGTTTACCGCGGAAGTCAGGCACAATTATCGTTCCGCCTCGATTGAAGAACTCGTTAAGCTTGTTGTAGGCGAAGTAAACGCCACCAATCAGCACAGCGAGCAAAATCGACATCAGAATCGACATTTTGATCAGAATCGACAGACAAGAATCACTTTTTTTCCTGGTCATCACTTTTTCCTGCAAGCTGGCCACAGGCGGCCAGAATTTCCTGTCCCCGCGATTTTCTTACGGTTACAGCAATACCTGCTTTTTTGAGAATTTTACGAAATTCTTTTTCGTCTTTTTCAGGCGAAGGCTCGTAATTCGAACCCGGGAAATGGTTGAAACGCACGATATTAACGTGAACCAGCAGCCCTTCACAGAAGCTGACAAGATTCATCGCATCCTGAAGCTGATCGTTAACATTTTTCAGCAGAACAACCTCGAGGGTTACGCGTCTGCTGGTGTGAGTGCAGTATGAACTGATCGCCTCCTTCAGCTTTTCGAGAGGAAACTTCTTATTGATCGGCACCAGAGTGTTACGGGTGGCATTGTCAGCCACATGCAGTGACACAGCCAGATTCACTTCGCCAGGGCGAGTGATCAGTTCGGCGATTCCCTCAACCACGCCAGAAGTGGAAATGGTGATACGGCGGGTTGCCAGGCCAAGTCCCTGCGGGTCTGTGAGCATGTCGATCGCTTCATACAGGGCTTTGCGATTGAAGAACGGCTCGCCCATTCCCATGAATACGATATTGGTCGGCTTTTTGCCGGTTCTTTTCACCAGCAGCATCACCTGCAGCATAATCTCATCAGAAGAGAGATTGCGCTTGAAGCCCATCTCGCCGGTGCGGCAGAAAACACAGCCAACCGGGCAGCCAACCTGAGTTGAGAGACAGAAAGTCAGCGCATCTTCATCGGGTATTGCTACGGCCTCGACCAGTTCGTCATCGCCGAGCTTAACCACAACCTTGCTGGTGCCATCGCGGTCCTGCAAATACTTTTCGACCGGCGGCAGAATCTTCGGAAAAGCGGCTTTGAGCTTTTCGCGATCTGCCAGCGACAGATTGGTCATTTCATCGAACGAAAAGGCAAATTTGCGGAAAATCCATTCCTGCACCTGTTTTGCCCTGAACGCAGGCATTCCGAGGTCGGCAAGAGTCTTCTGAAATTCGCCGAAACCAACTGAAAACAAAGATTTTGCTGTCATTTTCTTCCCCTTCTGACAATACATCGGCAGTCTTCAGCAAACTGCTGAAGAAAAACTGTGGCGGGAAGAAATCAGTTGAGATTGAACTTGTCGAGCATGTCACCCATCATCTGAACAAGGGTCAGAAGTTCTTTGGTGACGTTCATATACTGCCTGATATGCGACAGCTGCTCATTAACCGCGAAGGCGACCCTTCGGGTACCTTCGGAAGTGATCTTGGTAGCGCCCGAAATGCTTTCGATACTGCCACGCAGTGAGTCGATATTCTGTGACTGTTCTGTCGAAGCGGCGCTGATATCCTGAATCATCTTGTTGACGTTAAGAACCGAGCTGACGATCTTGTCGAGGTTGTTACCGGCAACGTTGGCGATATTGACGCCCTCGATAACCTTGGCGGCACCACGGTTGATCGTTTCGACCGCCTTACCGGTCTTGAGCAGCATTTCCTTGATCTTCTTGCCGATATCTTCGGCCGCTTCGCCCGATTCTTCTGCCAGTTTGCGCACTTCACCGGCAACGACCGTGAAACCCTGACCGTGTTCACCGGCGCGGGCCGCTTCGATTGCGGCGTTCAATGCCAGCAGGTTGGTCTGATAGGCGATGTTGGTGATGGTGTTGACGATTTCACCGATCTGTTTACCGGCCGAGTTGAGGTTTTCGATAACGTCTTCAAGGCCGAGAACCTCGTCTTTGATCGATTCCATGGTATCGATGGTCTCGCTCACGGCGTTTTTACCTTCGCCGGCAATCGCGGCAGTTTCGGCGCTGTCGGTAGCCGCTTCGTGTGAGCGATCGGCGATGGTCTGAGCTGAAGCCGAGACTTCCTGGATGTGGAGGGTCGTCGATTCGAGCGTATTGGCGATATAGTTCGAGCTGCGCGAGATTTCCTGAACGTCGGTGAAAAACTGTTTTACGTTTTCATCAGAAAAGACCGGCATGGCGGTAAGCGGTTCGAGCTTACGCCCGATTTCCTGGGCTATTGAATAGGACTCCTGCAGCAGGGTACGCGCTGTCGAGAGAAATGTATCGAACTGAATCGCGCACTCGAGCATATCGTTCTGACCACCCTCGGCGCTTTCGTTCTGAAAGCTCTTCAGTCGATCGATAACATCCTTGATCGGCATTGAAACCTGATTCATGAAAAACCAGAGAGCAATAAGAACGATCGGAACAAAGAACAGGGTGCCCATGT
>Ga0116142_10004773_pt1 | contig 12646 bp, 9 predicted proteins | sample AD_UKC033_MetaG_FD_89785 | JGI IMG/M metagenome (GOLD analysis project Ga0116142, IMG submission 89785) | Active sludge microbial communities of municipal wastewater-treating anaerobic digesters from USA - AD_UKC033_MetaG | ecosystem: Engineered > Bioreactor > Anaerobic > Digestate | place: USA... | reverse complement strand
GCCTCAGCCAGTGGTTTTGCCACCAGAGCCCCCGCCTTACCCCGAGTCACAGCCGGTAAAAGAACCGGAAAAAGCAGCGGCAGCCGCTGCAGTGGCAACCGCGGCCGCACCGGCCAAGACGGCAGAATCTGCGAAACCGCCGGTGGCAAAAAAGCCGGAAACGACCCCTGCGGCAGAAGAAAAAGAAAAGCGTATGCTCGCCTGCGGGCTGGGTGCTTACCGCTGGGTTAAATGGCTGGCGATAATTCTTGCGATCATTATTCTGCTGCTTCTGCTGTTGCGCCTGGTGCCGCCGCCGCAGTCAGCCTTCCCGCAACTGCCGCCGGGCATCGGCGGTATGGGCGGAAGTGGTGGTGGCGGTGGCGGTGGTCTTGGTGACCTCAGCGACCTGCTTGGTGGTGGAGGCGGCGGTGGCGGAGGTGGTTTGCCCGGCCTCGGAAAAGGTAATGGCGCGCCCGGCGGAAACAAGGGCGGCCAGGTCCCTGCGCCCGGTTCTACCTGCCCGACCTGCGGTCATCATGTACCGGAGAGCGGCGGCCAGTCGACCGGTCATAATCAGGGCGGTTCAAATTCAGGGCATAACAATGAGCAGGGCCAGACTGCGCCTGCTCCGGCCGGAACCCCGGCACCGGGCGGGCCGCCCGCTGCAGAAGCTGTCAAACCAGGAGATGCAAAATGAATCAGAGTAAAATGCGCCCCGAAGAGCAGCAGATTGTCACCATGTCAGATCAGCTGACCGAACTGCTTAACTGCAGCTCGGGCTGGGCTGCCGGCTATCTTAAAGACGCGGCCATCAGAAAGTTTATGGATAAAATCCTGCATGAAAAGCAGGTGACGGTGCGCCGTATCAAAGAATCGGCGCAACGACCGGTTGCTCTTGGCGTCTTCGGAGCCAGCCAGTGCGGCAAATCATACCTGACATCTGAGCTGGTGCGGGGCGGCGAAGCTTCCCTTTCGGTGCTTCTCAACGGGCTCAACCAGAACCCGGCCGGGCGCGATTATCTTGAAGAGATCAATCCGGCCGGTGGTCGCGAAAGCACGGCCCTGGTCACCCGCTTCACCACCAGGCCATATCGCACGGTGCAGGGCTGTTCGGCATTTCTGCGGCTGCTGACGATCACCGATCTGATCAAGATTTTTCTCAACGGGTTTCTGTTCGAATGTCAGTCTGATTTTGTGCCGACTGCCGATGAGCTGCAGAAACTGCGCTATTCGTTCAGAGGTGTTTCCGGGCGGTCTGGTGGGCCAGGTCTGCTTACCGAAGCCGATGTATGGGACCTGCAGGATTATGCACGGCGCCATTTTCACAATCAGTTTCTGCGCATGCTCGAAGATATCAACTACTGGGGCATTCTCAATGACGAAATCAGGCTGTTGCCGGCAGACCAGCAGATCAGCTATCTTGAATGGCTCTGGGGCCGTTTTCCGAAGATAACCGAGTTGTTCCGCTTTTTGCAGAAGGAACTGGGAAATCTTGGCGGCGAAGTTGTCGGCATTTATGATGACTCTCTGTTGCCGCGCACCAACAGCATAATCGATGTTCAGCGTCTGTCGCAGCTGATGAAGGTGGGCAACCGAAAAGTGGCTTTGGCACTAAACAGCGGTGGGCAGGTGTCGATGGATTCATCGACGCTTTGTGCCCTGACCGCCGAACTGATTCTGCAGACTGCTTCGGCCTCTGATGAGTCGCTGCTGCGCCGGTTCGACGTGCTCGATTTTCCCGGTGCACGTGCCCGTGCTCAGGTTTTTGATCAGCAGCGCCTGACGAAAGACCATGAGGCGCTGGTTGAGGTATATCTGCGCGGCAAGGTCGCCTATCTTTTCGACCGCTATTCTGATGACCGTGATGTTACCGCTCTGCTGCTCTGCCAGGAAGGCGGCCCACAGGAAGCCAAATCGCTGCCATACATGGTCAACAAATGGGTCGAATGGAGCCAGGGCAAGGAACCGGCGCAGCGCAAAGGCAAAACGCCGCTGCTGTTTCACGTGTTTACCAAATTCGATATGGACCTGGTGCGCAAGCGCGGCGAAGACCCTTCAGTGCGCTGGGACAGCCGTCTGAAAACAAATTTTGCTGATTTTATGGGCCGGGCCGGCAGCTGGGTAACCGAGTGGGAAGAAGGGCGTGCTTTTCAAAACTGCTACTGGGTGCGCAACCCAGGTGTGCAGCAGACGGTCTTTGGCCGTGACAAAGACGGTAAAGAATTCGTCAGAGATGAAGATCAGTTAGCAGAGATCATGGCGCAGTATTTAGGCAACGAGAACGTGCAGCGGCATTTTGCCGACGCGAAAGAGGCATGGAATCGGGCGGCAGCGCCAGGGCAATCAGGTATTCAGTATCTGGTCGAGCGTCTTAAAGCCGGTATAGAAACCGATGCGAAGGTTAAGCAGCTGCAGGCGAATCTCAGGCAGATTTTCGCCGAGCTTAAAACACATCTGCAGCCGTATTTTATTGGCGACGACATTTCGCATGCGCGAAAAATGGCCGAAGAACGAGCGAAAAAACTGCTGCTGACACTGGGTAAAGGCATGGCCACCCGCTATTCTTTACCGCGCATTCTTGATCTCGACCGGTTCTCGATTTCTGACAAGACGGTCGGTATGATTTTTGACTCGGTTGTAAACCCGATGGAAAGCGAAGAGGGTGAAGCGGCCGAGCCTTCGCTGGTTGCTGCCGAAACCTCGGTTTTCGATGAATCGATTTTTTCGGTCGGTGAACCGGCGGCACCGGCTGCCGAAGCGTCCGCGCCTAAAAAGGCCGTGGTGCGCAAAGGCGAAGTGTTTGCCCAGGCGGTGATGAACCGCTGGCAGGCGCAGTTGGCTTATTTGAGTCAGGATGCTGAATTTCAGGAACTGACCGGTTTGCCGGCCGAGTGGTTTGCCGAAACGACGCAGGAACTGATCAAAGGTGCTTCACGCCTCAAGATTGAGTCTGCGATTGCCGGTGAGAGTGATCAGGTCTTCAATGCCCCGAACCCGGGTCGCTTTCTGCGCAAGGCTTCTGCCAGGGCGGCAACGGCGCTGAACCGTTACATCACCTGTCTTGGCCAGGAAATGAAAGAAATGCAGGTGCCCTCTGGCCCGCCAAAGGCGACGCTTTCGGCACGGGCTTACCCCGGCCTGGCAATTTACCAGCACTGGACCAACTCGCTGCTGCAGCTCTTCAAAGATAACGTCGCCGAAGCCTCTGCTGATGACGAAGCCAGCAACCGCGAACTCGAAAAAATCCTCAAAGCCCCCTTCGCCTGAGGGCGCGTGCACTGGTTGAATTCTGGCAGGAAGTGTATGAAAATCTGGCAGAATTTGTCGTGCCCCTGCCGTTGCGCCCTTTCAGATAGCCTGAATCGCAGATTTTTCAGGGTATTGTGCATTGGCATGAATTTTGCTAAAATGCGGTGCGCATATACATGCAGAAATTTACCGGTTAAGGTTAGACGAACGAGGCAAATAAGATGTTGATAGCAAAGGTTAAACGGGGGATCGCAAAAATTCGCAGGCTCGTGTCAATGCAGCGTTTTCTTTCAGCCTGCAGCAGTGCAGAAGTTTCTGAAAACACGGTTCGTGATCTTGGCCCCTTTTTGCAATTTCCGCTGAATTCGGTTATGCTTAAGGCCAGACGAAGTTCCCTCAAAAACCGGGAACACTGCAGCTGACCTCTGAGAGACCCGATCGGCAGAGCGGCTTAATTTTAAAGCTGGTGGAACAACATGAAGAAGCTTACCCTGATCATGCCGTCGATTGGGCGCAAACCCGGCCAGAAATATATTGCCACCTGGCAGATGGAACCCCTGGTTCTTGCTGTTCTTGCATCTCTTACCCCTGATGACTGGCAGATCACGATTCAGGATGACCGCATCGAGCCTATCGATCCTGACGTTCCGGCCGATCTTGTCGGTATCACCGTCGAAACCTATACTGCCAGACGCGCCTATCAGATCGCCGCTGCCTACCAGAAACGCGGCGTAAAGGTGGTCATGGGCGGTTACCATGCCAGCCTCTGCCCTGACGAAGTCGAAAAGCACGCTGACGCGATCGTGGTCGGGCCAGCCGAGGGAGTCTGGTCCGGAGTGCTTGCCGATGCGGCTGCCGGCCGCCTGCAGAAACGCTATAATGGCTCGTTTGATTTTCCGTGGCGCGGTGTTTTCCCGAAACGTGAAGTTTATGCCGACAAAAAATACCTGCCGCTGGCGCTTGTCGAGTTTTCACGCGGCTGTTCGCACCATTGCTCTTTCTGCTCGATCACGGTTTTTGCAAAAGGGCGCCACTATTTCAGACCACCCGAAGAAGTCGCCGAAGAAATCAGGCGCACCGGCCAGAAAATCGTTTTTCTCATCGATGACAACATTGCCGCCAACCCCGAAGCGGTTTTTGCTTTGTGCCGGGCCTTGCAGCCCCTGAATGTGAAATGGGTCACCCAGATCAGCGTCGAAGCCGCCGCCGACCCGGCTTTGGTCAAGGCGATGGCTGATGCCGGCTGTGTCGGGGTTCTGATCGGGTTTGAATCGCTTCGCTCTGACCTTCTCAACACGCTGAACAAGAAGAGCAATGAATCGGTCGAGCTCTACGAACGTTCGCTGGCACTGCTTAAGCAGAATCATATCTGCGTTTATGCTACCTTCCTTTTCGGGGTAGACGGCGACGATGTCAGTTCTTTCCCGCGCACCCTCAAATTCGCCATGAAGCATCAATTCTTTCTCGTGGCCTTCAATCATCTCGTGCCTTTCCCCGGCACGCCGCTCTATGCGAAGCTGGCAGGGCAGGGGCGCATGATTTCTGACGCCTGGTGGCTCGAAGAGAGTTTTCGCTTCGGTCAGGTACCATACCGGCCGCAGATGCTGCCGCCTGGCGAGCTTGCCGAAACCTGCCGCCACTACCGGCGCAAATTTTACTCGACGAAGTCGATCATCAGACGCGCTCTGGCGCCAATGACCAATATGCAGAGTCTTTCGACTCTGGCGCTGTTTCTGACTCAGAATTATTACGGCCGCCGCGAGGTCGACGAAAAATTCGGCATTCCGCTCGGGCTGCCCGAAGAAAACCACCTGCTGGCTGATTTTAAAAGGTGATGCGCAAGTCGCCCGGGCCGGTCGAAAAATTTACCTTCGCTTCTGACCGTGCAGATGCAGAGCTTTTGTCCGAGCTTGCCGGTCTCGATACTCAAATTCGCGATCTTGGCCGTATCTGCCAGATGCCGGCCAGTTTCATCGGTCTCGATTACCAGACCGAACCCTCTTTTTTTACCGCTCTAAACGCATTCGGAAACCTGCATGACCTTGTTCTCATTCAGCCGCGAGGCTTTGCAACGCTGGCCGGTCTCGGCATCAGGTCGGTGCGCCGGGCATATCTCGGCGGGCAGGCGGCCGACATCGGGTATCTGCATCATCTGCGGTTCCACCCAGATATTAGAGGTGGGTCGTTTTTGCTGCGGGGTTATCGGGCCTTTCGCGAAATATTTGCTGACCGGCCTCTGCCGGTGACTCTTACTTCAATTCTCGAAGAAAATCACTATGCCCGCCAGTTGCTCGAAGCTGAACGCGCTGGTGGTGGCATGCCGGTTTATCAGCAGGTCTCACGCTATCTGACGGCCCTTATTCCTTTGTCTGGCCCTGGTCGCCGCTGGCCGCAGAAATACCGTTCGCAGCAACCGGGCACGTTTGCGCACCGCATGCTGCAGAACAGCGATCTGCCAGCGCTGGTGGCCTTGTTTGCGCGTGCCGGGCACCGCAATGAGGGCGCGCCTTATGTTGATCGAATCGAATCTGACGGTAGTCTGCGCGGTTTTTTCGGTTTGAAAATTGAGGACATGATCGGGGTTTTTGCCGGTGACGAACTGGTCGGGGCGATCGGGATCTGGAACCAGCAGCATTACCGGCAGATCGTCGTGCATCACCTTTGTCGACCTCTTGCGCTGGCGCAGAGGCTCTGGCGGTCTATCGAAATGCTGGCGGGGCGTTGTCCGGTTCCCGGAGTCGGAGGGCGCGTAGACTTTGTGCTGCTCGACCCCTGGGCGGCCGAGCCTGGCCTCGAAAGCATGGTGATGCCGGTTCTGATCAGAGCGGCCTGCGAGGAAGCGAAAAAGCGGGGTGCCATGTTCGCGGCACTTGGCATGGCCGAAAAATTTCCGGCGCTGGCGGCGATAAATAGTGTATTTTTTCTGCCGTACTGGAGTATCATATATCAGGTATTCTGGCCGGAAACCGGCAAACATGAATTTGCCGGCCGACCTTTGCATCTTGCCAATCTTGGGGCCCTATGACCAGCGACAATTTACCAGGCAGAACCCTGTATGGCCGCACTCAGACTGTTCAGCAGCTCGATACTGCTGTAAAAGAAGCCATGTTCGCTCTGATGTCAGAATTTTATGAGGTCGAAAAGGCTCCTTTTTTAGCTGATCTGGCGCGCAAAAATACTGTAATACTGCTTGAAGACGGACAGAAAAAGCTGCGTGGCTTCACTTCGGTCGCCATTTACGACCTGTGCGCCGACAAAGATGAATTCAGAGTGCTTTTCAGCGGTGACACAATCATACACCCCGATTTCTGGGGCAGCCTTGAACTGCCGCGAGTCTGGGGCCGCTTTATGTATGAAACACTGCAGGCATCCGGCGACAAACCGCTCTACTGGTTTCTAATTTCGAGTGGTTACCGAACTTACCGGTTTCTGCCGGCTTATTTCAATGAATTTTTTCCATGTTTTGACCGCGAAACACCGGCGGCAATGCAAAATATTCTCGATCTGGCCGCCCGGAAGCTTTTTGCCGAAGATTACAACCCCGATACCGGTATTGTCAGGCTGAAGAATCCGACGCCGCTGCGGGCCGGCATCAGCGAACCGGCACAGGAACGCCTGCAGAATCAGCACATCGCTTTTTTCCTGCAGAAGAACCCCGGTCACGATGCCGGTGATGAGCTCGCCTGCATTACCCGTCTCAGCTGGGAAAACTTCAAACCATTTGTTAAAAGGCTTTTGAAGAGCTGATGTCAGGCTCCATACTTGCAACGGGCCTGGTTCAAAGCATCTGGATGGGCACCTGCCTTGGTGGCGCAATGGAATTCAGGCGTGCTGCCAACAGCAGTCTTGCCAGGGTGCAAAACCGGGTTTTGCTTGAACTGCTGCAGAATGCCATTCAGACCGACTTTGGCCGCCAGCATGATTTTGCCACGATCGGCAACGCAGACGAGTTCTGCGCCAGAGTCAAAGTGCACGATTATGACGATCTCAAGCCATATATCGATCTTATCGCCGCCGGTAAGGAGCGTGTTCTGACCGGTGACCAGGTGAGAATGTTCGAAGAGACGAGCGGCACTTCGGGCCCGAATCGGCTGATTCCTTATACTGCCGGTCTGCAGAGGGCTTTCAACCGGGCTCTGCACCCATGGCTCTTCGACCTGTTTTCTCATTTCGGCAGTCTCTGGGGCGGCCCGGCTTACTGGGTGGTTTCGCCAAGAACAGCTGAGAAAAGAATGACCGCCGGCGGTGTGCCAATTGGCTTCGCCGCCGATTCAGATTATTTTGGTGCCTGGGCAAAGCCGCTGATCGGCCTGGTGACTGTGGTTCCTGAAGAAGCTTCCAGTCTCAGCAATCCGGCCGTCTGGAAATACGTAACCTTGCTTTGCCTGCTGCGCCACTCGCAGATGCGCCTGATTTCTCTCTGGAACCCGACGCTTTTTACGGCGCTGTTCTCACAGTGTAGCGAATGGCTTGCATCGCTCGCCGATGATCTCGAAAACGGCACCTGTCGCCCGGCTTTTTTATCTGCGTCTGAACTGAATGACCCGGCTCTGCTGCTGTATGTGGGCAAGCCTTTGCCTGGCCGCGGGAAAGCTCTTATCGAAGCGTTCAGATTGTTTGAAAATGGTGACCGCGTCGGTTTTACCCGGCAGCTCTGGCCGAAACTGGCATTGATTTCGAGCTGGTCGGAGGCAGAAGCCGGCGCCGGGGCTGAATATCTGCGCAGCTTTTTCCCTGACGCGGCATTTCAGACAAAGGGGCTGCTGGCGACTGAGGGCCCGGTAACCATACCGATGGTCGGGACACCGGCACCGGTTCTCGCTGCAAGGTCGGCATTCTTTGAATTTGAAGAGGGTGAGATCGGCGTTGGCGCAATCAGACTGGCGCATGAGCTGGTAAGCGGGCAGCGCTACCGGGTGCTGATGACCACTGCTGGCGGTCTCTACCGTTATCGCCTGCATGACATTATTGAAATGCGCGGCTGGTGGCGGAATCTGCCCTGTCTGGCCTTTGTCGGCAAAGAAGCTTTCGTATCTGATCTGGTTGGCGAAAAGCTCAGTTCGGCTCAGGTAAAAGAGGTCGTTGCCCGGCTTGCGGCAGACTTTGCCGGCAGCTGGCTGGCGCCAGAAAAGCCTGAATTGCCGGCATTGCCGTATTATTGTCTCTTTCTTGCCGGTGCCGCAGGGGCTTGTAAGATCACAGATGCTGACTGTCGGCAGCTCGCCGGGAGTATCGATGCTGCTTTCTGTGAGAATATTCATTACCGCTGGGCCCGTGAAGCCGGGCAGCTAGCTCCCCTCAAGGTTGTTGCTCTGGCAGCCGCCGGTGTGGCTGCGAATGAAATACGGCTGCAGCGGCAGGCAGGGCTGGGGCGAACCCTCAGTACAGCAAAACCGGGGGTTCTTGATAAAACCCCCGGCTGGCTTGACTGGCTGCAGAATCGCGGTCTGCTTTAATCTTCGACGCGGTTGCGGCGTTCTTCGAGCGTTCTGATATCGAGTTTTCGGCCCATGACCGCAATCGCGAGTTTGAATTCGCGCTGATTGCCTGACTGATCGGCGGCAGTGACCTTGAGCGAATATTCCGGGTTGATGGCGCCGCTGTCATCGACGTTTTCGAACCTGAACACATGCTCGATCGGGTCGAGCATTGCGGTTGGCGAAATCGAGGCGTTTTTCACGACGCCCGCTTTGTCGGTCAGCTCGTAGGCGAGTGACTGAATGCCGAACGATTTGTCGGGCTTGTAACCGTTGATATTGTCTAATGCCCTGATGTAGAAGACCAGACGGTTGTTCTGCTGGCAGACAAAGCCTTTCTGGCTGTCGTCGGTAATGGTCGAAACCGCGTCGGGGCCCTGCAGGTAGCGATCGAACAGGGCGTTTATATCGCCAAGGTCGGTCAGCTGGTGGGCGGTGCTGATTTCGCTTTCTTTGCCGAGATAGGGCACGTCGCCGGTCGAATAATCTTCTTTGAGGCCGGCGGCGCCGAATTCAGAGAAGCCGGCTGCAACGTTCTTCTTTGTGCCATAGATATGGCAGCGATTGGTGCGTGTATCGAAGACGACCACCTGAATTTCGGGGCCGATTTCGTCTTTAACTTTGAGCTGTTCGACATTGCTCCAGCGTGATTTATCGATGCCGTCGGCACTTACCTGATCGGGCAGGTCGCCCGGGTTGAGTTTGGCGCCATCAGCCGGGTTGAAGGCAAATTCGGTCGAGCCGGCGTCAGGATTGGCCGTTTCGGCGATTTTGCTCTCACCGACGGCATTCTTAACAGCTTCGTGCTGCTCGATGGCGTTCCCGGCAGAATCTTTGCTGATGGCAATAACCTTGAAAATCGGCTCAGGGGAGCTTTTACCCGAGCCTTCGTTGCATTCGTGCCAGGGGCGTGGCTGTTTGATGGTAAGCTTGCCGCTGATTTCAGTGGTGGCACCGGCCTTTTTGCCGGTGGAACCGTTGATCTGATTTGCGGCGCCGATACTGAGGTTAGCGACTTCGGCTTTTTTCCAGGCCCAGCGGGTTTCGTGTCTGAAGCTTTTGAAGCTGGGTTTGCCCTCGGTGTTGTCGAGGTCAGCGAGGCCGACGTTTTCAGACTTCAGCTGGCTGATGTTCGGGCAAGCTGCGGCACTGTATTCGTAAAGGGGGTAGGTGTAGTAAACCTGCAGATCGAGGCGGTCGGCACCCTGCGCGAGCGCGACATCGCCGATCTGGGTCGAAAAGGCCTTGTCGATGAACGGGTTGGTATCGAGCAGTTTCATTTTAAAATCGAAGGTGGTCGGGCCGGTGGGCTGAAAAAACTTGTCGGCGGCAGTGATCTTGAAGTCTGAAGCGATCGGGCTTTTGTTATCGTAAACGATGAAATCGGTAGAACCGGCTTCGGTCGCCGGTTTGACAAGCTTGATCATGACTTCTTCACTGCACATGCGATTGCCGTCGGGCAGCCAGACTTCACGGATTTCGGCCTTCTCTGGCACCACAACGACGCCGCTGGCATTGCGAACTTCGGGCTGGGTGACGACGCGCTTCGATGACTTCTTGTAAACTGCTTCTTTCCAGGCCCAGAACACGTTACTGACTTCGTAGCCGGCGCCAGGTGACCAGACTTTCAGCTGAATGCGTGATTCATCGGGGTTGCCATTAAAACTCGGGGTATTGAAGGTGACCTGAAAGTCGGGCCCGGGGGTACCGTCTTCGCCGGTCGCACTCCAGATGATAGCCGGGTTTGACTGCACTTCGATTTCGGCACCTGGGTTGCCGGTGCGGATAAAAGCTTTGTAATCTGTAGGTTGCAGATCGGTGATTTTCATTTCGAGTTCTTCGATCAACAGGCCTTCTGCACTGATAACGCAGGCTTCGTCGCCTTTACGGTAGACGGTAAGCATTTCGGGCGGCGCGTCGGCGGTAATCGGTATCTGTTGCGTCATCCAGCCAACATTCGGAAAATTATTGTCGATGGCGCTGGTTACCGGTGTATCTGACATTGATACTATTTTGGCCACGCCGGTATCCGGGTATTCGTTCGAAGTGCCGCCGAGCGTGGTTAGTTTGCCCTGCTGCCCGGCTTTGACGAACCCTGAAAAAATCATATAGGCGCCGCCGATCGAGGGCAGAAAACTGTTGCCGGTCGACATGCCGGTTTCGCGCGCAAATGCTTCCTGAATGCTGCCACGGTTGCCCTGCACGGTGAAAAAATCGGCCATGGCCTGAATCGGGAAATAGCCATAGCCGTTTGGTGAATCCGTGCCGCTTTCGAAGGCGATGCCGGCTTTGGTGCACCACTCGTATTTGTCTTTTTCAAGGGCGCCGCCAGTGTTGTGGGCGGCCGGATCCCAGACGACCTTGAATTGCGCCGAGGTGCCCTGTGGAACCACATAAAAGAAAGTGTTACCGTCCTGCACCAGTTTCATGCCACTTGCGGCAGCATTTATCGGCACGATTGCCGCGCATGGCTCGGCGGGCAGCGAGCAGGCAAACAGGGCCGGCACCGTCATGGCAATCATAACGATCGCAGCAAAGATTTTTTTTCGGAACATATTTCCTCCCTGGTACATCAGTTTTCCCTGGTCAGTTTAACGGTCTTGATCATTTCTTCCTTGCGGGTTTCCATTTTGCCACGATTGAGAGTGGCTTCGCCAAGAGCCTTTATCTGGGCCGAAATCACCAGTTGCCTTTCACCCGGGTTGGTGAAGGCGCTGATGACCTTGAAATCGGTTACCGCAAATTTGCCGGTGCTCGAATCGATACTCGTTGCTTTCCATGGAAACTTCGTCGTATTGCAGTCAGAAAAGAATTCTTTGAGGGCCTGCGGGTTGCCGGTGCCGGCAGCATTGAGGTTACTGCCGGCGATGATGCCGCGAAAAGGGCAATAGCCGAGTGACAGCACCCCGGCATCGCAGGCTTCCTGCGGAAAGGCGCTCAGTTTGAGCAGCATCATCTGAATTGCCGACTGGGCCATGAAGTTTGCCTGCAGAAAATGCAGGTTCGACAGGTTCTGCTGTTTCGATTCCTTGCGGAAATAAACCAGGGCCGAGGCAAAGACCATGATGCAGACGACGAAGGTCAGCACCAGCGGCAGCGCCAGCCCGGTTCGGTTTTGTTTATTCCTTGTCAAGAAAAGCCCTCCTGGCCAGCAGCTGCAGCTGGCTGATATCGTTATATTCACCGCTGGGCAGGCGCCAGCGAACGACGAGGCGTATGTCGGCGAGACGGCATTTGTCGGCCGAGTCAGGGTAAACCTCTGCCAGCGTCATGGTTTTCGGGGCTTCGAGAGCGCCGGCGGCGTTTGCTTCGATACCGTTGTTGCAGCCCATCGGGTCGTGAAATTTGAATGCCGGTATGGCAAACGCAAGTTCAGTGTTGTTGAATGGAAAAACCGTGTACTCGCCGGTAAATTTGTTGCCCTTGACCTCGTAGTCGGCACCAAAAGACCAGGCCTGCGCCGAGCCTGCTCCTGAAAGAAGATTGTCGCGGCTGATGACGAACATCAGGCGATTCATCTCTTCTTTTGCGAGGTTGGCGGCGATGCCTTCGGCATCCTGTTCGCGGGTACCGCGGTTGGTGTAATTAAGCAGCCCGAAAATTGGCAGAATAATAAAGCCGAGTATGGCTACGGCCAGCATAATTTCGGTGAGGGTGATGCCTTTTCGCTTATGGTCGGTCATAATTCTCTCTTAACGGCCACTTCGATCTTGGCGCCGGTCTGAGCGGTTACATGCGCGTCGGGGTGGGCGTTGCTGTCGGGGTGTACGACTTTGACGTTCAGCGAAACAAGGCTGCCGGCAGTGTTGTTGTCGGGGTCGAATGGTTCGAGTGCCAGTTTGATTTCGGAAACATTGTCGATGACTTTGTAGCCCGAGTAGAGCTTTTCTTTGCTTTTCGGGTCAGAGCCGTCTTCAAGCGTTTTTTTGTAAATCAGG
>Ga0116142_10004771_pt1 | contig 12650 bp, 23 predicted proteins | sample AD_UKC033_MetaG_FD_89785 | JGI IMG/M metagenome (GOLD analysis project Ga0116142, IMG submission 89785) | Active sludge microbial communities of municipal wastewater-treating anaerobic digesters from USA - AD_UKC033_MetaG | ecosystem: Engineered > Bioreactor > Anaerobic > Digestate | place: USA... | reverse complement strand
TGCCCGTGGCTCTGGAGCAGGGTTCGCGCTTTGCCATCCGCGAGGGTGGGCGCACCGTGGCTTCGGGCGTGGTAACCAAGATCATCGAGTAATCTAGACCAAGCGCAGGGGGCGAGTGCTGACTGGCTCGTTACCCGGCGCTGGTGGAGGACAGATGCCAAAGAAACAGCGCATTCGCATCAAGATGAAGGCTTACGACCATCGGCTGCTGGACCAATCAGCGCGGCGGATCGTGGACACGGCGGAGCAGACAGGGGCAGCTGTGGTGGGGCCCGTTCCGCTGCCGACGCAGATAGAAAAGTTCTGCGTGCAGCGCGCCGCTTTCATCGACAAGGACTCGCGTGAGCAGTTCGAGATTCGAACTCATCGACGTCTCATTGATGTCTTGGAGCCAAACACCAAGACCACTGAGGCCCTGATGAAGCTCAATCTACCGGCTGGCGTCGATATCGAGATCAAGATCTAGGCGAATCCGCCAGGGGTGTGCTCTGCGCGGGGCACTTTCCTCCAAAACGGCGAGATGCGCTAGTTGGAGTTGACATGGGAACGAGAGAAGGACTGCTTGGGAAAAAGGTCGGCATGAGCCGCATCTTTGACGACCGTGGCCAGGTCGTGCCGGTGACGGTTATCGAGGCCGGCCCGTGCTACGTGACGCAGATCAAGCGCGAGGAAACCGATGGCTACAACGCCATTCAGCTAGGCTTTGGTGCTGCCAAGCGGCTCAACAAGCCAGAGCGCGGTCACCTGGCCAAGGCCACGCCTGTCAAGCACCTGCACGAGGTGCGCACGGATGACACGGGGCGATACACAGTAGGCCAGACGGTCAACGTTGGGGTGTTCAAGATCGGCGACCTGGTAGACGTCATCGGGTTGTCCAGGGGACGAGGGTTTGCCGGTGTCATGAAGCGGCATGGCTTTGCCGGCGGACCGGCCACTCGTGGTCAGTCGGACCGGCAGCGCCACCCGGGGTCCATTGGCGCGACCAATACGCCGGGCTGGGTAGAGAAGGGCCGCCGCATGCCCGGGCGTATGGGCAACGCCAAGTCTACAGTGATGAATCTGCGTGTCGTGCTGGTCGACGCCGAGCGCAACCTGCTGGCTGTCGAAGGCGGGGTTCCTGGTGCACCGGATGGACTGCTGTATATCCGGCGCGCTCTCAAGACGCCCAAGGTACCCAAGGCGCCGCCGCCAACGAAGAAGTAGCTTGCCCTGGACCTCCACATTGGCGGGCACCGCTGGGTTGCGAAGGCGGCCGGGTCACGCCGATGGGGATGACCGATTCGTGAGGAGAAACTTATGCAGGTAAGTGTGCGAAACATGGCCGGTGAGACGGTCAGCGAATTTGATCTTCCGGAAGCGATTTTCGGGCTTGAGCCGAACGTGGCGGTAATGCATCAGGCCGTCCTGCGCCAGCTGGCCAATGCTCGCCTAGGAACGGTGGATACCAAGACGCGTGCCGAAGTCCGCGGCGGGGGCCACAAGCCTTGGCGTCAGAAGCATACTGGTCGCGCTCGCCAGGGCAGCCGGAGGGCCCCTCACTGGAAGGGCGGTGGCGTGGTGTTTGGACCCCATCAGCGCTCTTATGAGATGAGGATGCCGCGCAAGATGCGTCGACTCGCGTTGCGCAGTGCTCTCTCGGCCAAGGCGGCTGAGCAACAGATCGTGCTCCTGGATGAATTGGCCCTGGAGTCGCCCAAGACGCGCGACTTTGAACAAGTTCTGGGCAATCTGAATGTCCAGGCGAGCGCTCTGGTTGTCCTTCCCGAGTGCAACGACAATGTTGAGCGGTCTGCGCGGAACCTGTCAGATGTGAAGACTCTTCAGGTTACGTGTCTGAACGTATTCGATATCCTAAAGTTCGACACGCTGATCTTGCCGGTCAAGGCACTGCAGGTCATCGAGCAGATTCTGGGCTAGCGCTAGCGCAGGCCTCCTAGCGCGTCAGCAGAGGAGATTGAGTCTAGTCATGGAAGCATATCAGATCTTGAGACGTCCGATTGTGACCGAAAAGACGAACCTGCAGGTGGACAAGCTGAACTGTTACACCTTTGAAGTTGACGTTGCCGCAAACAAGGTCGAGATCAAGAACGCGGTCGAGGCAGCTTTTAAGGTGAATGTCGTGGCGGTGAACGTGCGACACATGCGCGGTAAGCAACGCCGAATGGGCCGCATCGTCGGTCGCACCAAGGACTGGAAGAAGGCTACAGTTACTCTTGCTGAAGGCCAAACCATCCAGTTCTTCGAAGGGGTATAGTCATGGCTATCAAGACACACAAGCCGACATCGGCAGGCCGACGCGGGCTGGCCAGTCTCACCTTCGATGACATAACGTCGTTCAAGGCGGAACGTTCGCTCTGCGTGTCACTGAAGAAGCACGCCGGCCGCAATGTGCGCGGTGTGGTGACGGTCAGGCACCGTGGCGGTGGCATGAGGAAGCAGTACCGGGTCATCGACTACCGGCGCGAAAAGACAGGCGTTCCGGCGCGTGTCGACTCGATTCAGTACGACCCGAACCGCTCCGCTCGCATCGCCCTTCTGGTCTATGCCGACGGGGAAAAGCGCTACATTGTGGCCCCCCTTGAGGTAGCGGTCGGAGATGTTCTGGTCTCGGGACCAGAAGCCGATATCAAGCCCGGCAACGCTATGACAATCGAGCGCATTCCGCTGGGGACCATGATTCACAACATTGAGCTGCAACCCGGCAAGGGTGGGCAGCTGGTCCGCTCTGCGGGTACTTCGGCTCAACTGCTGGCGAAGGAAGGACCTTACGCTCAGGTGCGTATGCCTTCCGGAGAAGTCCGGAGGATATCGGTGCGTTGCCAGGCTACGATCGGTCAGGTAGGCAACCTCGATCACGGCAATGTCAAACTGGGCAAGGCCGGCCGAGCTCGCTGGATGGGAAGGCGGCCAATGGTGCGCGGTTCAGCGATGACCCCGCGAGACCATCCGCATGGCGGTGGCGAAGGCAAGTGCCCGATTGGTTTCCCGGGGCCCAAGACGCCCTGGGGCAAGCCGACGCTGGGGTACAAGACGCGGCGGCGTCACGAGACTGACAGCATGATCGTGCGTCGACGGCAGAAGAAGAATCGCTAGGAGCTAGGACATGTCTAGATCACTGAAAAAGGGACCTTTCGTAGAGCAAAAGCTGCTCGACAAGATAGAGGCGATGAACCGCTCCGGCGAAAAGCGTGTGGTCAAGACCTGGTCGCGGTCATCCACCATCTTCCCGCAGATGGTTGGCCACACCATTGCGGTGCACGACGGCAGGCGCCACGTGCCCATCTACGTCACTGAGAATATGGTTGGCCACAAGCTGGGCGAGTTTGCTCCGACGCGGTACTTCCGCAGTCATGGTTCGAAGATTGCGGCTGCTGAGGCGGCTGCTGCGGCATCGGCCGCGGCTGCTCCTGCGGCCACGACCTCGACGGCAGCGCCTGCTGCTCCGCAGCAGTAAGGGGACGCTGCCACCGCGTGCACGGGCCTGGCCAGTCATTGGCCCGTGTCCAGCTCTCGAGATAGGATTGAGGTGATAGGTTATGGCGCTAGAAGTTAAGGCAGTGGCCAAGTACATCAGGATGTCGCCAATGAAGGTGCAGCTCGTTGTGGATATGGTCCGCGGCAAGGGCGTCAACGAGGCACTGGCGATTCTCAAGTACTCCACCAGGGCAGGTGCTGAGCCTGTTCTGAAGGCGATCAACTCGGCGGCAGCAAATGCAGAAGAGAACTATGGTCTCTCGCGAAACGAGCTGGTGGTGAGTTCGATCTGCGCAGATGAGGGCCCGACCTACAAGCGCATGCGCTTTGGTGGTCGCGGGCACATGAAACCGATTCTCAAGCGGTCTACGCACATCACGGTTGTTCTGGCCGGGCCAGAAGCCGCGCAGTAGACCAGGCAATCATAGGCGACTGGTTTTAAGGAGGCGCTGGTGGGTCGAAAAGTACACCCGTTGGGCTTTAGGCTCGGCTACAACAAGGAATGGGGCGCACGCTGGTACGCTGAAGGCAAGCGCTATCGGGATCTGCTTCACGAGGATATCGCGATTCGGCGCATGATCCGCGAGACGCTTGGCCAGGCCGCGATTTCCGAACTCGAAGTGGAGCGGTATCCGAAGCAGATTCGGGTAACCATTCACTCGGCGAAACCGGGCGTGGTAATTGGCAAAAAGGGCGCCAGTGTGAACGCCCTTCGTGAGAACCTCGAGACCCTCACTGGCAAGAAGGCGTGGGTCGAGGTCCAGGAAGTGGAAAAGCCCGAGCTCAACGCCGTGCTGATCGCCGAGAGCATCGCCGAGCAACTGGAGAAGCGCGTCTCACACAAGAGAGCCATGAAGCAGGCCGCAACCAGAGCCATGCGGTCCGGTGCCAAAGGCATCAAGATTCGCTGCGCCGGGCGTCTGGCTGGTGCCGAAATGGCGCGCCGGGAGTGGGTCAAGGACGGACGCATTCCGCTGCAGACTCTGCGTGCGGACATCGATTATGCGTGCCGGGAAGCCCTGACCATCATGGGGCGCATTGGGATCAAGGTGTGGGTCTATCACGGCGAGTTGCTGCCGGAGAGCATCGAAGTGCGTGAAGCGCCGGCTCCGGTCGCGGAAGAAGCCTAGCGCTGAGTTTCAACTCAGCATTCTTGTTCAGGAGATAGTTCTATGTTGCAGCCGAAGAGGATCAAGTATCGCAAAGTTCATCGCGGACGCATGAAGGGTCGAGACACCAGGGGTGCCGAGGTATCGTTTGGCGAGTTCGGCCTGCAGACCCTGGAGCCCTACTGGTTGACGGCGCGACAGCTCGAAGCGGCGCGGCGAGCCATCGTGCACTTTATCAAGCGCGGCGGCAAGCTGTGGGTTCGCGTGTTTCCCGACAAGCCGATCTCAGCCAAGCCGGCCGAAACCCGCATGGGTGGCGGCAAGTGGGCTCTGTCTCACTGGGTGGCGGTCATCAAGCCGGGCCGCGTGCTGTTTGAGCTGGCGGGCGTGCAGGAAGAAACCGCGCGCGAAGCGTTTCGCCGAGCAGGAAACAAGCTGCCTGTTCGCACGCAGTTCGTGAGCCGCGAGGACTTTGCTGCGGGAGGTGAGTCGGCATGATCGCAGCCAAAGACGTTCGTTCGCTCACTGATGTCGAGCTGAATCAAAAGCTACACGAGGCATACCAGGAGTTGTTCAACCTGCGCTTCCGCCAGGCGACCAAACAGGTAGAGAATACCGGTCGCATCAGGGTGGTGCGCCGCGACATTGCGCGGATGCAGACCGTAGTCCGCGAGCGCCAGCTTCGTGCGCCGAAGGAGGCATAACATGCAGGCAGAGCGCAGGACTATGGTAGGCACCGTCATCAGCGACAAGATGGACAAGACAGTGGTCGTGGCAGTCGAGACGCTCAAACGGCACCGGATGTATGGCAAGACCATCCGTACGGTCAAGAACTACAAGGTGCACAACGAAGACAACAACAGCCACAGCGGCGATGTGGTCCGTATCGCCGAGTGCCGGCCCATCAGCAAAGACAAGCGGTGGGTGGTGGTGGAGATACTGGAGCGTGCGCAATGATCCAGACATTCACCCGTCTGCGGGTTGCCGACAACACAGGCGCCCGGGAGATCATGTGTATCAAAGTGCTGGGCGGTACGCGACGGCGCTACGCCTATGTGGGCGATATCATTGTTGCGGCGGTCAAGTCATCGACGCCTGACAGCGTCGTCAAAAAGGGCGAAGTTGTCCAGGCAGTGGTCGTCCGGACGGCCAAGGAGTACGGCCGGCGAGACGGGTCCTACATCAGCTTTGACGAGAATGCCGCCGTAATACTGGACAAGGAACACAACCCGCGGGGCACCCGGATTTTTGGGCCTGTGGCCCGCGAGCTGCGCGAAAAGGGCTTTATGAAGATCGTGTCCTTGTCTCCGGAGGTTTTGTAGGATGAAGGTACGAAAAGGCGATACGGTTGAAGTGATCGCCGGGGATGACAAGGGCGAGCGCGGAACAGTGCACCGTGTGATTCCCGGCCGCAAGGCCATTCGCGGGCATACACCCAAGGGCGTTCGAGTGGCTGCCCTGGATCCAGAGCGAGACCGCCTGGTGGTTTCGGGCGTGAACTTGGTCAAGAAGCACCAGCGGCGGACTGGTGATGTGAAGACGCAGGCCGGAATCATCGAACGCGAAGCACCGCTGCGGGTATCCAACGTGGCTTTCGTCTGCCCTCACTGCCAGAAGGCAACCCGCCTGGGCTACCAGGTGCTGGAGAACGGCGACAAGGTCCGCGTGTGCAAGCGCTGTCGACAGACGGTCGACTAGCCGGTGGACCAGGAGAACGAATGATGGCTACTATGCCAAGACTCAGAGAGAAATATAACAACGAAGTGGTCCCGGCCATGCGGCGCGAGTTCGGCTATGACAACGTCATGCAGGTTCCGCGCCTGATCAAGGTGGTGGTCAACATCGGCCTGGGAGAAGCGTTGCAGAACGCCAAGGCCCTGGATGCTGCAACCAAGGACCTGACGCTGATCAGCGGTCAGAAGCCGATCGTGGCCAAGGCGAAGAAATCCATCGCCACATTCCGGCTTAGAGCGGGAAACCCGATTGGTCTCAAGGTCACCTTGCGTGGCAAGAGGATGTACGACTTTCTGGACCGCTTGTTCAATGTCGCCATGGCCCGTGTGCGTGACTTTCGGGGCATTTCGCCTGACTCGTTTGATGGGCGTGGCAGCTACACACTGGGCCTAAAAGAGCAGACCGTATGGCCAGAGCTCAGCTTTGATACGGTTGACAAGGTGCGCGGCATGGAGATTTCCATCGTCACATCGGCCAAGACGGACGACGAAGCCCGGCAGTTCCTGCGCTTGATGGGCATGCCGTTCAGCAAGGAATAGACAGAAGCCTCGGTGAACAGGGCAAGGGAGAACGAAATTGGCTAAAAAGTCGCTGATCGCTCGCGAACAGAATCGCAAGTACCCAGAGCGGGTACGCAACCGCTGCCAGAAGTGCGGCCGTTCTCGCGGCTACATCAGGCGGTTTGGGTTGTGCCGTATCTGTTTCCGCGAGCTGGCAAACCGGGGCGAAGTGCCCGGTATTGTGAAGTCGAGCTGGTAGCCACCACGGTCGCCGTGAGAGGATTTCTCTGGGGCGACTGAAAGAGGAGAGAGCTATTATGGTCGTAACCGATCCAATCGCCGATATGCTGGCGCGAATGAAGAACGCCCTCATCACTCGCAAACGTTATGTGGTGATGCCCTCGTCCAAGCTGAAGGTGGAAGTGGCGCGGGTGCTTCGTGCTGAAGGGTTCATCGAGCACTTTGACGTCAGCCGAGACCGGCCGCAGCCGATGCTGCGCATCCAGCTCAAGTACAGCGATGGCAATCATCCGGTTGTGAGCGGAATGGAACGCGTCAGCAAGCCCGGGAAGCGCGTCTACACCAAGCGTCAGCAAATCCCGCTTGTGCTGAGCGGCATGGGCGTGGCCCTGCTGTCGACGCCCCGCGGTGTGATGACCGGGAAGAAGGCGTATCGGCTCGGTCTGGGTGGCGAAGTCCTCTGTTTCGTCTGGTAAGTCCGCTGTAGCCAGGCGAGACAGAAACTGTTGGAGGTATTCGAGTGTCACGGATAGGTCGCTTGCCAATCAAGCTCCCGAAGGGTGTAGAGGTCAAGCTGGAGGGCGAGACCCTCACGGTCAAGGGCCCCAAGGGAGTTCTCACACGGATTCTGGATCCGCAGATCAAGGTCGAGCTTGCGGACGGTCAGTTGGTGATGAGCCGCTCCAGCGACGAGCCCTCGGTGAGGGCGCTGCACGGCATGACCCGCGCTTTGGTGGCCCTAATGGTCTCCGGGGTAGCGGTGGGTTTCCGCAAGTCGCTGGAGATCGTTGGTGTCGGGTACCGCGGCGAAGTCCAGGGCGATGACCTGGTGATGCAGCTCGGTTTCTCGCATCCGGTGCGCTATCCGCCGCCGGCCGGAATCAAGATTGTGGTCGAGCAAGGGAACCGCATCATTCACGTAGACGGTATCGACAAGGAACTGGTTGGCGAGGTAGCGGCCGAGATTCGAGCCCTTCGGAGCCCGGAACCCTACAAGGGTGTGGGCATTCGCTACATGGGCGAGCAGGTGCGGCGCAAGGCGGGCAAGGCCGGCAAGGTAACGGCGGGCTAGGAGGAAGCTATCATGGGTGATCTCAAGCACACGGAACGACAACGCCAGATGCGGCATCGCCGTGTCAGGGTAAACGTCAAGGGCACGGCTGAGCGCCCGCGGCTGAATGTGTTTCGGAGCCTCAAACATGTGTACGCTCAGCTCATCGATGACACTGCCGGCAAGACGCTGGCCGCGGCCTGCACGCTAGAACCAGAGGTGCGCGAGCAGCTCGGTGACAAGAGTAAGAGCGACCAGGCCAAACTGGTTGGCGAGGTGCTGGCACGACGCGCTCTGGAAAAGGGCTTGAAGCTGGCTGTCTTTGACCGCGGCGGATACAAGTACCACGGACGGGTCAAAGCGCTGGCGGAAGGTGCCCGCTCCGCAGGGCTGCAGTTCTAATTCGAAAGCGAGGAACGCATGACAGAAGAGCTAGAGCGTGTCGAACGCGAAGTTGCCGAGCCAGTAGCTGAAGAAGAGGTTCTTCAGGAACGACTCATCAATATCGACCGTGTTGCCAAGGTTATCAAGGGCGGCCGGCACTTTGGGTTCCGCGCGCTGGTTGTAGTCGGCGATGGCCAGGGCAGCGTGGGCGTCGGAATCGGCAAAGCCCGCGAAGTGCCCGATGCGATTCGCAAGGGTGTTGAGAGAGCCAAGAAGGATATGAGCAAGGTGCCTGTGGTTGGCACAACCATTCCGCATCCGGTACTGGCCAAGCACGGTGCTGCTCAAGTGATGCTCAAGCCGGCATCGCCCGGCACAGGCGTGATCGCGGGCGGCGGCGTGCGCGCCGTTCTCGAAGTCGCAGGAATCAAAGACGTTCTGACCAAGTCGTTGGGCAGTTCGAACGCGCTGAACGTGGTCTTTGCCACGGTTGAGGGACTGCGCTCGCTGAAGAAGATCGATGTTGAGGCGCAGAAACGCGGCAAGACGGTGAAGGACCTGAGCGCGCCGTGGAGGAAGCAGAATGCCTAAGAAGAGGACAGCCGGCAAGAGGCTGCGCATAACGTACACCAAGAGCTCCATTGGGTACGCCAAGGATCAAAAGGGCACCGTGGTGGCTCTCGGCCTGAAGCGTGTTGGCGAAGTGGTCGAGTTTGCTGACGGCCCTGTGGTGCGTGGAATGGTCGCCAAGGTCAGCCACCTGGTGAAGGTAGAGGAAATCGAGGGGTAGCTGGATGAAACTGAACGATCTACGGTTCCCATCGGGGACGGTCAAACCAAGGAAGAGAGTTGGTCGTGGTACTGCTTCAGGCCATGGCAAAACGGCCGGTCGGGGCATGAAGGGCCAGAAGTCACGCGCCGGCGGCAACATCAAGCCGGGCTTTGAAGGTGGCCAGTTGCCTCTCTATCGGCGGCTGCCCCACATGCGCGGTTTTCACAACATCTTTCGCGTTTCCTACAGCGTGATCAATCTGGACCGGCTGGCCGAATTCAAGGCGGGCAGCGAGGTTGATCCACTGGCCATGGCCGAGGCTGGCCTGGTCAAGTCGCCCGGCGAGCTGATCAAAGTGCTGGGCAATGGGGAACTCAAGAAAGCGCTCAAGGTGTCGGCTCACAAGTTCTCTGCCAGCGCCAGGCAAAAGATCGAAGCGGCGGGTGGTACGGTCGTGGAGCTGGAGCCCTAGCCTGGTCGAGCATTCGCTGGGTGACACGGAGGAATCATGCTGAAGGCAATCGCCAATGCCTGGAAACTGCCGGATCTGAGACGCAAGCTGATCTTCACCATGATCATACTGGTGATCTTCCGCCTTGCCGCGCACGTTCCGGTGCCTGGCATCTTGCCCGACGAGCTGCGCAAGATCTTTGCCGCGAATCAGTTGTTGGGCTTGCTCGATATGTTCGCCGGCGGCGCCATGTCCAACTTTTCAGTCATGGCGATGGGGGTCTATCCCTACATCACCGCCTCGATCATCATCCAGTTGCTTCAGCCTCTCATCCCGGCTCTGGAAGAACTGTCAAAAGAGGGCGAGGCCGGACAGGCCAAGCTGAACCAGTACATGCTGTTCATCACCATCCCGCTGGCAGCACTGCAGGGATTCAGCCAGGCGACTCTGCTACAGAGGGCAGGTGCGTTGCGGAACTTTGGCTTTGCCCGGGCGACGCTGCTGCCGACTCTGGCAACGCTGGCCACCCTGACGGCAGGCACCATGTTTGCCATCTGGCTGGGCGAGCTGATTGACCAGGACGGCATTGGCAACGGCATTTCGCTGATCATCTTTAGCGGCATTGTGTCCGAGATTCCGGCTCGTGTTGGCTCGCTTATCCTGGGCAATATCGCTGGTCTCGTTTTCTTCGTCGCACTCACGGTGGTGACCATCGTGGTCATCATCTTTATCCAGGAAGGTCAGAGGCGTATCCCGGTGCAGTACGCCAAGCGAGTTCGCGGAACCAAGGTATATGGCGGAGCGGCCACGCACATCCCGTTGCAGGTCAACTCGGCAGGCATGATCCCGCTCATCTTTTCTGTGTCGATCATGCTGCTGCCCGGCGTAATCTCCAGCTACTTTCTTGACTCGCAGGTGGCCTGGGTGGCTGCGGTGGCCAAGGGAGTCTACAAGGTCTTTGACTCGTCAGGCGTGATCTACTGGATTCTCTACTTCCTGCTGGTGATCGGCTTTAGCTACTTTTATACGGACATGATGTTCCAGCAGCAGAACCTGGCCGAAATGCTGCAGAAGCAGGGCGGGTTCATCCCCGGGATCCGACCGGGGAAGCGAACGGCTGATTATTTGCAGGGTGTGCTGCGACGCATCACTCTGGTTGGTGCCCTGTTCCTGGGTGGTGTGGCCATCCTGCCCTTCTTGACCAAAGGCATTACTGGAACGGGCGAGATGCTGGTCACGAGCACGGGCCTGTTGATTGTGGTGGGCGTGGTGCTGGACACGATGAAACAACTCGAAGCGCAACTGCTGATGCGCCATTACGAAGGCTTTATCAAGGGTTAGGGAACATGGGACTATTCATCCTGCTGCTTGGAGCACCTGGTGCTGGCAAGGGCACTCAAGCGGATCTGCTGAGCAAGGCGTTGCAGCTGCCACACGTATCCAGTGGTGAGCTCTTCCGGGCCGCCCAGGAAGCTCAATCCGAGCTGGGTCGCCAGGTTCAGGGGTACTTGGCGAGGGGTGAACTGGTACCGGACTCGGTGACCATTGCCATGGTGGCCGAACGCCTGGCGCAGCCCGACTGCGCTCGAGGAGTGGTGCTGGATGGATTCCCGCGCACCATCGAACAGGCGCGGGCGCTAGATCAAGTCCTGAGCGAGCGGGGCGAACGGGTAGCCATCGCGGCCTATCTGCGGGTGAGTGAGCCGGTGTTGCTGGAGCGGCTGTCCGGCCGCTGGACCTGCGCCAAGTGCCAGGCGGTGTACCACCTGCCGCACAAGCCCCCGCGGGTCACAGGCAAGTGCGACGTGTGCGGTGGCGAGCTCTACCAGAGGGCGGATGATACGCCAGAGACGCATCGACGCAGGATTGAAGTGTACCTGACGCAAACCGCACCGCTGGTGCAGCTCTATCGGGAGCGGCATCTGCTGGTTGAGATCGAAGGTGAAGCCAGGATCGAAGATGTCCAGTCGCGTGTTCTGGCTGCGGTCCAGAGCGCCGCGCGACAACAGCGGCTTGAGGGTGGCCGCTGCAAAAAGTGCCGGGACTAGGAATTCCCGCCGCATGCTGAAGCGCACCTATTGCTGGTGGCATCAGCCAGGCTGTTGAGGAGAAGGTACTGTGAAAGTCAAGCCGTCTTTGAAGAAGCGATGTGAAAAGTGCAAGATTATCAAGCGCCGCGGAGTGGTACGCATTATCTGCACCAATCCCCGGCACAAGCAGCGCCAGGGGTAGACGCCATGGCCCGGCACGGGGCCGTGGTGCGTGATTCCCCAGTGGGCGGTGACATGTTGTCGAGCACCCTGCGGGCGCTCGGTATGATCACAGGAGGACGATAGTGGCGAGAATTGCGGGAGTTGATATCCCGAGGGACAAGAGGGTAGAGGTTGGCCTGACCTACATTCACGGTATCGGGCCGGCCCGGAGCCGCGAGATACTGGCGGAGACCGGCATAGACGCTGACACTCGTGTCAAGGATCTCACTGAGGCTGAAGTCAGCAAGATCCGCGATATGATCGATCGCGAGTACAAGGTGGAAGGCGACCTCCGGCGGGAAGTGACGATGAACATCAAGCGTCTCACCGAGATCGGCTCCTACCGCGGTCAGCGTCACCGCCGCAGCCTGCCTGTACGCGGCCAGCGCACTCGCACCAACGCCCGCACCAAGCGCGGCGCACGGAAGACGGTTCCCGGCCGCAAGCGCTCACGCGCCAAGAAGTAATGAGGGCATGTTCCGGGGCTGAGCCGACCTGTTCGGCACAGGTCGTGTCGAGATGGCCAGGCCCGGTCCTTACCTTGCACTATCTGAACAGAGTCACGTGTTGGAGGTCAAATGCCACAGGCAAAGAAGGTATCTGCAACGAGGGCGGGAGCACGGAAGCGTGAGCGCAAGGTCACGCCGCGGGCCCGTGCCTACGTTCAGGCTACGTTCAACAAT
>Ga0116142_10004770_pt1 | contig 12652 bp, 9 predicted proteins | sample AD_UKC033_MetaG_FD_89785 | JGI IMG/M metagenome (GOLD analysis project Ga0116142, IMG submission 89785) | Active sludge microbial communities of municipal wastewater-treating anaerobic digesters from USA - AD_UKC033_MetaG | ecosystem: Engineered > Bioreactor > Anaerobic > Digestate | place: USA... | reverse complement strand
GTGGTGATCCCCGCCGAGAAGGACAAGCTGGTGAAGGCCGCCCAGACCGAGGTGGACGAGGTGACGGGCAACTACAACATGGGTCTGATCACCAACAACGAACGGTACAACCAGACGATCGACATCTGGACGCACACCAACAGCAAGGTGACCTTCACCCTGATGGAGCGCATCAAGAACGATCGCCAGGGCTTCAATTCCATCTACATGATGATGGACAGTGGCGCCCGTGGTTCAAAGGAGCAGATCCGTCAGCTCAGCGGCATGCGGGGCCTGATGGCCAAGCCACAGAAGAGCGGCGGCGGCGGCGGTCAGGACATCATCGAGAACCCCATCCTCTCGAACTTCAAGGAGGGCCTGTCCATCCTCGAGTACTTCATCTCCACCCACGGTGCCCGTAAGGGTCTGGCCGATACGGCGCTCAAGACCGCTGACGCCGGTTACCTGACGCGTCGTCTGGTGGACGTGGCGCAGGACGTGGTGATCACCAATGAGGACTGCGGCACGCTCCGCGGCCTCGTGGCCACCGCCCTGAAGAAGAACGAGGAGATCGTGGAGACCCTCTACGATCGCGTGCTGGGTCGCAGCGCGGTGCATGACGTCTACCACCCGCAGACGGGTGAACTACTGGTACAGAGCGGTGAGCAGATCACGGAGGACATCGCCAAGGCGATCGCGGACAGCCCGATCGAGGAGGTGGAGATCCGCAGCGTGCTCACCTGCGAACAGAAACAGGGCGTATGCGCCAAGTGCTATGGCCGTAACCTGGCCACCGGCCGCATGGTGCAGCGTGGCGAGGCCGTGGGTGTCATCGCCGCACAATCCATCGGTGAACCGGGAACCCAGCTTACCCTACGGACCTTCCACGTGGGTGGTGTGGCCGGCAAGATCACCGAGGAGAGCGAGATCCGAGCCAAGTACGACGGCATCCTGGAGATCGACGAGCTGCGCACCGTGGCGAAGAAGGACCGCAAGGGCGAGAACGCCGAAGTGGTCATCAGCCGCAGTACCGAGATGCGGATCATCGACGCCAACACGGGCATCGTGCTCACCACGAGCAACATCCCCTACGGCGCGATGATCTACAACAAGGGTGGCAAGGCGATCAAGAAGAACGACCTGATCTGCACCTGGGACCCGTACAACGCGGTGATCATCTCTGAACTGGCCGGTAAGGTGGAGTTCGAGAGCATCGAGGAGAATGCGACCTACCGTGAGGAGATCGACGAACAGACCGGCTTTGCGGAGAAGGTGATCGTGGAAAGCCGCGACAAGCGCAAGAACCCGACCATCAAGATCATGGACCCCAAGGGCAAGGAGGAGCTGAAGAGCTACAGCCTGCCGGTGGGTGCCCACATCATCGTGGAGGATGGCAAGAAGATCGAGGCCGGTGACGTGCTGGTGAAGATCCCCCGCAGCTCCGGCAAGGGTGGTGATATCACCGGTGGTCTGCCTCGTGTGACGGAATTGTTCGAGGCGCGGAACCCGAGCAACCCGGCCGTGGTGAGCGAGATCGATGGCATCATCTCCTACGGGAAGATCAAGCGGGGCAACCGCGAGATCATCGTGGAGAGCCGCACCGGCGAGAAGAAGTTCTACCTCGTGCCTTTGAGCAAGCACATCCTGGTGCAGGAGAACGACTTCGTCAAGGCGGGTGCACCGCTCAGCGACGGATCCATCAGTCCTGGCGACATCCTTGATATCCAGGGCCCGACGCGCGTACAGGAGTACCTCGTGGACGAGGTGCAGGAGGTGTACCGGATGCAGGGTGTGAAGATCAACGACAAGCACTTCGAGGTGATCGTGCGCCAGATGATGCGCAAGGTCGAGATCGAGGATCCGGGGGATACCCGCTTCCTGGAGAAGCAGAGCGTGAACAAGACCGAGTTCATGGAGGAGAACGACGCGGTCTACGACAAGATGGTCGTGGAAAGCGCCGGTGACAGCACGACCATGAAGGAGGGCCAGATCGTCACCATGCGCAGGCTGCGTGACGAGAACAGCGCCCTGAAGCGCAAGGATGCCGCATTAGTGGAGGCCCGCCCGGCCAAGCCCGCCACGGCACGCATCATGCTCCAGGGGATCACCCGCGCATCGTTGCAGACCGACAGCTTCATCTCGGCGGCTTCCTTCCAGGAGACCACCAAGGTGTTGAACGAAGCTGCTGTGAGCGCGAAGGAGGACCACTTGCTGGGCCTGAAGGAGAACGTGATCGTGGGTCACCTGATCCCTGCAGGTACCGGTGCACGTGCCTACCAGAACTCCATCGTGGCCAACAAGGAGGAGTACGCACGCCTCCAGGCGGAGAGTGTGACCTCCGAAGAGGTGAACGACTGACAATGACCAACGTGGCAGGGGCGCGAGCATTCGCGCCCCTGCGCGTTCAATAGGATCCGAACATGGCAGACCAGAACGACCAGAACCGCCCCAACCAGCTGAACATCGAGATCAGCGAGGAAGTGGCCGATGGCATCTACAGCAACCTCGCCATCATCACGCACAGCAACTCGGAGTTCGTGGTGGACTTCGTGCGTGTGATGCCCGGTGTGCCCAAGGCGAAGGTGCGCTCGCGCATCCTGCTGACCCCGCAGCACGCCAAGCGCCTCATGCGCGCGCTGGCCGACAACGTGCAGAAGTTCGAGCAGGTCCACGGAACCATCCGCGAGAGCGAGATGCCCGAGGTGCCGATGAACTTCGGCGGCCCCACGGCACAGGCTTGATCATACCGACCTGTTGAAGATGGCCCTCCGAAAGAGGGCCATCTTCATTTCAACCTGGCAAGGGGGCCGGGAAGCTCCGCCCGCCGACGGATGAACATGTACACCGAACGATAGGCTTCCTGTCAGCTCTCCTCCAACTGGACCGTATCCCTAGAGTTCAAGTCCGCGCAGCCTTTCCACCACGGTGTCATCCGCGCACAGCCGGTTCAATTCCTTTTCCAGGAACTTCTCGTACCCTGCCCTGGCATAGCCATGCTTCGCGAGATGCAGGTCGAGCAGCAGACCGTCCACAGCTTCCCATAGCTTCTCATCCGGCCGCTTGCCGCAGGGCAACCGATCATAGTCACCCTTCACGGACTCGTACGCATCCAGCAGGTCGTGTGTGATCATTCCAAGCCTTTCTGATCGAACAGGATGTAGCCGAAGTTCAGGCTCCAGGCCCACGGTTCACGCAGCCCATCGAAGTAGCTCAGGTTGAACCACACGGGCCCCAGCGGGCTCTGATAGATCAAGGAGCCCGAACCGATGAAATACCGTTCAGAGAACGCTGCGGACGTGCTCGCCGTATTATCCGCGGACTGCAGGAACGGTTCGTATGGCTGGAAGACGTGGCCTTCGAGCCGTAGGTCGAACTTGTTCCGGGCCACGGCGATGATGGTGCGGACACCACCAGCGAGGTACTTCGGAGAACGGAAGCGATCGATGAAGTAGGTCTTGATCTCCGGCGTGGGCTGAAAGACCGGTGACCGGATCACACTGGCCGTGTAGTTCTGGAAGGCGGGCATGGTACTATACACCCCTTCCGCGAGGAAGCCGAACTTGAATATCCCGCGAGGCAGAAAGTACTTGTCAAGGGTCACCTTGGCCACGACCCAGTCATGACGCGACTTGAATTGCGACTTGTCCGGGCTGGTCGACCCGAGTTCGGTCCGCTCGTCGCCCCCCACGTAGCGCAGTGATGCCATCAAGGATTCCCCGGCGTTCGGGTGTTGTTTGCGGTTCAGTGAGTTCCGCTCGATGGTCATGCCCGTTGTGAGGTGCCGGAAATAGGTGGCGTCCGTGGTGTCGAACGCGGTGAAGTCCAGCCCTTGGTAATAGCGGTCCAGGGTCTCGCCCAACCGCACGTCGTAGCGAAGCAGCCCCTTGTTGTCAAGGCCCAGCCCGGCATTGAGGCCTCCATATACCTCGCGGATAACGATGTAGGACGGCTTCACCTCATCGAAGAAGGTGCTGAAGCTGCGGAAATGGTCCCAGCGATGGAGGTTGAACACGGGCTCGAGGTAGATCGGTGCTTTCGTGCTCAGGTAGGCGCGGAACTTCAGTTGACCCGCCGCATAGAACTTGCCGAAGTAGGAGGAGGCCTCCACATGTGCGGAGCTGCGGCCGAAGAGATGGTAGCGCAATGCCACCATGCCGGTGTTCACCGGTCGGGAGGAGAACATACCACCGAACCGCACCTGCAGGTTCTTCTCGCGCTTGATGATGAGGTCGAGGTCGAACCGGTCACGCTCGGGGATATAAGTGGCCTTCGGATAGATGCTGGCGATGTTGTTGTCGGCCACCAGCCGGAAGTAGACCGGCTTCAAGGTCTCGGGAATGAGCAGTCCGCGGCGACGGTCCAGGCTTCGTTCCACGAAACGGGTCTGCGGCCGGTTGAGGCCATGGATGCGCACCTGCTCGAAGACCATCGGCGGGAGGCTACGCCGGAATGCGTGACGCTTGAGGGCGAGTTCCTCCGGATCAACCCGTCGGTGCACCTGGGCCAGGATCTCCGGCATGCGTTCCATGGCCGCTGCATATCCATCCGCGATCGCCGTGGCCGGATCGGTGAAGTCGAAGAGGGAGGTGTTCGTGCGGGGTTCCACGATGATGCCGTTCTCGCACTGGATCTCGTACATCGTCCGTTCCTGCATCATGGCCCGCAACTGGCCTATGAGGTCGTCCTCGGTCGGTGGTGGACTGTTGTAGGCCACGTTGCTGCCCACGATCAGGTCCGGCATGAAGTCACTGTACATCACATCGCTCGGGAAGTTGTTGTACAACCCCCCGTCCATCATCAAATGCCCGTCCACACGGATCGGCTTGAAGTAGAAGGGGTAGCTCATGCTCGCCCTTATCACCTGGGCCAGGTCCCCCTCCCGGAATACCACGGACCGTTGGTCGGTGATGTCCGATGCCACGCATCGGAATGGAACGAAGAGGCTGTCCAGATCATAGCCCGCAGCAGCGGAAACCGGCCCGAGGCTGGTCATCTGCTCAAAGTCGATCAACGCCGGTTCGCGAAGGTTCGTGGGCAGGGAGTATTGCAGCAGGGTGTCCAGATCGAGGCGGAGCGTGATGAGCGAGGCATCCTGTGCATCCTGCTTGAAATAGTATTGGTAGCGTGGCTCGATCCCTCCGGCGGCCATGATCTGGAAGAGTTCGGTGTGGAAGAGCGAATCGATCTGGTTCGGTGAATAGCCAGCAGCATAAAGGCCACCGACCAAGGCTCCCATGCTGCTGCCCGCGATGTAGTCGATGGGCACACCGTTCTCCTCCAGGGCTTTCATCACACCGATATGGGTGAGCCCTGTCGCACCGCCGCCACTCAACACAAGACCCACGCGCTGACCATACGCCAGCGACAGGCCAAGGCACAGGAGGAAGGAGAGGATCGAGCGCATGATGCGGATCACCGGCAAAAGTAGCCGACCAGCAGAGGACGGGCCGCCGTTGGAACGCTCCTTCGACCGTTCAAGTATGCGGACGAGGGATGGACGATCAAGCCCGATCGCCCGGATGTGCGAACGTCACCAATAGCGAACGGAGGTAAGCTGGAGCAAGCAACAAGCGACTTCCGTACCAGCTGAAGAACTCGCCGTCGACAAGGCGTACCAGTGTGCCCGGACAGATCATGTTGAACTCCCGGATATGTTCCTCCGCGAAGGGAAAGGGCTCGGAGGAAAGCAGGATCACATCCGGGTCTGCGGCGGCAAGGTCCCGGGCCGTGATCTCCGTATACCGTTCCAGGCGGTGCTCAAAGACATTGACCAGTCCGCAATGCCGCATCATGTCATGGATGAAGGTTCCGCCACAGGCCACCATCAACGGGTCTTGCCAGATGAAATACGCGGCCGCAAGCGTGGGCGATACCGGCTTCAGGACCTTGAACGCATCACGGATGTTCCGGATCATCTGTTCGGCAACCGCCTCCACGGCAGTGATCGACCCGATGCGGGCGATCAACTCCAGTGCACTTTCCAGGTCGCGCACATCGCTCATCCATACGGGGAACTCCCGTTCCAGCACCTCGATGTCCGCGCGCTCGTTCTCCTCCTTGTTGCCGATGATGAGGTCGGGATTCAGCGTGCGCACCTTGTCGATGTCCACCTTCTTCGTCCCGCCAACGCGTGCCTTGCTGCGGAACCACACCTCCGGGTGGACGCAGAACTTGGTAATGCCAATAACACGATCGCCCAAGCCCAGATCATACAGCAACTCGGTCTGGGAGGGAACGAGGGAGATGATGCGTTGCGGTCGGTCCGGTACCCGGATCAGGCGATGCATCTGGTCAAACACTTGCGCCATGGTCTACACGAGCCTGTCGATGCGTAGGAACTCCTCCCAATAGAGTTCTTTGTTCATGTCCGACCAATGGATCCGATAATAGCGGGCCTGATAGGTCCGTATCTGGCAGACCACGACGAGCGTGATCGAACAGACCACCAGGGCCTTGCGCCACTTCTTCGGAGCACAGGTCAATGCCAGGGCGAAGGGGAGCGCGAAAAGCCCCAGGTATTCCACGAAGACCCGCGAACCGAAGCTCCCGCCGTACCACCAGTTCCACCAGGAGGAGAGCACATAGGTGAGCAAGATGAAGAACAGGAGCCAACTCATCGCAGCACGGCGGGAGCGCTGCCAAAGCCCAACAAGTCCAGCGCATGCCAAAAGGGTGATGGGCGTGTAGACGAACAAGCCTTTCCGGCAGCTCCACAACAGGTCCAGCATGTGCGGATCGGACCAGTTGAAGCCTTCTTCCCCATAGCTGTAAATGATCCAATGGCCCGTGGCCCAGTGGTAGTAGAGGAACTGCAGGCTTAGTAACAGGACGGTCAGTAAGGTGGCACCAAAGGCAATGGCCGGTTCGGTCCTCACGATCGACCGCAACGCCATGAACCGGTCCTTATCCTCGTAGAGGATCGGTAGAGCCAGCACAATGAGCCCATTGACCGGGCGGATGAGCATGATGAGACCAAGGATGGCCCCAAGCATGAGAAGGTGTCGACCGCGCGGTGCAAGGGCGGAACGCCTTCCCAAGTACAGGAATGCGGTACACAACCCAAAGCTGTACACATGGCTCATGCCCGGTGCGACGATCGTGTAATAGAAGAGGTTGGTGCCGAACGCGAAGCATATCAGCGTGAAGGCGACATGGATATCCCGGACCCCATAGGTGGCAAGCAGGTGGGCGAGACACCACAGGCCAAGCATGATCGAGGCAATGGCCGATAGGTTCACCGCCACCACATACGGCTTGGACCAACCATCGGCAGGCTGTTCGGTCATCAGCGCATACCCATGGGCTGCCAGGAACAAGGGGAGTTGAACAAGTGCCGTTCCCAGGAAGTACTTGTTGATGTGGACCCCATCGACCATGGCCCGGTAGTCATACACATACGCCGGGTCATCGGTGTAGATCCGTTCGATCGCGTCGAAGGAGGAGAAGTGCGGGTCACCATCGAGGAGCAATGCCGGGAGGTAGGCATGATAACCTCGGGCATCGACCTGAAGGACCGTGCGCCAGTGCTCCTTGCCCCAATTGATGTTCGAACCACATACGAGCAGAATAGCCAGGATCAGCAGGAGCGACCATCGGGTGATCCGCATGGATCCTAAAGTAGGGGTCTACGGTCAAGCTGGGATCTCTCGGTGTGCTGTGATCACCCTTGGTCCGTGGCTACTTCAGCTTCCCGATGATATCCTGCTTCGTGATGATCCCATAACCGTTGTGCTGTTCAACCAACACAGCAGGGGATCCGTTACCGAGCTTCTTCGCCACTTCCTCCAGAGATGCGTCAAGCTTCAACACGGGCAACGCAGGACCCATCACCACGCGGGCGGCCTGTGTGCGCACATCGGCATCCTCCAGGATCGCATCGAACAGACGCGCATCGGTGATGGTGCCCACCGGCTTGCCAGCTTCGAACACCGGCAATTGGTCGATGTTGTGCTGGCGCATCTTGTCGATGGCGTTCAGCACCGGTTCATCGGCTTCGACGCTCAACAGTTGCAGGTCCTTACCCTTCAACAGGTCCCCGGCCGTGGGCTTCTCCTCCACAAGGAAGCCCCGCTCGCGCATCCAGTCGTCGTTGAACATCTTGCCCACGTAACGGCTTCCATGGTCATGGAAGATCACCACCACGGTTTCTCCCTTCTTGAAGTTATCCTTCAGTTGGATCAACCCGGCCATGGCCGCACCCGCACTATTACCCACGAAGATGCCCTCGTCCCGTACGATCTTCCGCGTATAGATGGCCGCATCGCGATCGGTCACCTTCTCGAAGTGATCGATCAGGTCCATGTTCACGTTGGCCGGCACGAAGTCCTCACCGATGCCTTCCGTGATGTAGGGGTAGATCTCGTTCTTGTCGAACTCACCGGTCTCCTTCAGCTTCTTGAATACCGAGCCGTAGGTGTCGATGCCCCATACCTTGAGGTTCGGGTTCCTCTCCTTCAGGTAGCGCGCCGTCCCGCAGATCGTGCCGCCCGTGCCCACGCCCACCACGAAGTGATCGATCTTGCCGCCGGTCTGTTCCCAGATCTCAGGACCCGTGGTCTCGTAATGGGCCTGTGCGTTGCTCGGATTGTCGTACTGGTTCGCTTTCCAACTGTTCGGCGTTTCGTTCACCAGACGCGAAGAGACCGAGTAGTAGGAGCGGGGGTCTTCCGGATCAACGTTGGTGGGGCACACGATCACTTCGGCTCCGAACGCGCGCAGGATGTCGACCTTCTCCTTGCTCTGCTTGTCCGTGGTGGTGAAGATGCACTTGTAGCCCTTGATGATGGCGGCGATAGCGAGACCCATGCCGGTGTTGCCGCTGGTGCCCTCGATGATGGTGTAACCCGGCTTCAGCAGGCCCGCCTTTTCCGCGTCCTCGACCATCTTGATGGCCATGCGGTCCTTGATGCTGTTGCCCGGGTTGAAGGTCTCCACCTTGGCAAGGACCATGGCGGGGATGTCCTTCGTGATCTTGTTCAACCGTACCATCGGGGTGTTCCCGATGGTGCTGAGGATGTTCTCGTGGATCTGCATTGCGGCCGTGAAGGTAGCGGGCCGCTCGCGATGGTCAGGCGAAACGGATGGCCCTTGCCGGGGCTATGCGCGTGACCAGCATGCTCGGCACGATCAAGGCCAGCACGCAAACCAGCAGGGTGCCCAGGTTCAGCCACAACACCGGCAACAGGTCGAGGTCCACCGGTACCTTGTCCACGTAATAGCTCTCCACCGGCAGGGTGACGATCCCGAATTGCTGTTGCACCACGCATAGCAGCACCCCCAACAGGTCGCCCAGGATGATCCCTGTTCCGAGGATGTAGGCGGCATCGATCAGGAAGATGCGCCGGATAGCACCGCTGGTGCTGCCAAGTGCCTTCAGGACGCCGATCATGGGTGTACGCTCCAGGATGATGATGAGCAGTGCGGAGGTCATGTTGATGATCGCCACGATCACCATCAGCACGATGATCACCACCACGTTCGTGTCCAATAGTTCCAGCCAGGCGAAGATCTCCGGGAAACGCTGTTTCACGCTGATCGATCGCAGCCGGATGTCGAGGAAGTCGCGGTAGATCAGATCGTCCATCCGGTTCAGGTCCTCGAAGCGGTCGAGGATCACCTCGAAACCGCCCGCATAGGCCGTGTGGCTGCCACCACTTCCACCTCGCGCGGTCACTTTGATCATGCCTGGTGTCAAGCTCTCCTTCAGGGGAAGGTTTTCGTCTATCGGGGCCAGATCCACCCATGCCGTGTCCGGGACCGTGGCGTTCGCATCATGCACGATGAGCATCACCCGCTGCTGGAAGGGGATCCAGTGCGGCCCTTTTCCAGTGAGATCGAGACCCGGCCACTCGTAGTCGTATACCCGATCGCCGCCGAAGGCAAGTCCTTCCACCTTCACCCGCCCGCGTTCCAGAGTGTCATGCACGAGGATCTCCGCCTTCAGCCCCCATTGGGCGAAGCGCTGCAAGTGTTCAATGTCCACGAACACCAGCTGGTGGTCCAGGTTCTCGATGCCTGTCTCGTACAAGCCCGATACCCGGAACTTCCGCGGCCGGATGTCATCATTGTCCTTGATCAGGTAGACCGTGATGGTGTCCTCCACCCCGATGCGGAGCCGGTCGCTCAAGTAGGTGGAGAGCAGCAGATCGATGGGCCGGGTGGTATCGCCAATGGCGGGCACTGTGCCTTCCTTCAGGTGCTCCTCAAGGAAGGACCAGTCGTGATCGCGGCCAACCCCCTTCAGCACCACCCCTTCGATGTCCTGCTCGGTCTCGATGATCCCCGGGCGTGTGGCGAAGACCTGGATGTGCTGCACGCCGGCTACCGTGTCCAGGCTGGGGTAGAAGGGCTGCGCGATCAACACCCGCGGCGTCTCCTTGGAGTCGGTCTGGCTGATGGAGGTGATCTGCAGGTGACCTCCGGCTCCCGTTACCTTCGTCCGCACCTCACGCTGGAATCCCGTGGTGATGCCCACCGTGATGATCATGACCGCCATGCCGATGATGATCCCCAGCACCGCGATCCCGACGATGGGCCGTGATAACCGATCGGCCCGGTCCTTGTCCACCAGGATGCGGCGAGCGATGAAGTGGGCGACGTTCAACGGAGGTGGCGGGCCTTGGGCAGCGGCGAAGATAGGCGCCACGCTTACGGCCTTCCTGGTGTTCGCGGCTTGCGGGCGTACGCAGGCGGTCCAGCTGGGCGAGGAACCTTCAGCCTCCGCACCAGCACTGCTCGTTGGCGCCGAACGGACTTCGGAATACATCCCGCCGTTGATAGGCAGGCGCGTTGCCGTGGTCACGAACCAGACCGGTCGCATCGGTGGCACCCATCTGGTCGATTCCTTGTTGGCGCTGAAGGTGCAGGTGTTGAAGGTCTTCGCTCCGGAACATGGTTTCCGCGGGGACGCCGATGCGGGTGAACACGTGAAGGACGGACGTGATGCGCGAACCGGCCTTCCTCTGATATCCCTGTACGGTTCGAACAAGAAGCCCACGAAGGCGCAACTCGCGGATATCGATGTGCTCTTGTTCGATATCCAGGACGTTGGCGTGCGCTTTTATACCTACATCGGCACCCTGCACTATGTCATGGAAACCGCGGCGGAGAACGGCATACCCCTCATCGTGCTGGATCGTCCGAACCCCAATGGATTCTATGTGGATGGTCCGGTTTTGGACCCGGCGCATCGTTCGTTCGTTGGCATGCATCCGGTGCCCTTGGTGCATGGCATGACCATCGGGGAGTTCGCGCGGATGATCAATGGAGAAGGCTGGCTCGAGAAGGGCGTCCAGTGTGACCTGACGGTGGTGCCCTGTGCGGGTTACGATCATGCCACCTTGTACGAGCTTCCGGTGAAGCCCTCGCCGAACCTGCCCAACGCATCCGCCGTGTACCTCTATCCATCATTGGGATTGTTCGAGGGAACGATCGTGAGCGTCGGTCGGGGGACGGATAAGCCCTTCCAGTGCATCGGTTATCCGGGCGCGACACTTGGGCGTTATCGGTTCACACCGCGCTCCATGCCCGGGGCGAAGGATCCCCCGTACAAGGCTCAGGAGTGCAGCGGGCTCGATCTCGCGGAGTATGGTGCGATCCAGGCCCGACTGGATCATCGGATCAACCTGCAGTGGCTCATCGGTATGCAGACCACCGCGAAGGACGGGGTGAAGTTCTTCACGCCCTTCTTTGACAAGCTGGCCGGTGGTCCTGCGCTTCGTGAGCAGGTGGAGGCAGGCTTGAGCGAAGAGGCCATCCGCGCCTCCTGGAAGGAAGGCCTGGACCGTTTCGCGGTCATCCGCAAGAAGTACCTGCTCTATCCTTAGCATGACCCTGGTCTGGAATGCAAGAACCCCGGCTGTCCGCCGGGGTCCTTGTATCCGTTGCCGGGATGGTCAATGCTGGATCACCAGTCGCTCGGTGTACGCGGCCTCGCCAGCGGTGACATGTACGATGTACATGCCGCTCTGCAGTCCACGGTCCAGTTCAATGGTGCTGTTCACACGACCATCAGCCGGGGTGATGGTGCGGGCCACCACGCGCTTGCCAGTCATGTCGAAGATGTCCAAGGTGATCAGTTCCACGCCAGCGGCGACCTGTTCCAGGTCCACACGCAGGTTCTCGCCGTTGTTCGGGTTCGGGTAGATGGTGAACTGGCCGTCAGCGGACAGTGCCATGCTGCTACCACCTCCACCCACGGACGCGCAGGGATTGATCGTCACCTTGCACATCTTACCCCAATCCTCCGTGTCCGCGCACGCTGCCGCCTGACCCGCACCGGCCGGGCCGAAGCACCAGGTGGCGCCGCCATCGAGGCTCACACGCACATCCACATCATAGGTCTTCGTGCATTCGAGCGCGGGGCCGTTCGTCCAGTTCAATACCATGCGCGGGCTGGTCTGCGGCGGACGCACGATGCAGATGTTCTCGGCCACGATGCGGAAGCGGAACTGGTAGCGCACCATGTTGCTCGCCACCACTGGGATCGGCTGGGGCGGGTTCGCATAGATGCGGTTCGCAGGTGTGCTGGGTCCGCCGAAGTTGCGCATCACGCCACAGCTGTAGTCATCCGGTTGGCCGGATCGTCCTGGAGCTTGGCGTGCGGGCATTGAGCGAGCGCCGCATCGATACGGAACTGGCAGGCCGGACCGAAGGGCAGGTTGTTGCCGGCCAC
>Ga0116142_10004768_pt1 | contig 12656 bp, 6 predicted proteins | sample AD_UKC033_MetaG_FD_89785 | JGI IMG/M metagenome (GOLD analysis project Ga0116142, IMG submission 89785) | Active sludge microbial communities of municipal wastewater-treating anaerobic digesters from USA - AD_UKC033_MetaG | ecosystem: Engineered > Bioreactor > Anaerobic > Digestate | place: USA... | reverse complement strand
CATAACCGCCTGCGCATGATTGCCGCCATGTTTCTCAGCAAATATCTCTTCATCGACTGGCGGCTCGGCGAAAAGTTTTTTATGCAGCATCTGCTCGACGGCAACCTGGCCGCCAACAACGGCGGCTGGCAATGGTCGGCTTCGACCGGCACCGATGCGGTACCCTATTTTCGCATTTTCAACCCGTTCAGTCAGAGCGCCCGTTTCGACCCAGACGGCGCTTTTATCCGCAAATTCTGCCCCGAACTCGCCGAAGTGCCGACCCCGGCGCTGCATGACCCGAAAAAGCTCGCCGTGGCAGTAAAATCAATGAAGATCGATTACCCGCCCCTGCTCGTCGACCCGCAAAAAGCACGGCAGCAGGTAATGATGGCTTTTAAAGCCATCGGGCAGGTATGATAAAACAGGGTCATGCACGCGCTTAAGCCCTGATAATTTTCCGGCAGGTTTCTTCAAGAAGTCTGAAGCTGGTATAGCCTTCTGAGGCGAGAAAATGCCCGGCGTTCTCGACGACGACGAAGCTGGCGCCAAGCTTTTTACTGACGCTTTCTGACATGCGCAGCGGCACGGCGAGGTCATTGGTCGAGGCAAAAACGTAAGAGGCGGCACAGCGTCTTTTGAGACTTTCGTAGTCTGGGTCAGCGACTGTGAAAGAGTCCATGACCGGCCGGTTCGGCAGTTTCTCATCGAACGGGGCAACCAGGCAGAGGCCGCTTATTTCCCCGGTGTAGACGTGAGAGAGAAACTGCAGCAGAGTTATGCAGCCGAGACTGTGACCGACGAAAAATGCCCGCTTTTGCGCGGTTACTTCGTTTTTCAGGTGCTTGAGCCATTTCTGCAGGTCGGGTGTCGAAGACTCGGGCATCGCCGGAATACGAACCTCGACGTTCTTCTGCTGAAGCGAAGTCTTCAAGGACTGAAACCAGTGATTGCACGGCGCGGCCGCAAAACCGTGAACGATATAAATATGCATTGCGTCTCTTGTTATCATTAATCAAGTCTTCGGCTGTTTTTTATATAGTTTTTTAAGAAAGTTGATAATTCCCTCCACAAAGTCTTGCCATATGGATTGTCGGCTGTTTTTGAACCTGGCGTGGCGCTGAAAAGACACCAGCAGACTGCCGCGATGATGAAAACAATCAAAAGAAGTTTAAAAATATCGTTCTTATAAGACCTGGCAACTGGTTGAAAAATTGATTTGTGTCGCAGCACTGCGGTTTTGTCACCTTGTCTTTGTGCCATTGATAAAAGAGCATTGCGCACGTCTTTGTCCAGAGGGTTTGCCTTTATAAGTGATTCCAGATGGGCTTTTACGGCTGGATCTGCTGTGTGTGAAGCAAGATGTAGCAGACTCTGGCGATCGTTGGCTGAAGTCGATAAAGCTATCGGTTTACTGTTCTGAAGCCATGCAGGCTTTTTCTGATCTGGGTAAAGTTTTTGTATTTGCAACCACAGGCATTGGACTCGTTCAATTTGCCCGGCCTCATTAGCTGTTTTGGCGTCTCGCAAAAGGCTCTGCAAAGATGAATGCCGGCGCTCGCACTTATTAAGGGAAACTTCATGAGGCAAATGCGATGAAACTGTTTTTGAATCAGCAATTTCAGCAGATTGAAAAAACAGAAGAAAAATTACCAGAAGAAGTTTTGGGGGGTGCCATTTTTTTAATGAAAACCAGACAGACAATGTAAATCGCATCCTTTCAAAGCATACTTTTTTTTTGCGATTTGAAATGACAACCAAGTATTACTTTAACCACGCAAACATGTTAACATATCATAAAGATAGTTTTGTAAAGGAGTGTCCTGACGGCTGTCGTTTGCAGTATGACAAAGCCGGCAGACATTCTGTAAGAGAGATTTTATGGCAGTGAACTATGACTGCCGTTACGAATCCCGCAAACAGGAACTCAACACGCTTCTGTTTGATCTTGAGTGAGCCATGGTGAATGGTGGACCTGGTCTTTATGAGGGTTCTGATCTGACATATAAAAAATGCCATGAGGTTTTAAATATAGTGGATATTCTGAGGTTGGCCAGGTTTTATAATTTTTTTAATGCATTAATCTTTACAATCGTTTTGCTGTTTTTACATAGCTTATGTCCGGCTGCATACGGGGCTTCAGCCTACCGTCAGGCCATAGAAGTAAATTCTGTTGCCGCCCTGACCGATTTTCAGGTCCTGGTGACCATGGATACTGCATCTCTTGTTACAGCCGGGCAAATGCAGGCAGACGGCGACGACATAAGATTCACAGACTCAGACGGCGTCACCGCCCTGCCGTTCTGGGTCGAAACGGGTACGATAAACACCGTTGCCACCAAAATATGGGTGAAAATACCCAATATTCCGATCAATCCACCCGACCCGCGCAAAATTATCCATATTTTTTATGGCGACCCGGCCGCAACTTCCGTTGCCAACGGCACAAACACCTTTATTTTCTTCGATGATTTCAGCGGTACCCTTGCCAAATGGACCAAGCATAAGAATGGCGCAAACATCAATATTGTAGCTGGCTACCTCAATTGCGCCGGGGGAAATACCACCGGGCCAGGGTATGGTCACACAGTTCTGGGGTCACAGGCGACCTATAACAGCTTCGTGGATGGCATAATTGAGGGCAAAATGTATCTTAACGGTGGAGTTCCTGAGCCAATAGGAGAGGTTTCTTTTCGGGGAAATTATGCCGCCAACACCGGGTATAAAATTCGCTGGGATTATCGTGCCGGCAGAGGAATGGGATTTTTAAAACCTCCGTATAACGGCTGGGGATTCTGGAATATCAACCAGACTGAGCCCCATCTCAGCCATCAGGATACAATTGGGTTTGCAAATTTCTACTGGTTTCCATTCAGAATAGATGTATCAGGCAACAGTGTAAAAATGTATCAGGGCCCCACTTCTTACAGCTTAACCGACACGGGCGAAAGACCTGTAGGAGGTGTTCCCGTTTATCCGGGGCCGGGTGAAATTTCACTGCAGAATCATTACGGACCTTCAACCCGCTATGACGACATCAGGGTGCGCAAAATTACTGCCACTGAGCCGACAACTCTTTTCCGTGGCCGCGGTCAGTTGACTATAAACAACGTTACTATACCGCAAACGACTGTAAATAGAGGACAGAGTGGCATCTCTGTTGCCATGCAGATCGAGAATACCGGCAATGAATCCCTGTCTTTTTCAGCTGCCAGTCTTACTTTTACTCTTGGCAGCTATACTCAAACTCTTATTGCTCCGGCAGCAGGCACCATAATCGCCGCCGGGCAGACTATTACGGCGTCATTCGCTGTAGACATTCTTGGCGACAGCCCTCTTGGCCAGGCGACGATCAACGGAACGGCATCTGGAACCGACATATTAACCAGCATGGTGTTAGAAGACAACAGTGCAGACGTTACCGGTGTCTGGACCATTCAAATAGCCCCTGATCTGGTAATCGAAGCTATCACAGCCTCTGCTACTGCCTATCGTGGAGATATTAACCGGCCGATACTGGTAACCGTTAAAAATGCCGGAGAAGCAACCGCTTACTGGAATTCTTCAACCTTGCAGTTTTCTCTGGGTAACTACACGTCAATATATCCGCAGACAGCATTTCCGATTACTTTATTGGGTGGCACAACTGCCACAGCACTGTATGGCGTTGACATTTCCCAGAGTAGCCCCACCGGGACTTCGACAATTGATGCCGAGATCAGCGGTACCGACAGCAATACTCTTTACCCGATTCTGGTGTCTGGCGCTCTGTCGCCCGCGGAATGGAACATCCCGGCTTCGTATCTTCTGACATATCAGGACTCAGGGCATTTTATACCATCACAAAGTTTCAACCGGCCAAAAGTAGGTTCGACGTATGTCTACGCCAAAGCGCAAGGCTTGACGCCAGTCAAAGAATTTGTCGTGCGCTGGTATGATCCAAGCGGCACCCAGGTGGCGTTTTCTAACCCCGCGATTACTTCAAACTGGTCAGGCATTGTGGCGCACAGCTGCCCGATTGAGCTGACCTCCCCGCCTGGCAACTGGACAGTCCGGGTAACTAATTCACTCGACACCATAAATTATTGTGAAAACAACTTTCAGGTGAAAGAAGGGGCCAGTCTGAGCATAAGCCTGTTGCTCCCGCCTCTGGTATCAGTCGGGCAAACGTTTACAAGCACCATGATGGTTTCTAACAATGGCGACACTACTCTGCTGAATACCATCCCGGGAACCATAGGTGTCGGGGGTAGCGGGCTGGCAACTCTGGTCAGCGGCCCGACGCCAGCCATTCTAGACCTTCCGGCCAACTCGCAGGCCACCTTCACCTGGACCTGGATTGCTCAATCTGCCGGGACCTTCGAATGGTCGGGTATGGCCTATGGCTTTGATGACAACTCGGGTGAGCGCCAGGCCGCCCCGCCACAGCCATCTAGTAATACGCCCGGCGGTTTGCGCGGTGATTATTATGACACAAATTATTTCGTGGGCACGCCGCTGGTAAGACTTGACCCGACCGTTGACTTCAATTGGGCGGGGGGCGCACCAGATGCAAGCATGGGAGCTGAAACATTCACCGTACGCTGGACTGGCTGGGTGATGCCAGAATTTACCGAAGATTACATGTTTTACACCAATACCGATGACGGAGTTCGCCTCTGGGTCAATGGGGTTTTACTCGTCGATAAATGGATTCTTCAGAGCGCTACTGAACATAACGGGTCTACTATTGAACTCATTGCCGGAAACAAATACCCGGTTACCATGGAGTTCTACGAAAATACAGGCCAGGCAGTCGCAAGACTCAGTTGGGAGAGCCCGTCAACGCCAAAGGCTGTTATTCCTGCCAGCCGTCTTTATCCAAGCTCGCTTGTTGATGTAAGGCAAAGCGCAGAGGTCAGCCTGACCCCATCCGGTACTGGTTTTTACGCCTATTACTATGACAACATGGATTTTACGGCACGGCGGAAGCCTAAAATTGACCCGGTGGTTAACTTCAACTGGGGGGGCGCTGCTCCAGACGCCAGCATGGGCGCTGACACATTTACCGTTCAATGGAACGCCTGGATAATTCCGCAGTTTACCGAAACCTATACATTTTATACCCGCACGGATGACGGCGCAAAATTATGGGTAAACGATGAATTGCTGGTCAACAGATGGGTAAATCAGGGACCTACCGAATGGAGTGGCACAGTAAATCTTACCGCCGGCAAGAGATATCCCTTGAAAATGGAGTATTACGAAAATACTGGCGGAGCGGTTGCAGAACTCAGATGGTCGTCTCCATCACAGGCAAAACAGATCATTCCGCAGGCACGGGCAATTCCGCGACCATCGTGCCTGATTCAAAGCCCGCCGTCTTTGAGTGTTCTATCGGTTATCGCCACCCCCACTAAAGTTTTTCGCAATCAGAAAGATATTGAGATAGAAGCTGTCGTTCAGAACAGCGGCGAAGCAACCGCTCAGGTCGAGGCCGCAAGTCTGACGTTCACCCTCGGAACTCTCGCGCAGGAAGTGGCTTCGCCGTTGATTCCAGTTGATCTGCCTGGTTATAACGCTACCTTCACGCTTAAATTCAACATTGACGTAGATTTGTCATCACCAATCGGTTTTTCGAATTTTTCATGCAATATTCTTTCAAATGATACCAATGTGCCGGCCTCACAATCATGGTTGAACCTTGCCAATCCTTTCGATACCTGGGAGATTTCAGAGCATGGTCTTACTATTTCAGCCTTCCCCTCCTATGTGCCGGATCAAAGCACTTTTAACCGAGGACAAACAATTTATGCCAGCGGCTTTTACCGTGCTCCAACGCAAACAGGCCGCATTCGCTTTTACGACAGTCAGATTGCCTATACAACGCCAGCCCCGGGTGGCGCGATCTGGACATCAGCACTGCTTACAGCCAATGTTGATGGTAATCTTCAGACAAGCTACACTCTTCCGGCCGGGGCAACCCTTGGCACCTGGACGGCGCTTGTAGAAGACAACGTCGGATGGGTTATGGCCATTCACCCCTTTGTTGTGCAGTCTATGGGCAATCTTGTGGCAACCCTTACCCTGAGCCCGGCAGAAGTGTATCTGGGCGCAACCTTCACCGCTGAGTTGTCTGTAGACAACCGCATTGTCGGCGGTTCGACCATTTCACCGGCAACTCCATGGCCTTTAAAACCTACCGGGGCCAGTACAGGCAACGCCACTCTCCTGTCAGGGCCAATACCCTCACAGGGCAGCATAGCAGGTTTTTCGCCAGCAACTTTTACCTGGGTTTTTCAGGCAACCGAAGAAACGGGCACGGTTGGCAGTTTCTCACTGACCGCTTCTGCCAGCGCTATTCAGAGCTACCGCAAGCCCTTGTCTATTGTTTCTCCCCAGACAGTAAGTAACTTTCAGGTTCGACTGGTAATCAATACCAGCGCATTGGTCTCTGCCGGAAAAATGCAGGCTGATTGCGATGATATCCGTTTCCGGGATTCAGATTCACAGACAAGCCTGAGTTACTGGCTTGAATCGGGAGCAAATACCGCCAGTACCATTGTCTGGGTGAAAGTGCCGGCACTGACTGCAAATACCCCCAAAACCATTTATTTCTATTACGGCGACGCGACGGCAGCATCTGGAAGCGATGCAGATGCGGTTTTCGAATTCTTTGACCATTTTACAACATTCGACCCAACCACCTGGGACTTTACAGGACCATATTCGGTGGGGGGCAGTTTTCTTACGATCACAAATGGTGCGGTGTTCACACGGGCAGCCGTGGGCAGCCAGGAAGGCATGGCCGCTGAAGCAAGGGTGCGCTGGAACAATTTTGCGGGCTATTCAGGCCTGGCAATCTCTAATGCCCAGAGCAACCAGTTAAACAACGCCGGCTCACACAAACTGATCAATCTGATGACCAATAATGGTGGCAGCACCAGCGTCAGAGCCAGAGCGGCCAATGGGGCCGCACCCTCGTATAATATCACTAATGCCACAACTAACCTGCTCACTGCAGTCGGTGGTACCGTTTACATTCTCGGTCACGGCATTTCTGGCGGAAACGTTTACGCCCTGAGAGATCACACAACGGTCTTAAACTCATACCCCGGTACATGGAACGGCCCATTTTACCTGTGGCTGGGTTATATAACCGGTTCCCAGGCGGGCAGCGGCATAGATATATCTGACATTGCAGTTGACTGGGTCATGGTAAGAAAATTCATTGTTCCGGAACCAGTCGTTTCAACAGGAAACGAAGAAGCCAATGTAATGTACCCGCTGATTTCCGGAATTGATACCAGCACTGGCTTAGCCACTGATTCTAAGAGTGGTATTTCAAATGGCATTCGTATTCTGCAGAGGGGTATAGCTCTGTCTTCAGATGTAATTGACCTTGGTACAATCCCGTGCGGAGAAAATGGCACGGTTGGCAATTCAACCGCGAGCAATACCAGCAATGGTGGATTGACCATGGTTCGCTGGGACCCTATGAACCTTGAATCTCTTGAAGGCATAATCATCGACAAAACCAGCATGTTCTTTTCGCCTGACCCGGTTGGGGCAATTCCCGCAGGAACAAGAAAGCCGGCATCCTTCACGCTCTCAATTCCCATGGGGCAGGCCACCGGCACCTATGTTGCCACCATGGCTATCTATGATGATGTCAATAATAATCTGGTCAGAGATCTAAGCGGGCTCGCAGAACCCGTCGATTTTTTCCAGGTTCGCGTTGTGGTTCCGGAAACGCGAAGTATCGAGGTAGTAGAAGATCTGATAGATCTTGGAAACTGGGACGTTGGCATGACAACAACTGCGATTCCCGTTCAGGCTTTCAATGCCGGCAATGTTAACCTTACCGGGCTCGAGTTTAAACAGATACTTGGCACGAATTCCTTTCCGATCAGCATTACTCCGGCAACTTTTACAAGCCTGGCCACTGAAGCCTATCTTGTATCAAATGTGGTAGCAACTCTGACAGTCGGGCCGGCCGGCACTTACATTGCCACCTGGACCTTATGGAATGATGTGAACGGTGATCATATTATAGATGTTACCGAAGCCAGCGATTCATTTATGGTCAGAATCGAGGTTGGTGCGGCAAGCTTAAGCATTTCTCCCGACAGCCTCGACATGGGTATTGGCACGCCTGCGGTAACACTCAGCAGCCAGACGACCGTCACCAATACCGGGCAGGTTTCGCTTGATAATCTCAAAATTTTGTTGCAGGCTCTTGAAGATGGCTCTGGTAACAGTATTCCAACCAGCGAAATTTTGCTTGCCCTTGCAACATCTGTACCGAAAGGCGAATCACGCATTGCTACAGCTACCGTGTCTGTTCCGTCAGGCACCATAGCCGGCACTTATACTGGTAAACAGTGGGTTTTTGAGGACCGAAATTCAAACAACCTTTGTGATGCCGACGAAGCTTCGGCCTCGGTTACGCTTTCCCTCGTTGTGCCTCAGCTTCGCCGGGTTGAAGTATTTCTCGATAATGTTAACATGGGTGGCATTGTCCCGGGCACAACCCGGACGATTCCTCTTGATTGCCGCAATATTGGCAATACAGAGTTGCCGGAGCTGCGCTGGATCAAAACAAATCTGCAGGACGGAGTAAAGGTTCTGGACGCCAGCAATGCCAGCTTTCCTCCATCAGAGCCATTTTATGTAGCCACCGGAGCCTTCTTTACTCACGACATAAGCGTTTCTGTTCCTGTTATGCAGGCCAGCGGCTCATACCTCAGTATTGCACCGCATTACTGGCTGTTCAACGATGATAATTCAAATGCTCTGAAAACAGCAGGGGAACCTGATGATACATTTACCCTCAAATGTCAGATCGGTTCAATGGTAATTGATATCATCGAGCCCACCTTGAGTTCTATCGGTGACCCTGCCCAGCCATCGACTTCAATTCAGTTTATGGTTAAAAATGTTGGCGACCTCATTGTCACCAATGCGAAGGCATCTACCAGCGCCCTTACGCCCGTGGTTGCAGGCCCGCCGGATATTGTAAGCACAGCCAATGTTGTCAGTCCGGCTCCAATCGGTGGGCTATCTATTGGCCAGACAAAAAACTGTAACTGGCATGTTCAAATTCCAGATGGCTGCTCGCCTGCTACCTACTCTGGCACCCTGACCGTATGGGAAGACCCTAACAATAACGACCTGCTCGATGCCGGCGAAATGAGTGACAGCGTTAATCTGCTGCTTACCGTCAATTCGAAGAAAGTCATCAAGGTTATTCAGGATCCGCTCAATCTTGGCTGGACCCTTGCAAATACAACTGTTCAAGGGGTTTTTGAAGTTGTAAATGTCGGCAATACCGATCTCGACCTGGCAACACCAGTAGCCTCACAGATGATAAACCTTGGTAACGTTATTCCCGCCAGCAGCATTTCATTTACAGCCCTGGGTTTTATGCCTGTTGGTACAGCAAAACTGGCGACCGTGACCCTGGTGATTGGCTTCCCAAGAGCTGATGGCACATATCGAGGTTATCAGAGAATATTCGACGACTACAGCGCCGCCAACGGCTTATATTCTGCTAATGAAGAATCGTGCCTGTTTGAACTGATCGTAAATGTCGGTTTCAAAAAACTCTCGGTTACCAACCCGGTAGCTTTCGGCAGCAGAAACCCGGGGCAAACAGTTTCCCAGACATTTTCTGTGAAAAATGAAACAACAGTGCCACTGACCAGCATAAAATGGTTGCGTGGCCCCCTGGAATCTGGCACTGATACGATTCCGGTTGCCAGTGTGACATTTGTTCCGGCAACTGCATTCGGGGTGGGTGGTGGCAATACCCGTAGTTGCACCGCCCAGCTTGTTCTGGGAGCAACCCTGCCCCCGGGCAATTACATCGGAACCCACACCGTCTGGGAAGACAATAACGCCGATGGCATCATACAATCAAGTGAGGCATCGGCAACTTTTAATACAACTCTCACCGTCAACCCTGTTTCAGGGCTTGATATTATCGACAATATGATCGATGCCGGGCAGATTGCCGCCGGCTCAACCTCCCCATGGATAGCAGTGCAATTTACCAATACCGGCAACGTCGATCTTACTGCAGCCGCACTATACTGGACCTTTAACTCCCTTGGCGATGGGCTTGGAAATTATATTGCAGCAGGCAACATAACAGGCTCCAGTACTATTTTGCCAAACCCTCTGCCCCCAGGCTCTACTGGCAGTGCTTACTTTCGTATCGGCCCGGTCGCTGGTGGTCAGGCCAGTGGTTTGTATTTCGGCAGTCTGCAAACCTTCACTGACGGTGGTTCGGCAGTTGACACCTGTGAATTTGCATGCGAAATAATAGCCGGGGGGCCCCAGAATTTTGCAAGTGGCAGCGTTTTTCAGAATATTGCCACAACCACTTTTCCGGCACCTGCCCAGAGATATTTCCTTTCTGCCTATGTTTGCCCGGCAACCGGTTCAGCAAGACTGGTCCTGATCGGTCGTGATGACGCAAATTTAAACACCACCCAGTCGCTTGGCATTGAAATAAATTCCGGTGCTGCGATCACTACCTTTGGTCCCGGAATAGTTAAAGCGGGCATTCTTGATACCATTCAGCCATCAATTTCGCATCCTTATCCGTGGTATCGAGTTTATTTTGCTTTTGATTTTGCCTATGACCCTTTAATTGCCTCACGTACCTACCTGTCGCTTGAAAATTCTTCCCCGGCTGTTGCGTCTCATGCGGTATGGTTTGACGGGGTTCAGCTGGAAAGAAGTATTTTCATAAATCAGGAATACCCGACGGCGTTTCATCATGGAAAGAAAATTGTTTCACCTAACCAGACCAGAACGATAAGCGGCCAAAGGCATTATATAGAGTGGTAAACATGCAGACTCAAAGATCATGGCGAAAAAGAGGGGCGGTATTGCTTTTGCTTATGGTAATGCTTGTTGCTGGTGGCATTTTTGCCTTAACATTGTTTCCGGAAGAAGAGCTGCTAAATAATAGATTGAAGGAAAAAAGCTTGAGTCTGGAGATAAGCCAGATCAGGGAAGCTTTTGATTTAATGCAAATCGCCTCACCAACCTGGCAGCCGTGGGAAGATAACTTTGATCCTGCTCATCCGGATGCAGCCGCTTCCATAGCCATGACTTTGCAGACACTGCATGAAAACGGTGTGCTGAGAGATGCCGGTGTCTATGACCCTGGGATAATGCCTCACTTATGGGGGACATCTACCAATCAGCTTTTCTGGAAAGCCTCTGGTAACATTGCCTCCAACTCAAGTTTTCAAATAAACATGGCGCAATGGGAATGGAATCAGACAAACACTATTGCCGCTACCGATACGGTTTTTCCCGATAGCAGCGAAATCGACGATTACCCATATCAAAATAAGCTCGGAAACCTTCTTGAAACTGACGGCGCCTCATTGAAAATAGTAAGGTAACTTTGCGGGCAATTGGCAGTGATTCTGCGCACGCGTCAGATTTCTTCTTCGGTCAGCACTTCGATGCCGTTTTTCAACAGCAGGTCGGCGGTGAAACCGTTGCCATCGACCAGTTGACCCGAAAAGGTGCCGTCATAGACCTTGCCCTTGCCGCACGAGGGTGATCTTGATTTAAGAATCGCCCGACTGCTGCCGTATTCTTTGGCCAGAGCAAGAGTGATTTCGGCGCCGCGGGTAAACTGCGCCGTCACATCGGTGCCGGCTTTGCTGAAGACTTTGTCCCCTTTGATTTCAGAGGGCAGGCGCGGCGTCGTCAGGCCGCCCAGTTGCTCCGGGCAGACAAGAATTGTCTTTTCTTTCTTAACCAGCTCTTTGATTTTTTCATAACCCTTGGCCTGCCCGTCAAAGCGACAGGGCACGCCTGCCAGGCAGGCACTTACAATAATCATGTCGCTTTTCGGCGGTTTTTGTTGCCTGTCATTCATTCTTATTTGCCTTTTCGATCATCAGCTCCGGAAAACCAGTTGCCTGGTCAAATTTTCTCGAAAACGACCATTCTGGCAGGATTACCAGGAGTATTTCGGCGGTGGTATCGATGATGCAGCCGTAGCTGACATGCGCTCCGGTCACTTTTCCTGATTCGTCTGCAACTGAAATATGCAGGTGTGCTCCGTCAGGCGCAACCGACCCCATGAGAGTCAGTATTTCAAAATTGCCCGGAAAAATTTCGGGCTGGTCATGGTCTGCCAGTCTCAGACAGGCGGGTTTGAGGCTGCCGATGCCGGCAATGACGAAAGCCGCTTTGCCGCCGATTCGGCTCAGAGCCTGTTCTACACCTTTTCGCAGATCGTCGCCCGGTAAAAGTCTTATTGGCAGTGTTTGCATTGTTCTGGTGGGGCAATGCCTGCGGCTTTTCGCAGGCATTGCCGGGAATGCTTATTTTATCAGAGCGGCGAGGCCGCTGAGGTTCATCTGAGCGATGTAGGCCTCGCAGACTTCGGGTTCGCCTGTGACGGTGACGTAGAAATGATGAATTTTTGTGGCGGCGGCCGGTTTGCGTTCAACGTAGACGGCCATGGTTTCTTCGTAGGGTTTGTTGACATACGGGCCGAAGAAGAGAACAGTTTCGGCTTTGACATCGTCGTGTTTGTCGCGGCGAATGGCAAGGCTGGCACCGGCCGGGGTCGGAATCACTTTGTATGGGTGAAAATCTGAACCATTGGCGTTGATGGCAACTTCGACCGTCAGTGATTTTGCTTCGATGTCACCGAGGGT
>Ga0116142_10004762_pt1 | contig 12663 bp, 12 predicted proteins | sample AD_UKC033_MetaG_FD_89785 | JGI IMG/M metagenome (GOLD analysis project Ga0116142, IMG submission 89785) | Active sludge microbial communities of municipal wastewater-treating anaerobic digesters from USA - AD_UKC033_MetaG | ecosystem: Engineered > Bioreactor > Anaerobic > Digestate | place: USA... | reverse complement strand
TCTGGCTGAGGCTCAGCGGCACTCTTTTTTGAAAATTTTCGAAAAGTAGTAGATGCCTACCAGAGCGAAAATCAGAACGAACGGCAGTGCTACCACATAATGCCCGGTAAAGGGGCGCGCCGGGTTCATCTTTTCGCGCGCGCGCAGCAGGTTTTTGAGAGTCTTTTCGAGCTCTTTTTTTACTTCTGCGTCAGACACGTTGTCGATCGACTTCTTGAGTTCGGCAATAGCCGCGTCGAGGCTTTCGAGTGTGGTTTCTTTCGGGGTCATTGTTCAGTCTCCTCTGATTGTGAAGAAAGATTGGTGCCCAGTCTCAGGTCGAGCTTTTTCAACTGAGCCTGGTTGAGATTCATACCTTTGAGCTGTCCGAGAACTCTTTGTGCATCGATGTCGCGACCGATTTTGCGAAAGCGGTCGACGATTTCGAACATGCTGTCGGCATCGATGAAGCCAGCCTTGAGCGCCTTGTGATACTCGTCGGCAGCGCTGGTCAGCTGACCCGAAGCGACGAACAGGTCACCCATTCTTATATATGGTGCGGGGTTATGTGCTTCGCGACTGAGAGCCGTTTTGTATGCATTCAAAGCGGCTTCATACTGGCCCTGGCTTTTGTATACGTCACCCTGCAGCAGATGAAGCGTATTGAGGTCGCCCTGCTGGGCAATACCGGTGTTGATTACCGCCATCGCTTCATTGAACAGACCTTCGTCAATCATCGCTCCGGCCAGCGGCTCATAGGCGCGCGGGTTGCTTTTTGGGGTTTTCTGAGCGTATCTCGGAAAATTTTCGAGCTGGTCTGGATGCGACAGGCGAACTTGTTCGGTAATTTCGGCAGCGAGGCTGTGCATGCCGATTTCTGAATAACCGTTAGCCAGTGCGCGCAGTGCAAAGACATTGCGTGGATCGATTTTGAGGGCTTTCAGATAATTGGCACAGGCTTTTTCATGGCTGCCGGTTGCTGTGTAGACCTTGCCGAGATTCATCAGCGCATTGAAATTTTCAGGATTTTTCTGAAGAACCTGTTTGAACGATTCTATCGCTTCGCTGAAAAAACCTCCGCGGGCATATTCGAGGGCGCGGTCATAGTCTGCGTCAGCTGGCGATTCTTCGATCACACCCTGCGGAACATAAACCGGAGCCGTGGCCGGTGTCGTCGGGGCGCTGAGCGGAGGTGGCGGCGAAGACAGGCTGATGGCAGATGTCTGAGTATTTTCTTCGCCAAGTGCACGTAGAATTCTTGCGGCATAAGGGTCTTCCGGGTTCAGTGAGCTGCGCGAGGCAGACCAGAGCGAATACGCCTGATCCTTCAGGCCGCTCTGAATAAGGTTTATGCCGGCGAAGTAGCGGTATTTGTGGTTGAAAGGCTCTTTGCGAATCGCCTTCTCGAAATATTCCTGAGCTTCTTTATTTTTACCAGATTCCATTTCGAGCTGGGCGTAGTTGAACAGAGTTGCCACATGGTCGGGATCGGTGGTGAGAACCTGCTGCCAGACTTTGCGGGCTTCTTCAAAATTGCCGCTGCGGGCGAGAACCTGGCCCTTTTCTGCCATGATTTCAAGCTTGTCAGGGTAGGTTGGCTCGATTTCTTCGATCAGGCTCATGGCGCGATCGTTCTGACCGAGTTGATAGAGACATCTTGCCATCTGCAGTTTGCCCTGAAGCGAGTCGGGGCTGGCATTTTGATATTGCTCGGCATATTTATAAGCTTCATCGATCATGCCGAGTTTTTCGCAGACGATACTGAGATTCAGCAGTGCAGCACTTTCGGCTGGATAAAGCGCGACCAGGTTTTCCAGCAGTTTTTTCTGCTCACTGAGATTGCCGGTGCGTTCGAGAGTCTTCAGGCGGGCATTGATAGTTTCGATACTCGTAGTGCTTTCGCTGGCAGCAGTCGCGCCAGCCGGCAGATCACGGGCAAAACTCGCGCGCAGTTCAACTGCTTCAGAATTTTCAGGATCGAGCTGAAGCGCCTTGTTGACCATGTCGCTGGCTTTGCGCACTTCACCCATGCGTTGCAGCAGAGCGGCGTAGGCTGTAAGACCGGGCGCGAAGTCGGCATGTGTTTCGGTGAGGCTGCGCAACATTCTTTCGCTTTCCATGAGGCGGTCGCCCTGCATCAGCAGTTGGGCCAGTCTGAGTCTGGTTTCGGGCTGATCAGGCAGCAGATTGACTGCTTCGCGCAGCATAGATTCAGCTTCTACCATATTTTCGGTGGCGATGAGCTTGTCGGCAGTTATGCTGTAGGCTTTTGCCAGTCTGGGTTCGACTTCTGCAGTTTTGTAGCCCGCCTGCAGCAGCTTTTTGCCGATTTCGATCGCTTCGCTGGCCATGTCATCGGCAAGAGCGGCATCTATCATCAGCGAAAGGCATTCGTTAAGTTCTCTTGCATAATTGCGATCGTTCGGAGCCAGCTCGGTTGCCGTTTCGAAGCTTTTGCGGGCGAGCTCGAGCTTGTTTTCGCCTTTCAGCGCCTGACCGAGCAGAAAATGGGCGCGTGCGTCATCCGGGCTCTCAGAAATGCGCGAAGAAGCCAGAGATCTGGCCGTAGCGTAGTCCTGAGAATCGATTGCAGCCCTGATTTTGGCATTATCAGCCCAGGTCGAGAATTTGCCGTCTTCGGCAGCTGCTGTTTCGCTGACAGGCGCTACCGGGTTTTTGCTCTTCTTCTTGCCGCCGCAGCCAGCCAGGTTGAGTGCCAGCATGGCGCCACAGGCGGGAACCAGAATCAACTTCGTATAAAAATGCATTGCAACACGTCTCCTCTGTCTTATAAGAACAGTTCGCTTACTGAACGTCTTTCAAAAATTCGTCTTATGGTTTCGCCGATGAGCGGGGCCAGAGAGAGAACGGTTAATCGGCATTTTTCGATTTTTTCAGGGCTGAGCGCCACAGAGTTCGTGCAGATTATCTCTCTGACCGGAGATTGCTCGATTCTTTCGACTGCCGGCGGCGACAGCAGCGCATGGGTACAGCAGGCCATTACCGATTTTGCGCCCTTCTCGATCAGGCTTTCGGCAACGTTGACCAGAGTTCCTGCTGTATCGATGATGTCGTCGATGATGATGCAGTGCTTGCCTTCGACATCGCCGATTACATTCATAACCACAGCCTTGTTCTTTTCGGGGCGGCGCTTGTCGATGATCGCCATTGGCAGTTCGAGCTTCTTGCCAAAGGTGCGTGCGCGCAGAACGCCGCCGGTATCGGGAGATACGACAACATGATCGGTGAGGTCACGCTTAAGAATGTGCTCAGACAGCAGCCTGACCGCAGAAAGGTGATCGACCGGAATGTCGAAAAAGCCCTGCAGGGCGGGGTCGTGCATATCGACTGTCATCATGCGGTTGGCGCCGGCAATGGTGATGATGTTGGCGACGAGCTTGGCGGTGACCGGTTCGCGACCGGTAGTTTTCTTTTCCTGGCGCGAATAGCCAAAGTAGGGAACCACTGCGGTCACGCTCGCAGCTGATGCGCGTCTGAGTGCATCCATGGTGATCAGCAGCTTCATCAGATTCTCGTTTACCGGCGTGCTGGTCGGTTGGATGATGAAGGTGTCGCAGCCGCGCACAGACTCTTCGATGCGGCAATAGAGTTCGCCGTCAGCAAAGTTGGTATGAAAGACGTTTCCTTCAGGAATCATCAGAAATCGGCAGACTTCAGAAAAAAGTTCGCGATTGCTGTCGCCTGAGAAAATTTTTACCCGTGAATTAGTATGCATGGCTGCTCCCTGTCTTCATTAATTAACCTTCTATCAAGGAAAACGGTTCAATTTTGCTGTTGTCGGTAACGCTGGCATTCTTGACCAGGCAGGCTTCGAGGCAGCAACCATTGCCGATCATTGCCTCGCTGATGTGGCAGTTTGGCCCGATTACGCAGTCTCTGCCAATATTGCAGCGACCGGAAATCATGGTGCCCGGATGAATAACGGTGTCGGGGCCAATGTCGACATCCGGCCCGATAAATGTGTTTAGCGGACTGGTGATGGTAACGCCGGCACTCATCAGCCGGTCGAGTATCTGCTGCTGCAGTATGGCACTGACTTCAGCCAGATGCTGGCGACTGTTGATGCCAAGTGTCGAAGACTCATCCTTTTCGATACAGCTGATGACGGGCAGACCTTGCTGTACCGCCATTTCGACCAGATCGGTAAGATAATATTCCTTCTGCTGATTGCCGGCAGTCAGTTTGAAAATGTTGTTCTGCAAAAACTGCCCTTCGAACAGATATACCGCGAGGTTAACTTCTTTGACCTTCAGTTCTTCTTCAGTGCAGTCTCGGGCTTCTCTTATCGCGCAGACCTTGCCGTTTTTGCGCAGAATGCGGCCGTAGTTACCCGGAGTTTCCATGTTCAAGGTCATCATGGTGATCGCTGGTTTCTCTCTGTCATGCATTTCGATCATCTGGCGCAGGGTCGCAGTCGAAATCAGCGGCGTGTCGCCACAGACGACGAGCAGGCGCTCCGGCATGGCAGTAACTTCTCTGGCAAAGCACTGAACCGCGTGGCCGGTTCCCAGTTGTTGCGGCTGTTCAACGAAAGCGACGTTTTCGCCGGAAAGCATGTCACGCACAAGTTCGCTTTTATAGCCGGTGACCAGAGTAGCTTTATCACAGCCGACCGCTCTTACCGCTTCGATGACATAAGCGACCATCGGTTTGCCCAGAATCGGGTGTACTACTTTCGGCAACTCCGATTTCATCCGGGTGCCTTTGCCGGCGGCCAGAATCAGGGCCTGAAGCTTAGCAGTCATATTCCACCTCGCAGTTTTTTTCGCGGTCATTATACACAGATTTACCCCTTTCTGGCCATAAATACCACAAATTTTCCTGAACCCCGCCAGTATCGAGGTTAGCCGCCTGAATCAATAATTTTGCGGCGGTGAGACCAATTCGGATGCTTGTATTGGCAACATAAACGCAAAAGCCCGCCGGGGAGGCGGGCTTTTGAACAGGGGCGGGAGGATTCGAACCTACGAAATGCCTGCTCCAAAGGCAGGTGCCTTACCGCTTGGCTACGCCCCTTCGCCATTTTTGTGGCTCAAAGAAAATAACACATTTGGCCCGCCGGTGCAAGCGCCTTCTGATCCTCAAAATCGTGCTCGCGTTCGTAATCGTAATCGTAATTGTAGTTGCTTTCCGGATTGACTATATTGTGGCATCCGGCCGATTTTCCGGTCGACTGGCTTCATCTTCGTAGGCCCGCAGAATTGTCTGCTTGATCTGCTCAGCCAGTTCGGTGTTGATTGCAAAAATGGTCTCGCGCCAGGTGCCGTCGGGCATCTTGCGGCTTGGCATACCGACAAAGCAGCCGCGCGGCGACATGAAAATCTGAAAATCCTTGATTACCAGAGCATCGTCGAGCGTGATTTCGGCAAACGCCAGCAGCTTGCTGCGGGGTTCTTTGATCCGTTGAATGCGAACGTCGGTAATCTGCATCGGTCAGAATTTTAAAATGAATTCTGTCCAGACTTTGGTGTCTTTGCTCGATTTGGTGTCGGTCACTTCGGGTCTGACCTCGTTGTTGTAACCGGCCTTGATCTGTATGTTCTGGTTGGCATCGACTATGCCTTCGACCTGCAGTTTTTCTTCTGATTCGAAGGTGTCGATCATCGAGCGCCGAAATGAAACCTTACCCTTGAGGGTGGGCTTGAAGCTGTAGACGGCTTCGAGGTAGTAACGGGAAGCCAGCGCTGCGCTCGCTTCATGAGGTTCGGGCTTCTGCTGCCCGTCGTTGGCTTTGACGTTGACCGAGGCGCGAATGCCCGGAGTGCCACTGTTGCCGAATCCACCCGGATTTTGTGTGGCAAGTGCGTTTATGCGCTGCTGCTCGAGCTCGCCGTAGACGCGCAGCCTGCCGGATTCGCTGCGTATGGAAAGGCTCTCGGCGGAAGGGTCGTTTGGCCCGATCGCGTTGTCTTCGTATGAGCTGCTCAGGGTGATGGTCGGAGCGAATCTCTGTTGCTCGCCAGTTCGGCTTGAGCGCAATGTGAGCTGTGCCGGGGTGGCGGGTCTGATTCGATTGACATCGATACTGCCAAGGTCAGAGAAGTTTTCAGCAACCTCGATTCGGGTGATTTCGCTGTTGTTGCCGGTCGTCGGCAGGGTGGCCTCCGGTTCGTTGAAAAGCTGGCTGCCCAGCGAGAATTTGAACTCGCCATTGCGCGGCACTGCCGTGGATCGCCGCTGTCGGCCGGTTGCGTGGTTGAACTGCAGATCGAGGTTGTCGATTTTCTGGGCATAGAGAGGTTCTGCCGACAGCAGAAGCGTCAGCAATACACAAACCGTAACAATGTTAAATTTATTTAACATTTGCTCTCTCTGCCTTAATTATAGCAAATTTCACCTGCGAACAACCAATAAATGTACCGCAAATCACACTCTTTGACAAGCAGAATTTTAACCCTTTTCAGAAGTATTCCAATATAGGCTGGAGTATCTGGTTCGGGCAAGTTCCTGGGCAGAGGCGAGCTCCGATTTGGTAAGTGGTTGCCGGGATATTTCAAGTTCCAGCACAGTCGAAAAGGCTCTGGCCATTATTTCCGGCAGCTTTTCGATTTCTCCGGCGCTGCAGAAGTCACTTAAAGCCGCCATATCGACATCGTGGCTGACTTTTTGGCCGTCGATAAAGCAGTCGTCAGGTGGGAACTCGACTGTAATCGGTATCGACCCGTGAATTACCAGGCTGCCGTTGCGGAAAACGCCGGCAGCGCCGATAAGCTTGCGGTCACCGGCATAGATAGAATGCCCGGCCGCAGTAGCATAACAATGAATTCCGTTAGAGCTGTGCCGCATTTCACGCGAGTCAGCGAAGCGGGCAGGAATTTGCATCTGTCTCAGGCCGGTCACCAGAGGTGAGACCGCCAGGGTGAACATCTCAAGAAAGGTTTTGCCTTTCCCGATTCTGCTTTCGATAAACTCGGCCGGCAGTCCGATGCAGAAAGTATGTTCGTTGTCGTGAAATACCATTTTCCCGCCCGTCATGCGCCTGACAATGCCGAAACCGGCTGCGCGCACCGCATCGGGGTTTATCAGACGCTCGATTCTCTGGTTGTATCCGAACGAAAGGGTCGCCGGTCGCCATCGGTAAAATCTCAGGTAAGACTGTCTGTCGTGCTGCGACAGGTTTTCTGCCAGCATCTGATCGAGGGCCATGTTCATGGCCCCGCTGAAAAACTGCGAATCGATAAACCTCAGTGTTGACATGGCGTGATTGTACCGCTTTCGCTATGATTCTGCAAAAAATTCGTTAAAGAAACAGCAACTTTTGACGACAGGGTTCATGGATTTGTTTGCCTCCTTATTTTTCAGGACCGGGTTTCACCGGTCTTTTTTTTGCCCGGAATTTTGCAGTGGGTAACATAAAACCGGTTCGATAGCGACAACGATAGCGACAACGATAGCGACAACGACAACGACAACGATACAAAAAAATATGGCTGAATGATGAGAAAATCGGGTATAAATACTGTAACTTCACGACACGGACAGAAAAGTATGAAAATTGAAAGTTCACAGCTCGACAAGGTTTTTCACGATTTCCTGACCCTCAAAAAACTGCGGCGCACCGGCTGGCAGCTGCGTGGCATTCGCAACGGCGAATCGATCGCCGATCACTGTTTCGGGGTGATTCTGTTGACCCACATGCTGGCCGGTATAATGACCAGTGTTAAAATCGATCGCGCGCGCGCGGTTTCTATTGCCATAATACATGAACTCGGTGAAAGCCGGGTTGGCGATATTCCATACACGGCGCTCAAATACTTTCCTGATAAGAGTGCTATTGAGCAGCAGGCGGTCGAAGATGTTCTTGCGCCACTTGGTGCCGCGTTGACCGAAGAATCGCTGACTCTTTTCAAGGAGTTCGAAGAGGGAAGCAGTGTCGAAGCCAGGTTTGTGCGCGCTATCGACAAGATTGACATGCTGATTACCGCCGCTGAATACGAAAAAACCGGTTTTGCCGGCCTTTCTGACTTCTGGCATAACAATGCAACCTTCAAGCCGCTCGAAGAGTTTCCCGAACTTGCCAAATACGCAGAACATCTGAGACTGACGCGAGAACACAGAGTATCAGGTCACCATGATCAGCATTAAAGATCTCACCAAAAGCTACGATACAAAGCTGGCGGTGAACAATGTATCGCTCGAAGTTCCGCTTGGTGCCGTATTTGGCTTTCTCGGCCCGAATGGTGCCGGCAAAACCACGACTCTGCGAATTATGATGGGACTTCTTAAGCCAGATACCGGCAGGGTTGTCATTGACGGCATCGATGTTGCGTCTGACCCGATCGGAATTCGCGCACGGGTCGGTTATCTGCCTGACGAAATATTTCTTTACGACTATCTGACCGGTTACCAGTTTCTTGATTTTGTCGCCGATGTTCATCAACTGCCCCGCGATTCGCGAAAGCAGCGTATCGAAGAATTGCTTGGTCTGTTCGGTCTAACTGAAGCCGCCGACGAGTATACTGCCAACTACAGCTTCGGTATGAAGAAAAAGATCGCGCTCGCCTCGATCATCATACATTCGCCAAAACTGCTGATTCTCGACGAGCCCTTTAACGGTCTCGATCCGCAGGCGACCCGCGATTTCAGGCAATTGCTCGACAAAATGGTTGAAAACGACACCACTATCATTTTTTCGAGCCATGTTCTTGAGGTTGTCGAAAAGCTGGTTACCCACGTTGGAATCATTGCCGGCGGTCAGTTGCGTCTTGCCGAAAGCTTCGATAACGTTGTTAAAACCTGGGGCAGCCTCGAAAAAGCCTTTTTTGAACTCACTGCCTGATTGACCGCAGGTTACGCCGACCTGGCTGCCAGTATGGGCGCGCCGTGCCGTGCCCCTGCCAGTAGTCTTTATGGTTGTCTGCGCTTGCGCAGCCGTACGCGGCTGGCCTGCTCATAGTTGTTGTCTGAGAGACCGGTAATGGTGCGCGATTCAAAAAGCACTTCGAGATCGGGTTTGAGGTTTTCGAGCACTTCTTCTGTCAGTGCTGAAAAGGCAAAAAAGACTTCACGGCCGTCGTGTCCGCGAATGATGCCCATTTTCTTTTCGATGTCGTAGCGCTCGATCTTGCCTGGCATCGACTCGGACTCTTCGTTTTCACCGATTTTTTCGATCTGAACGGCTATCGGGCTTACAGAATCTTTGACAATACCGAACCTCACCCGGTCACCTTTTTTCAGGGTGGCTTCGTCGTCGGGCTTAACTGCCGAATAATGCAGCAGAACCTCAGGGTATTCGCTGCAGGTCAGCACGCCCATCCCGGTTTCCTGGCTATACCATTTGACGGTGCCTTCGACGTAAGCATCGGGAGCCGGGTCGTAGATGATCTCTTCAACGGTTCGCCCGATTTCGGCTCTGATGATTTCGATCTGCTCGATAAGTTGAGTGACTTCGGGCTGGTCAGGGCTGTTCTTCAGGCTGTCACGCAGTGTCTGCACGGCCATTCCCAGCAATCGGCGTTTGAAGTAGACCAGTCCGAGATATAACAGTGCGGCTGCATCGCCGGGTGTGATGCGTAAGGCCTCAAGAAGGTGTTGCTCGGCTTCTTCGACCATGTCGAGTTCATACATGACGGCACCGACATCGCGATGATAGGCGGCATTGTAGGGAAACCTCCTGATGAGCTGGTTGTAGAGGTCGAGTGACTCGTCGAAGAATTTCATGCGACTGTAGATGTCGGCCAGTTGCTCGATCGCGTCGACATTTTTGGGGTCGACCTGCAGAATGTTCTTGAAGGCTTCGGCCGCATCGAGATAATGCGTGTCGGAGTTGTCTTCGTCATGTTTGAGGCGATATACATCGCCAAGATTGCGATGAAAGAAGGCCTTGCGCTGCCCGGTCTTGAGGCCCTGCTGAAAACTGCGCAGGGCATTGTCAAAATCATTGGCCAGCCGGTAAGCCAGTCCGATGGTCTCGTAATAATCTGGTTCACCGGGGTCTCTGGTGATGCACCAGTTCAGCTTGTCGACTGCCTGCTGCAGTCGTCCGGCCGAAAGATCGGCTACTGCCTCGTCATATTTTTCGTGCAGTTCTTCGAGAAAGTCGGTCAGTTTTTCGTCGTAGGCCGCCCGCTTGTCATCGTCAGAAAGCAGGTCGAAAGCGTCTTTTAACTCACGCAGTTTCGGAATGTTGGCCAGGGGCGAATCAGAAGAGAACAGTTCGGCATATTTCTGCTTGTAGGCCGCCGCCAGTTCTTCAAGAGAGGCAAAATTCGATACACCAAAGAGCTGATAAAGGTTTTGCATCGGTGATTAATTTTCCCGGTCGCAGGATGATTGCCGTAAAATTGTAACCTTTAAGCCCGTCAGTTGACAAGCAAGAATCGAGAATTAAGGCAATACTCGATGCAAAAAGGAGAAAACGCGCATGGGCACGGACTCCGGTATAGGCACGGCGCGAGCATGGCACAGCGCAAGTATGGGCACAGCGCGCCGTGCCCACTACATTTTCTTTTTGAATACGTTTATATAACATTATACTTGATACCTCTTACTCTCATGGAGTAGTATACAGTCTCTATGATGAAAACGATCAAGACAGTTGATAAATATGTCTTAAAGGAACTGCTGGAGCCGTTTCTTTTTGGCATGGCTTTCTTTGTCGCGATCTGGCTGATCGATCTGATGATGGGGCTGATCAATCTGATTTTCGCCAAAGGCGTTCCACCCACGGTTGTCGGATTATTTTTCATTTACAGCCTGCCGCCGACTCTCGTTATCAGCTTTCCGATGGCTCTGTTGCTGGCAAATCTTGTTGCTTTTGGCCGGATGTCGTCAGATTCAGAGATCACAGCGTTAAAGGCCGGCGGTTATAGCTTCGCCCGGGTAGTGACGCCGGCTATTCTAGCCGGTCTATTCATCACTTTTCTGACGCTGCTGTTCAACGAAAAGCTGGTGCCGGTCGCCAACGAGAAGTTCACGCGCCTGTTCCGGCGTGAGGTTACGCTGAAGAGGCCGCTGCCCAAGATCGCCGAAAACCGCTTCTTCGAAGCCGGGCCGGGCCGCAAGTTCTTTGTGCGCAAATTCAACGAAGAGACCAAAGACATGTTCGGGGTTGTCATGTATGAAGGCCAGGCGCGCGGGTTTCCGAGAGTCATCGAGGCTGATCGCGCCCGCATCGAAGATGGTGTGTGCTATTTCTGGGATGGTCGCGTATCAGATATTCACATGAGCGGCGAAGATCGTAATTACACCTATTTCAGAGACATGGAATATCCGATCGACACGCATTACGTTAACCCCGACCATGTGCCTGATTCAAAAAATGCCAGTACCATGACGCTGGCTGAATTGTATGAATTCATCAAAGATTCTGAGAAAAAGGGCATTTCACCGACAGTGATCGCCCAGCACTGGATAGAATTCTGGTCAAAAACTTCGATTCCGTTCGCTGCGCTGATTTTCGTGCTGATCGGGGCGCCGCTCGGTTCGCAGACGACGCGTTCTGGCACCGGTATCGGTATCGGCATGTCGGTTGTCATCATTTTTCTGTATTATGTGCTGTTCGCCGCCGGCAAGGCGTTCGCGAAAGGTGCGGTCGTGTCGCCCTTTCTCGGCGTCTGGCTTCCCAACTTTTTGATCGGGGCGATCGGCGTGTGGCTTATCTTCAAATCAAAGGCCTGATCGTGGCCATGGCTAAGGAATATCTATGAAAAAGCGTTTAATCACTCTCATCCACCAGAATCTGGCCGGCCTGTTCGCGCGTTACGGCATCGAAGACTATAGCTTTATCGATGTTCAGGTGCCACCTGACAAGGCTAATGGCGATTTCTCACTGAATGCTGCAATGAAGCTGGCGAAAGCCGCCAAATGCGCGCCGCAGAAGCTGGCGGCTGAAATGGTTGCCAGTCTCGAAACCGAAAAAGACTGGTTTGCCCGCGTCGAAATGGCCGGCCCCGGCTTTATCAACCTTTATCTCGCCAACAAGGTCGTCGAAAGCAGCTTCAATGAACTGGCCGAAAGAAGTGATCTCGTCGAAAAAGCCTCTGCAGAAGGCGAAACTACGGTAGTTGATTATTCCAGCGTCAATATCGCCAAACAGATGCACGTTGGACACCTGCGTTCGACCATCATTGGCGACGTTCTGGCGCGGGTTATCGAAGAGCTTGGCAATCCGGTGATTCGCCAGAATCATCTTGGCGACTGGGGTCTGCCCATGGCCATGGTCATCTGGAAAGCTGGCCCTGAAATCGCAGCGATCGAGCAGCGCAATGGTGATCTCACCCGTGAACTGACGCTGGCCCGACTCGAAGAGCTTTATAAAAGCGCGGCGGCAGAGTGCAAGGAAAACCCGGCAACGGCGGCAGCCTGTGCCGAATGCCTGGTGCGCCTGCAGAATGGCGATCAGGCCATGCTCGATCTCTGGCACAAGATCATCAGAATTTCGATGGCCGAAGTTTATCGCATTTATCGCCTGCTCGATGTCAGGCTGGTCGAGGAGAACGAGCGCGGCGAAAGTTTTTATCGCGACATGCTCGCCGAAACCGTCGCCGAAATTGATAAAAGCGGTAAAATGGTCGAATCGCAGGGCGCTCAGTGTGTGTTTCTCGATGAATTCAAGGGTAAAGACGGTAGTCCGCTGCCGGTTATCGTGCAGAAATCTGACGGTGCTTTCAATTATGGAACTTTCGACCTCGCGGCCCTGCGCTATCGCACCGCAAAACTGGG
>Ga0116142_10004753_pt1 | contig 12681 bp, 11 predicted proteins | sample AD_UKC033_MetaG_FD_89785 | JGI IMG/M metagenome (GOLD analysis project Ga0116142, IMG submission 89785) | Active sludge microbial communities of municipal wastewater-treating anaerobic digesters from USA - AD_UKC033_MetaG | ecosystem: Engineered > Bioreactor > Anaerobic > Digestate | place: USA... | reverse complement strand
GATCATGCGCGATTACTGCGTGCCTTGAAAGCGTGCCGGGAGCAAAATTGGACTCTGGGTTTTGTCGGGGGCGGCGACGATCTGGAACTGCGCCATCTGGCCTACGAACTGGGACTGGATGAGAAAGCCAATTTTCTCGGCGAACGGACGGACATCGACAACCTGATGGAAAAAAGCGATCTATACGCGCTCATCACCAATTGGGAAGGTTTGCCTCTCACGATTATCGAAGCGATGCGCGCGGGGCTTCCGGTTGTGGCCACGAATGTCGGCGGAGTAGGGGAATTGATCTCCCCTAATGAAACGGGAATTTTGGTTGAACCAAATTCTGACGAAGCACTGATAATGGCCCTTGAAACCCTTCTGAAAGACCGTGACGCTTTGGAAAAAATGGGGCAGGCGGGCCGTAAACGCTATGAAAACCATTTTACCTTTGCCGCCATGGCTCAAAGAACTGTGGCCGTTTACGAGCGCATCACGTCATTGCCCGACACCCGAAACAGACGGTAAAAGGCTAAAGGATCCCTTGAAAAAGGTCCATTTGGTTGCTAGAAGTCTGCATGATCAACGTGCAATCTCAATCCAATCTCGATGCCCTCGAAAACGAGAGTATATACATAATTCGTGAAACGGTTGCCCAGTGCGACAATCCGGTGATGCTCTATTCCATCGGCAAAGACAGCTCGGTTTTGCTCCACCTGATTATGAAGGCGTTTTATCCGGCCAAACCGCCATTCCCATTGATGCATGTAGATACGACGTGGAAATTCCGCGAGATGATTGAATTCCGTGACCAGCGTGTGAAGGATCTGGGGCTCGATCTCATCGTCCATATCAACGAAGAAGGGGTAAAGCAGGGCATCGGGCCGTTCACCCACGGGTCTTCTGTTCACACTGATGTGATGAAAACCGAAAGCCTGAAACAGGCGCTTGATCAATACAAATTCGATGCGGCATTTGGTGGCGCGCGGCGTGACGAAGAAAAGTCGCGGGCAAAGGAACGGATTTTCTCCTTCCGCGATGCAAACCACCGCTGGGACCCGAAGAACCAGCGGCCCGAGCCATGGAGCCTTTATAACGGCTATAAAAGAAAAGGGGAGAGCATTCGCGTCTTTCCGCTCTCCAACTGGACCGAACTCGATATCTGGCAATATATCGCCCGCGAGAATATTCCGATTGTGCCGCTCTACTATGCCAAAGAACGCCCCGTGGTCGAACGTGACGGCATGCTGCTGATGCTTGATGATGACCGCTTCCCGCTGGGGCCGGATGAAAAACCGCAAATGAAAAAAGTGCGCTTCCGCACGCTGGGATGTTATCCGCTGACGGGCGCGATTGAATCGGACGCTGCAAATCTGGATGACATTATTCAGGAAATGCTGCTCGCCAAAACCTCGGAACGCCAAGGCCGCGCGATTGACAAAGACGGATCAGGCTCGATGGAACGCAAGAAAAAAGAGGGGTATTTCTAATGTCGGCTCCTTTGGTTTTTGATGACAACAAAACCTTGCTGCGCTTTATCACCTGCGGCTCGGTTGATGACGGCAAATCAACGCTGATCGGACGGATGTTGTATGAATCGAAAATGATCTTCGAAGACCAGTTGGCGTCCCTTGAAAATGACAGCAAGAAATTCGGGACCACCGGCGGCGATTTCGACTTTGCGCTGTTGGTGGATGGTCTCTCCGCCGAACGCGAACAAGGAATCACCATCGACGTGGCCTATCGATTTTTCGCGACAGACAAACGCAAATTCATTGTGGCGGACACCCCCGGTCACGAACAATATACGCGTAACATGGCCACCGGCGCCTCGACCGCGCAATTGGCCATTGTGATGATCGACGCGCGGAAAGGCGTTCTGACCCAGACCCGTCGCCACAGTTTTATTGTCTCGATGCTGGGCGTGAAACATATTGTTGTTGCCGTCAATAAAATGGATTTGGTGGACTTTGCGCAAGACACCTATGAACGGATCAAGGCTGACTACTTGAAGATGGCTGAAAATCTGGGGTTCAAGACGATTGAGGTCATGCCGCTTTCAGCCCTCAAAGGCGATAACATTGTCACCAAATCGGATCGGATGGACTGGTATGACGGCGTCCCGCTCTTTACTTATCTCGAACAGGTGGATGTGAGTGGCAAAGATATCGCCGCCGCCCCGTTCCGGATGGCGGTGCAATGGGTCAACCGCCCCAATCTTGATTTCCGTGGCTTTGCGGGTGAAATCGCATCGGGCATGATCCATGCGGGCGATGCGGTCATGGTTCTTCCGTCGCGCAAAACTTCCACAGTCAAACGCATCGTCACCTATGACGGCGATCTGCCACAAGCGCAGGCAGGCAAAGCGGTCACATTGACTCTCTCCGATGAAATCGACATTTCGCGTGGCGACGTGTTGGCGGCGGCGAACGATCCGTGCGATGTGGCCGATATTTTCAAAACGCGCATTCTGTGGATGTCGGAAAAACCGATGATTACGGGTCGCCAGTATCTGTTCCGCACGGGAACCAATTCCGCCATCTGCACGATCTCGCGTCCCGATTACGGCCTTGATGTGAACACCTTTGAACACCGTGCGGCCAAATCATTGGACCTGAACGAAATCGGTGTATGCGATGCGTTGCTGGATCGTCCGGTGGCATTCGAAAGCTACGACGATAACAAAACGCTCGGCGCGTTTATTCTGATCGACCGACTGACCTTTGAAACAGTGGCAATGGGGATGATCCTTCACCCGATGCGTCGTTCGGAAAATGTCCACGCGCAAAAACTTGAATTGGAACGCGACGACCGCGCTGCCGCCAAAGGCCAGAAACCCTGCGTGTTGTGGATGACCGGACTTTCCGGTGCAGGCAAATCGACAATTGCCAACGTGCTTGAGAAAAAACTTCATGCCCGTGGTGCGCATACAATGATTCTGGACGGGGATAACATCCGCCGCGGCCTCAACCGTGATCTGGGCTTTACCGAAGCCGACCGCGCCGAAAATATCCGCCGCGTTGCCGAAGTCGCAAAGTTGATGAGCGATGCAGGTCTGATCACCATTGTGTCCTTTATCTCGCCTTTCCGCGCCGAACGCCAGATGGCGCGAGACATTATCGGCGACGATCATTTTATCGAAGCCTTTGTCGACACGCCGCTTGACGTGGCCGAGAGCAGAGATGTCAAAGGTCTTTATAAAAAGGCCCGCGCCGGAGAAATTCCGAACTTCACAGGGATTGGCTCTCCTTATGAAGAGCCTGAGCATCCCGAGCTGGTGTTGAAAACAACCGAACAAAGCGCCGAAGGCTTGGCCGATATGGCGCTCGCGCACTTGACGAAAAAAGGATTTGTCTAGGTATGGGTTTCCCGCTTGAAGATTGGTTGGAACGTTGCATCGAGATTGCCGACCGTGCAGGCGATGCCATCATGGAAGTTTATGCCCGCCCCGAAATCGAGAAAGTGGTCAAAGACGATAAAAGTCCGTTGACCGAAGCCGATCTCGCCGCCAACCGCATCATTGTCGACGCTTTGAAAACATTGACGCCTGACATCGTCATCGTATCTGAAGAAGAAGCGGAAAAATGCGAAGGGCATAAAACCTTTTGGCTGGTTGATCCGCTGGACGGAACGCGCGAGTTTTTGAAACGCAACGGCGAATTCACCGTCAATATTGCCTTGGTGCATAACGGCCTTCCTGTTCTGGGCGTGGTCTCGGCTCCCGCATTGGGAGGTGTTTACGCTGGTGGGCAGGGACTTCCGGCCCGCAAACGCGAAAATGGCGAGTGGTCAAAGATTGAGACAGACAAAAACTCTCCGTCCACCGTCAGAATAGTAGCGTCCCGCTCGCATGGCAGCAATGAAGTTGATCTCTGGATCGAAAAGAATTTTACAGCCGTTGAATTGTTGAGTGTCGGATCTTCACTGAAATTTTGCATGGTGGCGGAAGGCAAGGCGCATTACTACCCGCGCTTCGGCCGCACCATGGAATGGGACACGGCGGCAGGCCAAGCCGTTCTGATGGCGGCGGGCGGTTCGGTCATCACGCTCGACAATCAACCTTTTATCTATGGAAAAAAAGGATTCGAGAATCCTCACCTGATCGCGAAACACAATTTATAAAAATTCGGCAAAAAATGGTGGCGGTGGAGGGATTTGAACCCCCGACCAAAGGATTATGATTCCTCTGCTCTACCGCTGAGCTACACCGCCGCGGCTAAAAAGAAGCTTTATATGCTGAATTATCCGCCCCTTGTCAAGGTTCTCTTTTTATCATGCTTTGGAGCGTGCGTTCCAGATCGTTTGGGTCGATATTGTGCTGTTTCGCCAAGGCCAATGCCCGATACAGGTTGTCTTTCCCTTTGGCCAGATTTCCCGTTGCGGCGCAGAAGTAAGCTACACGGGCGACTGAAAAAGGGCTTTCCGGAAATTGTTGTACCAGATTATCCAGAATTTGGCCTCGCTGGGCAGCGGCATTGGAATTATAGGCGTCTCTGAGCATATTGGTATAGCTTTTATGCTTGTCCGGAGAAATAAATTGCAGCTCTTTCTGGCTGGCTCTGGCTAGAGCGGTTCTTAGAAATACAACAGGATCAGGAGCATTCTCGGCAGAAGATTTCTGCGCCTGAACCGTCATCGGACGATGGTTCTGGGGGGGAGGGGCTGCGCCATGTCCCTTTTTCTTTTGGGGTCTGTCTTTGTGGGAATGTTTCATATTTTACGCAACCTGTTGAAGGGTTGAAAGTTCGGTATCTGAAATCCATCCGCCACCGATCACGCGCTCACCAACGTAACACACGGCAGCTTGCCCAGGGGAGACGCCATACTGGGCATCGAGAAGATATAAACGGGCGGAGCCGTCTTCAGAACGGATGAGGGTCGCGGGAACGGCACGCGTCATAGAGCGGAGCTTGACGTCAACGGCGACTTCGTGAACCGCAATATCATCTAGCCAGTTGCAATCTTTAAGATGAACGATATTCCGTGCGAGCGCTTCCTTGGGCCCGACCGTCACCCGCGCAGTGTCTGCATCAATTGCAACGACATAGAGCGGATCGTTGTTCTCGGTATACCCGCCGCCGATCCCAAGCCCCTTGCGTTGCCCGATTGTGTAATGGATGACGCCGTGATGGTGCCCCAATACCCGCCCGTCGAGGTGAACGATATCGCCCGCACGTTCCGCTTCGGGCGCGATTTTTTTGACAACCGACGCGTAATCGCCGTTCGGCACAAAACAAATATCTTGGGAATCCGGTTTGTCGGCATTGACCAACCCCAGCCGCTCGGCCTCACGGCGTGTCACGTCTTTGGTCCATCCCCCCAAAGGAAAGCGCAGGAAATCAAGCTGGCCTTGCGTGGTGGCAAACAGGAAATAACTTTGATCTTTTGTGGGGTCCACGGCACGAAGAAGCGATGCGCGTCCGTCATCACCCATGATGCGCTGAACGTAATGGCCGGTGACCATACAATCGGCATTCAGGTCTTTCGCAACTTGCAACAAGTCGCGGAATTTCACGGTTTGATTGCATTTGACGCATGGGATCGGCGTCTCGCCTTTGAGGTATGAGTCGACAAATTCATCGATCACCGCCTGACGGAAATTGCTTTCGTAATTAAGAACATAGTGGGGAAATCCGCGTTCTTCGGCCACACGTTTGGCGTCGTAAATGTCCTTGCCCGCACAGCACGCGCCTTTTTTGGCCAGAGCCTCGCCGTAATCGTAAAGCTGGAGCGTCACACCCACCACATCATACCCCTGTTCATGGAGGAGGGCAGCGGCCACAGATGAATCCACCCCGCCCGACATGGCGACCACCACGCGGGTATCTTTCGGGTCTTTGTCAAAGCCTAAAGAATTCATCATGGCAGGGACTATAGGGAAGTTAGCTGTCAAAATCAAATATTTACCGTAATTTTAAAATCTCGTAACATTCATAATAGTTCGTTTGCGCGGTTTTGTTTTTTTGAGGGCTTTTCCTTCTAAAAATATTTACATAAAGCAATTTCAGGAAGGAAGAATATCCGGCCCAAAATCACAAACCAGCGCCACTATGTAGGAATTATATCCTAAATGCAAGGAGAAATAGGATGGCCCGATCATCCGAATCTCCGATGATCCTAAAATTTACCTCTCCCTGAAGGGTGGGGGTTTTAAAACCGCGAAGTAAACGAAGAGTTTTCTAACCGCAGAGTCCGCAGGGGTAAACAGAGACATAAAACTCTGTGCCCTCCGTGTCCTCTGTGGTTAATAAACTGGATCGCTTCGCATCTGCCCGCAATGACGTATTTTTGCGGCCTTTATTCAAAGCGGAGGGCGGGGAAAAATTCGGCGCCGACCGTTCGAACGCACTCAATACCAGCCGCATCGTCAAGCCGTGAACTGGTTATAAAATACTCGCGCAAGAAACCGACGGCATAATCCGTGTCGCCGCGCGCAATATCATTGGCAACCAACTTGCGGATCAGAGTGCAAGGGTCGGTTCTTTTCGCCATATCAGAGCCACTCCGGCTTGGCCCCGGGCAGGGCGACGATCAACCCGTCCAGCTCGTCGGTGATAATGATCTGGCACGACAGACGCGATTTTTTGGTGAGGTGAAAAGCAAGGTCGAGCATATCCTCCTCGGCCTCGGAAATTTCACCCTCTTCGGGCATCACTTTGTCCCACCAGTCGGGATGCACATAAACGTGACACGTGGCGCAGGCGAGCGACCCGCCGCACGCGCCTTCGATCTTGTCCATAGCGTGCTTGACGGCAGCCTCCATCACCGACAAACCCACAGGCGCGTCAATGGTTTTAATGGATCCGTCAATCTGAACGAAATGAATCTGCGGCATTTTCTTCTATTCCTTGAGTAATCTGGCGCGAAGCTTATCCCATATGGCACACAACTCCTCAACTTCTTTTTCGGTGGTGTTAATACCCAGAGAGATACGGAGTGACGCCAAAAGCGGATCGGACACAACGCCCATCGCGCCCAGAACGTTGGAAAGTCGTGTGCTGCCGCTGGAACAGGCCGACCCCGCACTGACGGCAACGCCTTCCAGATCGAACGCCATCAACAGCGTATCGTTGGGCACACCTTTGATCGTCATGAATGAAGTGTTGGCCGTGCGCGGCACATTTGCGCCGTAAACCGTAACACGCGGTGATGTCTGGAAATGCACCTCAATCCGGTCGCGCAAAGCGCCAAGCGATTGAAATTTTTCAAACGACGAACAGGCCATCTCGGCGGCTAACCCGAAGCCGGCAATTCCCGCAACGTTCTCGGTCCCGCCGCGTTGCCGACGTTCCTGCCCGCCGCCCTGAAGAAGTTTGTAAGGTGTCACGCCCGGGGCAATCACCATCGCCCCCACACCTTGCGGCCCGCCGATTTTGTGCGCCGAGAGGGTGAGGAAATCAACGCCCAGACTTTCCCGTGTAAACGCAAAACGCCCATATCCCTGAACCGCGTCCGAATGCACCATCGCGCCTGCATCTTTGGCGAGCTTTGCGATTTCGGCCACGGGTTGAATGACACCCGTTTCATTATTGGCCGTCATGACGGACACAAGGGCAGGGGAAGGACCGGACGAGAGCATTTTTTTGAACGCGTCGAGATCAACCACGCCGTCGCTGGTGACGGGAATGGTTTCAAGCGCCACACCGCAATCCATGATTGATGGATGCTCGATGGCGGACGCCAGAATGCGTTTCCCCTCGAACCCTTTAAAGACGGTGGTGTTGCCTTCAGTCGCGCCGGAATTGAAAATCACCTGCTGCGCATCGACATTTAAAGTTGCCGCCACTTGACGGCGCGCGGTTTCGATCCGCTTTCTGGCCTCTCGCCCGAAGCTGTGGGGCGATGACGCATTGCCCACTTCGCCCATAACTTCGACGACCAGAGAAATAACCTCTGGGCGGATGCGGGCGGTGGCGTTGGCGTCGAAATAAAGTTTTTTGTCCATCAAGACTTGAAATACAAAATATCCACAACAAAATCAATATGTTATGAGAAACTATTGGACATTGGCTTCGCAAATGGTCTATAGCTTCAAAAAATTAACCAAAAAGAAGTTACGGGAACACATGCCAGGTATCATCATTAATGGTCCAGCCGGACGTATCGAGGCTCGTTATCATCATTCCAAAATGGAAAACGCCCCGTTGGCGCTCATTTTGCACCCTGCACCCGAACGTGGCGGTACAATGAACCACCGCATTCCGTACACGATGTTCAATACCTTCAAGGAACACGGTTTTTCGACTTTGCGCTTTAATTTCCGCGGCGTCGGGGAAAGTCAGGGGCTCTATGATAAAGGCGAAGGCGAACTCTCCGATGCTGCCGCCGCGCTCGATTGGATGCAATCCATCAACCCCAACGCACCTTATGTTTGGGTTGGCGGTTTTGCCTTCGGCGCATGGATCGGGATGCAACTCCTGATGCGCCGTCCCGAGATCAAAGGCTTCGTAGCGGTTACTCCTCCTGCCAATGAAATCGATTTCAGCTTCTTGGCTCCGTGCCCGCAATCGGGCCTGATCCTTCAGGGCAACAAGGACAACATTGTTCCCGAACCGATGGTCGAAAAAGTGGTCGAACGTCTCAATACGCAAAAAGGGATAGAGATTGATTACCGCGTGATCGACGGTGCCAACCATTTCTACAACGATCATATGGAACAGATGGTGGATCACATCCATGACTATTTGAATATCCGCGAAGTGGGACAACGAGTCACATTGAAAAACGTGGAAAATTCTGCATCATCTAAGGTGATGAAAACGGTCAAAAAGGCCGCATAAAATAAATAAATAACAAGTATGGAGTGGTGATCATGCAGGCAAATCTTGTGCGGCATATTGAGTCTATTTGGTCTCTGATCGACGTGGCGGCATTCCACGGTAACGCAAGCTTTGAAATCGAAGACAATAATTTGTTGAAACGTCTGGAATGTTTCGGCATGCGTCTTGATTTTATCAACGACGAATTGGTTCGCCTGCGCTACCGCAATCTGGATATCCGCGTCGCCCATCACGATTTGAGTTCCTACGGCCCTGACTCGAACGTCACGGCCTTTCCTGTGTCCGGTCCCCGTGTAACCTACACTCAAGGTGACGAGGAAGCTCTCGCCGCTTTGTGTCGCGAAGTGGCACGCCTCACCCCGCATCGGTCCGCGGCATAAATCAGCCCTTGATTTCTTTCAAAATCTCCTCGACATGGCCGGGAACTTTGACCTTGCGCCACAGGGCTTTGATCTTGCCGTCCTCACCGATCAGAAATGTAGAGCGGTCGGTTCCCATATATTTTCGGCCATACATGGATTTTTCAACCCAGGTTTCGTAAGCCTCGCAGATTTTGCCGTCTTCATCGGACAACAGTGGAAACTTGAGGTCGTATTTCTGTTTGAATTTCTGGTGACTTTCGATGCTGTCCTTGGATACGCCGACCACAGCGACATTCAGCTTGTTGAAAGCGGCAATATTTTCGGTAAAGGAACAGGCCTCGGCGGTGCAACCGGACGTGTCATCCTTGGGGTAGAAATAAAGGACCAGAGTCTGGCCCCTGAAGTCTTTGAGCGAGACCTTTTGACCTTGATCATCAGATGCGGAGAAAGAAGGGGCCTTATCGCCAACAGAAAGAGAAACCATGACAAATCCTTTGTTGATCCATCAAAAATTGTGCATGAACCGCACAAAGTCAACCCGCAATGTGATTTCGCAGGGGAAAGTTGCTAAGATGTCCGTTCATAACGGGAAATAGAGAAAATATAGATCTTTTATGAAACGTACATTCAAAATATTCGGAAAATCCCTGTGGGCGGTATTGGAAATTGCAGGGGCATTTTTTCTTGTTTTTCTGGCGCTTGTCATTTTTGTGCTGTGGAAACTCTCCGGCGGTCCGGTCGATGTGACCTTTGCCGCTGACTATGTGAAGGCGGCGCTGGTCAGCAAAGACGACAACGCCGAAATGGCATTCGACAGCATTGTTGCCGAATGGCCGGAATATGACGGGCCGATCATTCTGGGGATGGGCGGCGTAAAAATCCTCGAACAAGGAAAAACCGTTCTCGAAGTTCCGCGCCTCGGCGTCAAGATTGCCAAAACCCCGTTGCTGATCGGTCTGGTCAAGCCCGTGGCCTTGATTGTGACCGAACCCACCTTGAAACTCTATCGCGGCGATACAGGGGATTTTCACCTCTTTGTGACATCGGCCCCATCGCCGGAAACAAACGCTCCGGAACAGAACATTACCTTCAGGGATATCGGCCAAAGTTTTTTCAAAGGCGGTAACCTGCCTGATTACCCCGCACTCAAACCGCTTTCGCAACTGGAACGGGTAATTGTCAAGAACGCCGTCATTCTGGTGGACGATCATCAGGCGGGGATCAGTTGGGACGTTCCCGATGTGACGTTTGATTTAAAACGCGAGGCACGGAAATTCGATCTGTCCCTGACCTACAAGGAAAAAGAAGAAGCCCCGCTGTCGGAACTATCCCTCGCGCTTGAAAAGCAAAGTGACGGGAAAGAGATTGGTCTTGATACCACGCTGCATAACGTAAATTCCGCCATGCTGGCGCGCGTGATGCTGCCGTTTCACTCCCTGCGCGATCAGAAATTCGTGATTGACGGAAAAGTTACCGGTACACTCGACGAAAAATGGATGCCGCAATCGCTGGACGCAAAAATTTCATCCGACAAGGGAAGTTTGAGTCTTGAAGCTCTTCAGGATGTGCCACTGACCTTCAGCAAACTCTCGGCCAATATGGTTCTCGACAAAGCGACGGGTGTTTTCGAAATCAAAGACACCAAACTTGATGTCAATGGTGCAACGATAGCTTTATCGGGTAAAAAACAATTGGGAAGTGACGACCCGTATTTTCCGGTCACCCTGTCGATTTCCGATTTGGAATTCTCAACCATTAACAGCCTGTGGCCCGAGGCACAGAAAATAACGCCGCTCGGCGAATGGATGACGGGTAAATTGTCCGACGCCAAAATCACCGATCTAAAAGTGACCCTGCCTGTGAATATCGGGGACCTGACGGATATTCCGGCGGAAAAAATCGAAGCCGGGTTCAAATACGAAAATCTGAAAGCCGATTACCGTGCACCGATGATCCATGTCGAAAAGGCCAAAGGCTCGGCGACGATCAAGGGTGATGTTCTGGATATAGTGGTCGACTCCGGAAAAATTGCCGACCTCGTTGTTAACAAGGGACGGGTCAGCATCACGCATCTTGCTCACCCGACCGAAATCGGCGATGTCACGATTGATGCCGACCTCTCTGGTCCGGTTGCGACCATCCTTGATTACATCGAACGCGAACCGATCTATCTCGGTGAAGAAAAAATCGGCCTGAAGAAGGAAGAGGTCAAGGGGGCAGCGGATGCTCAGGTGCATGTGGTGTTCCCCGCTTTGAGAGATCTTCCGGCAGACGATGTCAAGGTCGCGGTCAAGGGAACGATCAGGGATGTCTTGTTGCCGAAAATCGTGCGGGGACTCGATATAACCGGCGGGCCGTTTACGGTTGATGTGGCTGGACCGCAATTTACCATTGCCGGACAGGGGCGGTTGAACGGTCGTGATATCGACCTGACCTACTCGGAATATATCGAACCCAAAGACGCCCCCTATGTCAGCAAGATCACTGCCAAACTGGTCTCCGATCAGGCATTGCGCGAACATTTCGGTGTCAATCTCTCCCAATTTGTCGAGGGCAGCGTCCCGCTCGACATCGACTATCAGGAACCGAAAAAAGGCCAGATTGATATCGGTATTGTGGCCGACCTCACGCCAGCGAAGGTTTTTATCGACCCTCTGGGGTATTTGAAAAAGGCGGGTGTCAAAGGCACGGCCACCGCCACCGCGCTAATCCGCAACGACGACATCGACTCTGTCAAGGATTTAAAAATCGACATTGATGGCAATACGCATGCCATAGGCACAGTCAAATTCGGCAAGGTCGGTAAGGACTGGGATGTGTCAAAGGTTGATTTTCCGGTCGTGAAAATCGGCAAGGTCAGCGATTTCTCATTGAAACTCGCCCAACCCCAAAAAGACCAGCTTGATATCGCCATCACCGGCAAAAAATTTGATGGTCGGTCGTTCTTAGGCGGCGGCGATAAAGACGCCAAAGCGGATAAGAAAAAAAGAGAAGAAAAAAATAAAGACTCCGGTCCGGCGGTCAATGCGACGGTGGATGTGCCGCGCATGATCACGGGGGATGACGACGATCAATTCCTCTCTGCACCGAAGGTCAAACTCTCCACCAATGAAAACGGCGACGTGACCTATCTGGACCTCAAGGGGAATACACCGAACGGTATGCTCACCGTCTCATTGAAGCCCAACAAATATAACCGCATGGAAATGACAGTGCTGGCCACGAACGCGGGGGAAGCCCTGCATGCGCTTGATCTTTACGACCAGATGGTCGGTGGTAAAATGGAAGTCCGCGGAAAACAGATTTCCGGCGGTGCTATCAATGATATTGAAGGGCAAGGGCAGATCACCGATTTTACCGTTGTCAAAGCACCGGTCCTTGCAAAACTCATCAACCTCTTCTCGATTTCGGGTCTGACGGAATTGCTCCAGAATAAAGGGATCGGTTTTTCCAAACTTAAAACCGGCTTTGAATGGAAGGAAGTGGAGAAGGGCCGGATGATTATTCTGAAGAAAGGCCGCACTTCCGGTGCATCAATCGGCTTGTCATTCGAAGGT
>Ga0116142_10004750_pt1 | contig 12686 bp, 8 predicted proteins | sample AD_UKC033_MetaG_FD_89785 | JGI IMG/M metagenome (GOLD analysis project Ga0116142, IMG submission 89785) | Active sludge microbial communities of municipal wastewater-treating anaerobic digesters from USA - AD_UKC033_MetaG | ecosystem: Engineered > Bioreactor > Anaerobic > Digestate | place: USA... | reverse complement strand
GCTTGGTCATCTGGGATTTGGATATCAAATTCCTTTTCAAATTCCATGATAAGCTCTACAGTATCCAAAGAATCTGCGCCCAAATCATTGGTGAAACTTGCTTCTGTTACGACTTCGTTTTCGTCAACACCTAATTTATCAACGATAATCGCTTTTACTCTTGATGCAATGTCTGACATAATTTTTAATTTTAAGTTTTAAGTTAGAAATGGCAAAAATAAAAAACTTTATTTTAAAACACATTTTTATTTTAAATGTGTCCCCAATTTAAGGAAAATAGATTGAAGTATTTCATTTTGCCCATCAATTTGTTAATAATTATTCTTTTTTTTGTGTTTGGAATTAATGAACTGCCTGTCTGCCCATGAAACGTATTGTTGTTTTTGCTTCCGGAAACGGATCCAATGCTGAAAATTTAATTAAGTTTTTTCACGGCAGAGAAACTGGTTCGGTAATCCTTGTGCTGTCTAACAATCCTCGTGCCAAAGTTTTGGAACGGTGCAATGCGCTGAAAATTAGCGCATTTTCATTCAACAGAACGGCCTTTTTGGACAATGGCGACGTACTGAACCTGTTGAAAGTATCGCGACCTGACCTGATTGTCCTGGCCGGGTTTTTATGGAAATTTCCCGAGCGCATCCTTAATGCATTTCCAAACAAGGTCATCAATATTCACCCGGCATTGCTTCCAAAATATGGCGGAAAAGGCATGTATGGCATGTACGTGCATGAAGCGGTAGTAAAAAACAAAGAGACGGAAACGGGTATTACCATACACTATGTGAACGAGCATTATGATCAAGGCACCATTATATTTCAGGCAAAATGTGAAGTATTACCGGAAGATTCCGCAGAAGATGTGGCATCAAAGATACATGCTTTGGAAATGGAGCATTTTCCGAAAGTCGTTGAATCTATGCTGATGACAAATGGCTAAAAAGATCAATAAATTTTACACCGTCTGGAAAGGCCATCATACAGGGGTTTTTGATTCGTGGGACGATTGCAAAGCCCAAATAACAAACTTTAAAGGAGCAATTTATAAATCCTTTGAAACGTTTGAAGAAGCAAAACGGGCTTTTAAAAGCAATTACAAGGACTACCTTGGCAAGACAAAAAAAACAAAAAACCAATTGCCGGAACCACAGCTCAAAAAAATTGGACAGCACAACTACCATTCAATTTCCGTGGATGCTGCATCGAGCGGTAACCCGGGTAAAATGGAATACCGCGGCGTCGATACCAAATCAAAGCAACAGATTTTTATCCAAGGCCCTTTTGAAGAAGGCACCAATAATATAGGAGAGTTTCTGGCCGTTGTACACGCCCTGGCCTTACTCAAAAAAAACAACTCCGATAAAATCGTATATACCGATTCCAAAACAGCAATGAGTTGGGTAAAAAAGAAAGCCTGCAACACAAAATTAGAACGTAATCCAAAAAACGAAAAACTGTTTGACCTGGTGGATCGGGCTGTCAATTGGTTGAAAACAAACACTTACACAACCGCTATTGTAAAATGGGAAACCAAGGCTTGGGGTGAAATACCGGCTGATTTTGGAAGAAAATAATTCGTTATTTAGGCCTTAAAAGCTTTATATTTGCACCAACTTTTTCAAATCTCGGTATGAGCAAACTGGTTATCGTTGGTACTGTGGCATTTGACGCCATAGAAACCCCTTTCGGAAAAACCGACAAAATTCTTGGCGGTGCTGCTACTTTCATAGGTTTGGCCGCATCACAATTTAATGTTGACGCCGCCATCGTTTCGGTGGTTGGAGGCGATTTTCCAAAAAAACATTTGGACTTACTCTCTGGCAAGGACATTGACATTTCTGGTATAGATATCGTTAAAGAAGGCAAAACATTCTTTTGGAGCGGCAAGTACCACAACGATATGAATACCCGCGATACATTAATAACAGAACTCAATGTTTTGGCTGATTTCAACCCTGTGGTACCGCACAATTACAGAGATGCAGAGGTGGTCATGCTCGGCAATTTGCATCCCTCGATCCAGATAGGTGTTCTGGACCAAATGACCGAAAAACCAAAATTGGTGGTGCTTGACACGATGAATTTTTGGATGGACTGCGCTTTGGAGGAGTTAAAAACCGTCATGAAACGGGTTGACGTCATCACTATTAATGACGAAGAGGCAAGACAACTTACGGGCGAATATTCTTTGGTGGTAGCAGCGCGAAAGATTCAGGGAATGGGTCCAAAATATGTAGTGATCAAAAAAGGCGAACATGGTGCTTTGCTGTTTCATGAAGATAATGCCTTTTATGCCCCTGCGCTTCCACTCGAAGAAGTCTTTGACCCTACCGGTGCCGGAGATACATTCGCAGGTGGTTTTACAGGATATTTGGCCAATACCGAAGATTTTACTTTTGAAAACCTGAAGAATGCAGTCATTTACGGATCAACGATGGCTTCGTTTTGCGTCGAAAAATTTGGCACCGATCGCATGGAAACATTAGACCATAAAGAAGTGCACCAAAGATTGCGTTTGTTCAAACAGCTCACTCAATTTGAAATAAAACTGACATAAACCCAACGCGCTCCAATACGAGCGCGTTTTTTGTTGAACAAAATAACACCTATACGATAATGAGCGACACGATAAAGCACGAATGCGGCATTGCACTCATCAGGCTTTTGAAACCCCTTGAGTTTTACAAGGAAAAATACGGCACTGCTTTTTATGGGGTCAACAAGATGTACCTCATGATGGAAAAACAGCATAATCGCGGGCAGGATGGAGCCGGCTTTGCTAGTATAAAACTGGACACAAGCCCTGGAGAACGCTACATCAGTAGGGTGCGATCCATTGCACAACAACCAATACAAGATATTTTTTCGCAAATCAACGAACGGATCAACAAAGAATTTCAAGAACATCCGGAATATGCCGAAAACGTTGCGCTCCAAAAAAAACACATCCCATATATAGGTGAGCTTCTGCTTGGCCATGTGCGCTACGGTACATTTGGCAAAAACAACGTGGAAAATGTCCATCCGTTCTTGAGACAAAACAACTGGATGCACCGTAACCTTATTGTTGCCGGAAATTTTAACATGACCAATGTTACCCAACTTTTTGACGGTCTGGTCGAACTTGGACAGCATCCAAAAGAAAAAGCAGATACCGTGACCATTATGGAAAAAATCGGTCATTTTCTTGACGATGCAGTAGCCAAAAAATACAAGCAATTAAAAAACGAAGGCTACAGCAAACACGAATGTTCACCACTTATTGCCGAACGCCTCAACATTGCCAAAATCCTCAAAAAAGCCTCTAAAAACTGGGACGGCGGCTATGCCATGGCAGGATTGTTGGGCCATGGCGATTCGTTTGTGCTACGTGATCCAGCGGGAATACGTCCGGCCTATTACTACATGGACGACGAAATAATAGTTGTAGCTTCTGAACGGCCCGTGATACAGACGGTTTTCAATGTTGCATTTGAGGATGTAAAGGAGTTGGATCCCGGCCACGCCATTATCACCAAAAAATCCGGAGACACTTCCATAAAAAAAATAATCAAGCCTTTAGAGCGCAAAGCTTGCTCTTTTGAACGCATCTATTTTTCAAGGGGAAGTGATGCCGAAATCTACCAAGAAAGAAAAAAACTCGGTAGGCTACTGATGCCACAAGTTATTGAAGCTATAGACGACGACACCAAAAACACTGTTTTTTCATACATCCCCAACACGGCAGAAACCTCTTTTTTCGGGATGATAGAAACCTTGGAAGACCATCTCAACCGAAAGAAAACCACTGCAATCCTCGAAGGCATGGGCGGTCTTTCGGCAGATAAGGTTACCCAAATCCTTTCCGAACGCCCAAGGATTGAAAAAATAGCCATTAAAGATGTTAAGTTGCGCACCTTTATCACGGAAGACAACAACAGAGATGACCTCGTTACGCATGTTTATGACGTGACCTATGGAGTCATAAAACCAACGGACAATCTGGTTATCATCGACGATAGTATCGTTCGTGGCACAACGCTCAAAAAGAGTATCATCAAGATGATGGACCGGTTGAAGCCCAAAAAAATTATCGTTGTGTCGTCAGCGCCACAAATACGGTATCCGGATTGCTACGGTATTGATATGGCGCGACTCGAAACCCTGATAGCCTTCAGGGCGATGTTGGAACTGCTCCGTGAGCGCAACAAATACCATTTGATCGAAGAAACCTACAACAAATGCAAATTGCAAACTGAATTAGAGGACAAGGATGTAAAAAACTTTGTCAAAGACCTCTATGACATGTTTACCGATCAAGAAATTTCAGCAAAAATTTCAGAATTGATATCCGATAAAACAGTTGGTGCAAAAGTGGTCACCATTTTTCAATCGGTTGAAAACCTTCACCAAGCATGTCCCAACAATCTTGGCGACTGGTATTTTACGGGTAACTACCCAACTGTGGGCGGCAACAGAGTTGTCAATAAAGCGTTTATCAATTTTTACGAAGGCAACCCCGAAAGGGCTTATTAACCAAATACTTAATTAGAGATTCCCGTCCGTCGAAATGCATTAATTGATCATTTAATCCAAAAAAATGGCATTTCATCGGATATATATGCATTTCAACTAAAATCTACATCTTTTTAATTTTTAAAAATATACTTTAGTATCACCATAACATAAGTAGGTTAAGTTCATGGTAGATTTGGGGCAAAAAAGGCAGCTGTACCAGCTGCCTTTTTTATTTACTTCGGTTAATGCTCCGCCATCGCCACACCCACCCAATCCAAACGCTCAAAGTGTATTTCATCGTTAAAAAATCATGCGACAATCTTTTAAACTAAAATGTAGGTCGTTTGTCTAAAAAATTCATTTTACTTTGAGATATCGCCATACATTTGCTTCATCCATAACATAAGTAGGTTAAGTTTATGGTAGATTTGGGGCAAAAGAGGTGGACGATAGTCCGCCTCTTTTCATTTTAAATTAAGCCCAAAATTGTAAAAATAAAAAGAGGCTGTCTCAAAACTTTGTCTTTGTCATGTTGAACCAGATCTCCCTGAACATGTTTCAGGACAGATTCAACTTCTTATAATCAATTAGCAAATTATATAAGACCCTGATCCCGATAGCTATCGGTACGGGATGACAAATATTAACGTTTTGGAACAGCCTCCTTTTGTTCTCTGGAATCTGATTATTTAGCTACTGCGTAACGCCTTTCGACTTCGTTCCAGTTGATGATACTGAAAAAAGCTTCGATATAATCCGGACGCCTGTTCTGATATTTTAGGTAGTAGGCATGTTCCCAAACATCAAGTCCCAAAATCGGAGTACCGCCGCAACCTGTGTTGGGCATCAATGGATTGTCCTGATTGGGTGTTGAGCAAATCTCAACTTTGCCGCCCTTGTGGACACACAGCCAAGCCCATCCTGAACCAAAACGCGTTGCTGCTGCTTTGCTAAATTCAGCCTTAAAAGCATCAAAAGATTTGTATTGGTTTTCGATGGCGTCTTTCAGTTCGCCGGAAAGCCGCCCTTTGCCTTCAGGGTTGATAACATCCCAAAATAGCGCATGGTTATAAAATCCGCCACCGTTGTTCCTCACGGCCGCGTTGCCCATATCGAGGTTGATGAGTATGTTTTCAATGGTCTTTCCGGCCAAGTCAGTACCCTCAATTGCATTATTGAGGTTTGTGGTGTAGCCTTGGTGGTGCTTAGAATGGTGAATTTCCATGGTTTTCGCATCAATATAAGGCTCCAATGCATCGTATGCATATTTCAGTTTTGGTAATTCAAAAGACATAATCTTTGTATTTATATTTGGTTAACATATATTTTCTTCAAATTTACGCATAAAACCATTGGCATAAAAATAGAAGCCGATACTGTCGGGTTTCTTATATAAAATTTAACATTTAAAGATATGGCGCCCACACTTTTTTGACACAAATATTTGCTTCAGCAGGGCTAATGTCCCTATATTGTACAAAATTGAAATGCGATGAACAGCAAATGTGCCTTTACCATATATAATGCATCGGCAGGAAGCGGGAAAACGTATACCTTGGTAAAAGAGTACCTCAAGATTCTATTGAGGGCAAGATCACCCATTGCTTTTCGGTCTATCCTATCTCTTACCTTTACCAATAAGGCCGTTTCCGAAATGAAAGAGCGCATTGTCAAGACCCTACAGGCATTTTCCGATGAAAAAATCATCACGAAAAACGACCCGATGTTTGTTGGGCTTTGCGAAACTCTTGGAATGGAGCCTGTACAACTTCATGAAAAATCCAAGAAGGTTTTGGAAGCCATAGTGCATAACTATGCAGCTTTTGACATAGCTACCATCGACAAATTCAACCACCAACTAATACGCACTTTTGCCCACGACCTTAAGTTACCTGTTAACTTTGAGGTGACGCTCAACACAAAGGATTTACTTGACAGAGCCGTTGAGAATCTTATAGAAAAAGTAGGTTCCGATGATGTGCTGACCAACTTCATGGTGGACTTTGCCATTTCGAAAGCCGATGAAGACAAGAGCTGGGACGTGTCGCGGGATTTGAAAAACATTTCGGAATTGCTCACCAAAGAAAATGACATTCCTTATATTAATGATTTAAAAGACAAAACACTTGCAGACTTTAAGCAATTGAAAGATACATTGGCAAAAACGATTAGCAGAAGTGAAGCAAAAATTATATCGGAAGCCAATAGTGCCATGGAGCTTATTGGCAGCAATGGGCTCGAAAATTCAGATTTTATCCGAAAAACGCTCCCCAACCATTTTATCAAGGCTTCCAAATTGGATTTTACCAGACTCTACGATAACAACCTCCAAACAAACCTTGAAGAGCGCTCAAATATTTATAAGATAAAAACAGATCCCGCAAAGGCTGTCATTATTGACCGCATACTGCCCACATTGGAAGCGCACTATCTGGATATCAAAAAAACAGTACATAAATGCCTGATGCTCCGTAATGCGCACCTGAACATCACACCGCTTTCGGTGCTGAACGCCATCAACAACTCGCTGAAAGACATTAAGGAAGACGAGGGCCTGCTGATGATAACGGAATTTAATTCCATCATTGGCAACGAAATCAAGGATCAGCCCGCTCCTTATATATATGAACGTATCGGCGAAAAGTTCAGGCATTTTTTTATTGATGAATTTCAAGACACCTCGCAATTGCAATGGGATAACCTGACGCCAATGGTATTCAATGCCATTTCGAGTGAAAACATGCGGGGAGAGAGAGGCACGGCAATGATTGTTGGCGATGCCAAACAATCCATCTATCGCTGGCGTGGTGGTAAGGCCGAACTGTTCATGGATCTGTGTTCAAAACAATCAAAGGTATTCAGTGATGTATGCGTTGAGAACCTTCCGGACAACTACCGTAGTGCAAAGCAAATCGTGGAATTAAACAATTCGTTCTTTAAATACTTGTCAGAATTCGTGTTTTCTGACGAAAAGCACAAAGCTATTTATCAAAATTGTTCACAAAACTATACTATAGAGGAAGGTGGTTATGTGGAATTTTGCTTTTTGGACACAAAAAATTTGGCAGAAGACGAAAGTAAGGACTTGATAAACTGCACACGTGTCCATGAAACCATAGAAAAAGCCAAGTCCAACGGTTTTGATTATGGAGATATGTGCATCATCACCCGCGAAAGAAAAGAAGGTAGTGCCATTGCAGAATATTTGAGCAACGAGAATATCCTGGTAATATCTTCGGATTCACTGTTAATAAAAAATGCTCCCGAAACAACATTCGTCATTGCTATGTTTGGCCTTGCATTACAGCCAAAAAATGATTCATTAAAGTTTGAGGCTTTGAGTTATTTGGCCAACAACAAATTGCATCTGGATGACCACCATGCATTTTACAGCCCATTGATCCATTTGGAGGCTTCTGAAATGTTTAGGAACCTCCCCCAGTTTGATTTTGATTTCAATGCTTTTGTACAAACGCCACTTTATGATGCAGCAGAAATGTTGGTCAGGGATTTCGGGTTGAACACAACCCCAAATGCCCATCTCCAATATCTTATGGATGAAATATTGGATTTTTCCATTCAAAACAGATCTGGTTTTTCTGGGTTTGTATCACATTGGGAACAGAAAAAGGAGCAATTGAGCATTGTGTCACCCCAAGGTACCAACGCAATTCAGATCATGACCATCCATAAATCAAAAGGATTGGAGTTTCCTGTTGTGATTTTTCCATATGCCAACCGGCCCATCCGCCAAGATAAATCCCAAAAAGCATGGTTCCCTGTGGAGCAAGAGCAGTTCAATGGGTTTTCACATCTGTTCATAAACATGAACGCTGATGTTGGCAAAGAAGGCGAGGTTGGTGCATTAATGTACAAAAACCACCGTTCTGAACTAGAGCTGGACAACATCAACCTACTTTACGTTGTGATGACCCGCGCATCGGAACAACTCTATATTATTAGTGAACTGGATTTGGACAATACAGGCAATGAGCGAGAATCCAATTATTCTGGGCTGTTCATCAAATACCTTAAGGAATTGCGCCTTTGGGAAAAGACCCAAAATGTTTATACATTCGGGAACCCAAGCAGACGGGCAGGGACCAAAAAAGAAAAATCGGACATCATTCAAGCCGGGTTCATTTCAACAAAAAAAGAAGACCACAACATAAAGCTAATGGCTCTTTCCGGAATTTTGTGGGAAACATCCCAAAAAGAAGCCCAAGAAAAAGGGAACTTGCTCCATTTGGTTATGTCCAAAATCCAGACCAATGAAGACATCGTACCCGTGCTGTCAGCCATGTTGCGATCCGGAGAAGTCACGGCCGAACAGTTCCAGTATTTGACCGAAGCCACCTCAAGGATTGTTAACCACCATAAGTTATCACCATATTATACTGCCAATAATAACTGGAGCATCCATAATGAAAGGGACATTATATCTGGCAATGGCACCATCCATCGTCCTGACCGTATCATGTTCAATAACCGTAGAGAAGCCATCCTGCTGGATTATAAGACTGGTGCCGAAAAATCCCTTCATGCCGAACAACTCACCATATATAAGTCCCTTCTGGAAGATATGGGGTTTTCGGTCATCAAGCAAATATTGGTATATATCAATGATGGCATTACGATAAAAGAATTTTAACTTTGCAACCAAACTTTGTAAACCATGTACGGCAAAATCCAACAACATCTGCAAAAAGAACTTAAAAACATCAAGGCCGAAGGCCTGTTCAAAGAAGAACGGATCATTACTTCCCCACAAGGGGCAGAAATTACATTGGACACGGGGCAGACGGTCATTAACTTCTGTGCCAACAACTACCTTGGGCTATCTTCGCATCCCGAAGTGATAAAAGCTGCCAAAAAAGCATTGGACACACATGGATTTGGCATGTCGTCTGTACGGTTTATTTGTGGCACGCAAGACATACACAAAACCCTCGAAAAGAAAATCGCAGAATTTTATGGTACCGAGGACACCATACTCTACGCTGCGGCATTTGATGCCAATGGCGGTGTGTTTGAACCTTTGCTTGGCGAAGAAGACGCCATCATTTCCGACTCGCTCAACCACGCCTCCATCATAGATGGAGTGCGCCTGTGCAAGGCCGCAAGATATCGCTATCAAAACGGCAATATGAAAGACCTGGAACAACAGCTCATCGCAGCAGACGACCGCGGTTCTCGCTTTAAACTCATTGTAACCGACGGTGTTTTTTCTATGGATGGCGTTTTGGCCCCTTTGGATGAAATCTGTGATTTGGCCGATAAATATGATGCAATGGTAATGGTCGATGAATGCCATGCCGCAGGATTTATTGGCGACACCGGCAAGGGAACTTTAGAAAAGAAAGGCGTTCTTGGCAGGATAGACATCATTACTGGGACTTTGGGGAAAGCGCTTGGCGGTGCTATGGGAGGCTATACCACTGGCAAAAAGGAAATTATCGAAATGCTGCGCCAACGTTCAAGACCCTATTTGTTTTCAAATTCTTTGGCACCATCTATTGTTGGAGCATCCATCAAAGTCTTCGAATTGCTTTCCGAAGACCTATCATTGCGCAACACCCTCGAAGAAAACACCAAATATTTCAAAGCCGGAATGAAAAAAGCCGGATTTGACATAATTGACGGTGACTCAGCGATTGTCCCCGTAATGCTCTACGACGCAAGACTTTCTCAAACCATGTCGAATTTTCTACTCAATGAAGGGATTTATGTGATTGGGTTCTTTTATCCTGTTGTGCCAAAAGACAGAGCGCGTATTCGTGTTCAAATCTCTGCCGCACACACTAAAGAACACCTGGATAAGGCCATTGCAGCCTTTATTAAAGTAGGAAATATGCTGGAAGTTATTTAAAATCTATCCAAAAATTCATCTTTTGGGGCAGATATATCAATATTTTTATATATTTGTCTTTGTTAATATAATTTAACGGCTTACTTTTGCTAACAATTAACACTTAAAATTAAATTAATAGAATATGAAAAATCTTAGCAGATTATTTATTGCAACGTTGTTTCTATTGGGCTTCAGCAACGCAAATGCACAAGATGAAAACAATCCTTGGGCTATAGGAGCTGGCATTAACGCTGTCGATTTCTACCCCGTTGGCGAAGCTGCGCCACTTGGCGAATATTTTGATGAGTACTTTAACGCAACTGACCATTACAATATTCTCCCTTCGTTATCGTCAATTTCAGTAGGAAGGTACTTGGGAGAGGGATTCTCTTTTGTAGCTGCCGGTAGCATTAACAGAATTGACAAAATTGGTGATTCATCCGCTAGTGATTTATCATATTATGCGCTAGATGGAACCGTAAAATATTCTTTTGGGAAAATTTTGAACTCAAAAATTATCGATCCTTACCTAGGAGTAGGTGGTGGTTACACTTGGGTTGATGAAATAGGAGCTGGAACCCTTAATGGAACTCTAGGTTTGAACTTCTGGTTTACAGAAAACATCGGCTTCACTTTCCAATCTGCTTACAAACATGCGTTTGAAGATTATTTAGCAAAACATTTCCAACATACAGCTGGCTTAACCATTAAGTTTGGCGGTAAAGATACTGATGGTGATGGTGTTTACGATAGAGACGATGCTTGTCCAGAAGTTTTTGGTTTGGCACAGTTCAACGGATGTCCTGATTCTGACGGCGACGGTATAGAAGACGCTAAAGATGAGAGTCCAGATCAAGCTGGATTGGCTGAATTCAACGGATGCCCTGATTCTGACGGTGACGGTGTGCCTGACAACAAAGATGCTTGTCCTACAGTTGCTGGTCCTAAAGAATTGGGAGGTTGCCCTGATGCAGATGGCGATGGCGTAGCTGATAAAGATGACCAATGTCCAAATGAGGCTGGCCCTAAAGAAAACGGAGGTTGCCCTTGGAAAGATAGTGATGGTGATGGCGTATTGGACAAAGATGACCAATGTCCTGATGTACCTGGTACAGTAGCTAACAACGGTTGCCCAGAAACTCCTACTGAAGAAATCATGAAGCAACTTAACGAGTACGCAAGAACTATCTTGTTCGATACTGGTAAGGCAACATTCAAGCAAGAGTCGCTTCAAACTTTGGCTTCAATGAATGCAATATTCAAAGAATATCCAAATGCTAACTTCTTTATCGATGGACACACTGATAGTGTAGGTGCTGAAAAATCTAACAAATTGCTGTCTGAAAGACGTGCAAACGCAGTTAGAGATTGGTTAATCGCCAACGGCATCGATCAAAGCAGATTGACTGCTCGTGGTTTCGGTGAAGAACAACCAATCGATTCTAACAAAACTGCTGCTGGTAGAGCCAACAACAGACGTGTTGAAGTAAAGCTTAAGTAATTAGGTTTTAAAATAAATACAAAAAACGCTCCGAAATTCGGAGCGTTTTTTATTTTTATGCCATGAGCAGTTTCTTACAAGAAGTCATAGAGGATCTACAGAAAAAAAATACAGATTTTTCTCAAACCACATTTGTTTTGCCAAGCAAAAGAGCCGGTGTGTTCTTGATGGACACGCTTGCCAAAAACCTCAACAGAACTATATTTGCTCCAAAAATTCTCTCTATCGAAGCATTGATCGAAACCATTTCGGGATTTCGATATGCCTCAAATACCGAATTGCTCTTTGAATTTTATGAGGCCTATCTTGAAACAACACCAAAGATCAACCAAGATACTTTTGAAGAGTTTTCAAAATGGGCGCCCCGGCTGCTACAGGACTTTAATGAAATAGACCGCCAATTGACTACTCCAGATGCCATTTTCGATTACCTGAAAGACATAAAACAACTTGAAAATTGGCAGCTGACAAAAGACAATATTACAGAATCCATTAAGAACTACCTAGCCTTTTGGAATCGCATTAAACCTTTATACCATGCTTTTAAAAACCGACTGACAGATAAAAAAAAGGGATATCAGGGCTTGGTATACAGGGAATCTGAATCGCAAATCGATGCGTATATCTCAAAAACCCAAAACCGTCACATATTTGTTGGCTTCAATGCCTTGACAAAAGCTGAAGAAAGTATCATCCAGAAAATGTTAATGGCAGGAGTAGCAAATGTTTATTGGGACATTGACACGTTGTTTATGGACAACCCTGTGCATGATGCTGCCTATTTTTTAAGGTCTTACAAAGAAAAATGGTCTTATTTTCAAAAGCATCCTTTTGATTGGG
>Ga0116142_10004746_pt1 | contig 12693 bp, 7 predicted proteins | sample AD_UKC033_MetaG_FD_89785 | JGI IMG/M metagenome (GOLD analysis project Ga0116142, IMG submission 89785) | Active sludge microbial communities of municipal wastewater-treating anaerobic digesters from USA - AD_UKC033_MetaG | ecosystem: Engineered > Bioreactor > Anaerobic > Digestate | place: USA... | reverse complement strand
TGCCCACAGCCACAGCAGTGGTAACGGCAAGATTCGAAAACGAGAAACTGCTCTTGAGAGAGTTTTTGGCGCTCTGAGTGCCATCGGCAATGCCTTTGGCCATTTTGCCGGAAAAAGTATCGGCGTATTGCACGTCAGCAGAGGCACTCAACATTATTTTGCTTTCGCCCTTGCTGTTATCGACGACTTTCCCGTTTTCAAAAGACTTGCTCTTGTCGATCAGGCCAACCTTCTGCCCTACGGCAAAAATTTTGGCACGCACTGCGGTTACAACCTTCTGAAGGCTGGCTTTAACCAGAGCGATGATTGCCTTGAGCTTGTCGGCAGAAGCAGAAAATTTGCCGGATGTTTCAATTTTGGCAGCCTGAGCCCCAAGCTGCTCGATACCGTAAGCGAGTTGCTGGTCATAAGAAAGATTGACCGGTGAAGCGCCGGCGGCAATGTTGGCCTTGGCCTGCTCGCCCGAAGTTTTTAAGGTAGTCCCGAGAACAGATTTGGCGTTCGCCAGAATGGCCTTGATGCGCTGGGCGATGCTCATGGTTTCCATGCCGGTAGGAGCTATTTTGTTATAAAGGGGAGTGGAAATCTTTTCGAGGCTGCTGAGAGTGCTCTGAGCGGTTCTCAGGTTGCTCTGAAGGTTGTTGAGCTCAGGTATGACGTTATTGAGAATGGAAACGTCGACAGGCTGACCCGCAGCCACAGGAATGTTGACCTGAGCAGTCTGCGCGTAGGCGCCAAAAGTCGACAGAACAAACATAACAACCGTCAGGAGCGAGATTTTTTTCAGCAGTTGGCGATTCATATAGATCATATCTTCCTCCACTCCGCTAAGGGAGAATAACTTTCGCAGGGTTCGGTACAATTATGTCGTTAATTATAAGAACCATACGGCAAGGTGTCAATCAAACGAGCGGCAAAACGCCAACAATTACTTTGCACAACGCATTCTCTGTTGTATCATCAGACATATGAAAAAAGCCTACCTGCTAACTTCCATCGTTTTGGTATTTCTTGCCGGAAGCGCTCTATCCGGGCAAAGCTGGCGAAAATGGGAATTTGTCAACCCCGCAGATTTTCAAGTCACCATTGTTGCAGATACCCCCGAGATTATTGCCGGTCAGACAGCAACTTTCACCATAAGTATCCGAAATCGCACCGACAAAACGGTCAATATTCCCTACAAAACCGGCCAGCAATGGGATCTCGCCATTCATCACGACAGAACACAGATCTATCGCTGGTCACAGGGGCTCACCTGGGAGGATGCTCCGCATTCGATTCCGTTGAAATCTGGAGAAACACGCTCAGAAAAGCTTTCGTGGACTTCAACAGGCAGAAACGGCCTGCCTTTACCACAGGGCGTTTACAAAGCTCAGGGCATGGCAATGACAATGCCGCGCCACCTGGTTTCCAATGATTGCGCCGTAAGGCTTCTGCCCAGCGAAATCAAGAAACCAGAAATAATAGAGGCCAGGTTGAACCAGGTGTTCAAAATAGAACTGCCGCGCTACTCAGGCAACCGTGAACTTATCTGGAAAATAGACTATGTCTATAACGACAACAGAATCGACATTCACCGGGTTGAAAAAACCGAAAATAAAACTCTGATCTTTTTTCACCCCAAGAGAGTCGGACACGTCACTTTCCATCTTTTCGCCTTTCACGACACACAGGACGTCACCGTTTCTCTCGAACGCCGCACTTTCAGAATCGAAGTTAAATAAACATCTGGGCCGGAGGAAGCCATGAACAACATTCAGGGAACCAAACCAACCGTTGAAAGTTTAATGCTGCAGAAGGGCCTGATCACAGAAGATCAGCTGGACAAAGCCCGGATCATTCAAGCCCAGACACTCGAGCGCCTCGAAAACATCATTGTCAGACTTGGCTTTCTTTCTGAAAAGCAGGTTCTCGATCTGTGGGCCGAATTTCTTGGCATATCTGTCGTAGACCTGACCAACATCAAGGTCGATGCTAAAATTCTATCGCTCGTGCCCGAATACCAGGCGAAACAATACAAAATGATCCCCTACAGGCGCGAAGGCAACAAGCTGACCGTGGTCATGGCCGACCCGTTCGACATAATGGCCACCGACATGATCGCCTTTCTCACCCAATGCAAACTTGAAGTACTCATCGCCCCTAAAAATCAAATAGAACTTGCCATTAGACAGCTTTACAGCTGGGAAGGCTTTTCGGTTGGCGGCGAAGAAAGCAAATCAGAAGTTACGGAATCTACCGATTCAGGTATTGAGATTGTGCGCAAAACCTCTGAACAGGGAGCTGTCGTCCAATTTCTCAACGCCATTTTCAAACAGGCTATTCTCAAACGTGCCTCCGACATTCACGTTGAACCCAGAGAAGACATACTCCTGGTAAGGTTTCGCGTAGATGGCATGCTGCACGATGCGATGACCGGGCCACGCAGCCTGCTGGCTCCGCTGATCAGCCGCATCAAAATTCTTTCACATCTCGACATTGCCGAACGCCGCCTGCCACAGGATGGTCGTCTGAAAGTCAAAATGCAGGATAAAGAAGTGGACTTCCGCGTCAGCACCGTGCCAAGTCTGCTGGGCGAAAAAGCTGTACTGCGCATTCTTCAGCGTGAATCCAAGTTCGATCTCGACAACATAGGCTTTTTCCCTGAAGATCTGAGTCGGTTAAAATCAGCTCTAGACGAGCCATACGGGCTGATATTGGTAACAGGCCCAACCGGGGCTGGTAAAACCACCACCCTTTTCGGGATGCTGAAATATTTCAACAGTTCGGAAATCAACATTTTCACGATCGAGAATCCCGTTGAATACAGAATTCCTGGCATCACCCAGGTTCAGATAAACGATAAAATCGGGCTGGATTTCGCCAGCGGGCTGCGCACTGCCCTGCGCCAGGACCCCGACATCATTCTCGTCGGCGAAATCCGCGATCTCGAAACGGCAGAAATAGCTTTTCGCGCTTCACTCACCGGCCACAAGGTTCTTTCGACTCTGCATACCAACAATGCCCCCGCGAGCATCAACCGTCTGATCAACATGGGGGTGCCGGCTTATCTTGTCACAGCCGCAGTCAGAGTGGTGGTCGCTCAGAAGCTTCTGCATCGCATATGCCCGCACTGCAAAACCGAATACAAGCCCTCACAAAATGTCATCCAGCGCCTCAATATCAGTGCCGGCAAGCTTCTGAGCAGTCGGTTCTACAAAGGCACCGGCTGTCGGGAATGCAATCAGACCGGCACTTTTGGGCGTTCAGCCGTTTATGAAACCATGATCATAACACCGTCTCTCAAAGACGTGATCATGGAAGGCGGTACCGAAATGGCAATCAAACGTGTCGCAAGACTCGAAGGAATGCGCACCCTTCGCGAAATGGCACTTGAACTGGCGTTACAGGGCCAATCCACTCTTGAAGAAGTAATATACGTCACCCCCTCCGACGAAGAAGAAAAGCGCATCCCCCTGGCCGGGCTCACTGCTGGCGGCATTGGAGGAGGCAGCTACATTCTGCCCGTTCAGATGCAACCAATGTCGGCAGCCATGCAGCCTGACGGCATGGCGCAGCTGTCGACACAGCAACAAATCCCGGCTAAACCACGCCCTTCTATAGACCTTAACGACCCGGTCACCAAAACGATTATCAACAGCCTTCAGAAAGAATATCTCTTTTTCAGCGACGAAAAGCTGGCAGACCGCCTGCACCTGCCCGTCATCCAGGTTCGTGAACTGATGCAGATGCAGCATCTGGAGCGCAACAAAGACGGCTTTGCCCGCCACTTCGGCAATCAACTGGAAGAATTGAGCGAGAGTGATATTACCGACATCATCGGCATTATCAATGACAAACAGGGCGAACTGCCACCCTTCATTTTCGAAGAAGAAGCAAATGCCGAAATCTGGGCACGCCAGGCAGTCAAGCATTCCCTCGAAAGAGTTAAAACCAGACTGCAAAAGCCAGAAGATCTGCCAGAGCTCTTTAACGAGCAGTTCATCAACGCTTCAGGGTTAGACCAAGCCTATCTATGGGCTGATCGAAGTCGATTCAAGCTTGTGAATCTAGCCCTGCCCGGCAAATTCAAGCCGTGGCAGTTCGGCGAAACCGGCTTGTGGCTCGAAGGACAAAATATCGTTACCTGTGCCAGAGAAGCATTGGAATGGCTGATGACCGAAAAGCTCGGCTGCAGCAGAGGTGACCTGCCTCTCATGCTCAACCGCCAGATTTTTAAAGAAAACGGTCTTGCAGCACTACTCGAACGCTTCGAAGATTCCTGCTTCAAAATGGTCGATCAGGTATTTCCCAACGTATTCAAGCCATGGCAGTTTACAGAAGAAGAACAGCTTTTGTGGTTTCAGGAAGACCGTTTCGAAATTGCCGGGCGAGCAACCCGCTGGCTGATCGAGGAGCGCCTCGGCATACCCGGCGAAGATATTCCCAAGCGTATTTCGATTCGTGAGTTTCACATGAATGGCCTGTCAAAACTGCTCGATCTCTTCAACCAAAATCTTTCGCAGGTAATTGAAAATGCCTACCCCGGCAAATTCAAACCATGGCAGTTCAACGAACAGGCAGAAATCTGGAAGTCTTCAGAAGCCCTCGAAACAGCGAAACAGGCAACTGACTGGCTTATCAGCGACCGACTGCACCTGAGCCAGGATAAAGCTGCACAACACCTCACTCGCCGCCACTTTTTAAACAACGGGCTTGGCTTCATGCTGGGAACGCTTTTCAATCATTCTCATTTTCTGGCACTTGAAAATGCCATACCAGAACTGAAAAGCCACGAAGCTTTTCAGAAGGCTCTGTTCACCTACTCCCAGGAGATTCGGGAAATTTCAGCAAAATGGGAAGCAATTGCCGAAAAAATAGCGATAAATCATTTTGGCAAAGCAAGATTCAAAGTTACCCTGCCCAACCTGAAAATTGCTCCAATCGTCCCTGAAAACGAACGCATCTACATCAATGCCGCCAATCAGATCGAGTATGTGCCTCAGATAGTCATTCCAAGACTTAATGCCTATTCTGACTTCAGCGATTTCTCGAACTGGGTACCTTATTGCGACCGCCTCACCTACTGGATCCTCGGCGACGACCGCAGCGCCGGCTACGTAGAACCATCCCACCCCAAGGTCAAGCTTGTATTCGTAGATTCACTCTTATCAGGGCTAAGATCGCGAGGTCTGCTCGACGTAGTCGAAAAAGTGCAGCAGCTGATCAATGCACACAACCGTCTGCTCGATCACCGCATACCGACAGATATCAATCAATGAAAACGGCTTCAATAACCCAGACCGGTTCGATTCGCGAGCAAAACCAGGATTATCTTCTGATAGACTCGCAGATCAATTTTGCCATCATTGCCGACGGCAGTGGTCCGGCCGGAGCAACTGCCGCCGAGACCCTCGCCAGATCTATCTGGGAAAGAATTCGTGAAATCGCCCCAGTAACTGCCGGTGACGAAAATGAAACCAGGCTGACAGAAGCCATTGCGATTGCCAGAAACAACTGCGAAACCGGTGGTTTTGCAAACAACAACGTTTCGACTGCAGTGCTATGGATTAATCGCGGCATTGTCGCCGTCGCTGCCGACGGACGCTGCGCATTTTCTGCCAGTGCCAGCGACTGGCAGCTGCAGACCACACAAGTCCTCACCCTGCCGGTACAGCCAGGCCAATCTATTTTACTATGTTCAGAAGGCATAGCTTTTTCGCCGGCAAAGCTGTCTCCAGACTTTTCACCATTGCGGGTGGCTGAAGAGCAGCAATCGGAAGAAACCCTTTCTGCAAGACTAAAAGCTTTTGTCGGCTCTGTCGCCAACGAGTATGATGGCGACGACCGCAGTGCCATTCTCGTATACCTTGAAAAGGCCGACATTACAGCAGGCGAACCACACGAACTCGAACTGTTCGAACATATCAACAAAGAATATAGTTTTCCGTTGTGGGCACCAGTGGCTGTCGCTGCCGGAGCGGCCGCCTCGGGTCTCTACGCTCTTCTGAAAATCAGAAAGCACCTGCCAAAACTCAATTTCTACCGCTATAGCTGACCAGAAGCTTTGCCTGTCAGTAGTGGCAAAGGTTTCCCGGTGGCTGCAGTCGGGTTAAACAATTTTGCCCGTTATTCCGATATGTACTGTAGACCAGAAAACAGGAGCGACAAGATGAATACTACCAAAACACAGTTCAGTATCGGCATCGACGGCAGCCACAGCGCCGTTGAAACCCTCAAAGTTTCTTCTCTTACAGGTTTTAACGTTCGCCATAACGACCAGGCCAGCTTGCTGAGAGGCCGCTGATTCGATGGAAATCTCTACAAAGCCGCCGAGCGGCATGCGCGACTTTTTGCCGCAGGATTTCGTTAAAAGACGCCACGTAATCAATACAATTCAACAAACCTACGAAAAGTACGGCTTTGTTCCTGTCGAAACCCCATCGATCGAGAACCTGAGCACCCTGCTGGGGAAGTATGGTGACGAAGGCGACCAGCTGCTGTTCAGAATTCTGCACCGGCGCGACAAACTTGCCCGAGCTCTCGAAAAAGACCAGGTCGAAGAAAAAGATCTTGCCGACCTTGGGCTGCGTTATGACCTTACAGTACCTCTGGCACGCCTGGTTGCCAATAATCCTGAACTGCCGAAATATTTCAAACGCTATCAGATTCAGCCTGTCTGGCGGGCCGACCGACCCGGCAAAGGCAGATTTCGCGAATTTTTGCAGTGCGATGTCGATATAACCGGCACCAAATCGTTGCTGGCAGAAGCGGAAGTCTGTTCTGCAGTAGCAGAAGTGTTACTCAACCTTGGTTTCAGTAATTTTGAAATACACATAAATCATCGTCAGCTACTCAAATGCCTGATCAAAGCGGCCGGTATCAACCTTGAAAACGAGAGCAACACTCTGGTTGCAGTTGACAAACTCGATAAAATCGGCATAGATGGTGTCACAAAAGAGCTTTTACAGCGCGGCATCGATTCGCAGCAGACTCAGAATCTGCTCGCGCTAATTCAGCGCCCCTGCGGACTCGACGAAAACGGTGAGATAGATCGCCTGCGTGCCGGACTGATCGGCGACGAAGCCGCCCAGTCAGCTTTGAATGAACTCGAAAGCCTGTGCAAACTTCTCAAAAACACCAAAGTCGCGGGCAGATTCAATATCGACGCTTCGCTGGCCCGTGGCCTCGGCTATTACACTGGCCCGATTTTCGAGATTCGCTCACCGGACTTCAGCGGCAGTCTTGGTGGCGGTGGCCGTTACGATGGTCTCATCGGCATGTTCAAGGGTAGCGAAATTCCGGCTGTTGGCTTTTCGATCGGTTTTGAGCGTCTGGTATTGATTCTCGAAGAAAAAGGTCTTTTTTCGAAGCTTTCGTGTGGCTCTGACGTCATGCTCTGCCACTTTGCTGATGTCAGCGACGATAAAGTTCTTGAAGCAGCAAACTGCATGCGAGAAACCGGCGTCAAAGTAGAAGTTTTCCCCGAAACGCCCAAACTCGGCAAACAGATAGCCTATGCCGAAACTGCCGGGGCGGCCTTTGTCGCAATCCTGGGTGCCACTGAAGCAGCCAGCGGCTCTGTTTCTCTTAAAAATCTGGTCACAGGCGAGCAACAGACCCTGCCCTGGAAAGAAGCAGCTGAACATATTCTAAAATAATTTTTTGCATCGAGAGGGCCAGAAGCTGTTTAAAGAGACTTCTGGCCTTTTTTATTTTTTAACTCATTACCCGCTAAACTTTCGGGAGCAAACTTCCGATAGGTATTGAAGAAAATAAAACAGGAGGCAGCAAATGAACGTAGGAAACTACAGTCAGTCGACCATCAACCTTTTTAACAGCCAACAGAACGCCAGAGCCCGCGAAACCAGTCTGAATCTTGAAGACGAAGACAAAAGAAACCGCAATACGGCGTTCAAACGCGACGACTTTCTCAGCCAATTCTGGAACATGACCGATTCGATGCCCCGCCAGAACCAGATTTCATTTGCAGCCTCAGTAGTGGCCAACCGTATCATGAAGCAGGGCATCACCGAAGAAAACAAATCATTTCTGCAAAATATCAGCAACCGTTTTTCACCCGAAGAAATAGGAACGCTGAAAGGCGAAATTCTCAACCATCCCATGGTTAAAAATCAGAAAAGCAGTGATGTAGAAGCTTTTCTGCAGAATTTCGATCAGTTTATCGCCAGTCAGAAAGGTAACGATCTCGAACCGACCCGCAAACAGCAGGTCAGCCCCAGGTTAAAAAATCCTGATGAGATATTCTTTCAGACGACACTCAAGCACGACGCGACATCGCGCCCGACCATCGACTTATATCGGGCAGCAGCAGCTGTCTGACACTCCCTCTAATACGTCTTTGCTCTGTATCGCCGGCTCTGCCGGCGATTTTTTTATCTGAGCAGAGAAAGAATTCCGCTGGCGCTGCTGTTGGCCTGAGCAACCATGGCCTGAGCAGATTCACGCATCACCTGATTTCTGGTAAATTCGATCATTTCACTGGCAATATCAGCATCTCTGATTCTCGACTCTGAAGCACTGGCGTTGGTGTGCATACTGCGCAGGTTGGTTATGGCGTATTCAAGACGATTCTGATAGGCTCCCAGCTTCGACCGTTCTGACGAAACCCTGTCGATAGCGATATTCAACCGCCCCATAGCACGCTCAGCCCCTTCTACCGTCGTCATATCGAGATTATCCACATTAAGAGCTCGGGCGGTCATGTCAGAAAAAGCGACCTTCATCACTTCCATCTGGTTAGCACCAATGTGATATTGATTATCGTTTTTCATCACGTGCATTCTGAAGTTGGTGTCGCCAATACCGCTTCTGGCACCCTGAGTGATACCAAAACTACGCAAAAAGCTCTCGCCGGCAGAAACAACCGAACCCATGGCTACAGAAGCAACGGCTTTAACGCTTACGATACTTGAATAGACAACCGACTCGCTGACATTCTCGCGACCAATGCGTGTCGAAGTAAATACCATGGCGCCATCTATCTGATCGACGCGCACTGCAACTCCGGCTGCCTGCAGATTTCCGTTGAATCTGGCCTGCAGTTCTTCGAAGCTTATCATATCAGCAACCGTCACCACACCGAATTCGCCGGTCATTGCCCCGGCAATTTCAAGAATTGTCGAGTTTCTGCCATCGCCGACTTCGATGGTGGCAATATCATTGAGAGCAAGATCTTCTCTGAATTTACTAAAGCCCCAGACAGCTTTGTCATTATTCTTGCCACTTTCGGTCGAACCACTGTAAATACCGTTTCTGAAACCGAGAACACTGGCAGCATACGAATCTGAAACTGTAAAAGCATTACCGAGTGAACTCGAAACCGAGGCCGGGCGTTGATAAGAGAGTTTTATTTCACCATCAGAAACACTGGCAACGAAACCTTTAAGGCCAGCGGTGCCATTTGCCGTCGACAACTGCATATTGAAGCTGCGGGAAATGCCGTCAAGAGTACTGTAACCGCTCGCAACCACCAGATTTATCGTCTGACCACCAGCTTCTAGCGTGAAACTTTCGGTCGCAGAAAAATACAAACCCTCCTCGAGCCCTCTTGAGCCTGCTACCTGCGCAGCCTGCGAATCGAACTGAATATCGATGCCGGTCAGCAGACCAACAGCGCGATCGCAGTCGATCTGGGTAGTGCGAAGATTGCCTTCACGATCAGTCAGATTGACTTCGACCAGATTATCACGGGCAGCTCTGACTGTAGAAACAGCGAGAGCCTCGACCAGCTCCTGCGGACCAGAGAAGCTCACGCGGCCTTTTTCCCCGATATAACCGGAGTTGAATTCGAGATAGCCGCCCAGACCAGAAAACTTTGTCTGCGCGGTAACCACTGCAACAGCCACCGAGTTGTCGATGCCCAGCCCGTCTTTGCCGTCAGTCATCCCTCGCTGCACCAGCTGTGCAAGGTCATCCAACGAAGTATAGGCGTCAATATTGACTTCAGCAGTGCGTGAGTTTCCGTGCAGAGTCAACTTCAACGGTTCATCGAGAATAAACACACCATTTTCGTCATAGAACTGGGCGACGCTGACCAGCATGGTTTCGCCCTTCGCCAGCTCATCACGGCCATGAAGAGTGAAAATCCGGGTGCGCTGCAACTGGGTCGAACCGCCCTGAAGCAGAGCAAGACTGACCTGGTAATCGCCACCGTCAGCAGCAGAGCCAGTCACCAGACCACAGGCAAAGCCTGAACTGGTGCTGATTTTGGCATTCTGGCTGCCGTCTAACAGTTTTTTTGTATTGAACTCAGTATTGTGGGCTATGCGATTGATATCGTCACGCAGCTGATTGACTTCTTTTTGAATTTCGAGCCGATCGTTGCTGGTGAGAGTATCGTTCGCAGACTGAACAGCCAGCTCGCGCATGCGATGCAGAATGCTGTGAACCTCGTTGAGAGCACCTTCTGCGGACTGAATCATCGAGATTCCGTCCTGGGCATTCATCGTGGCTCTTGCCAGGCCACGCACCTGCCTGCGAAGTTTTTCGCTTATGGTCAAACCGGCGGCATCATCAGCCGCCCGATTGATCCGCAAACCTGAACTCAGTTTTTCAACCGATTTTTCAAACCGACCGGAAACCCTCAGCAATTCGCCGTAAGCTGCAGTTGCCGGGATATTATGATTTACTCTAAGTGACATATTGATTCCTCCTTGAATCATTATTTTCGCGCTTCCATGCGCGAGTGGTTCACAAGCAATTCAGGATTCAGTTGTCAGTTATTAACCCGGTAACGCACCTCCAGAGAATAAAAAGAAAAATTACGCTTCTCTAAACGGCAGAAAGTGCATTTTTTTTAACCATACGAAAAGGGCCCCGAAACCGCCGAATAAACGGCAGTCCGGGGCACTGAAGAAACAGTAGAGAGATTAATCAGCCAAGAAGCTGAAGAACACTCTGCGGAACCATATTAGCCTGCACCAGCATCGCTGTACCAGACTGAGAAACAATCTGATTGCGTGTGAATTCGATCATTTCTGATGCGATATCAGCGTCTCTGATGCGTGACTCGGCAGCGACGAGGTTGCTGTGAGTGTTGCGCAGATTGCTGATAGCGAATTCGAGGCGATTCTGGAACGAGCCAAGTTTGGATCTTTCTGCAGATACCGTGTCAATAGCCTTGTTGATCTTGCCAAGAGCTTTCTGAGCCCCGGCAACACTTGTCAGGTCGAGATTCGATACTCCGAGGGCATCAGCAGACATGTTCGCCATCGAAATGCCCATACTCTGCCCCTGATCGCCACCAATCTGGAACTGCGGTGAATTGTCAACGATATGCATTCTGAAGTTAGCGTCACCAGAACCTTTGACCGTACCAGCCTTCAGACCGAAAACATTCTGCATATAGACAGAGCTGCTCGCGTCTATTCCCAGCGAGACCATGCTGGTAAAGGCTGATGAACTGTCATTATGCTGCGTTCCGACGCGCAGAGACGTAAAGGCCATGGCACCGCCATGCTGGTCGATTCTGACAGCTACGGTTGCTGCTTTAAGAACATCATTCACCGACACTTTGAAGAGAGTGAAAGATTTCATGTCAGCGACTTCTTCATCGCCAGCACCTAAAGTCTGCATCACCGTAATTTCTTCGGCGGCGACACCATCACTGACTGTCAAAACTATCGCCGCACCGACTGCCGTGTATTTAGCGCTGTCAACGAACATACTGAAGCCCCACTCGATCTTGCGGGTATCTTTGGAACCATCGACGAAGCCACTGTATGAACCGTTAACGAAGCCAAGAGTCGAATTACTGGCATTCGCGACCACGATAGAGGTATTCAGGGTTGAAGATGCCGATGCAGGTTTTTCATACGACAGGCGAATTTCGCCTTCGGCCACAGAAGCTTTCAGACCCAACAGAACCGGATCAGTACCGATCGCTGTTTCGATCTGGTTGTTGACACTTCTGGCCAGGCCGTCCATGGTCCAGTAGCCAGCAGCAATAGTCAGACTAACCGTGCCTGTTCCGATTGAAACATCGAAAGTTTCAGCAGCAGAAATATGCAGGCCTGCTTCAAGACCTGATGCACCAGCAATCTGGGCGGCCTGAGAAGTGAACTTCACATCCATTCCGTTCAACAGACCAGATACAGAATCAGATTCTGTTCTGATCGTTCTGACGTTGCCGAAACCATCACGGGTAGTAACTGCCACACGGTTATTCTGAGCTTCACGAGCTATAGAAAAACCAAGCGCATCGATAACCTTCTGATCACCCGAAAGCGAGATCGAACCATTTTCGCCAATGAAACCAGAAGTGATTTCGATGTAACCACCAAGACCTGAAACCTGTGACTGCACAGTCACAATAGCGGCAACCCTGGAGTTCTGGATCTGCAAACCACTCTTGCTGGCGATAGCATTTTGAAGGTTCGAAGCCAGTTCGTCGAAAGTCATCTGGCCGTCAAGCATTACATCAACAGTTTTGCCATTGCCGTTAATGCTGAGTTTCTGCGGAGTTGCCAGAGCGAACACACCGTTGGTATCATAGAACTGAGCAATACTCTGCAGCTGCGTACCACCCGCAGCAAGCTTCCCGTTGCCATCTTTCACGGTGAGCAACTGTGAAGTCTGCATTTCAGAAATACCGCCGCGCAGAAGATCGATCTGAACATTGAAGTCGCCGGCCATGCCGCTCAGGCCGCCGGTAACCAGACCTTTGACCGAGCTCGAGCTTGCGCTCACCAG
>Ga0116142_10004742_pt1 | contig 12704 bp, 9 predicted proteins | sample AD_UKC033_MetaG_FD_89785 | JGI IMG/M metagenome (GOLD analysis project Ga0116142, IMG submission 89785) | Active sludge microbial communities of municipal wastewater-treating anaerobic digesters from USA - AD_UKC033_MetaG | ecosystem: Engineered > Bioreactor > Anaerobic > Digestate | place: USA... | reverse complement strand
CAAGAGACGACCCATCCCTATCACGCCATTCAGAGGTGTTCTGATCTCATGGCTCATTGTTGCTAAAAAGTCAGATTTGGCTTTTGTAGCAGCAAGAGCTTCCTCCTTTTCAGAAATGAGACTATCCTGAACCTTTTTTCTGTCACTGACATTATGCCCAAAAATAGTCACGCTGCTTATACTGCCAATCGTATTCTGTACAGGCGAAATAATCAACTCTACGTCTACAGGCTTTCCTGATATGCGAAGGTTTTTTTCCCACGAAAAATGCTCGCCTTTAAATGCCCTCTCATGTAACATTTTGAAATCAGCATGAAATACTTCAGGTAAAATATCCAATACATTGTAACCCTGTTCGACAACAATTCCGGTCAGGGCAAATAACAGATCACACAGACGTGAGTTGATCAGTAAGATGGTATTGTGTCGATCAACCGAAAGTATGGCATACTCAGCATTCTCTACAAGCGAGGCAAGTTTGTCGCGCTTATCGCTAACTGAACGCTCCAGCCTTTTTCTTTGAGTAATGTCCTCCGCCAAAGTCATGATGAACCGTGGTCTTCCTTGTTCATTGCGAACCAATGAAGAAGTAGTATTCACCCAGATCACATCACTATTGCGTTTCACAAATCGCTTCTCAACTTTGCTTTTTGGAACTTCTGCACTAAAAAGCAGCGATAAATTCTTCCGCTCCTTGTCTCTGTCTTCCGGCAGAAAAATATCGAGAATTCTGATTTGTTTCAATTCATGAAGACTATAACCCAGCATGTCACAAAATGCTTTGTTAGCACTGTCGAATTTATAGTCAATACTGATCATGGCCATAGGAACGGGCCCTTCATCGAACAAAATTGTTGTGGGATCCTTTTCTACAGGAGTTGGACTTGGCGAAGATGAGATCTCCTGCAATTCCCTTTGAAGTATGTCGGTAATATCTGTTATTCTTATGGCAAGAATATCTTCAGAAGCCTGATCAATTTGTGCGGCTCGCATATGACCGTCAAATATTTTTCCTCTAAAGCTTATATATTTTCCGAGGGCCTCCGCCTTTTTTGTTCTCTGTAGTGAACGACGAATGAGTAAACTTTGCTCTTTGCTCCATCCTTCAACCATCAAAGAATTCAAGTCAATTCCGATCAAAGCTCTATGGTCATCCGCTTCAAACAATAAAACTGCAGCTTCGTTACAATCAATTGTAAGACCTGTTGACATGTTTATGAAAAATGACGGATCTTCGAGAACAAGTATTGGAGGCGCAACTTCCTCAGATTCCTCCGGCACTGCAATTTCAACCTTGGACACTTTAAACCACATGTAGAGCAATGTGAGGATAACAAAGCCAAACAAACTTAAAAGTAAAAAGAAGGTAAACTGTAATTGCAATAAATAATCAAGAATAAAAACCAGGGCATAAACAATACTCACTGCAAGAAGAAGCAGACGATAAAGTATCTTCCGCCCTTCATCAGAAATTTGGTTCTGGGATTGTTTTTTTTGTGTCGCCAAAGTATGCACACATTTAGTGCGATTCCTTATATGACTTATATCCTAAGAGGTTTGCCCTAAATGCTTCAAAAACGCAGAAATATGCAGCTTTTCATTACAATTTGAGCTCCCAGGCAAGGGAGAAAATAAAAAGAGCAGGACGGGGAAAACATCCTAAAAATGCAGCATTAATAAAAAACTGAACTATTGAGTGATAGAAGCCGGGAGAAGATGACGAAATTTCGGTTAAACACTATGCTTCGTGAATCAGACACAGGGCAAATGACAGAATTAAATAAAAAAGTCAAAAAAAATGCCAGACTTTCTTACAGTTTTGCCAATTCAGATTTAGTGAAATCGATCAGTTCACGGATGTACTTTTCGGAAAAATCGAAGCGGATCCCTGCTGTCTCGTAAACTTCAGGAATGGATTTGGAGTAGCCTAAACTGAGAGCATCCATATATTGTCTAATAGCTTTCTGGGGATCTGTTTTATAGTTTCTCCATACAGCGATCGCGCCAAGCTGAGCCATGCCATATTCGATGTAATAAAAAGGCACTTCAAAAAGATGCAATTGTTTTTGCCATTTAGCCTCAAGATCTGCTTGATTCTCTGACCAATCAATAACTCCGGAGCTAAAATCATTGTGAATCTTAACCCAGGCTTTAGTCCTCTCTTCAGTAGTATGTGTTGGATTTGTGTACAACCAATGCTGATAGGCATCAATACATGCGATCCATGGCAAGGTTTCGAGAACTCCTTCCAGTTGCTCCTGCCTTGCACGACGTAATTCTTCCGGGTCACTAAAAAAATGTTCCCAATGCTCCATAGAAATCAATTCCATGCTCATGGATGCAAGCTCTGCTATCTCTGAAGGTATTTCTTTAAAGCCAATAAATTCTAAATCGCGTGTAAGCATAGAATGAATGGCATGACCTCCTTCATGTACCATAGTGGTTACATCTCTGAGTGAGCCGCTGGCATTCATAAAAATAAACGGAACTCCCGATTCATAGAGTGGGTAATTGTATCCTCCCGGTGCCTTGCCGACTCTTGAATCAAGGTCGATGTAATTCATCACTTTGAGTGTTGTAGCAACTTCGGCAAAGTATGGATGAATATCCGCAAAGCAGTTAATAGTTTTCTCCATGAGTTCCTTTCCGTCAACGAATGGCTTCATATCCGGACGTCCCAGAACATCAACAGCAGTGTCCCATGGCTTGAGTTTATCAAGCTTCATTGTATTCTTACGCTCTGTCATTAACTGATCAAGAACCGGAACAATGCTCTTGCGGACAGATTCATGAAAACGCAGGCAATCGTCCGCTGTATAATCGAAACGATCCAGAGCTACAAATTTATAGTCCCTGAAATTTTCAAAACCTGCATTCTTACTTTGCTTATTTCTTAATGCGATCAATTCATTGAAAAGAATATCCAGTTTGTCTCTATCCTGTGCACGACGGGCACTTACTTTAGAATAGACCTCAGCTCTTTCAGTACGATCAGGACTTTTCAAAAAATTTGATGCCTGTTGAAGTGTGATCGTTTTACCTTTCACTTCGACAGTCATCGCTCCTGAAATTTCACCGTACTTCTGCTGCTTTACTGCCAGCTCAGCTTCGATAGGGATATTTTCTTCCCTGAAAATCCTTATTGAATTCTCAACTTGCCTTAAATACAATTTATAAGGCTCAGGTAAGTCCTTCACCAAAGGACAACTGAAAAGCTTTTTATTCAGCTTATCTGCATAAGGCTCGATATGCGGATTTACATTTTCTACAAAATGATTGTAGGCATTACTGCGATTCACATCTGCAGTATCACAGGTCATCCTAATGTACAACCACCCTACGTGTTCTGAAACAACAGACTCCAGCTCGCTTAAATCCTTCAGCCATATTTTTAATTCATCGAGGCTGCTTAAAGACCGTTCACTCAAATCGGTATACAATGGCTCCAGTGAAGACCACTCACTGAGATCCAGTGCCCTTGGAACAAAAACTCTCTTTAATTTTTCGGGAATAGAAACTTCTGCAGATGATTGCGTCATTCGTTCAATTAAAAAATGTGCTTAATAATTCGATCAAACTTTCTTGCGAGTACGCGCCGATGTTGCCTTGGCAGACATCTCTTTAGGTCCATGAGCTTCATGGATCTTTGGAATATGCTTCTCGCTATCCTGATGTTGCGCTAACTTTTCATCAACTTCTTCAACTTTACTGAAGTCAACTTTGCCATTCAAAAGTAAATACCATGACAAAACTTTCTTGATATCAGAATCATAAACACGCTCCTCATCGAAAGTAGGAACGACCGACTTGAAAAATTCGCGCATTTTTTTCGGATCGCCTTTTACATCAATGTCTTTGTCCTTGCCTGACTCCTGGATCTTCAGGAACACCTCGTTCAAAGGCATTTCTTCATCTGATGTATACACTCCGATATCAACAAGAGTTAGAATTCTCTGACTCGAGCTGATCATCGATCTTTTATTATCGAGCATTGACTCAACAATGAATCCGTTTTTATTATTCCCTACGACTTTAAAAAGTCCGCTCATTCCGGGAACTGAGATAATGTCTTTTAATTCCATAATGATTATTTGTCTTTCGCAAAGATACAAAAGGAATTGGCGGAATTAAACCGATTATATTGAGAATATTCAGCAATTTCTTTCTTTGCCTGCGGTTAATTGAATGAAGAATATGAAAAAGGCCCGCAATTAGATTGCGGGCCGAAATCATTCATGTGATCTCCTAAAAAATCAATGTACTACTGTGATTGGCAGTGTGTTGCGGTATGATCCGGAAATTAGACTGTACTGATATAATCCTGCCGGTAAATCCTTCACATCAAAAAGCATCGAATATTTTCCACTGCTCAACTTTTCATTCAGCAAAACCTTGACCTTTCTACCATTCATATCATAAATACTCAGATCAGTATAACCTGCGTCCTTCAATGAAAATTCAATCCGCGTACTTCCTGAAGCAGGATTCGGAAAGGCTTGTTCCAAAGAATTTCCTTTTGCCAAAGCTATTGGCTCCAACCCTACAAAAACACTATCATACTTTAACTGTGCTGCATCAGCGCTTTGCTGAATCATACTTAAACTCTCACCTCCTATAAGTGCAAAGGCAACCGTTACGGAATCACCTGCTGCGAGTGTAAAAGGTCCGGTTGATACTACGTCGATAACATCATTTCCGGTACCCGTCGTATTTCCGGCATCTGTGCGTGAGGAAGACAGAACCTGATACTTTTCAGGGTCACTAAAACCATCACTCAGGTTTACACCGCCACCTCCGCTTACATTATCTATTGCATAGTGAGAAAATCCACCGGTGTGGGATAATAATTTCATTCCACCATATAATCCGGCAGCATCTGTACTCCAAACATAACCCATCCTTCTGGCATTATCCACCGAAGCTTTATTATTGGCATACGCAGGAATATCCCAGTCGGCACACAAACCTGCATAAAGCGAATTGAGTGTAAGGCTGCCTGTATTTTTTATCAAATAATCAACGATAACATATTTCCTGTCGGCTGCCGAGGTCCATGCAAAAGCACGGTGGGTTATTAATAAATTTAAAGGAGCAGAACTATTATAATCGGAAAAAATTCCTGCTGCATCAAATTGCGAAATAGGTCCCGGCTCCTGCCCGGTCACTGCTATGACCGATGAATTATCTGCATCGACAGCGCCTGCCGCTGCACGTACGTTATCAGAAACCTGAGTACCGGCGGCACCAATCATCAAACCCATCTCATATAAAATCGAAGGACTACCCATGTATCTGAAACCAAAACCTTGTGATTGCAAATCATCGTTGTAGCCTATGAGACTCTTGCTTGTAATGCTTGTAGCGATATCATTCACAGCGATGTTAATATAATCAACATTCACAGTGATCTTGAATGAATAAAAATCTGACCAAACGCCGTCAATCATGGTAATCCTGAAGAGGACTTCCTGATTTAGAGGTGCATTGGAATTGACAACAACCTTATATGTATTGGCATAGTTGCTGATAGTATCTAAAGTATTCAAAGCTCCTGCATTAAAAGAACCAACAAGAATACTGACATAAGGCGAGGTACTGGTAAGGTTGCAGTTTAGGTTGGTCGTGGGCCTTAACAAATTCTGGAACAAAGCTGTGAGATCAAGAGTATCTCCGGGAATAAAAACTTCATCATTACCATCACGTGTAACAAGCTCATCCAATACAACCCCCGGAGAGATCGAATCGCTGATTGCCCTAAATAAATTCACCCGTCCTTTTCCCAATTTATACTGATAGGCAGTATTACCACTGGCACCATAAATATTATCACAAGTTACTCTGAGCTGCTCTCCGATTTGCAGAGCATTCAGGTTTGGAAACTGTGATTTGATCATAGCTGCGCAACCTGCTGCAATAGGCGCAGCCATCGATGTTCCACTGTAAGCAGTGTAAGTATTATTGAATAATGTAGAATAGATATTACTTCCCGGAGCACACACATCTATACTATAACCAAAATTGGAACTACCACTTTTTGAATCGGATGAAGTCGTCCATGCAACTGAAGTAACAAGCTTATAGCTGCTAGGGTAGTGTTCTGTTTCCAATCCGTCATTTCCGGCAGCACCAATAACCAACCTGTCAAGATCAAGTGTGGCGTGATTGATAATATCCTGTTCAAATTGACTAGGACTTCCTGAGCGACCCCAGGAACAATTGATGATATCGGCACCATGCTCGGCAGCATACACTATACCGTCATAGCCATCATCGATAGATGTGGTGCTGCTATTCAATGAACTTTTTACAGGAAGGAATTTACAATTGAAACCCGGACTGGCAACTCCGACACCATTATCTGTCACGGCAGCCGCACATCCTGAAACGTGTGAACCGTGGTCACTATTACCATTCATAGGATCGTTATCATTATTACTTACATCCCACCCACGGAAATTATCAATGAATCCATCTGAATCATTATCTATACCATCGATAGGATCAGCCCAGTTGTATTTAATATTTGCCTGAAGGTCCGGATGATCCCAGTCTGTGCCGCTATCAACTATTCCGATAACTACATTGGTATCACCTTTTATCACGTCCCAGGCATCATAAGCACTTATCTTTCCAAGAAAATACTGAGAAGCCAGACTTGGATCATTCGGGTTAAAATCAAAGTTGTGTATATACAAAGGTTCAGCATATTCAAGCATTCCCGTTGCCATAAGGATGTTAATAGCCTTATCAACTGACAGACTACCCGTAAAATTCAGCTTGTACATCAAACTCAGATCAACAGCTTTTTTTCCATGTCTGTTTAATGGCGATGTGAGAGGTTGAGAACGAGGAAATTTTTTCTCTATACTGTTGCTCTGAATTTTATACAAAGCGGAGACAAATCCCGGATCGTTTACACCATTTACCGAACAAGAGTTCTTATACTCTGCCTTAACTTTAACAACTAAAACACCGGGCTTAATTTGTGCACCTTTATATGTATCAGGTGAAGAAATTTCTGCATCCGTTTTTACTTTCAAAGAATTCGAATCAGCAGCAAATCCATTAAAGGAAATACACACAACTGAGAGTCCTGAAATGATCAGGGCTTTAATTTTTTTCATGAGGATTTATGAGTTATGGAAATGTTAACACCGCACAAGGTAAATAGTTATTTGAAGTCTGCAACGGAGCTTTAAATATTTCCGGCTTGCGGCTAACCGGATTGATTTTTACAGATTTTCATATTCAGGGATCTGTTCCAGAAAGTCATATCGGGCGGCCTGATTGTCCAATTTGCAACAATAAGTGACCAGACCATTACTCAAAACAAAGTAGTCTGCCCCTAGTGTCATATTATATCTTGCTGCCTGATCGAAGACGCTTTGACTGATCTTGACATCAGGTGCTTTACACTCCACCAGCAATAGAGGTTTGTGCACCTTAGAATATACAAGGATATCATAACGTCTTTGTAAGCCGTTCACAATTACCGACTTTTCAATTGCAGTCAGAGATGCCGGGAAGCCCTTTTCGAAAATCAAAAAGTGCAGCAAATGTTGGCGGACCCACTCTTCCGGACTCAAATGGACATATTTCTTACGAACAATGTCGAAAATTTTTAAGGATTGAATAGCGTTTTCTTCGCCTTTCAGTGTAAACTTGTAATCAGGAAAATGTAGCTTTACCAAATCCAAAATTCAAATTTTCAACGAATATATCTCTATGCTAAGTAAAAAAGAAATTGTTGACAACTGGTTACCAAGATACACAGGCACTAAACTTGAAAATTTCGGTAAATACATACTTCTGACAAATTTTAATCATTATGTAAACCTTTTCTCAGCGTGGAATAAAGTACCTATCAACGGCCTGGACAAGCCAATGCCAAATGCAACCTACAAAGGCATCACGATCATCAATTTCGGAATCGGAAGTCCGAATGCCGCACTCATCATGGATCTTCTTTCTGCTATCAGCCCGAAAGCAGCTTTGTTTTTAGGTAAGTGTGGCGGACTGAAAAAGAAAAACAAGGTGGGTGACCTCATCCTTCCAATTGCGGCCATTCGGGGTGAAGGAACTTCGAATGACTATCTGCCCAGTGAAGTTCCTGCCTTGCCTGCATTCAGTCTTCAAAAAGCGGTGTCAACAACGATACGAAACCACAATAAAGACTACTGGACGGGCTCTGTATTCACAACAAACCGTCGCGTTTGGGAACACGATAAAGAATTTAAAAAGCACTTGCAGACTACACGCTCGATGGCCATTGATATGGAAACGGCATCTATTTTTATTGCCGGATTTGCTAATAAAATTCCTACAGGTGCACTACTCCTGGTAAGTGACCAGCCAATGATTTCAACCGGTGTGAAAACTGCTGAGAGCGATAAAAAAGTTACGGCAAAATTTGTCGACGATCACCTGAAAATAGGTATTGATTCGCTTAATGAATTGATCAACAACGGACATACTGTAAAACACCTCAGATTTTGAGGAGAGAACCGGAAAGAATGACCTTTGAACAAATAATTGGAGACCTTAAAAAGAAGATCTATGCTCCGGTATATTTTCTCAGCGGAGAGGAACCTTACTATATAGATCATATTGCCGACTACATAGAGAATAATGTACTATCACTCAGCGAAAAAGAGTTCAACGAAAGTATATTATACGGTAAAGATCTTGATGTTCCAACACTGATCAGCTACGCCAAGCGCTATCCGATGATGTCAAATTATCAGGTAGTGATCGTCAAGGAAGCACAAAGTTTGAAAGGGCTCGTCTCAAAAGACAATCCTTCAAAAGATTCAAAAGATATTTTTCTTGAATACCTTCAAAACCCGCTCCCCAGCACACTGCTTGTTCTTTGTCACAAACATAAGCCGGTAGATAAGCGCACAAAATTATACAAGGCGCTTCAAAAACATGCAGTAGTTTTTGAATCAAAACGATTGTATGAAAACAAGATTCCTGCCTGGATAGAAGAATATGTTCAGAAAAAAGGCTACACCATTGAACCGAAAGCTGTTCAACTGATAACAAATTATCTTGGGAACGACCTTAGCAAGATCGAAAATGAAATTGGCAAACTTGAACTGCACCTCAAACCCGGGGAGCGGATAAGTGTAGATCTGGTGCATAAAAATATTGACATCAGTAAGGACTTTAACATTTTCGAGCTGCAGGACGCACTCGGAAAGAGAAATATTTACAAGGCAAATTTGATCGTTCAATACTTTATAAAAAATCCTAAGAGTAACCCATTTGTGATGACCGTATCTCAGCTATACAGTTTCTTCATAAAAGTTCTTACTTATCATTCCTTAAAGGACAGATCAAGAGCTACTGTGGCTACTACACTGGGAGTGCATCCATTTTTTGTGACTGATTATGAAACAGCAGCACGTGCCTATCCTAAAGACCATTGTATAAGAAATATCGGAACGATAAGAGAGTACGACAACCGGAGCAAAGGAATAAATAATGCAAGTGCCGAGGCAGGCGATCTGTTAAAAGAACTGGTCTTTAAGATAGTCCACTAAAAGATAGATTCGCAGGATAAGCCTCTAAAAAAGATTAATACACCCATTGATTCAAAAAAATTATACTTGAAATACTGGCTTGTAAAATCAGATCCCGAAACTTATTCATTTTTCGATCTGCAGAAAGATAAAGTTACGTCATGGGATGGCGTAAGAAATTATGCTGCAAGAAATTTTCTGCGGGAAATGAAAAAAGGAGATCAGGTTCTTGTTTATCATAGCGGTGGTGAATCTTGTATAGTCGGCCTGGCAACTGTAAGTAAAGATCCGTATGTTGACCCTACAGCCGAAGGCGACACATGGACAAGCGTAGAACTGAAAGCAGGAAAGACTTTGCATAAAGCAGTACCCTTGTCCGCCATTAAAAAAGAAGCTTCACTTAAAGACATTGCCCTCATTAAAATTTCAAGACTATCTGTCATGCCTGTCAGCCAAGCTCATTATGATAAAATACTCATGATGAGTACATAAATTTGACTATTTTAAAGATTGAAATTTGAAAGATGATAATCTCAATTTCTTTCTTGCCGAAAATTTTACCCGGTGAAGACAAGCTACAAGCCGGGAATTGCAATATTCACACATTTTAACAACCTTGTTAAGACAATTTCCTTAACATCATTCCACAGCTTTCTATACATTTGCGCTTCTCAAAAATTTTATGAAAAAATATCTCCTTTATTTTATTCTACTGTCAGTACTCATTTCATTCAAATCCCAGGCACAAACCGGTGAAGTGCGAGGCTTTGTATATGAAGAAGCCAGCTCTGAACCTGCCATATATACAAGTGTTTATCTTAAAGGTACTACCCACGGTGCACAAACCAACCTTGACGGTTTCTTCTCCATTTCCAAAGTCCCTCCCGGTGATTATATATTATTTGTGAGTTCCATAGGCTACGATTCGATTCAACGCCCTATCACAATCAAGAGTGGAGATCTTTTAACTCAAAAGTTATATCTCAAGAAATCAACAGTTCAGATACGTGAAGTACAGGTTTCTGCAGAGAGCGAGGCAAAAAAAACTGATGTTCGGATTTCAGTGAACAAAATTACGACTAAAGAGATTCGCCAGGTACCAACAGTTGGCGGAGAACCTGATCTTGCCCAATACCTGCAAGTTCTTCCGGGAATTGTATTTTCCGGTGATCAGGGTGGTCAGCTATATATTCGTGGTGGCACACCGATCCAAAATAAAGTCATGCTGGATGGGATGACAATTTATAATCCCTTTCACTCCATCGGCTTATATTCTGTACTTGATGCAGACATAATACGAGGTGCCGATGTTTATACCGGAGGCTTTAATGCAGAATACGGCGACCGTTTATCTTCGATCATGGACATAACAACACGTGACGGAAACAAAAAACGCCTCGCAGGAAAATTTTCAGCGAACACATTTACCTCCAAACTCATTCTTGAAGGTCCTCTTAAAAAACAATCAGAAGGAAATGGAGGAAGTTCTTCATTCCTTATATCGGGTAAGACATCATATCTTGATAAAACATCCAAATCACTTTACAGCAACTTAGATACAGCGGGCTTACCATTTTCTTTCACCGATATATATGCTAAGATCTCCATGAACAGTTCAACCGGCAGTAAATGGAACCTGTTTGGATTTAGCTATTCCGACAATGTGGACTATGGAGATATAGCAGACCTGGGATGGACATCAGGAGGTGGCGGAACAAATTTCGTGCTTGTCCCTGCAGGATCTTCCGTTCTTATTGATGGAAATTTTGCCTACAGTAATTATAAGATCACATTAAAAGAAAGAGATCAACGTGAACGCTACAGTGAAATTGGCGGTTTTAATGCAGGACTAAACTTCTCATATTTCATGGGTAAAGATGAGATGATGTATGGTATTGAACTATTGGGATTCAAAACAGATTATAAATTTACGAATGTTTACGGAGCAACAGCCGGGCAGACAGAAAACACTACGGAACTTGCTGCTTTTTTTAAGTATAAAAAAGTACTTGGCAAGATGGTTTTGGAACCGGGCGTCAGAGCTAATTACTACTCATCACTAAGTGAGTTTACGCTTGAGCCCAGGATCGGACTAAAATATAATGTTACCGATAAGATCAGGTTAAAAGCTGCCGGCGGTTTCTACAGTCAAAATTTTCTGGCTGCCTCGTCTGATAGAGATGTCGTCAATTTATTTTACGGATTCCTTTCGGGATCTGATGAACTACCTGATGAATTTGATGGCGAGCCTGTAGATTCAAAACTCCAAAAAGCCCGGCATGCCATTGCCGGATTTGAAGTTGACCTTCCGCTCAATTTGTCCATGAACGTTGAGGGATACTTTAAAGATTTTACGCAATTGCAAAATGTCAACCGCGATAAAATTTACACTGACGACAGCCAGCACAGCGAAAAGCCGGATTTTCAGAAAAAGGAATTTATTGTCGAATCAGGGACAGCAAGAGGTGTTGATGTTGTGTTAAAATATGAATTCAGCAAACTCTACCTCTGGGCAGTCTATTCTCTTGGCTATGTAAAAAGGTATGACGGACAAAGAACTTATGCTCCGAGTTTTGACAGAAGACATAATTTAAATTTAGTGGCATCCTATAAATTTGGAAGCGAGGGTAAATACACCATTAGCAGTCGTTTTAATTTCGGCTCTCCTTTCCCGTTCACGCAGACACAAAGCTTTTACGGACAGGTCAACTTCAGTGAAGGACTTGGCACAGACTTCTTGAGTCAGAATGAAAGCCTTGGCATTGAATACGGGGAGTTAAACAAAGGAAGGCTTTCTTCTTTTCACAGACTTGATATTACAATCCAGCGCAATGTAAAACTATCGAAAAACTCAAGCCTGGAAATAACTTTGGGTGTAACCAATGTTTATGACAGAAAGAATATCTTCTATGTGAACAATGTTACAAGAGAGAAAGTATATCAACTGCCTGTCTTGCCAAGTTTTGGCCTGGCACTATCTTTTTAATTTTTGATAGCGAGACTTTCTTTTATATCTGAATAGACGATTCCATTATGCGTCGCATGGTATAATACCTTACCCTTGTGAAGAACGATCACCTGAGGACTTTCGTGCTCAATCGATGTATGTGCTGCGATCGCATTCGAAACCGGCCTGAATCGAATCAGGTCTACGAGAAATGGTTTCAATTTACCTTCTGT
>Ga0116142_10004738_pt1 | contig 12710 bp, 10 predicted proteins | sample AD_UKC033_MetaG_FD_89785 | JGI IMG/M metagenome (GOLD analysis project Ga0116142, IMG submission 89785) | Active sludge microbial communities of municipal wastewater-treating anaerobic digesters from USA - AD_UKC033_MetaG | ecosystem: Engineered > Bioreactor > Anaerobic > Digestate | place: USA... | reverse complement strand
GAGCTCGAAGGGCGTGACGACGCACGCGACCGCGCCGCGAAGGCGCTCGCCGACGTCGGCCTCGGCCAGCGCCTGCATCACTATCCGCGCCAGCTTTCCGGCGGGGAACAGCAGCGCGTCGCCCTCGCCCGCGCCTTCGTGCACGGGCCTGAACTTCTGTTCGCCGACGAACCGACCGGCAACCTGGACCAGCGCACCGGCGTGGCGGTCACCGATCTGCTGTTCGCGCTGAACCGCGAGCACGCCACGACCCTGGTCCTCGTCACCCACGACACCAGCCTCGCCACGCGCTGTGCACGCACGCTGCGCCTGCGCGACGGCCGCGTCGTCGGAGGCGATGCATGAAGCCACTCACCTTCGCCGCACGCAGCCTTCGCCGCGAGTTCCGTCACGGCGAACTTGCCACGCTCGCCGCAGCGCTCTTGCTTGCGGTCGCCGCGCTGGCCGCGGTTGGCACGTTGGCGAACCGGGTCGAGCGCGCGATCCTCGCTTCGGCGGCCGAGCTGCTGGGCGGCGATCTCGGCGTCAGTGCGCGACGCAGCGACCTGCCTGTCGCCTTCGTCGAACAGGCGCATGCCCTCGGCCTTGCCAGCAACCGCGTCGCCGAGTTCTCCAGCGTGGTCTTCGCCGCTGAACGCAGCCAGTTCACCGAAGCACGCGCGGTCGACGAGAACTTCCCGCTGCGCGGCGTACTGAACGTGCGCGATGCCGACGGCAGGATCGTCAGCGTCCGTGGCCCGGCCAGCGGCGAGGCTTATGCCGACCGCGCCGTGCTGGTCGCGCTCGAGCGCAAGGTCGGCGAGACCTTGCAATTCGGTGGTCGTGACCTCGTCATCGCCGGTGAGATCGTCAGCGCGCCGGGGGGTTCGGTCTTCCAGTTCGCGCCGACCGTGCTGATGAATCTCGGTGATGCCGAAGCCGCCGGCCTGCTCGGCGCCGGAAGCCGCGCCAGCCGACGCCTGCTCGTGGCGGGACCTGAGGCCGCGATCACGCGCTTTGCCGAATGGGCACGTGCCAACCTGCCGGCCGATGCGCGCCTGTCGACGATCGAGGACGCGCAACAGAACCTGCGCACGGCTTTCGAGCGTGGCGAGAGCTTCCTGCGCCTGGCCGCCCTGCTCGCCGCCCTGCTCTCCGGCATCGCCGTCGCCCTTGCCGCGCAGCGCTTCGCCCGGCGCAAGACCGAGGACGTAGCCCTGTTGCGCTGCCTAGGTGCCAGCCGCGGCGAGATTGTCACCGCCCTGTGCCTGCAACTCGGCTTGCTCGCCGTGCCGGCCTGCCTCGTCGGCGCCGCGCTTGGTCTCGGCTTGCAGGAAGCGGCTTTCGCCTTCACCCACAATCTGCTGCCAGGCGCAGTGCCATCCTTGTCGTTCGGGCCTGCCACCTCGGCCTTCGCGATCGGCCTTGCCGTGCTGTTCGGCTTTGCCCTGCCGCCACTGCTGCGCCTGCGCGACGTGGAGCCGATGCGCGTGTTCCGCCAAGATCTCGAGACCCGCGTGCGCCGCTTCGACGCCCTGTACCTGCTGCCCTTCGTCGTCGCTGGCCTGCTGATCCTGGTCGAGAGCGGATCGATGCGTCTCGCCGGCACGCTTGCCGCCGGCCTGGCCGGCGTGGCCAGTGCCACCATCGTCGTCACCCTCCTGCTGCTGCGCATCCTGCGCACGGCCGGACGTGGCCTGCCCGGCGCCCTGCGGTTCGGTCTGGCCAACCTGGTGCGCCGGCGTGGCCTGACCCTGCTGCAGGTCGGTGCACTCGCGCTGAGCCTGAGCGCGGTCGATCTGCTCGCCGTGATCGGACCCTCGCTGCTCGACCGCTGGCGTGCCGACCTTCCCGCCGACACGCCGAACTACTTCGTGCTCAACGTGCAGCCTGACCAGCGTGAAACCTTCACCCAGCGGCTCGCCGCCCTCGGGGCCAGCAACATCAGCATGGCCCCGCTCGCTGCCGGCAAGCTCGTTGCCATCAATGGCGAAGTGCCGGATGCGTCGAACTATCGCGAGGAGCGCCGTGCCGGCAACTGGATCGAGGGCGAGGTCCGCGCGTCGTGGGCCGCGGACCTGCCGGCCGCGAACCGTATCGTCGCCGGAGACTGGCACGGCGCCACGCCGCCGGGACCACAGCTCTCGGTCGACCAGGGCTGGTTCGAACTGTTCCGCCTCAAGCTCGGCGACACCATGACGCTGCGCTTTGGCGCCGCCGAGATCACCGCAGTCGTGACCAGCGTGCGCGAGGTCGACTGGGATTCGTTCCGCGTCAACTTCTTCATGGTGCTCGACCCGGCGCATGCCGGCGAGCTGCCGCACAGCCTGATCGCGAGCTTCCACGTGCCGCCCGGTACGGACGGCCTTGCCGCGCTGTCGCGCGAGTTGCCGAACATCTCGCTGGTCGATATCCAATCGATCCTCGACCGCGTGCGCGACATCATCGAGCGCGTATCGGCGGCAGCAACCTGGGTACTCGGCTTCAGCCTCGCCGCCGGCGTGCTCGTGCTGATCGCCGCGCTGGCCGCGACCGCCGACGAGCGCCGTGTCGAGATCGCCCTGTTGCGCACGCTCGGTGCGCATCGCGGCCAGCTCGATGCCGCCGTGCTCGGCGAATTCGCCGCGCTCGGCTTGCTCGCCGGCCTGGTCGCCGCGGTCGGTGCGGCCGGAACCGGTATCGCGCTCGCCCGCAGCGTGTTCCGCATGCCCGACTACTGGCCACCGGCCTGGCCGCTGCTCGGCATCGCCGTGGCCTCGGCCGTGCTGGTCATGCTGGCCGGTCTCGCCGCCACGCGCCGCATCGCGCGTACGCCACCGATGCTGATCCTGCGGCGCGGGACGTGACGCCGCTCACGCCCGCGCCGCTTGCCGTCGCCGGCAGGTGCTCGCTATGGTGCAGGCATGTCCGCCGATGAAAAACGCCGCCATCCGCGTCTACCGGTTTACTCGGCCACCCTGATCGCCTGCGGCGACGAAGGCTGGCTGAGCGAAGTGCGCGATCTCTCGCGCGGCGGTGCCCGACTTGGCCGCCCTGGCACCTGGCGCAACGACCATGTGCGCGACTGTCGCCTGTGGTTCATCTTCGACCAGGAGACCGTCATCGGCATCGATGCACGCTGCGTGCGCGAAGGCGACGACGACCTCGGCTTCGAGTTCCTGCCGGGCAACGACGAGACGGTACAGGCCCTGCTCTACGAATCGCGCTTCAGCAACGGTGACCAGCCGTAGGGTTGCTCCGACCGACTCGCTCGCGGCCGAAGCCGCCCCCGCGAAACCAAAGCCTTGGGATGACTTCAGTCGCGCAAGTATTCGATCCGAGATTCCATGGCAAGTACCTTCCAGGAGATCCGCGCATGTGGGCCTATCTCGCCCCGATCGTGCTGCTCACGCTGGCCAACGTGTTCATGACCTTTGCTTGGTACGGCCACCTCAAGTATCCGCACCACCCTTTATGGCTGGTCGTCATCGCGAGTTGGGGGATCGCGTTCTTCGAATACTGCCTGCAAGTGCCTGCCAACCGCCTCGGCTACACGGTCTACAACGCGGCCCAGCTCAAGACGATGCAGGAAATCATCACCCTTGTCGTCTTCATCGGCTTCTCGGTGCTCTGGCTGGGTGTGGAGATCCGCTGGAACCACCTCGTCGGCTTCGGCCTGATGGTCGCGGCGGCGTTCTTCATCTTCATGGATTGAACACCGGGCCGTGCAGGAGCCCCTTCAGGGGCCATGCTCTTCGACGCACCTCATAAAGGCATCGCCCCTGGAGGAGCTCCTACCGTACACGGCGCAAAGCGCGCCACAGGATGCCGGCAAGATGATGCAGGGCGAGCCCGACGCGCACGACCACGCGCAGCAGCGGATTGCGCGCGGCCGGATCGAAACGATTGAAGTAGCGCCACAGGCTGCGCCGCTTGTGGCGGGCGACAAAGCCGGCACGATGCCGACTCGAGCTGCCTTGCTCGTGGCGCACGCGGATCGCGCCGGCGAACAGCACCTGGTGGCCTGCATCGCGCAGACGCCGACACAGGTCGAGATCTTCGGCATGCAGGAAATACGCTTCGTCGAAGCCGCCGACCTCAGCGAAGGCGGCGCGCGGCAGGTACATGCATGCGCCGGACACCGCTTCGACGACTTCAATGCCATCGGTCATCGACGCGGCTGGTACTGCGACGCCGGCCAGTGCGGGGCAGCGGGCCTCGAAACGGGCCAGCCCGCTCATGGTCATCAGCGCCCGACGCAGGGTCGGCTCGCGGCGGCGCACGGCACGCTCGGGCCGGCCCAGGGCATCCTCGACACGCACGCCGACGAGTCCAGCCTGCGCATGGCCAGCGGCGACGGCATGCAGGCGTTCGATCGTATCGGCTTCGATCAGGCAATCGGGATTGAGGAACAGCAGTGCATCACCTCGGGCCAGCGCGGCACCCCGGTTGCAGGCCGCACCAAAGCCGAGGTTGCGTGCCTGATGCAGGATGCGCAGGCGCGCATCACCCGCATGCGCGGCGAGCGCCGCCTCGGGTTCGCCGTCGGTTGAGGCATTGTCGACCAGTACGACCTCGACCGGCACGCTGGAAGCAAGCACCCGCCCCACACATTCGCGCACCAACGGCCCACTGTCGGCGCTGACGACAACGACGCTGCACAATCCTGGCGCCGCCACCGACATGCCGGCTGCCCGGATCAAAGGCCGCTGAGCAGGCGGTCGCCCTGCTCGCGGGCCACACTCCACAGACGCGGCCAGTCGCGCCAGGCCTGGGCCACGTCGGCCAGTTCGGCGCGGGCGAGTTCGGCACAGGCGGCCCCATCGGCATCGACCGGCCAGTCACCGAGACGTGGCGCCGAACGCTTGAGCAAGGCGGTACCGTTGTTCTGCACGATCGTGCGCACGTCGGCGTGCCAGTAGACCGGTGCATCGGGATTCGACTCGAACTGGTTCTGCAGGCGCTCGACGACATCGGCGCGCACGAAGCTCAGGTATTCATCCAAGGTAGCCTCGAGCGTGCGCGCATCGGCTGCAGCAAGATCGCCGACGATTTCGCCGAGCAGAACGAGTCGCCGTGCCGGATCGTTCGACTTGAAACCGCCGGTCTGGTTGACCACGTAGTCGCGCAGGAAATGGTTGAAGCGCGGGGTGTGCGCGGCCATCGTCACGTCGGAACGCTTGCGCGCTCCCTCCTGTACGTGGCCGATGACGCTGGTCAGGTGCATGACCAATGAGCCTGGGTGCACGAATTGGGTTGCTGCGCTGGCCAGACTGTCTTCGCCGCGTCCGTCCGGATTCGTGCACGGCAGCAGATTGCGGTTGTCGAATACGAACGGGGTGAAGTACGCCTGCGTCGACGGCTTCGCACGCAACCAACCGTACCAGATGCTACGTGCCTCGATGTTGCGCAGATAGGCGTCGCGGTCGGCCCAGAACTCGTTGCGGCTGTCGGCATCGAGCTGGTACAGCCAGAGTGCGCTCTCGGTCCCCGATGCGCCAGCGGTGCCGTTGAGCGAATACAACACGCGCGCATCACCGCGCAGGTGTTCGAGGCGGCCGAGGTTCATCCCACGCAGACTCTCGCGCTCGAGCCGGTAGGCCGACTGGGCAAGGATCGCCCCGAGGCGTTCCCCGCAGACGGCAAGATGCGCTTCGAACGGATCACCGGCGTCCTCCTCGCCAGCGACGAGCGCATCCTCGACGCGACGGAAGAAGCGCGCCGAGGCGGCCTGAGCCGGATTCGGATCGATGCCGGTCAACGCCTCGGGATGACGGCGCAGCGGCAGACGGAAGTCCTCGTCGAGCATCGCGAAATGGCGTCCTGCGGATAGCAACAGGGCGAGATTCCACGAGCGCCCACCGCCACTGCGACGTGTGCGCGGACCACGTTCGAGCAGCCAGTCGACGCTGGCCTGCGCATCCGGCGCCAGCTTGAGCAGGCGTTCGCGCAAGCGCCCGCGCTCGGCGGCACCGACGTAGCTGACCGGGTTGCCGACCGCACGCGCAAACTCGCGCAGCAAGTCACGGTTGCGATCGCGGTTGCCCGGCTCCAGCGAGTCGTCGAGGAGCACGACGTGGCGTGCCGCACGGAAACGACGCTCGTAGTCGGCCAGCGAGGCAAGCAGTGCCTGCAACTGCTCTGGACGGTCGCAGGCTCGAATGTATATGGCATGCAGCTCGCGCTGTTCGGGTTCGGCGCCACGCGCGAGGCTGCCGATGAACTCGCTGTCGGACACCAGCAGGTGATTCTGCGCAAGGCTCTCCAATCCCTTGCGGATACGCTCGGGCTGATTGAGACCGGGCACCACCGAGACCACGCGCGCAACGTGCTCGTCGAGCGTGCGGAACTCGCGGCATTGGTCGAGCGATTGCAACACATGATGGCTTAGCACATGGCGCTCACCACCCTCTTTGGTGATGAAGGCGAACTCGTCGCCCGACAATGGCGCTACGAGCGCATCGACCGCGGCATAGCGCGGCGCGTCAGGCGCGGGCCGTGGCGCTGGCGTCGACAGGTTCATGCTGCCGTAGTTGATCTGGAAATCGGCTGTGCTATTCATGCGGATTCTTCGAGGGGACTCAACGTCCGAGCCAACGGCGCCACCAAGGTGCCTGCGCGACGATCGGCGCGCGGCGCGCAGCTTCGAGTTCGGCTTCAAGTTCGGCGATGCGCGCACCAGCGCTCATGTTCTTGCGGACTTCGCCATTGTAATGGGCATAGACCGATTCTTCGCGGTCGCCGAACAACGACAACCCGGGAAGGTCGACCGGTAGTGGCCGGCGCGAACAGGCGGCGACGTAGTACAACGGTACATAGTCGAGTGTGGTCGCGACCTCGGCGCCATCGGCCGCGGCGGTGGCCACGGCGGAGGGTGCCATCTCGCCGTCAAGCCGCCATAGGATCGACTGGAACAGCAGCTTCTGCGCGTACAGACGCACATGCGGGAAGTGTGGGGAAAGCAGCTCCAGCAATTCCTCGCGATACAGCTCACGCACATGGAACTCGTTGCGGAACCCGGCATGATCGCTGTAGCTGCGCTTGTCCGGCGAAGAGATGAGCAGCAAACCATCGTCGGCGAGCACGCGGGCGAAACCGGCGACCAGCGCCTGCTGTGCCTCGAGGTGCTCAAGCGTCTCGAACGAGACGACGATATCGAACGAAGCATCTTGGAACTCGAGTGCGGCGGCATCGCCGGTGTCGAAGCGCAAATTCGATGCTCCGCCATAGCGCAAACGCGCATGCTCGATGGCCTGTGGTGAGATATCGACGCCAACCACCGAAGCGGCATGCCTGGCCAGCAGTGCCGAGCCGTAGCCTTCTCCGCAGGCCGCGTCGAGCACGCGCCGACCAGACACGAGTGGCAACGCAAATGCATAGCGGTGCCAGTGCTCATACCAGATCTCGCGCACGCATTCGGGAGTGAAGCGCTCACCGGTGAAGGCCATTGGCTTGGTCGACTCGCTCATGGCTCGATCTCGCGGACACCGCCCCAGCGATGAGGTAGGCGGACAAGACCAAACTCGCGCGACTCGCCACGCACGACGAAGCCGCGCTCGCGCGTGTCGAACAAACGCACACCTTCTGGATCAAGCGCGTGCACTCGGATTGAGTAGCTCCCGGGCAGCAGCGGCAATGTGTCGAATTGGATGTCGGCGCAATAGCGCCCATCAGCATCGGCGATGGCGACACGCCGCTCCATCTCGGTGCTTACCCCGTAGACCGGCGTGCCGTCAGCACGCACGACACCGACGAGAACCACGGGCACGCGCCCGTCGCGCGATTCGATGGTAGCCTGCACGTGCAACGACGCACCGAAGTCGAGCACCGGCGCCGACTCGCCTTGAATGCCGTTCAAGGCCAGCTGACCCACGCTCAACTCGATACCCGCACGATCGGCCATGGACTCGCGCTGCACCGAACGCGCCTCGTGCCAGGCCAGATAGGCCTGGGTGACGTCGAACACGTCGCCAAAAGCGGCCACCGCTCCGTCACGCAACCACAGCGCGCGCCGGCACAGCTTCTGCACGTGGTACATGCTGTGCGAGACCAGCAGCAATGTGCCCCCGCCTTCGAGGTAGTCTTCCATCCAGCGCACGCATTTTCGCTGGAATGATTCATCACCGACCGCGAGGACTTCGTCAGTGATCAGGAGGTCCGGACGCAACGCTGCGACTACGGCAAAGCCGAGCCGCACGACCATGCCCGAGGAATAGTGCTTGACCGGCTCATCGATGTAGTCGCCGATGTCGGCGAACTCGATGATCGACGGCATGCGTTCGGACAGGGCGCGCCCCGACAGGCCACGCAGCGCTGCCGCCATGGCGACGTTTTCGCGCCCCGTGTACTCGGGATTGAAGCCTGCACCCAGTTCGAGCAGGGCGCCGATGCTGCCGTGTACCGCGACGCTACCCGTGGTCGGCGTCAGCACACCGGTGATCAGCTTGAGCAAGGTCGATTTGCCTGCGCCGTTCTCGCCGATGATGCCGACCGACTCGCCGCGCCGGATCTCCAGCGAGATGTCGTGCAGCACGCGGTGCGCGTCGTGATCGACGCGATTCAGTAGCAATCGTGCGAGTGCGCGCAGGCGATCCGATGAGCGGTGCGAACGCGGGTAGGTCTTGCCGAGCCCCTGTGCGCTTACGAGTACATCGCTCACAGGAAATCCTCGAAATGCGGATCGAGGCGACGGAACAGCGCGCGACCGGCGAGAAGAACGACTGCGGCGACGAGGCAGGCAGCCGCCAGCGGACGCAGGCCAATTTCGCCATAGCCGAGCAGCAGGCTGCGGAAGGCCTCAGCGTAGAACGTGAACGGATTCGCATCGAGCCAGCCTTGCCAGCGTTGTGGGAGGCTCTCGCGCGCGTAGAACACTGGCGCCGCGAACATCAACAACATCAGCAACTGGCTGAGAATCTGCACCAGATCACGCACGAACACTTGCAGGGCGGCGAGGGCAAAGGCGAAGCCGAGGGCGAGCAGAAACAGTGGTATGTACAACAGCACGGCCGCAGGAAGATATGCCAGATCGATTGGCGTTCCGGTCACGGCCAGGGCGAGGACAATCGCGATGAATCCCCCCATGTGCAATACGAAGCTTGCCGCGCATGGCGCCAACACCAACACTTCACGCGGCAATGCGACCTTGCCGATCAGGGCCGCGTTGTCCTGGATAGCCACTGTCGAACGCACGAGCGCGTCGGAAAACGCAACCCATGGCCAGAGCGCGACGACCAGGAATGGCACGTAGCCAGGGGCATCGGCCCCCGGCACGCGCGCCTTGAAGACCTGCACGAAGATGAAGGCGTAGATCGCCAGTTGCAGCAGCGGTTGCAGCAGGGCCCAACCGAAGCCGGTGAAACTGCCGCGATAGCGTTCGCGCAGTTCGCGGGCGACGAAATGCCGGGCAAGCCTCGCGGAATTCATTCACCGGACCGGGAAAGGGGAACCGCTGATTGTACCGGAGGGTCACGTCGCGGCGCTCACTCCGTTCTCGGTGGCCAGCCGCAGGCCTCAACCAACGCTTGCCGGCAGTTCGCCCGCCTGGTGGTGGCGGGCGAGGCACGGACTTCGGTGGACTCCTGCTCGTCAGCATCGTACGCCGACGGATTCGCGAACGAAGCCCCTTGCCCAACGTGGTTCGGACCTGCCGATTCGTGCCGCCGGCGCTCCCACGAAATCAACACCTCGCGGGAGCCGGTTCCGGCCGGGCCGGCGACCGATCAGGTCATCGTCAGCGCTCGCCGGCCTTTTTGGATGGCGCTTCGGGGGCTGGCAGATAGCGCGTGCGCAGCGAAGCCACCGCATCTGGATTTGCGTCGATGTCCTTGCCGCGCAGGTTGTCGACGTAGTCCTTGACGCGCGCGTCGGTCAGGCGCTTGCGCAAGTCCTCGGTGACGCCTGCGCTGACCTCGTCCCAGCTTCGCGGCTTCGGCTCATGACGTTCGACGAGCCTGATGACGTGATAGCCGAACTGCGACTTGGTCAGCGGGGCGAATTCGCCCGTTTCGCGCAACTTGCCGCTGGCCGCGGCGAAATCTGGATCCATTCGCGCGGAACTCGCGCCGGAGTAGACACCCTTGTTGCTCGCCTTGCCCGGATCGTCTGAATACTCCAGCACCAGCGCTTCGAAGTCCTCTCCCTTTTTCGCTCGCTCGAGCAGACTCGTTGCCAGTGCCCGCGCCTCGCTGTCGCCACGCTTCTGTGAATCGACGAGAAGATGTTGCACGACGACGTCCTCGGGGATCGCGTAGGCCGCAGGATTCGCGTCGAACATTTCCTTGGCGAGGATCGCCACGTCGCCGAGGTCGAGCTTCGCACGATAGTCGAGCATCGCCTGGGTCCCGAGCACGCTCTCCTTGGACAGTTCGATCGCATGCTGGACGAGCGGATCCTTGTCGAGCCCGGCGCGAGCAGCCTCGGCGGCCAACTGACGCGTCAACAGCAGCTCGCTGATTTTTTCCTCGATGCGTACCGGACTGTTCATCAGATCGGCACGCTGGCCGGGCGGGAGACGCAACAGCGATGCATCCACGTCAGCAAGCGTCACCGACACTCCACCACGCGAGGCCACGACGGTGTCGCCCGCGAGACGTTCGTCAGCGTGCACGGCCGTGGTGATGGCGAACACGCCGGCAGCGACCGCGATGCGTCGGGCTAGTGGGAAGTTCCTGGTAGGGATCATTTGCGACTTGCTCCTGGCAGTTAGTCGGATAACAAGGTCTCGATGGACCCGCTGGGCATCGTTTGGTTCCATGGAGCGAGGCCGATCCGGCCAAGTGGCCGCGCAAGCACGGTTCCACTCGTCCGGCCGCGCCCTCAATGAACGCCACGCCCAGACGAAAAACCGAGTCGACGACGCACTTCTCGCACGTGGCAACGAACGCCCATGTGGTTGTTCCGCTGCTGGCGCATGTGAGTGGGCGAATCCGACGCAGGTCCACCCTGGGCGGCGACACGATCGGGAGGCGATCCAAACCGCCTGATGCTGTGCCACCGGCTCGAGGTATCGGGCGGGCAGCAGAGGCAAGCCCACCCGTACCCGACGGAGCCGATCCCCCTGCGCTGCACGACGCAGGCAGAATCAGGCGGTACGGTTCCAACTCTCACGCTGCCACGGCGGACAGCGGACCTGCACAACGACGGTCGCAGCAGGTCCGCTGCATCACCGGGTATCGTGTCAGTGATACACCGGATCCAGAGTCAGCGGCAGACGTCCGCTGTTCACCGTGCAGGACTGAGTCAGACACCACCACTGGTTACTGCCTACAGGGGTTGCTGGATTGAGATTCCCGATCGGCTCCGGGTCGACGGCCATGATGTTGATGTAATAGGTCTTGCCCATGGTCAGTGGGCATTTGCCCAAGGCTATCGGATACGGATCATTCGGGTCACTGACGATTGTCATGACTCCGGAACCCTTGGTGCCGCCAAAGGAGTCGACGCACGCGGGCGGCAGATCGATCGCCGGCGCACCGAGAGGAACGCCATTGACACCTGGCTGGACGCTGCGGAACTGACCCGGACAGGGCGCGATTGCCCACGATACCGGCGTCGAGTTCGTGGTTGGACTGTAGGTTCTCACCGTTGAGGCAACGCCCTTCCAATCCGGCGTAGACGGTGCGCGGAATTTGAGCGCGACGAACTTGCCGGTGTCTATCCGCCAAACGAAGTTGTTTCCGTACGTTCCGGGATAGCCATAACCTTGCGCCAGGTCTCCTGGCGTCCCCACCGGTCGACCGCCGATTGTGACACCGCCCACATGCACACCGAAGAGGTTGGTGTACAGCGACGCATCCTTGTTGCCGTTGCCCTGATAGCCGTTCTGCAAGACGTTGATCGACGTCTGTCGACTGGCCATGGTCAGACCATCATGGCCCGGCGGAACCATGTCGCCATTGCCATCGACGTAGGGGCAATCGCCCGTGACGATGATCTGCGATGGCGGTACGGTAATCGACGGGCTGGACATGACGGGTCCATACACGAAATAACCGTCATTGGTGGCAATTGAACACTGCACGTTGAGTTTCAATTCCCATCCAGCGGTCGACGCACTCAATGCGAGGTTCCGCGGCAACGATGCCGTACCGGCGCCGTTCAGGGGAAGCTGAGTTCCGGCAGTCCAGCCGTCCCCGCCGGCGCTGCCGCTGCCACTCTGCGTCGTGATGGGCCGCATCTCGCAGGACGCTCCAGCCGGAATGTTCTGCACAATGACGGTGACGTTGTCGCCACTCGTTGCAGGGTTCGGTGGCGTGATGGACCAGGATATGTTGCCAAGCCCCGATGCGCCGCCGGGCAGGCCACTGCCCAGTCCCTCGACACCCTGCAGGGTGACGCGACCCGAAGCCGGATCGATGCCCATGTGGGTAGCCGTGGTGTCATTGCTCTCGCAATCATTCGAACCGGTGCGTTTGAGGCAGACCGGGAAAGGTTGCGACTGAGCGAGAACCACACTCGAAGTCACGGCCAGCAGAGCGGCCGTGCCCATGCCCTTCAGTAAGAATCTGATCACACGAATTCCAGAAAGCCAGAGATACCGGTGCGTACATTAGTCTTCGATCCCGCAAAAGAAAAGCCCCGCCGAGGCGGGGCTTTTCCCTGAAACTGAACAGACAGCAACTGCGTATTACGAGCAGCCCGGCGCGTTTCCGGTCGACGTGCACGAACGCGAGCCCTTGTGACGCCACAGGCCGCCGTAGTTGGCAAGCTTGCCAGCCACGTTGTTGTTGACGTAGTTCGTCGCGGCGAAG
>Ga0116142_10004734_pt1 | contig 12714 bp, 10 predicted proteins | sample AD_UKC033_MetaG_FD_89785 | JGI IMG/M metagenome (GOLD analysis project Ga0116142, IMG submission 89785) | Active sludge microbial communities of municipal wastewater-treating anaerobic digesters from USA - AD_UKC033_MetaG | ecosystem: Engineered > Bioreactor > Anaerobic > Digestate | place: USA... | reverse complement strand
TCTTTCCACACATTCTTGCTGTATGGTTTTTCCATGGTCACTTTCCTTCCTGTTCTTAAAGTTTAAGCTATTGAATGGAAAGTGTCTCATATTGGTATAGAAGGCACCCGTATTATACAAATGTCTCCTACAATTTCCACAGATGAGATGGGTGTGGAGTTAGTCATTATTCAAAAAAACAGGCTCAGTAATCTCAGTGGAGACCCTTGGTTGCCTTTAGCATCAGATGCTTTGTTGACTCAAAAGGCCAAGCTTCTTTGCTTCCCGATGGTTTGTTTAAAGAATACCGGTCATTATGGCACCATAATAACATAATAATTTTTTCCAAACATCGAATAGGAGAGCCGGATTTCTTATGTACGGAACCTCACGAGACACCATAGCGATCTTTTTCCTTTGAATTCCAATAATATATTTTTCCGTATATGGCCTGAACAGAACCATGCCAAGGTTTTGACAATAATCTTGAAACTCGTTTCTTCATTCAAGAAACCCGTTTTGCCTTTTACATAGGGAGTACTGTACTGCCTGTTTCTTGTAACTTGACATGATACTCCATAGTCTAAAACATTGATTTTACGCTATGGCATGTTCATTCAGAAGGAGCGAAAAAAGCTCACACAGGCGATGGGAAAAGCCCGACTCGTTGTCATACCAGGCAATGATCTTTACCATACTTCCGCCTATAACCTGAGTACAGGGGAGATCAACTATGGATGAGTATGGGCTCCCTTGAAAATCAGCAGAAACAAAGGGATCATGGATACAATCCATTATGTTTTTTAAAGGTCCATCTGCGGCTGTCTTTAAGCATTCGTTCACTTCTTCTTTGCTTGTCCTTTTAGATAGGGTTGCCACAAAATCGACAAGGGCCACTGTAGGTGTGGGTACACGTACAGAAATGCCCTCAAGCCTTCCGGTCAATTCAGGAATGGTCTTGTGAATAACTTCTATGGCTGCTGTTGTAGTAGGAAAAATTGACTGGGCCATTGTTCTGGCCCTTCGCAGGTCTTTATGAGGGCTATCAAGAAGGACCTGATTATTTGTGTAGCTGTGAACAGTTGTCATATATCCATAGACGATACCAAATGCATCATGGAGTGCCTTAGTTATGGGGGCAAGGCAATTTGCAGTGCAAGAACCCATAGAAACAACGTGATGATGATGCATATTATATTGGTTTTCATTAACGCCGGGTATGATGGTTACATCAGGTTCGTTCCCAGGGGCAGATATGACAACCTTTTGAGCGCCGGCAACGATGTGCTTGTATGCATCATCCCTGCTGGTGAACATGCCAGTGCTTTCGAGAACAACATCAACACAAAGATCTTTCCAGGGAAGCTTTTCAGGGGCGTTCCTTGAGAATACCGGAATTTCCCGGCTACCCACTATGATAGAGGTGCCAGTGCTTTTAACTTCGTCGGTAAACCTTCCTTGGATTGAGTCATGCTTCAACAAATGGGCCAGCGTATGGCTGTCCACGCGGTCATTAACAGCAACAAAATCAAGTTCTGGATGAACCCTGCCTATCCTGAAAACAGACCTTCCAATTTGTCCAAATCCATTTATTGCCACTCTAACAGGCATAATATGAGAACCTAGTTGTATGTCCTCGCATTGCTACACGAATGTTGATGTTTTGATTAAGAACAGGCAATCAAAACAATAAATAAAAACAGGTTCTGCCTATTGTGTCAATACCCTATGGTAGAGCCTGTTATAGTTTGAAGGCCTCCCCCCTGCCGGTATATTTCTTGCGCAGTTTCACCTTTTCTATCTTACCGGTGGGATTTCTTGGTATCTCTCCGAAAAATATCTTTCTTGGCCTTTTATACTTCATAAGGCCTTCACAATGTTTCAATATTTCTTCCTCGGTCAAGGTTTTGCCAGGGATTATATCTACCACCACTGCCACAATCTCGCCGAGGCGCTCGTCGGGCATCCCAATAGCAGCTACATCTTTCACTGCCGGATGAGTGTGGAGGAAATCTTCCACCTCTGCAGGAAAGATATTTTCACCGCCTGAAATAATGACATCCTTCTTGCGGTCTACGATCCAGATAAATCCATCTTCATCCACCCGAACCATGTCACCGGTGAAGAGCCAGCCATCTTTCAATGCTTTTGCAGTGGCTTCCGGATTCTTATAATACTCACGCATGACCCCATTGCCTCGCACGCAGAGTTCCCCTGGTGTCCCTCTGGGAACAATGCTGCCGTCATCATCAACAACCTTATACTCCCAATTGAATCCTGGAAGCCCAATAGCGCCTATTTTATGCTCATTTCCGATGCGGAGATCAACGCAACCTGGACCTGTAGATTCACTTAAACCAAAGCTTGTATCATACTGCATTGTGGGGAAATATTTTCTCCAGTGTTTCACAAGGGCAGGAGGTATGGGCTGGGCGCCCATATGCAGGAGCCGCCACTGATCAATCTTGTAATCGGACAATTTCATCTCTCCCTTATCCAGTTTGATCAGTATATCCTGCACCCATGGTACAAGACACCACAGAACAGTACCGCCTTCCTCACTTATAGCCTCAAACACCCACTCAGGAGAAAAGCCCCTCAGAATAACAGCCTTGCTTCCTACGATGAAATGGCCGAACCAATGCATTTTTGCCCCAGTGTGGTATAGTGGGGGGATCAGGATAAATACATCTTCCTTTGTTTGCCGGTGATGCACATTTTCAACGATACAGGCATTGGCCATATTGTTGTGAGTGAGCAGTATCGGTTTCGGCTGCCCTGTGGTGCCTGAGGTAAAGTATAGCCCGCAGGGGTCAGTGAAGGTGAGAGGCGTGTTGAGGGGGGTTACGTCGGCTTTCTCCATGAGGGCATGAAAAGACTCTGCGAAGGCAGGAATGTTCTTGCCCACACAAATATAGCTTCTAACAGTTGCCAGTTGCTCCTTTACAGCCCCAATCCTGTCAGTGAATTCCTCATCAAAGACAAATACGTTTGGCTCGGCAACGTCAACACAATACTTCATCTCCTCAGCTATGAACCTGAAATTCAGCGGAACAACCCATGCTCCGGTCCTGACAATGCCAAAATAAGCGATAAGCCAATCAATCGAATTTTGCATCCAGTGAGCGACCTTGTCGCCCTTCTTTATCCCTTTTTCCATCAGAATGTTGGAAAACTTGTTTGCCCTCTCATCAAAATCTTTCCACGTGATTTCTATTCTCGTTTTTGTTGCAGCAATCCGCTCTACAAGGGCAATATCATCTGGATACATGCGCGCGTTTCTTGCCAGTATTTCACCTATGTGGATCTGTATATCACTCATCGTTCCCCCTCCTTAGGTTTGACTTAAAAATATTCAGCATTTTGAACCTCTATCCTTGAACCCTGAATTTTTTGCACCATATGTTTGTGATATGTCTGCGCCGAGCGTGGCAGAAAATTGCTTGGCAACGTTGACAACGATTGAGCTATACTCCGGGATACGAGACTCTGAAAATGTTCCCATAATAAACAGTGAGCCAAAAAGACTTCCCTGGGAATCGAACAGGGGAGAAGCTATTACATTAATACCAGGATTCAATTCCCCTATATCCACAGCGTATCCCTTTTGACTGCATTGTCTGATCTCGTCTTTTAATCTCTTGCGATCAAGCTTTTCAGCAGTGCCGTGGAAGAAAAGCCTGCCCTGTTGAAGAATCCTTTCCTGATCATGCTTAGGCAAAAAGGAGACTATTGCCTTTCCATGGGCTCCGTGACTTATACTGAAACGGTGACCTATTCGTGTAGTAACGCCAATGGCTTGATCTGCTTCCTGTTTTGCCACAACAAAAACATTCATATCATCAATGATGCCGAGGAGGGCTGTGCTGTGAGTCTGATCAGCGAGTTTTTTCAGGTGTGGGCCTGCTATTGACTCGTAATCTAATCTTTCCAGTACCTTTCTCGACAGGGATATAAGGCCAAAACCGAGGGAATAGGTCTTTCCGAGAGCATCCTTGTGCACAAAGCCATATCTTTGAAGGGTCTTCAATATGGAATAACCCTTGCTTTTGTGTATGGCAACACTTCGACATATATCTGTCAGGTTCATCTTAAACGATGGGTTCCTGGCAAGGCAGATCAGGATGCGGGATGCCTGGTCAACAGCAGGAACCACTCCTGTGTAACTGGATTTTGATTTTTCCTCCTTTTTTTCCAAACCTACCCCTTCTGTTTCCGTGCCTCGTTCCAGTCCCCTCTGGAAGATATTGTTCCTTCAGTCTCAGTTTTTCTCTGAACACCGAAGGTTATGTGATTCACTTTTTACTTATCAGGCATAATCGCCTGGTACTTGCAGATCTGTATACAGACTTCACAGCCTACGCATTGATCGGGATTAATATAGACCGTCCCTTTTCTTTTATGCCCGTCTTTGGTTTGACCGACAGCTTCTCGCCAGCTTATGGCAGGGCAGTTGATCTCAAGGCACATCTTGCAACCACGGCAGTTGTCCATGGAGATAGCATAAACAGGGTTCTTGAACTTTTCCAACGGCTTGGCACGGCGTAACAGCATACAGGGGGAATTTATCGTTATAATAACCGACGCATCGTCCCGCGCCACCTCTTCCTTTACTACTTCCATAGTCTCCTGAATGTTGTATGGGTCTACTTTTCTGATGTGCTTAACACCCACAGCTCTGGCGAGTTCTTCATAGTCCACCATTGGTGCAGGCTCGCCTTTGACGGTAAATCCTGTTCCTGCAGTCTCTTGCTGCCCTGTCATGGCAGTGATCCTGTTATCGAGGATTATGGTTGTCGAATAACCTTTGTTGTAAACAGCATCCATAAGGGGAGTGATACCTGAATGGAGAAAAGTAGAATCTCCAAGGACTGCGCAGATTTTACCGAGCCCTTCTTTTCCGAGGACCTTTCCTGCCCCATAAGCGCCTCCAACCCCGGCACCCATGCATGTAGAGGCGTGCATTGCAGATAGAGGAGGTGCAACGGCAAGGGCATAACATCCGATATCCCCGAACACATAAAGTCCGAGTTTCTTGAGGGCATAGAAAAGAGGCCTGTGAGAGCAACCGGCGCAAAGATTGGGCGGTCTTCTCGGGAGGTCGTCAGGTTTTACCCTTACTTTCGGTGCGACATACTTTTTCCCGGTCACTACCTTTGCAAGGGATTGTTCTACAATGGTAGGGGTCAGCTCGCCTATAGCAGGAATCAGGTCCTTACCATGCCACACCTTTATATTCATAGATTTGATTTCTGTCTCAAGAAATGAATCAAGTTCTTCTACAATAATAATCTTTTTTACCTTTTTTACAAAATCAGCAATCATTTTCTTTGGAAGAGGCCAGACCATTCCGAGTTTCAAAAAGGAATATTGAGGAAAAACCTCTTTCGTATAGAGATATGCAGCTCCTGAAGAAATAAAGCCTACAGATGTATCGTTAATCTCCGCTATATTGAATGGAAACTCAGCATCAGCATATTCTGCAAGACTTGCTGTTCTCTCTTCTATGGCAGCCCTTTTAATTCGAGCATACATGGGCACCATAACAAATTTTGGGGTATCTTTCTGGTGGAGACCTTTGGGGATAGTTGACTCCTTTCTGTCGCTTAACTCTACGGGAGAATCACAATGGGATACCCTCGTCTCGCCACGCAACAGTACTGGTGTGTCAAACCGCTCACTGATATCAAACGCAATTTTTGTGAAATCCTTGCACTCCTGTGAGTCACCAGGCTCAAGCATAGGTACCTTGCCAAAACGGGTCCAGTTCCTGCTGTCCTGCTCATTTTGAGAGCTGTGCTGGCCTGGATCATCGGCCACGACTATAACAAGACCCCCTTTGACGCCTGTGTATGAGATGGTCATAAGCGGATCTGCGGCCACATTAAGGCCCACGTGTTTCATACAGGCAATAGCCCTTCCGCCGGCAAGAGAGGCTCCATGGGCAACCTCAACCGCCACCTTCTCATTGGGTGACCACTCTGTATAGATCTCACGGTATTTTGCGATTTCAGTAAGAATTTCACTACTTGGTGTTCCAGGATAGGCACATGCAACGCTTACACCTGCCTCCCAGGCACCCCTGGCGATGGCCTCATTTCCCTGTAGAATTTTTTTCATTCTTCCTCCTCCTGTCCCCTCTCCAATTCGAACGGCGGTTGTGTACTGTCAAATGCACCTGTTATATTCTGTATGCAGAACCAAGTTTTGTATTGCGAAAAATATTAAGAAATTGCAGTATTGTTGTCAATGAAATTCAACAAAGTTTCCACCGTGATTTTTTATCTCTGTCAAGGAACCTAGAGGGGGACTCGCCAGGATGTGGAATTTGATATCAGGGTTCCCTGCGCTGATTAATGGATTCACCCATGCTATTTTTTCTTGACACAGGAACTGCATTTCCGGTACTTTAATCCAACCAGTCGGTTTAATCCGACCAGATGGATTATTAAAACTATTTGTAATGAAAGAGAAATATTCGGTTAAAAAACATCTCAAAACAGACAGTAAAATGAATGTTATTGCATCTGCAGCTGCCAGACTTTACAGCACGAAAGGGTACAGGGAAACAAGCATGGAGGATGTTGCAGTAAGTGCAAAATTGAGTAAAGGTGGAATGTATCACTATTTCAGCTCCAAGGAAGACATACTCTACTTTATTCTGTCCAATTTTATGGATTCCCTGTTGGAAGGTTTTGAACAGGATCTTGAGAATATTAGGGATCCGGAAGACAAAATCAGGTATATCATCCGACATCACGTAGAGGCTTATGTTGCTCATATGTACTCTGCTAAAGTGCTTCTCAATGAAGCATATAACCTTTCGGCATTGAGGATATCCAGGATTAAATCTAAAGAAAAACAATACTTCTCAACCATAGCCGAGGTACTTTCGCTGTATGTTGGACACAGGCTAAACAAAGACATCCTTACTGTAGTCACATTCAATCTGCTTGGAATGTGCAATTGGATTTATTCCTGGTATAATCCGAAGGGTGCCATCAATCCTGAGCAACTGTCGCAGGTGATTTTTAAGAACTTTACCCGGGGCTTGTTCAGTCTTCAGGTCCTTTAGGGTGTTTGTTCAATACGGAGGCATGAAAAAGGATGAAAAGGCAGACAGACTACGGGTATGAGATTAAACCTGTATATACGCCAAAAGATGTTTCAGACATAAGTTATGAGAAGGATATAGGAGATCCGGGATCTTATCCTTTTGTTCGCGGATATTATCCAAACGGATACCGTGACCGGATCTGGACTAGGCGAATGACGGCAGGTCTGGGGTCTTCAAGAAGAACCAACAAGGTCTTGAAAAAGTACAGGGAAATGGGCCAAACGCAAGGGATGTTAGTTATTCATGATAGGCCTTCTGCTATGCCTATAGACGCTGACCATCCCATGGGCAGAAGAGAGGCGGGTGTTTTGGGGTGGCACGGGGTGTCATTGCTCGAGTTTGAAGAACTCATGGATGGTATACCTTTGATCGGTCAGTCCATCACCCTCCTTGGCTCTTCAGCCATGTCCTGTATGAGGTTGGCCTATATTGTTGCCCTTGCCGAAAAGCGTGGGATTGACTTAAAAGAGGTGCATGGGAGCGTAACTGAGTATCCGTTCTGTCACACCTTCGGGCAGACTGACCATATGCCTTTGGATCTGAATATCAGGCTGTGGCTCGATTCTTCGGAATTCATTATAAGAAACAAGATACGGATGCGCTGTGGCATTCTGAGCCAGCATTTCCAGGAGTCTGGCGGCAATAATGCACAGGCGCTTGCTGTGGAGATCGGACAGCTCAAGGAACTGCTCGGATTGTTGGTCAATGAACGGGGCCTGGATTTTGACGATGTGGGCCTTCTTCCATATGAGCTCGTAAGCATTGGTTCCCGGTTTTTTGAGGAAATAGCCAAAGTCCGGGCTCTGCGAAGGATGTATGCAAGGATGGCAAGAGAGACGTTCAATGCAAAAACTGAGAAAGCCTGCCAGCTGCTTATATCGGTCCATACATCAGGGCGGACTATGACCTATCAGCAGCCGTACAACAATATTGCACGATGTGCTATTCAAACACTTGCTGGGGCCATCGCAGGCTATACTGCAATCGATAATGCATGTCTGGACAATGCCCACGCTGAGCCATCAGCTTTTGCAGCCAGAATGTCTTTGAATACCCAGCATATCATCTCAGATGAAACAGGGGTGACAGATGTTACTGATCCTCTCGCTGGCTCATACTTTGTAGAGCGTCTCACCAATGAGGTAGAAGATGCGGCATACAAAATTCTACAGCAGATAGAGAAGGAAGGAGGGATGATTGCGGCAGTGAAGAAAGGATATATCCATAATATGATGTATGAATCGGCCAGGAAAAGACAAAAAGAAATTGAAACAGGAGAGCGTTTAATTGTGGGAGTGAATGAGCTGATAATTCCTCCTGAAGATGATGATGACATCCCAATTCAGTCACTTGAGGCATCTGACTCTGAAGAAATTGCAAAGCGAATAGAAAAATGGAAAGAAACGAGGGATATGTCCATCTTGAAGGATAAAATCGAACAGTTATATAAAGATGCAAAAAAGGATCGAAATCACAATCTTATGCCAGCTATTATAGAAGCGGTAAAAGCATACGCCACTGCTGGTGAAATTATGGGAGTCATACGCATGGCCCACGGGTTTCATTATGATCCGCTGGAGATGATTGACTGTCCTTTCAAACTATCATAGCAGGGAGTAACGGTAGCATGTGCCAAAACAGGAGGAATGCCCATATGGGTGACAGACGAAGGATTAAGGTTCTCATTTCCGTTATCGGGCTCGACGGACACTTCACAGGTGCAGAAATCGTGTCCAGGTATCTCATGGATGCTGGCATGGAAGTGGTCTATCTCGGAATCTATCAAACGCCAGAAATGATAGTCAGTGCAGCTATTCAGGAAAGCGTGGATGTAATCGGTATTAGCAGCCATGCATCCAACTACGATCAGATAGGTATGCTGTTGGACTTGATGAAACAAAATGGTTTAAATGATATCCCCGTTATATGTGGCGGGACCATTCCGAGACAACATGCCGAAACTCTATTAAAACGCGGTGTGTCAAAAATATTTCCGCCCCAGAGTTCTTCAGAGTCAATCGTCAATTATATCACGTCAATTGTAAAGAGATAAAACATGGTCAACAATACTGTTAAGAAGATTGTGAATGGTGATGTGATGACTGCTGCGAAGCTAATCCGTGATATCGATGATCAGGTCCCTGAAACGAGAGAAATCCTCAAAGCCCTTCATGGGTACACAGGAAAAGCCTATATAATTGGCGTTACAGGCGCCCCTGGAGTCGGGAAAAGCACAATTGTAGATCAAATGGTCCGTGATCTCAGGCTGAATGGGAAAACAGTGGGTGTACTTGCTGTTGACCCTACCAGTCCATTCAGCGGAGGAGCAATATTAGGTGATCGAATTCGTATGCAGAGACACAGCCTGGATAAAGAGGTATTTATCCGTTCCTTGGCGACCAGGGGCCAATTTGGTGGACTCACTCAATCTACGCTGTCTGCTATCGATGTACTCGATGCAATGGGTAAAGAGTATATCATCGTTGAGACAGTTGGGGTAGGGCAGGGTGAAGTTGATATTGCCAGGTGCGTCCATACAACGGTTATAGTTGTGGTGCCTGGCCTGGGAGATCATGTTCAGGCGATCAAGGCTGGAATATTTGAGGTAGGAGACATCTTTGTTGTCAACAAAGCAGATCGGCCTGAGGCGGAAAGGGCGGTCACTTACTTGAGGTCCATGATCGATCTTGCAAAGAAGGAATTCAAAAATGAAGGTTGGGAGCCCTCCATTATAATGGCGGAAGCTTTAAATAACAAAGGAATAATCGAGCTCCTCAATGAGATTGAAAAACACAGAAGGAGTAAGAAAGTCGGTGATATTTTAGTTGCTGGAAAAAGAGATTCAGCCAGGATTCAACTCACAGAGATGATCAAAAGCAGACTCATAGAAGAAACATTGAACCGCATAACAGGCAGCCCTGAATTTGAAAAGTACCTTGACTGCATAATGGAAAGAACCAAAGATCCATACACGGCATGCGATGAACTGTTGTCAGCTATGGTGTTTGGACTTTCCCTTGATCCATGTTCTGCGCCAAACAGGACATCAAACCACCCTGATGAAAATGACTGATCACTTGGCAGAGGCTGAAGAGAAAAGCACCTTTTTGTATAAGTGCTAAGCTCTTAAAGAAATTGGATACTGACAAAACAGAATGAGCACGATCAGAGACATCTCTTTCCGCAGTGTGGTGAGGCCACTCAGAGTTGTGTTTGCAACTGCACAGGGCAAGAAGAGGTTGATGCAAAGCATAATTGTTCGGGTTGTCCTTACCGATGGATCCACAGGTTTAGGGGAGTGTCCTACGAGTATCTCGCTGAACAGGGAGAGTACAGACGTGGTCTGCAGCATGTTGCACGAAATGAAGCAACAGTTCCAAGGTATTCCTATTCAGCACTATGAGCCCGTCATACGGAGATTCCGTACGGAATACTCAGAATACCCGATGACCATCTCCGGTATCGAAGTTGCCCTTTTCAGAGCAGGCTTAGCTTACAAAAAACTGACAGAACATGCATACTGGGGCGGCAAAAACAGAGTCGTTCAGTCTGATATTACCATACCTTTTGTAACCGACAGGTCTTTTCTCGAACATTGGATCAGGTATGCATCTCAAAGAGAGTTTAAGGTTTATAAACTCAAGGTGAGTGGAAACATTGAGCATGACAAAAAGGTCCTGTCCGAGGTTCATTATATGTTGAGGAAAGCAGTGGAAGAATTTACATTATGCCTCGATGGAAACGAGGGGTATAGCAAAGAGGCATTTTGCAGGTTTGTAGACTACATTCAAGAGAATAACATCAAAATTGAATTCTTCGAACAGCCCCTGGCAAGAAACGACTATCAGGGATTAAAAGAAATAAAGGAACTATCACCCTTCCCGATCATCCTTGATGAAACAGTCATTACATCGTCAGATGCACAACGTGTTGCAGAGGAGGGTATTGCCCATGGAGTAAATATAAAAATAGCAAAGAGCGGTATCGGGGAATCTGCAGCCATCCTGGCCATTGCCAAAAAACATAAATTGAAGATGATGATTGGTTGCATGACAGAAAGCATGATAGGCCTGTCAGCCGCGGTTTATCTCGCAGCAGGAACCGATGTTTTTGACTACATTGATCTCGATAGTGTTTTTCTTCTTTATCACAAGAACAGGTTTGGGAATTTGTCGCTCCACGGGCCTTGTTTCGAAATACAGCCGTAAAAGAAAAACCTGCTTTACTGTTAAGATTGTCTTTATAGGTTACAAGCAAACTGGGGGAGGGCGTTGCCTCCCCCAGTTTGTATGCTTCGTAAAGAAATTTTGTAAACTTTCACTCTCAGAGAGGGCGATACAAACTTTCAACTACCTGCCAGGAGGCCCACCTGGTCCGCTAGGGCCAGATGCCTTTCTATGGGGTCCTCCGCCACCCGGCCCTCCAACCGCTTTTGGCTGAGGCCCTGGTCTGCCTACCCTGCCCTCTGGCCTATATACCTTAGGGTGCGGTCCGCCGCTGCCGGGTCCACCCGGTTTACCATGAGGTACCCTATATCCCGGTCCACCTGGTTTACCATGCGGTCCCAAACTTCCTGGCCTGTCATGGGGCCCCCGATATCCCGGTACGCCTGGTTTCCGATAAGGCCCTTTAAATCCTGGATGACCTGGTGGTGGCCTGTGAAATTCCTGCCCTGCCCAATGACGCCTGGAGTGGTCTCTATACCATCTTTGGTTATGCCAGTAACGGTTGCGTTCCCAGGTTCGCCAGTGACGATGAAAATCATTGTAACGGATCCTGTGGTAACCCGGTGGCATGTTTAGAATGTAATCAGGGGGTACTACAACGATTGGTGCTGGGACAATGCCTACGTCGATGGGCATCCATGGATCAGTGTAAGAGACAGCCCTAAACCAACGGCCTCCATGGTGACGATACCAGTATCCACCATAGAAATAGAGGCCAACAGTGCCGGGAACCATATAAACGTAGTTTGGTCCACTGGGAACCACTACCAGTTCTGGCGGTGCTGCAAACGTAATGGGCGGCGGAATGCCTATGCTAATACCTACCTGCACGTCCGCCATTGCCGGGACAGGTAAAACTCCTGCAACTAACAAAAAAATTGTGACAAATAGTAGCTTCTTCACCTCAGTCCTCCTTTAGTTTTTTCATTACTTTGATCCATAATAAACATTGTTTAATGAATTCATTTTTCAAACAATAGTTTTTGAAGCAATATCTATACCGTGTATTCTGTTTTTAAAAACCTACTGAAATTACTCAATAATAAAAAGGTTTTTGACAAAATTATGATAACATTTTTGTCGTTTTTTGCAAATATATTCGACAAAAGCGTCATAAACGGATTTCTCCACTTTCCGGTTTATTGCTCGTCTCGACTGTGCCAAGCTCTTTCCAATTAACGCTCTGTGAGGGCTACTTTTTGATTGTGCATATTGCCTGTGTCTGTTAATATATGGAAAACTAAGGAATAATGACCATGCAAAGCTTATATGGTTTGATTTACTGCCATTTGCCTAGAATCCTGAAGGACAAGCATTGGCATAGGAAGGAGTATGATTGATGAAACCTACGAACCAACTGGTAAACCCTATGTTAACTGATTTTTATCAGAT
>Ga0116142_10004718_pt1 | contig 12744 bp, 15 predicted proteins | sample AD_UKC033_MetaG_FD_89785 | JGI IMG/M metagenome (GOLD analysis project Ga0116142, IMG submission 89785) | Active sludge microbial communities of municipal wastewater-treating anaerobic digesters from USA - AD_UKC033_MetaG | ecosystem: Engineered > Bioreactor > Anaerobic > Digestate | place: USA... | reverse complement strand
CGGCTGCGCCGCCCGCGTACCCGCGCCCGCGACTTACGAACAGGTGCGCGGTGGTTCGCCCGGCCACGCCGAAGCAGTTGAGGTCATGTACGACCCGTCGCAAATTACCTTGGGCCAAATTCTCAAAGTCTATTTTTCTGTGGCTCACAACCCGACCGAACTGAACCGTCAGGGGCCGGATACCGGAACCCAGTACCGCTCGGCCATTTTTTACGCCACGCCCGACCAGAAAAACATTGCGTCCCGTTATATGGCCCAGCTGAATACGGAACGGGTTTTCGACAAAAAAATTGAAACGACGCTCGAGCCCTTGAAGAAATTCTACGCAGCCGAGCCTTACCACCAGAACTATGTGGCGTTTCATCCGGACAATCTTTATGTCACGATTCATGACCTGCCAAAGCTTCAGGCTTTAAAAGATGCTTTCCCCAACCTATATGTGAAATAATATTCTTGGCGAAGCAGGTGCTTTTACACTTCATTCATGATAGGGTTTTATCCTGAAAGATCAGAATGATGGAGTAATTACCCCCAAATGACGTCTTCGGCCGCCGAACTCGTATCGCAAATCAAGACTTACAACCCCGAGGTCAATGCCAAGTTGATCGAGGATGCAGTTGATTTTGCCAGAATTAAGCACGAAGGCCAATTCCGGACATCAGGTGAACCTTATTACACCCACCCTCTGGAGGTGGCGGGCATTCTGGCTGACATGAAAATGGATACGGTCACGATTGTAACTGCCATTTTACACGACACGCTGGAAGACACCGACGCCACCTATGATGAGATAGCCAAAAAATTCTCTCCCGAAGTGGCGTCTCTGGTCAATGGCGTATCCAAACTTTCCAAAATCGAAAGCCAGACAATTGAAGGGAAGCAGGCGGAGAACTTCCGTAAACTCCTTTTGGCAATGTCCGAAGACATTCGTGTGCTGCTGATCAAACTCGCTGATCGCCTTCACAACATGCGTACACTGCATCATATCCAGAAACCGGAAAAACGTTACCGCATCGCTCGTGAAACAATGGAATTATACGGCCCTCTGGCCGAACGTGTGGGGCTGCACAAAATCAAGGAAGATATCGAAGATCTTGCTTTCTCCTACATGAATCCCGAAGCGCGGGACAGCATCACCAATCGGCTGTCTTTTTTGCGTCAGGCAGGAAGCGATCTGGTCAACACCGTTATCCGTGAACTGAACAAACTGATCGGGGAAGCGGGAATTAGCGGACAGGTCACGGGACGCGAGAAAACCCGCTATTCCATCTGGAAAAAGATGCAGCGGAAGAACGTCTCGTTCGAACAGCTTTCTGACATCATGGCCTTCCGCATTGTTGTCGATACAATTGCCGAATGTTACCATGCGCTGGGGGTGGTTCACTCGAAATATTCTGTGGTTCCGGGCCGCTTCAAAGATTACATCTCGACGCCGAAGCCCAACGGCTACCGCTCACTTCACACCACGGTGATTGGCCCAGAAAACCAGCGCATCGAAATCCAGATCAGAACCTCGGAAATGAACGCCGAAGCTGATCTTGGGGTGGCCGCGCACTGGGCGTATAAGCAATCGGATGTCAAAGAAGCGATTGGCGAGGCTAAAAAATATCGCTGGATGCGCGAGCTTCTGGATATTCTTGAACAGGACCAGCGTCCCGAGGATTTTTGGGAAAACACTAAACTCGAACTTTTTCAGGAACACGTCTTCGCCTTCACACCGAAAGGCGATCTGTTTGAATTGCCCGCAGGTTCAACCCCGATCGACTTTGCCTACGCCATCCACTCGGATGTCGGAAATCGCTGCGTCGGGGCAAAGATCAATGGCCGCATTGCGCCACTGAACACCAAACTGCAAAACGGCGATCAGGTGGAAATCGTCACCGCCAAGACCCAGAACCCGTCCCCGACCTGGGAACGCTTTGTCGTCACGGGTAAAGCGCGCTCGCATATTCGCCGCTTCATTCGCCAGCAGCAGCGCACCGAATACGTAACGCTCGGCAAAGCCATGCTGCAAAAAGTTTTCAAATCCGAAGGCTATGAATTCACCGACAAGGCCGTCGCCGGAATTGTCGATCAATACCGCGAATGCGAGGATGTCGATGACGTTTACGCTGGAATAGGAGCAGGAAACATTGTCGCCCGCGACATTTTCCGCAGCATCTTCCCCGCCCATAAATCCGATCAGGAACTGGCAAAACTGAACGATCCTGAAGAAATTCCGACGATCAAGGCGGCGCAGAACCAGCTGCGAACGGGCAAACTCCAGCCGATGCCGATCAAGGGGCTGATCCCCGGCATGGCTGTTCACTTCGCCCGTTGCTGTCACCCGCTGCCCGGCGACCGCATTGTGGGGATCGTGACCACCGGAAAAGGCGTCACGGTTCACACCATCGACTGCGAAACCTTGGAACAATTTGCCGACACCCCCGAACGCTGGATCGACGTCTCGTGGGGCGAAGGTCAGGATAACCCCGAAAACCGCGTGGGCCGTCTGATGGTTACGATCTCGAACACGCCCGGTGCCTTGGGAACGATTTCGACCGTGATCGGTAAATCCGGCGGAAACATCACCAACTTGAAAATCACCAGCCGTACCATAGATTTCTGGGACATGTATCTCGATGTGGCCGTGACAGACACCAAACATTTGAATAATATTGTAGCGGCCCTGCGCGCCACGCCACAAATTGTCAGTGTCGAACGCGCCAGAGGAAGATAGAGAAGTAAAATGAGTCATCATGTTTGGCCGCCGCAATAAAAGAAGAACGATCCAAAATATCCGCGAATTTCTCTGGCCGACAATGGGATGGCAACGGACATTTCGCTACGTCCAGCATCGGCTGGTTCGTATCAAGGATACCACCGGTTCAATTGCCCGAGGTATGGCATTTGGTGCGGCCGTGTCTTTTGCGCCAGTTCCGGGAACTCATATTGCAAGCGCCGCTTTCCTGTCTTGGATCACCCGTGGCAATATTCTGGCCAGCGTCATCGGAACACTGGTTGGCAACCCGTGGACCTTTCCTTTCATGTGGTGGGGTGCCTACAAACTTGGCGACTTTGTGTTCTTTGCGCTGGGGTTACCGGTTCGTGAGATGCCTGCGGAATTTACATGGAACAATCTGGTGCATGAAATCACCAACGACCCGCTGGAATTGTTTGTCCCATGGGTCTGCGGCGGATTTATTCTGGGAGCCTTGTCATGGCCGCTATTTTATATAATTTTCTACCGGATCGTCCGTCAGGCCAGATTGCGCCAGACACAGTGGAGAGTACACCGCCTGCATAAAGAGGGCCGCAAACTGACCGAACCGCAAAAGAAACACGGAAAACATAAATGATTATTGGCATGGGCAGCGACCTGATCGACATAAGGCGAATCGAAAAGACTTTGGAAAAATTCGGCGAAAAATTCATTCGCCGCTGCTTTGCCGCGGAAGAAATTGCCAAGGCGGAACGACGCCGTGCTGCGGGAACGCATATTGCTACCTATGCCAAACGCTTTGCCGCCAAGGAAGCCTGCTCCAAGGCTCTGGGGACGGGGTTTAATCACGGCGTCTATATGAAGGATATTGCAGTCATCAACAATCCGGACGGCAAACCGACCCTGCGCCTGACGGGCGGGGCCGCACACCGTCTGGGCCACATGACCCCTACGGGCAAAACCGCCCATATTCACTTGACCCTGACCGACGAACCACCGCTGGCCATGGCCCATGTGGTGATAGAAGCACTCTAAAAGCTGGATTTCGGCACAAAATTTGGATAAGAACAGAGCATGACTGAAAAAACCGAAGAAATTAAAAAAGACGAACCCATTCTCCCGATCGACGAACCGGAAGAAGATAAGGAAAGCCTCGGCGAAACCGCCAAGACGATTGTCATCGCCGTGTTGCTGGCTTTGTTGGTGCGGACGTTCCTGTACGAACCGTTCAACATCCCTTCGACCTCGATGGTCCCGAACCTGCTGGTGGGGGATTACCTGTTCATTTCGAAATATTCTTATGGCTACAGCCGCTATTCGTTCCCCTTCGGGATCGGAGGGTTTGACGGACGCCTGATGGCGCACGAGCCTGAGCGTGGTGACGTGGCGGTCTTCAAACTTCCGACCGATACGCGTGTTGATTATATCAAGCGTGTTGTTGGTCTTCCGGGTGATACCATTCAGGTCATCAACGGCCGCTTGTATATTAATGACGAAATCGTTCCCCGTGAGGCGGTGGGTATGGCCCAGTACGATAAGGAAATCGCAGGCTCGGAAAAAGTCATGGAATATGTCGAAACTTTGCCTGGCGGTGTGAAGCACACAATCTATGAAGAGTCGGATAACGAACCTCTCGACAACACCGAAAAATACACGGTCCCCGAAGGCCACTATTTTATGATGGGTGACAACCGCGACAATTCGCGTGACAGCCGCGTACTGGATCTCGTGGGCTATGTCCCGTTCGACAATCTGGAAGGCCGTGCCGAAGTTCTTTTCTTTTCGACCAATGGGTCTGCGCGTCTTTATGAAGTGTGGAAATGGCCATGGTCTATCCGTTACAACCGCGTTTTTGAAAAAATCGGCAACGGAGAAAGCCTGAAAGTAAAATAGAAGATGGCCAAAAAGAAAGCCGCACCGGACGAAGAAAAAGAACTGGAACTCAGGGTTTTTCAGGACCGCCTTGGCTACCACTTCAAAAATCCCGATTTTCTGGCGCAGGCACTGACGCATGCCAGCACAGCCGAAGATGAAAATTACGAACGTCTCGAATTTCTGGGAGACCGCGTGCTGGGACTGGTCGTGGCTGAAATTCTCTATCGCTGTTTCCCCTATGAAAACGAAGGCGCATTGGCGCGGCGTCATTCGGCGCTGGCCTGCACGGAAACATTGGCAGGGATTGCGCGCGGACTTGACCTTCCCGATATCGTCAGAACGTCCCAATCGGAAAAAAACGCGGGCGGCAGCAAACAGGATAATTTGCTGGCCGACTGTATGGAAGCCATCATCGGCGCCATCTTCCTCGACCGCGGCTATGTGGCCTGTCAGGAAGTGATTACGGCCTTGTGGGGCGATAAAATATACACGTTGATGCAACCGCCCATCGACTCAAAAACGGCGTTGCAGGAATGGACACAGGCCAGAAAGCTGGGCGTCCCGTCTTACGAAATTGTGAACCGCGACGGACCCGACCACGCCCCTGTTTTTACCATCTGCGTGAGTGTCGAAGGCCATGACCCCGTCAAAGCCACCGGCTCTTCGCGCCGTACGGCGGAAAAACTCGCCGCGCAAATTTTGTATGATCGTCTGAAGGACGAGAAGTAGAATGTCTGAAAATCCAAACCAAAAATGCGGCTTTGTGGCGGTGATCGGTGCCCCGAACGCAGGCAAATCGACACTGGTCAATCAACTGGTTGGCAGCAAAGTCTCGATTGTCTCGCCCAAAGTCCAGACCACCCGCGCGCGCGTTCTGGGCATTGCCCTGAAAGATAACGCCCAGATTATTTTGATGGATACGCCCGGTCTGTTTTCTGCTTCGACGCGTCTGGAACGCGCTATGGTGGGAGCAGCGTGGACGGGGGCTGAAGATGGCGATATGGTGGCCTACCTTTTCGATTCCAAAAAGAAAGGCCCGAATAAAACCGATCTCCAGACCATGGAGCGCCTCGCGGAGATGGTGAAATCCCGTCCTGTTTTTCTGGTCCTCAATAAAGTCGATGCCATTGCCAAACCGAAATTGCTGGAACTCACGGCCAAACTCAATGCGCTGTGCCCGTTTACCGCAACTTTTATGATTTCAGCCCTGACCGGTGACGGCGTTCAGGATGTCTTGAAAGAATTCGTCAAAAACTTGCCGGAAGGTGCGTGGCACTACGACGAAGATCAGGTCTCGGATATGCCGATGCGCTTATTGGCGGCCGAGATGACTCGCGAACAGGTCTTTCTCCAACTCCACGAAGAAGTCCCGTACGAGATTACGGTGGAAACCGAAACATGGGAACAGTTCGACAATGGGGACGTCAAACTCTCGCAAGTCATTCATGTCACACGCGAAAATCTGAAAGCGATCATCCTCGGCAAAGGCGGCTCACGCCTGAAGGAAATCGGCGCCCGCGCCCGTGCCGAGCTTGAGAAGATGATGGAAACAACAGTTCATCTGAAACTTTTTGTGCGCGTGTCAACCAAGTGGAAAGATGATCCTCACTACTATGCCGAGTGGGGTCTCGATTCCGGTGCATAACTTTTAAAAACGACTCCTTTTTTGTTCGCTGTGGATAAAAGCAAGAAATCGAATCAGAGATTCTTGAGCGGCGAATCATTCACCTGTTAAGGTCGTTTCAGTTCCGAAAAAACATGTGCCTTGCTGAATGGATAACCCCATGAAACAAGGCTTTTATCTGGAGGAGAGATAAGGAATGAGCTGGACCGACGAACGCGTATCACTTCTGAAAAGACTGTGGGGCGAAGGAAAAACCGCTGCTGAAATTGCAAAACTGATCGGCGGCGTCACCCGCAACGCAGTGATCGGAAAAGCGCACCGCCTGAAATTGTCGGGCCGTGTCTCTCCCATTCAGGAAAACGGAGAGGTATCGTCGCCTGTTGCGCGTGCTCCTCGTAAAACGTCCGAGCCTCGCGCCAAGAGAGTCACAAACCGCGACATCATCGCTCCGGTTGTCGCTCCGAAAATCGAAGCCGATGTCTGCATCGGCCCGGGTGTTCAAATGGTCGAATTGAAAGAAGGCATGTGCCGTTGGCCAGTGGGCGACCCGAAAGAAGACGGATTCAAATTCTGCGGCGGAAAATCTGCCGAAGGCATGCCTTACTGCGACCACCATTGCCGCGTGGCCTATCAGGTCAATACCAAGAGCAAGATCCGCATCGACGAACTCTCGAAAATCGACGCTGACGTCATCCGCAAAAAAGTGTCAGCCTAATTCAGAAAAAACCCCGCAAATCGCGGGGTTTTTTAATACTTAACGCTTTTTTGCAAAAAACTCTTTCAGAATTGCTGCACACTCTTCCTCTAGCAAACCCGAAACCACGTCCGGTTTGTGATGGAGTTGAGGGTGGGAATACATGGCAACCGGCGTTGTAATACCCCCGCTTTTGGGGTCACTGGCTCCGAAATACACGACCCCGATTCGCGCATAGGAAATGGCCGCCGCACACATCGGGCAAGGCTCCAACGTGACATAGAGATCATAATCGGGAATTCGCTGCGCCCCCTCTTTGTCGCACACTGCGCGGATTGCTTGAATTTCCGCATGCGCCGTGGGGTCATGGGCTTCAATGGTCCGGTTTCCGGCTCGTGCTGCAATCTCGCCCGTCCTGCGGTCGACCAGAACCGCGCCGATGGGCACTTCGTCGCGTTCCGCGGCCAAACGCGCCTCTTCCAGTGCGGCTTGCATTCTTGTATGGTGGGGGTCTTCGGTATTCATAAGGATTTTGTAATGGCAAACACGGATAATATCAATGACCCTGAACGCGGCGAACGGATCGCCAAGGTTCTGGCGCGTCTGGGCGTGGCCTCGCGCCGCGAAGCCGAAAAACTGATCGACGCCGGACGGGTGATGCTGAACGGTGAAACGGTCACGTCTCCCGCAACTTTTGTCACGCCGCAGGACAAAATCGAGGTGGACGGCCAGAAAACAGCCAAAAAACAACGCCCGCGCCTGTTTCTCTATCATAAACCGGCGGGACTGATTACGACCGCCAAAGACCCCGAAGGCCGCCCGACCGTTTTCGAAAAGCTCCCTGACGGTTTGCCCCGCCTGATCAGTGTTGGTCGTCTTGATCTGAATACCGAAGGGTTGCTGCTTTTGACCAATGATGGCGGCCTGTCGCGCCTTCTCGAATTGCCGTCAACAGGGTTAAAACGTACCTACCGCGTCCGCGTACATAAAGCCGATGGCAACCGTGATAAAACTCCGCTCGCTGAAAAACTGGAGAGCATTAAGGACGGTCTGGTGTGGAAAGGCATCAAATACGGCGCGATCGACGCACACGTAAACGCCCAGCAAAAGAAAGACGGCTACAATACATGGATCAATATGACCCTGACCGAAGGCAAAAACCGCGAGATCAGGAACGTGATGGAAGCCATGGGCTACGAGGTTTCCCGCCTCATTCGCACCGCCTACGGCCCGTTCGATCTGGGGGACCTTGAACGTGGTGCGGTGTTTGAAATATCGACCAGACTCCTCAAGGAAAAACTCCCGCCGGAAATCGTGAAGGAAATTTTCTAGGGATGCGCATCATTGGCGGGACATGTCGGGGCAGACCCTTAAAAACCCCGAAAGGATCTGATATCCGCCCGACATCGGATAAAGTCCGCCTCGCGATCTTCAATGCGCTCTATTCCCGCGCTGCCGTACAAGACGCGATAGTGATTGACGCCTTTTGTGGCACAGGTGCGTTGGGGTTGGAATCTCTGTCTCAAGGCGCATCCAGATGTTTGTTTTGCGACTCCGCACGGACTTCCCTCGCCCTTGCCAAAGAAAATGCAACTCTTCTAGGGTTGAATGAAAACGCGTCCTTCAAACAAATCAATGCCACCAAAATCGGCCCAAGGCCCGCGAACCAAGATAAAGCCACGCTAGTGTTTCTCGATCCTCCCTATCGCAAAAATCTGATCGCTCATCCCATCATCGCGCTCCAAAACGGCGACTGGGTCACTAACGAAACATTATTCGTGATAGAAACCGAAAAAGAATGGTCCCCCGAAATTTTGAGCGGAGAAATCCTCTTCGATAAACTCTATGGCGACACGCGCGTGATCTTCTGGCAAAGCTAGATCAGGAAATAGGCGAGCATAATCGTCCCGACCACAATTCTATACCACGCAAAAACCATGAAATCATGATGCGCGACATAGGCGATCAGGAATTTGATTGCCGCAACCGCCGACATGAATGAAACGACAAACCCGATAACCAGAACGTAAACCTCTTCGATCGAAAGGGAACCATAATATTTATAAACATCCAGAATCGTCGCGCCAACCATCACCGGAATGGCTAGAAAGAACGAAAACTCGGTGGCGATTTTCCGATCCAGACCGAACAACATCCCGCCGATAATTGTGGCACCCGATCGCGACGTACCGGGAACCATCGAAAACACCTGCGCACACCCGACCAGAAAGGATTGTTTGATCGACATGGACTCAATATCGTGTGTTTTGGCTACCGGTTTGATACGGCGCTCGACCAGCCAGATAATCAATCCGCCGACAATCAACGACACGGCAACGACAATCGGTGAAAACAGAACATCTTCGATAAAATTGTGAAAGGCCAGACCGATCACTGCCGCGGGAAGAAAAGCCACAAACAATTTTGCCACGAACATTTGCTGCGGTTTTTTGTGAAGGTGAAACGCCACATCTAACAGTTTGACGCGGTAAAGCCAACACACGGCGAGAATAGCCCCGAGCTGGATCACCACGATAAACATATTGGCCGACGGCAGATCGAATCCCAACAAATCCTTGGCTAGAATAAGGTGACCTGTCGAAGAGATTGGCAGAAATTCGGTCAGCCCTTCGACAATCCCGAGGATGACGGCGTAAAGGTAATTGATGGCGTCCACACTAAAATCCTAATTTTTTTGTACGGCAACGATATGAACGGTGACGTCCACCCTGTCAAGGACCCATTCGCCTTCTGGGTCGGCATCTTTGCCAATCCCGTAATCCAGACGCTTGAGAACGGCGGTACCTTTGGCTTCCGCCCGATCGCCGTTAATATCGAGCGTAAACGGTAAATCGACGTCCTTGGTTACGCCCAGCAAGGTCAGTTTGCCATGGGCCACATATCCCGATCCGCTCTTTTTAAATCTTGTTGCGCGGTACGTGGCAACCGGAAACTCGGCCACATTAAGCCAGCCTTTTTGCGGTAAAGTGGAATCGTAAACCTTGTCACCGGTCGTAACGGCAGTCATATCGATCGTAGCCAATATGGAAGACATTTCAAGGTGATCGGGATCTAAAGAGATATTTGCCGAAAATTTCGGGAACTGACCTGAGAAAGCAACGTCGCTCTGCTGTCCGGAAAAAGAAATCGAACTTTCTCCATCCACAACGTTCCAGACCTTCGCTTGCACGGTTTTGTCCGAACAGGACAGGAAAAAAACGGCAAGAAAAAGGACTGGAACAAATTTCATCTTTTATTCTTTCGGGGGTAGCGGCTTGAGCCACGGAGCCATCCGCGTCAGAATATTGTCGCGAACGACAAAATGGTGTTTAAGTGCCGCCGCAACGTGCAAGACGATCAGCAAAATGGCAATCACCGCCAGCGTTTCGTGCACTTCACCAAAACTGTGCGAGACCTCTTTTTTATTGTCGATTTCGCTGAGCACCGGCAAATGCGGCCAGTCAAACAAACCGAACCACGTGGTGGGGATACCTTTGGGTGAGCTTGAAACCAGAGCCCATCCCGACATCGGCAACCCGATCATGATAAGATAGAGAAGTGTATGCATTGCGTGAGAGATGTTTTTCTCGAGCGCGGACATGGCCTCGGGCAGGGCGGGTGCTTTGTGCATCAGTCGCCAGACGATCCGGAAAACGGTCAGGGCCAGAATCGTCAATCCCATGGATTTATGAAGAGGATAAACAACAGGCTTCAACTCATTGGGAATATCTTCCATGAGGAAGCCCATCGCGAGCATTCCGATAATCAGCAAAGCAATCAACCAGTGCAGAAAAATTGCAACCTTTGTATATTGAGTGTCCATGGATAAATCCTTTAAAATACAGAAAATTTAAATCGGTACTGGTCGTTAGTTTAGAATTCGGTTAACCTAAAATCAAGATGCGCACACTATATCATCTCTGGCTCCAGCCATTTTCCCGCAAAGTCCGGATCATTCTGGACGAGAAGGGACTGGATTTCGAACTTAAACTCGAAAAAATCTGGGAACGGCGCACCGATTTTCTGGCGCTCAACCCGGCAGGTGACGTTCCGGTTCTGGTCGAACCTGACGGCACGACCCTCTCCAATTCATGGGTGATCGCCGAATATCTCGAAGAAGTTTACCCCGAAGTCAATCTGTTGGGACCTGATCCGGTCCAGCGTGCAGAGACAAGACGCCTTGTGACATGGTTCGACGTCAAATTTTCCCGCGAAGTGACCGACAATCTGGTGGGCGAGAAAATGATGAAACGGTTTTTGGGGCTGGGGGAACCAAACGGCCCGGCGATCCGTGCAGGTCATGCGAATATTCATTACCATCTCGATTATATCTCGTTCCTCACGGAAAAACGCAACTGGCTGGCTGGCGACGATTTTTCCCAAGCCGATATTGCGGCCGCCTCCCATCTTTCAACAGTCGATTATATTGGCGACGTCCCGTGGGACCAGCATCCGGGCGCACGCGAATGGTACGCACGGGTCAAATCGCGCAAAAGCTTTGGAGGTATTCTCGAAGACCGTTTACCGGGCTTCTCTCCGGCGGATCATTATAAAGACGTTGATTTTTAACAAAAACCACTTGCCCTTTTCGCAAGCGCAGCATTATGATGGCCGAACATCTTTAATATAAAGAATTATGGCCGGTAAGAAAAAACTTTTTTGCTTTGGGTACGGATACACCGCGTCTCATTTGGGGAAAGCCCTGAAAGAGACGGGTGAGGGCTGGGCGTTGGGTGGAACAACCCGCACCAAGGAAAAGCGCGCCGACCTTCGGGCCAAGGGAGTGGAAGCCTACGTCTTCGACACTGATAAACCCTTGGGCGATCCGGTGTCGATGATGGGGCATGTTACCCATTTGCTGATTTGCACCCCCCCCGATCATGAAGGGGATATTGTCTTCGAACAACATGCCGATGATATTTTGCGCCTGATGCCAGATCTGGAATGGGTGGGTTATTTGTCGACGACCGGCGTGTATGGCGATCGTGACGGCGCGTGGGTCGACGAGAAAACCGAGATTCGTCCGTCGACGATCAGGGGGACGCGTCGGGCCATTGCGGAAGAGCAATGGCTTTCTTTATTCAAGGCCCATAGGTTGCCGGTCCACATCTTCCGTCTGGCGGGAATATACGGACCGGGCCGCTCTGCGCTTGATTCGATGCGCTCGGGGATTGCCCGCCGGATTGTAAAGCCCGGCCACGCTTTTTGCCGCGTGCATGTCGAAGATATTGTCCAGACACTGATCAAGTCGATGTATGCACCGAAGGCAGGAGAAACCTACAATGTTTCCGACGACGAACCGGCGCCAAGTCACGAAGTCATTGCCTATGCCGCCCGCTTGTTGGGGAAGGACCCACCGCCGCTGGTCCGGTTTGAGGATGCGAATCTGGCACCGATCACCATCAGTTTCTATTCCGAAAACAAATCGGTGAAGAATAACAAGATTAAGGAAGAGCTAGGCGTAAAGTTAAAATATTCGAATTACCGCGCCGGACTGGAAGCTTGCCTCGCTCTTGAAAAAGAATACGCTGCGCGCGGCGAAACCCCGCCATGGGTCGCAGGTGTCGGCCCCGAATATGCAGGTCAATTGGGTGTAAAATAACAAAATCAATGATTACGGAAAATACCAGTGTTTTTTTTACAACACTTATTACCGAATTCTTAAGGCGACTCCCCAAATCCTTGAAAATACCCCGCAGAAGAGGAATATAGACACCGTGTCTGTCTGGATTCCTGAAATCAGAGGCACTTTTAATAAGGATGTGGCTCTGTCTTTAGGGATAGGACTACGGAATTCAACACTAATTGGAGGATAATTCCATGAATAAACTTATGCTCGGCGCTGCTGCT
>Ga0116142_10004714_pt1 | contig 12752 bp, 10 predicted proteins | sample AD_UKC033_MetaG_FD_89785 | JGI IMG/M metagenome (GOLD analysis project Ga0116142, IMG submission 89785) | Active sludge microbial communities of municipal wastewater-treating anaerobic digesters from USA - AD_UKC033_MetaG | ecosystem: Engineered > Bioreactor > Anaerobic > Digestate | place: USA... | reverse complement strand
TTTTTTTCTTGTAGGAGTTTGTCCGGTAACAAAACCTGATTTGGTTCCTCTTGATCTACTTTTACCTCTTACAATCATTGTGTTTACAGAATCTACAGAAACACCATACATGGTTTCAACGGCTTGTTTGATCTGAACTTTATTTGATTTTTTATCAACGATAAATCCGTAACGACCTTTCTCGCCCATAGCGGTCATTTTCTCTGTAATAATTGGTTTTTTTATAACACTCATGCCTTTAAGGTATTTTCTACTATTGGCAATGCACTTTCTGTAAGCAGTATACAATGTGCATTCAATATATCGTAGGTATTAATATCAACTGCCTTCACCACTTTAGCCGGTTTCAAATTTCTTGAAGACAGATATAAGTTTTTATCAATATCAGAAGTAATCAAAACTGTTTTCTTATCCGCAACAGAAAGTGCACCTAGAATATTGATATAATCTTTAGTCTTAGGTGATTCTAGAGTAAAGTCCTCCACTACAAAAACATTATTGTCCTTTGCTTTATAGCTTAAAGCAGATTTCTTCGCCAATGACTTTAACTTCTTGTTTAATTTAAAACTATAGTCTCTTGGACGTGGACCAAAAACTCTACCTCCTCCAACAAACAATGGAGATTTAATACTTCCGGCTCTTGCTCCTCCGGTACCTTTTTGTCGCTTTAATTTCTTAGTACTACCGGCAACTTCATTTCTTTCTTTAGCCTTATGCGTTCCTTGACGTTGATTGGCTAAATACTGCTTAACATCTAAGTAGATGGCATGATCGTTTGGTTCAATGCCAAACACATCTGCATCTAATGTTACTGAACGACCGGCTTCTTTACCGCTTGTATTTAATACTGCTACTTTCATTTTATTTTTCAAGCATTACGTAAGTTCCTTTATAACCAGGCACCGCTCCCTGAACGATGATCAAATTTTTCTCAGGCATAATTTTCATCACTTTCAGATTCTGAACTTTTGTTCTTGTTCCACCTTTTCTACCAGCCATTCGCATTCCCTTGAAAACGCGTGACGGAAATGATGAAGCACCAATAGAACCTGGAGCTCTTTGACGATCGTGCTGTCCGTGAGAGGATGATCCAACCCCACTAAAGCCATGTCTTTTAACAACTCCTTGGAAACCTTTTCCTTTAGAATTTGCAATTACATCACAAAACTCACCTTCATTAAATAATTCTACAGTGATCACATCACCTAATTGGTAATCTTTAGCAAAGTATTTAAATTCAGCTACCATACTTTTAGGTGTGGTGTTTGCTTTTTTGAAGTGTCCTGTTGCAGCTTTATTACTATGTTTTTCTTTTTTATCACCGTACGCTAATTGAAGCGCTTTATATCCGTCCTTTTCTACCGAACGAACATGGGTAACATGACAAGGTCCTGCCTCGATAACCGTACATGGAATGTTTTTTCCATCCGCATCGAAGTAGCTGGTCATACCTATTTTTTTCCCTATTAATCCTGACATTGTTGTTTGTATAAAAAATGTTTAATACTAATAACCTTATACTTTAATTTCTACTTCAACCCCACTCGGCAACTCAAGCTTCATCAAAGCATCAACGGTCTTAGCCGTTGAGCTGTAAATGTCCATCAAACGCTTATAAGAACAGAGTTGAAATTGCTCTCTTGCCTTTTTGTTTACGTGTGGTGAGCGCAGTACGGTGTAGATCTGCTTTTCAGTAGGCAATGGAATTGGTCCACTAACTACCGCACCAGTTTGTTTAACAGTTTTAACGATTTTCTCTGCAGATTTATCTACCAGGTTGAAATCGTAAGATTTTAGTTTTATTCTAATTCGCTGACTCATGTAGCTTATACTTTTTCAGTTTTACCTTTAACTTTAGCAATTACTTCTTCTGCGATGCTCTTTGGCACTTCATTATAATTTGAAAATTCCATTGAAGAGGAAGCCCTACCGGAAGTAATGGTACGTAAGGTTGTCACGTATCCAAACATTTCTGCTAAAGGAACTTTTGCTCTAACTACTTGTGCTCCTCCTTTAGAATCCATTCCTTCAATTTGACCTCGTCTTTTGTTTAAGTCGGCAATTACGTCTCCCATGTTTTCATCAGGAGTAACTACTTCAACTTTCATAATAGGCTCCAATAATATTGAACCGGCTTTTCTACATGCTTCCTTAAAAGCAAGTTTAGCGCATAATTCGAAGGACAGTGAATCGGAGTCAACAGCGTGGTATGAACCATCAACCAGTCTAACCTTAAGATTATCCAATTGATATCCGGCTAAAACTCCGGTTGACATCGCTTCTTTAAATCCTTTTTCTACTGCAGGTATAAATTCACGTGGGATATTACCACCTGTAATCTCATTAACAAATTGTAAACCTTCTTTTCCTTCGTCAATTGGTGATACAATAACATTTACATCGGCAAATTTACCTCTACCACCCGTTTGCTTCTTATAAATCTCACGATGTTGAACCTCTTTGGTAATTGCTTCTTTGTATGATACCTGTGGCGCACCTTGATTACATTCAATTTTGAATTCGCGCTTCATACGGTCAACAATAATTTCCAAGTGCAACTCTCCCATTCCACTGATTACGGTTTGACCCGTTTCTTGATCGGTATGTACACGGAATGTTGGATCCTCTTCTGCAAGTTTAGCTAGCGCCATTCCCATTTTATCTACATCTGCCTGTGTCTTTGGCTCAATCGCTAAACCAATAACCGGCTCAGGGAATGACATCGATTCTAATACGATAGGATGTTTCTCATCGCATAGCGTATCGCCAGTTTTAATGTCTTTAAATCCTACAGCTGCAGCTATATCCCCTGCTTCAATAGATTCAATAGGATTTTGTTTGTTGGCATGCATACGGATGATACGAGAAATACGCTCATTTCGCATGGTTCGAGTATTCAATACATAAGATCCGGCATTTAATTTTCCGGAATAAACTCTAAAAAATGCCAAACGACCTACGAAAGGATCGGTCATGATTTTAAATGCCAAAGCAGCAAATTTATCTGAAGGATCAGATTTTCTAGATTCTTCTTTTCCTGTATCAGGATTTGTTCCAGAAATGGCATCCACATCAGTTGGGCTAGGTAGGTAGGTAACTACTGCATCCAACATTGTTTGCACACCTTTATTTTTAAATGCTGAACCACAAAGCACTGGAGTGATGGTCATCTCGCAAGTTGCTTTTCGAATGGCCAATTTTAACTCTGCTTCAGTAATGCTATCTGGATTTTCAAAAAACTTTTCTAATAGAGTATCATCGTATTCTGCCACTGCTTCAATCAGTTGTGCGCGGTACTGATGAACTTCTTCTGCAATTTCAGCAGGCATTTCAATTTCAGTAAAAGTCATACCTCTAGTGTCTTCATCCCAAACAATTGCTTTGTTTCTGATAAGATCAACAACACCTTTAAATGTTTCTTCTGAACCGATTGGATATTGCAATGGAATAGGATTTGCTCCTAATCTTTCTTTAATTTCTTTTACAACATTAAAGAAATTTGCTCCAGCGCGATCCATTTTGTTAACGAAGGCTAAGCGAGGAACTTTATATTTATTTGCCTGACGCCACACTGTTTCAGATTGGGGCTCTACACCTCCAACGGCACAGAACAAAGCTACAGCACCATCTAACACTCGCAATGAACGCTCAACTTCAACAGTAAAGTCAACGTGTCCTGGTGTATCGATGATATTTACTTTATACTTTTCATCTTCAAAAGTCCAATAGGTGGTCGTAGCAGCTGAAGTAATGGTAATTCCACGCTCTTGCTCCTGCACCATCCAATCCATGGTAGCGGCTCCTTCGTGTACCTCTCCCATTTTATGAACCACACCGGTATAATACAGAATTCGCTCTGTAGTTGTTGTTTTACCGGCATCAATATGGGCCATGATACCAATGTTTCTTGTATTTTTTAATTCCTTGCTCATTACTTAATCCTGTTTCGCTCTATTAGAATCTAAAATGTGAAAATGCTTTATTTGCTTCTGCCATACGGTGCGTATCATCTTTCTTCTTTACAGCCGATCCTTCTCCTTTTGAAGCAGAAATTACTTCACCAGCTAATTTCTCCGCCATTGATTTTTCATTTCTATTTCTGGCATAAGAGATCATCCACTTCATTCCTAAAGCTGTTCTACGGGCAGGACGAATTTCACTAGGAATTTGGAAGGTAGCCCCTCCAACTCTGCGGCTTCGAACTTCAACCATAGGTGTAATATTCTCTAAAGCTTTCTTCCATGTCTCCAATCCATTTTCTTTAGTTCTCTTTTCTATGATATCCAGACAATCGTAAAAAATACCATATGCGACACTTTTCTTGCCACCATACATAAGGCTGTTTACAAAACGGGTCACTATAGTTTCATTAAACTTTGGATCCGGTAGTAAGATTCTTTTTTTAGGTTTAGTTTTCCTCATTGCTGTTAATCGCTATAATTATTTCCTAATTAGGCTTTTTTCTCCTTAGGTTTTTTTGTTCCATACTTAGATCTACGTTGATTTCTTCCTTCTACACCACTGGTATCCAAAGTTCCTCTGATAATGTGATAACGCACACCCGGTAAATCTTTCACCCTTCCTCCTCTTATCATCACAATCGAGTGCTCTTGCAAATTATGTCCTTCGCCAGGAATATAAGCCGTCACCTCATATTTATTAGTCAATCGCACCCTCGCAACCTTACGCATTGCTGAGTTTGGCTTCTTAGGAGTCGTAGTATAAACCCTAGTACAAACCCCTCGTCTTTGAGGACAAGAGGTAAGTGCAGGTGATTTGCTTTTATCTTTAAGCTTCACTCTACCCTTGCGTACAAGTTGTTGAATTGTTGGCATATCTTCGTTTTTCGTTTATTTTAAGCTATTATGACAATACACAATACCCCAATTTTTTGGGATTGCAAAGGTATGATAAAGATTTTAAATTACAACGAGGTGAATTAAATATTTATAAGATTTTAGATGCTTTGAATTCCGTTTTTTTTTTCACGAAAGCACCTTCTTGCAATGCATTGATTATCAATATAATGAACTCTTCGCAACCCTTTAGTTGTGAAGGCCACATTCTTCCTTATCTCTTTCATACCATCTACCTTCTCTATTGACTCCTTTTTGGGTACATGGAGAACAGCCAATCGAGTGAAAACCCTTATCAAAAAGTGGGTGCATGGGTAAATTCAATTCTTGTATTTTATCTAATACTATTTTCTCACTAAAATCGATGATTGGATAAAATTTGATGTGTTGATCACGTTGCTCTAAAATATTCAGATTACTTCTAAATCTGTTTTGTGTGTGCATAAGACCTGACATCCATATTTGGTATTGACTTTTTATGACTTGAAAGGGTTCGACTTTGTTGAGAAAACAACATAAATCAGGATCATTGCTCCAAAGTTCTTTTTCAACAGTAATTTTCCTTTTCGTCTCTTTTGCAGATACGGTACAAATATTAAGATTCAATAATCGAGTAACTTCGTCTTTATACTCAAGCGTTTCTTTAAAATGAAATCCTGTATCAAGAAAGTATATTTGTTGATCAGGCTTTATTTTTGAAATGTGGTACAGTAGAAATATTGATGATACACCAAAGGAACTGGTGAACAAAATATTCTCATAGTCAATAATAACTTGCAATATCCTTTCCTCTACAGTTAGTTTTTTAAATTGAGCATTTAAGAGATTCAAATCCATTTCGCAAAGCTATGTTGGATTAATAATATCTAATATGATTCCGATCAATAAAAAAGGGGCTATAAATTATAGCCCCTTTTTTCAAATATCTAAAAAACTTACTTCTTCAAGAACTTAACTGTTGCTGTGTTTTGAGCATCAGATATGTTTAACATATATACGCCTGATGAAAGATCATTTACATCAAGTGATAATACATTATGACCATTAGTCAATGTATTTACCTGAGTGCTAATCAAACGTCCTAAATTGTCCAGAACTCTTATCTCAACCTGTGAATTGAATTTAGTGAAAAGAGTAAAGCTCAAGTTTGATTCAGCTGGAACAGGATAAACATTGCTAATTCCAAAAGTAGAATTGCTTATTTCATTAACTCCAACCACACATGCAGGATCTCCAGGGCCAGCAATGTAAGCTGCTAAAGATGTACCGGTTGTTGTACAAGCAGGATCTAAAGTTATGTCCGACAAGAAGGTTGGAGGTGTGGCTGCAAAACCATTTCCAAATAAAACCGGACTCCAATAGTACATACCATAAGGAATGGTACCATTTCCAATTAAGGCTCCATTATTAATCAACTGGCGTGTGCTAGCTGCAGGAACCGGACTAGTAAAGGTATAGGTAGCTACTAACGCAGGATCGTTAAGTGGATCACTGGTTCCCATTAAATCCGCAGAACTGATAGTCCAGCTAATTCCATTGTATTGTCCAACATTAGGAGCAACAGCACCTGTAGCGGTAACAATAAGAGTGTCTCCAGGACAAATGGTATCGGCATTTTGAGTTAAGGTTCCGCTGGTAATTGACGAATCTAAACACTGAATTGTATTTAAACGAGTAACTTCAATACAATACTGTCCATTAGAAATAGCTCCGCTAAAATTGAAACCATCAATCATTACATAATACTGCGTGCCATTTACAGTTGTGACATTTAAACCGGCAGGATAATAAACAGCTGTAGCGCTAGGTCCGTCTTCGTTACATCCTACAGCTACTAAAGAACCACAAGAACCTTCGTAAACAGCAATTTGAGTATCACCATCATCGATTTCATTAGGTAATGGTCCACCGCAATTGCTAGTTTCAATAAAATAAATATCACCATCGCCAGTGAATGTGTACCATAAAGTATTTTCTAATGAAGGTGCTGTACCCGAACCATTTGGTTCACCAAAACACTCCCATCCAAATGTAGGATCTGTTGGATCAACAGTTGCACTGTCATTATTGTAAGGACCCATAGTCATAGCAGCACCCACTGCTCCACCAAAAGCTGAATTAATATCAATAGCTCCTGAACAAGCGTTGTTTGGAGGAACATTACTTCCACCACCACCACCACTGGTACCGGCTTCGAATACATCTAATTGATCAATTCCTATATAGTCACTGTTGTTTCCTAATGGACCAGCATCAGATACTTTATAACGAATTGCAAAACGTGCCATTGAACCGGCAGCAGGAGCTTGAAAGAAATTTTGTTCCCACATACATAAAATATTAACCTTAAATGAGCCCAATGACACCCATGACATCGCTTCTGGAACAGAGTCACCTGCAGCAGAGTACATAACGGTAATGGAGTCTGGAAAGGTTGAGGCAGTAGGAGATTGTGAATAAAAACTGATCGTATCACCAGTCATAACATTCATAGCAGGAGTTATCAACCAGTTATCAATATCATTTAAGCCGGTAACGGCATTGTAGTTTGCAGCAACATAACCATCTGTTGGTCCATTATAGGCATTGAAAACAGTAGGGTTTCCTTGAAACCAAGTTGCAGTAGTTCCTTGAGGACCAGTACCTCTATAAAATACATGATATCCTCTTGCTTGTAGCGAAGTTGTGTCATTCAATCCATCAAAATTGTCGGAATAAATTATCGCTGCTGTAGATAAGTTCATAAAGCCTTTAGCACTTGCCAAATGATTCAAAGTACGAACAGGAATTTGTCTAGCCGATTGAGATGGATTTGAATTCGTTCTCAATTCTTGATTTTTCAAAAAGTCCATTTTGTTTTCAAAAGCGGCTCGTTGTCCAACAGCAACTTGTACTGAAAGCGCCATCAAACAAATGATGTAAAGTTTTTTCATTGATTTATTATGATTTTGATTAGTCTGTGAAATTAAAAAAATATCACTAAAGCATAAAAACTAAAAAGTAATTTTATTCAACATTGCTTATTTTCTCTTTTTAGAAGGACTTTGCTCGATGATTTCTTCCTCATCCTGAGAAGGATTCAATAAATCACTTAAATTATTTTGAGCCAACACATATTCAGGAAATAGCTTTATTGCATTTTCAAAATCACTTTTAGCTTTATCTGTTTTGCCTAATTCTTTATTCATAACTCCACTCAAGTTGTAAGCTGCTGCTGCCACAGGCACTTCTTGATATTGTCCGGCCATATTGATAGAGATTTTTTCTTCACTACTTTTCGATTCATTCAGAATGGTATTTACGGAGACTTCGCACTCACCCAATCTCTTCATTTGATATTGGATTACCGCAATCTGATATAAATATTCCATTCGTTTGTTTATTGTATACAATGCTTCATAGCCACTTAGCGCTTTTTTCGAATCACCCAGAATGTTATAACAAGCGGTTGAAATTTCCATCATACCAACATTCTTTTCATCTTTCTTTAGATAAATCTCACTAGATATTAATGCCTGAGCGTACATTCCTGTTGCATAGTAGATTCGAGCCAATGAATCCAAGTATGAGATCTGATTGGGCTGAGCAGTAACCAGATACAAAAGTGCAGTGCGCGCTACATCATAGTCTCCAATCAGCATGGCATTTTCGTAAACTCTTAAATCAAATGGTATGGTATCTTTCTTTTGTTCATTAGCTTTCTGTGCATTCACCGTGTTAAAGACAACGAATAACAGAAAGATAATACCCAAGGACTTGATAATCTTTTTATTCATTATTTATAGATTTTATGTGCGCAAATAAAATAAAAAGCATTCAAATGCGAAAAAGAGATTTGTACCTTTGAATGCCTTGTTAATCAAATATTCAAATTTATAGACTTACGCTTTGGAAAAAGATTATTTATCCGGGTTAAATGACCCACAAACTCAAGCTGTTCTTCAGATGGATGGTCCGGTAATGATTATAGCCGGAGCCGGATCTGGAAAAACTCGTGTACTCACTCATAGAATTGCTCATCTGATTCATAACAAAGTAGATCCTTTTAATGTACTCGCTTTAACTTTTACCAACAAAGCAGCCCGAGAAATGAAAAGCAGAATAACAGCCTTGTCCAATGAAGATGCGAAGAACTTATGGATGGGTACTTTCCATTCTGTTTTTGCCAGAATTTTAAGAAGCGAAGCTTCCTTTCTGAATTATACCAGTTCATTCACCATTTACGATCGTGACGATTCTCTTTCTCTGGTTAAAACCATAATAAAAGAGAAACAATTGGATGATTCAGTCTATAAAGCTTCTGTTGTATTGAACAGAATTTCTTCGGCTAAAAATAATTTGATCAATCCGATTGATTATAGTAACGACATTGATTATTCAGAACAAGATCGCATAAGCGGTAGGCCATTGATCGGTGAAATCTATAGTATGTATAATGATCGATTGTTTAAAGCCAACGCAATGGATTTTGATGATCTATTAATCAACACTTATATACTGCTAAAACAATTTCCAGAGGTATTGTATCGCTACCAAACTAAATTCAAATATTTATTGGTTGATGAGTTTCAAGACACCAATCTTGTTCAATACGCCATTGTTAAAAAACTTGCCGCTCAACACGAAAACATAACGGTCGTTGGTGACGATTCGCAAAGCATTTATGCTTTTAGAGGAGCAAATATTCAAAACATACTAAACTTTTCGAGCGATTATCCCGACTTAAAAACGTTCAAACTTGAACAGAACTATAGGAGCACCATTAATATTGTTGAAGCTGCCAATTCTCTCATTGATCAAAATAAAAATCGATTGCCAAAAAAAGTTTGGACACAAAATGAAAGCGGGAATAAGATAAAAGTGATCAAGTCATATTCGGATAACGATGAAGCCAACTTTGTCGCGAATCAGATTTTTGATTCACATCTTCAAAATCAAATCCATTACGATCAGTTTGCGATTCTTTACAGAACTAATGCACAATCGAGAAGTATTGAAGAAGCTTTGCGTAAAAAAAATATTCCTTATCGCATTTATGGCGGAATGTCTTTTTATAATCGGAAAGAAATAAAAGACATGATGGCTTATTTCAGACTGGCTGTGAATCCAAAAGATGAAGAAGCGTTAAAACGTGTGATTAATTATCCAAAAAGAGAAATTGGTGATACCAGCGTAGATAAAATGGTAGTTTACGCTTCTCAGCAAAATAAGTCCTTATGGGAAGTTGTTACGAACATCAACATGTTGCCGGTAGAAATCAGCTCAAGGACTAAAACAAAGGTTGATCAGTTTGCCAGTAAAATAATGAGCTTTAATGTTCAGGTTGAAAAACTATCGGCTTACGATCTAGCGATGGGGATAGCAAATGAATCGGGTTTGCTAAGAGAACTCCACAATGATAAAACACCCGAAGGTATTAGTCATTTTGAAAACATACAAGAGCTCTTGAATTCAATACAGGAGTTTACTTTAAACGGTCATACGGGATTGGTATTACCGGAAGAAGACCTGAACAGTGACAAAGACAAAAAGAACTCATTGGATGTTTATTTGCAACAAATATCATTGCTCACTACACAAGATAATGATTCAAGTGATCAAACACGCCAAGTGCAAGTAATGACAGTGCATTCTGCGAAAGGGCTTGAGTTTAAAACTGTGATTGTAACCGGTATGGAGGAGAATTTATTCCCTTCGCAACTTAGTATTTATTCGAGAGAAGATTTGGAAGAAGAAAGAAGATTGTTCTATGTTGCTATGACTCGTGCAGAGAAACAACTTTATTTGTCCTATGCAGTAAACCGTTTTAGATGGGGCAAAGCAATTATCTGCGAACCAAGTCGGTTCTTAAATGAAATTGATTCTACTTATTTGGAGTTGAGTCAAGATGCGTTCTCTGTCCGACCATCTCAAGTTCGTTTGAGCGAAGATCGACAAGATGTGTTTAAGAAACCAAGTAAATCTTTTGCAAGCAATCATACTCAAGCCAGCATTACAGTTCCATCCAACTTTAAAAAAATTGCTAAAGCAAAAATTAAGGATTCTAGTTTTGAAGGAGACGATCCCAGTCTGATCATGACCGGTATGGAAGTTGAACATGAAAAATTTGGTAAAGGCAAAGTGCTCAATATTGAAGGCACTTTTCCCAACTCAAAAGCAACCATCTTTTTTAATGGAGCAGGACAAAAACAATTGCTGCTAAAGTTTGCAAAACTAAAATGCGTAAGGTAACTTAAAATACCACCAACTTCTTAGTTAATATTTTATTGTCAGTCGTAATAAATTGCAATAAATAAATCCCTGATTTAAAACTCTGTTTATTGAAAGTGAAGAAGTACAATTGACTTTCCAATTTATAAATCTCTGTTGAGGTATATGCAACTCTACCAGACATATCAAGTAATGTCACAGTTTTAGGATTAAAATTTCCTTTTATATACACTTTGTCATCTTGTATAGGATTAGGATACAATACAAGATCATTCTCGTATTCAATGTCCAAAACATTCAGTCCTAAGCAATTGGGATAAACGTTCTGAATAACTCTAGATTCCAGCCCTAAAACATCCTTTACCGCAAGCGATATGCTGTATCTATAAACGTCAAAACCACATCCTAATGGATTTAAAATTACACTGCTTAATTTATTTGTATCAGTATCCCAATTATAACTGTGAGAATTTCGATGAAGCATTGTATTCCAGGTGTAGAACAAGTCATTAGGTCCATGCTCGGCATCTGTAACTATAGCTTGCAGATTTAACAAACTACTTTGTACAATTGAATATAAGTCTCCATCATTAAAGCTAATAATATTTATTTGGGGAGGAGAATTATTTACATATACAAAGATTGAATCACTGCTTTGTTGTCCCAAATTATCTACAACAGTTAGTTCAACTTTGTAAACTGTAGGAACACCAACGGTGGCTATAAAAGTGTGTGCCGGACTAATGGAATTTGAAGTATTCCCATCACCAAAGTCCCAGTAATAAGAAACTATTAATCCGTCAGAATCGTAAGATCCTGATCCATCCAAACTCACCGATAGTGGTGTAGGTCCATAAATTATATTTGCACTTGCTTTAGCGATAGGAGGATCATTATAATTTCCGGTGAAACAAATTTTTTTAATTTCATTTGGATATTTTATAAAATAAATACAATCATCAAGGTTACTTTCTCCAACATATACAATTAGCCCCAAAGTATCTGCAAAGTGATTTACTTCAAATAAGTTGTTATTAGAATCAAACTTTAAGTATCTAATCCAACCGCCAACATAGTCAGCAAAATAATATGCTTCTTTAAATTCGTTAGGGAACCCATTTTTTTCATACCAAAGGCCGGGAACGCTAGCATTGCCATTAAAAGCCATACCCTTGCATGGAGAACTCATATCAGTGATACCAATAGCTTTTGCGCTTCCATTATCAAAAGAAGGCACCCTTGTAATAGGAGGTGCATAATGACGCCAATCTATTAACGGCCTTGCATGAATAAACTTTGGAATATAAGCAGGAATTGCTTCAACAATATTACATGAATTGGAATAAAAGGGATTGTTTAAAGTATCTTCTTTTAATAATTCTCTGAAGTAGAAATTCGATTGAGTACAATTGCCAATTCCAAATAAAGGATTATTAGCAAATGGATGTGGACAGTTATTAATACTATAGTTGCTATCCAAGGTTAAGCCTTCAAAAATAGGCCAACCAAAATTCTGACCTTTTGATTCCAATCTATTTAATTCTTCCCAAGAACTCCAACCGACATCACCAACAAAAATTACTCCCGGGTCACCAACAAAGATATTTGTACTTCCGGTATTTGGTTTTATAGTCATACGGTAAGGGTTACGCAGTCCAAGAAAAAAACTCTGGATTCTGCTGCTCT
>Ga0116142_10004713_pt1 | contig 12753 bp, 9 predicted proteins | sample AD_UKC033_MetaG_FD_89785 | JGI IMG/M metagenome (GOLD analysis project Ga0116142, IMG submission 89785) | Active sludge microbial communities of municipal wastewater-treating anaerobic digesters from USA - AD_UKC033_MetaG | ecosystem: Engineered > Bioreactor > Anaerobic > Digestate | place: USA... | reverse complement strand
GGTTTCCGTTCAGAAATTGGGTATTTTGGACGAATGTAACATAATGCCCCCAAGCAGAATTGCCGATCACCAATGAGGTTTGACGAAACACGCAATGGGCTACAGCGGGATCGCCGCATACTTGTTCGCCGGTAAACACGGCGACATCGCCTGCCTCTTGATCTTCGAGCGCCAGCGACTGGCAGGCGATGAATTCGCATCGTTCGATCCCGAAGAGCAATCGTGTCCAGATTGCGCCACCGCGGGCCGCAACACAGCGGTCGAAAGTGCAATCGGTGATGGTTCTGTTCTTTTCTGCATGCCACACGGCTCCGCCGTTGAGTTCCGGGTGGCCGCAGCGGGTAAAGCGGCTTCCCGTCAGTGTCAAAGCAGCGTCTAGAACGGCAATTGCGAGGGCGTTGCGGGTGGAAAATTGGCAGTGGGTCACGGTGACTGGTTGGCCGAGCGAATGGAGCGCAATGCGCTGAAGCGTGGGGTCGTAGTCGCCCGCCCAGTCACACCGTTCCAGGGTAATCGCGCACGCACCTTGAAATTGCAGCGCGGCGTCGACCAGACGGCAGCCGGTCAGTTTGACCTCGCCCGTTTTGGCAAAGGTATTGAGCGTGGCGCCGTTGCGGAAAACCAGCCAGGCGTCGGTGGCTTGCCACGGAAAATCGACGGCCAGGTCCGCTTCGAGCACCCATAAACCGCCGTCGAGGCCGTGTTGGAGCGCCGCTTGCGTGAGGGGCTGCGGCAGGCGAGCGGGCCAGCTTTGCGCTACAGGCGAAACGCTGGGTGCGCGGGGATCAGACGCTGCGGCTTCGTCGTCGGCACGGAGGTCGAGAATATCGCAAACAGTGGCGGCGCATCGCGCCAGCTCGGCTTCGTCCAGACCGAGGAACGCGGCAAGTTCGACCACCAGCCGCGCGGCGTCTTCGCTCAGCGGCGCGTCAAGGCGCAGCAAGACCAAGGCGTCGACCACCAAGTGGTACGCGAATCCGGCATCGCGGACGAGGCGCGCGGCCTCGAGCAGGGTTTCCGGGGTGAGGTCGCGGGCTTTTTCGAAGAGTTCCCCGCGGATGTCGCCGAGCTGGAGCGCGTCGAGCAGGAGCCTCAGCAGGCGGGTCTGCGCTTCGGAAATGGCGGGCTGTGCGGTGAGGGTTGCGGCAAGGAGCAATGCGTAGTGCCAGCGCAGGTGCTCTTCTTGCGCCGCAGCGGCGTGTTGAGGCAGGGGGTTGAGCCGCAACTGCTCTTCGTCGGCGGCTTGGGTGAGGGTGTGGAGCAGGTTCATCGTCGACTCCTTACGGTTGCTGAAGGGGGTGCAATGCGCGGTAGCGCGCCGGGGTGGTGTGTGGCAGCAGCGCGGTGCGGTTGATCGGTATGCTGGGCGTCCGCAGCGCGGCCAAAGCGCTTTCGGTGGCGCGCGGTTCGCGGCGGATCAGGCGCGCGCGATGTGCCGCGTTGGCAGGGGTACGGAGCACAGTCCATGCGCGCGGTACTTCCGGTTCGTCGCGGCCTTCGCGGGCGCGCAGCGCCTGAAGTTGCGCCAGCAGGTTGCTCTGCGCTGGCTCCAGCAGGTCAACCTCGTGGGGTTCCGGAAGGGGGATGCCGAACGCGTCCCCGATGCGTTTGAGTTCGCCAAAGAAGCGGCTGCGCAGTTCCTGAAGGCGCGTGGCCACGGCTTTGAGCGCAGCCAGGCGCGCGTCCACAGCGGCTTTGAGTTCGGCAGCGTCGGTGGCGACGTCGCCTTCGGCCAAGGTGACCAGGCGATTGACGCGGTGCAGTTGCCAGTGGGCCTCGCGCAGTTCGCGCTCCAAGCCGCGTTGGTAGCGGGTAAAAAGCGCTTTGAAGCGGTGGGCAAAGCGTTGTTGGCGCGGGGTTTGGTTCCATTGGTCGAGCTGGGCGCGCAGCGGTGCGAGCAGGTGGGCAAAGCGCGGCCGTGCCGAAACGGGATAGACGCCGACGAAGGGGAGGTTGCGCGCGGTGAGGGTCTGGGCGATGCGCGCGACGATCGCGGTGCGATCGTTTTCGGGCAGCTGGTCGGCGTGGCTGGCCACGATGAGGCGCGGGATCGCAGGGTCGAGGCGGGCCAGAAAGGAGAGGTCGGCTTCGGTGAGGTCGCCTTGTTTGATGGGGACAACCCAGACGATGGCGTGGGCGCTATTGAGTTGCGCCACGGCAACTTCGGTATCGGTGCGATCGCCGGGGTTGGTGCGACCGGTATAGCCCGGGGTGTCGATGAAGGCCAGGTTTGCCCACGGGAAGTCGCGCCGGGTGACGAACGCGGCGCTGAGCGCGCGCGCCACTTGGCTGCCGTAGCGGTGGGGTTCGTCATGGGTGAGGGTGGCCAGTTCGCTTTCCGTCAGGGTGATGCGCAGGCGGTGCAGGTTGAGGGCGTGCACGGCGTCGGTGTCTCCGGCGAGCACGTAAGCGGGGAGCGCGGTGGTGGGGTCTACTTCCACCACCAGGAGCCTTTTGCCAAGGAGGGCGTTGATGAGGCTCGATTTGCCTGCCGAGAAGGGGCCGCCGAAGGCGACGATCGTTTTTTGCGCCAGGTGGGGGTAGGCGCAGAATTCACGAAAGCGCTCGAGTTCGCGGACAAACCCGAGGTGGATTTCGGCAAAATCGTCCGGGCTGCCCAGGCGGGCAAGATCGAGGAGTTCGCGGTGAATGAGGTCGTCCAGGCGGCCGACGGCGTCGAGCACGGGGTGGGAGGCGTCTGCGTCTGGGCTGGCCTGTAACGCGCGGCAAAGCAGCGAGTATCTTTGCCGCAGGGTGTCCGGGTCGCGTTCGGGGATCATCGTGGCGCACTCCGCTAGGGTTCAGTGGGTGGCTGGCAATTCGGCAAGAAGGGCGTTCAAGCGGTCGAGGTCAGCCTGAGCGCGCTCGCGCAGCGCCGCCGTTTCGGCTTCGCCTTGTTGCAGCGCGGCAAGGAGCGTAGCGAGCGTTTTTTGCAGTTCATCGCGTTCGCTGGCGATGGTGCGCGCCACTTCGGCTTGCGCGGCGCGAACTTGTTCGGTAAGCACGGTGCGTAAGTGGGCGTCCACCTGGCGAAGCGCGTCGTCTATTACCTGACGAACCTGGCTGCGGGTGCGTTCCCGCTGCCGGGCCGCTTCGATTTCTTGCCGTTTTTGTTCGGCGAGGTTGGTGAAGAGCGACGCCAGCAGCGGTAGCAACAGCGAGACCGCTTTGCCGATCGGGTGCGGGATTCGGGCAAGCCAGGGCCCGAGGACCACCGCCAGATTGTTCCAGCGAAAGGTACTGGTGGCGTTGTCCGACGCGCTCGTGACCCGGTGCAGGTGGATGTCGAGGCTGCTGGGCAGGCTGTCGGTAAGGCGCTCGAGGTAGCGTTGCAATGCGGGTTGGAATTCCTGGCGAACCGCTTCTGCGACAACCAAACGAATGGTGGTAAGGATTTCGTCGCTGATGTCCCGTCCGTCGAGCGCCCGTTCGGTGAACGTTTCCAAGCGGTCGGCAAGCGCCCGTTCGGCACGCCGACGGATCGTTGCCAGGATTGGCTCGATCTGTGCTTCCAGTGCTTCGGTTTCATGTTGCAAGCGCGCGTCGAAGGTCTGCAAATCTTGCTTGAGTTTGTCGATTTCGGCCTGTATCTTTTCGGCATCCTGGTTTTTCTGGTTTGCGAGCGTTTCGAGCAGCTGCGCGGCGTGGTTCAGCTCGGTACGGTACGAGGCGACAATCTGGGTTGCGAAAATCTCTGCGGCTTTGGATTGCAACAGGTCGAGCGCTGCTTCTAGGGTGTCGAGCGTTTTTTTGCGCGCCGAGGTCACAGCCAAGGCCAAGGGTTCGCGATCCATCAGCGCAGCGATTTGGTCGTGGAGCTGTTTGGCTACCGTCTGGACATCTTCCGGGGGACGTTTGTCTGCTTTGGCAACGATGACGATCACCGGCATCTGCGCGATCGCCAGTTCGCGCAGGGCGCGGCGCAGCGTGTCACGCAGGGCTCCGTCTTCGACGCTTACGACGACACCGTAGGCAAGGCTGCGGCCAACATAGTCGTCGATGACCCGTTCGTGGGCCGTGATGCCGGAATCCCAGCCCGGCAGGTCGACCAGAACGAGTTGGGGCCGCTTGGCAAGTGTCGGGTTGGGGAGCTGCGCTTCTACCCAGCCTTGGGGGAGCAGTTCGGCAAGACGGTTTTCGCGCAGATCGGTTTCGTCCAGAGGGATTCGGCGACCGTCGGGGAAGCAGCCCAGAAAATGGCGCTCGGGCCCGAACCGCAGTTCGGCTGGAACGGCGGTTTCCGGGGTGACGTCGGTTGCCAGAATTTTTTCGCCCAGCAGGGCATTGAGCAGGCTCGATTTGCCACTACTGAACGCGCCGATCAGCGGGATGCGGATCTCGAAGCGCTCGATCAGCGGGGTCAGTTGGTCGATCCGTTCCCGGTCGAGGCCATGGCGTTCGTAGATGGCGCGCACTTGCGGCAGTTGCCGCTGGAGTATTTCTTGGCTGCGAGCAAGCGACTCCATCTTCCTCCCTCCCTGAATTGGGTTGTTGTGTTGTGGCGATGGCTACTCGGTAATGGTCAGGCTGGACAGCCCGACCATATATTATCGTAGCAAAAACTTTCCGAAATTCAGGGATTCTGTTCCGCTTCGATCGCATCGAGCCAGGCTAGGTAGTCGCGAGCGGCCCGTTTGACGATGAGCGTTGCGGCTTCGCGCACCTCTTCGGTGATGGGCTTGCGCAGTTTGGCAAGCTCCGCTTTGACTCGATTGGCGTCTTCGACCATGTCGCGATCGAGACGGTCGAGTGCGCCGTCGCTGTCGAGCCAGTCGCCGATGATTGTGGAGAGGGCTCGGCCCACGCCGGGTCTGGCACGTTCGATCGCCGCTTCGATCTGCGTATTGATCCGGCGGCTGAGCTTCACGGTTTTACGCAGGGTATCGAGATCGAGATGACCGCTGTCGAACCCGTTGCCGCCGCCCCGTTCGCGTAACAGCGCCTCTTCGAGGCGGAGAAACGGCTTTTCGACGTGGCGGGTGATCGCTTCGTCAAAGAGCGTTCCCAGGCTTGCGCTGAGGGCGGTGACGATGGTGGGGGCGACGTCGAACATGAACTCGTCGCCGATTAGCGAATCGATTTCGGTTTCGAATTGGTCCCACACTTCGTCGGCCACGGTTTCGGCAATGTCGGTTGCTTCCTCTTTCATCTGCTGCACGGTGTCGCGTTGGCGATCGATCAGGCGGGCAAGTTCTGGTTTCATGATGACCTCCTTTTGTGGATGGTTGCACAGAGGGTGGGTTGGCGTTAGGATAGCAGCGCGATGCGTCATGATGTGACGCAATGAAACCGTTTCGGGAGGAAGCTGTGTCCGGGATCAAATCGGACGCGCTGACCGCGGCGCGCTTGATCATCGAGATTTTGCGGGTCATTCCCCGCCGCCGTTTTATTACGGCGCAGGAGGTTGCCGCGCACCTGGACGCGGTAGGCATGGGGCGTGGCATTCGCACGGTGCAACGGCTTTTGGACGAGATTTCTGTGCATTACCCCATCGAGCGGGATACGCGAGGGAAACCCTACGGGTATCGGTGGATGCCGCAAGCGGAAGGGTTGCGGCTACCCAATCTCACGCCGGACGAGGCGCTGTTGTTGCGTCTGGCATATGAGGATTTGCGTGATCTGTTGCCCACGGCGCTGCTGCGTCGTCTGGCGCCGCTCTTCGAGAGCGCGCGATTGGAGCTTGCGTCGCCTTCGGCTGCCGCTGAGCGGCGGTGGTTGGGTAAAGTGGTGCGGGTTTCCGATGGCGTACCGGTTATGCCGCCGCCCCTGGAACCCGAGGTTGTAGTGGCGGTAAGCGAAGCGCTCTATCTGGAACGCAAGTTGGCGATCCGCTACCTCAACGCGCGGCGCAAGGAGCGCAATGCGGTGGTGTGGCCGCTGGGGTTGGCGCAGCAAGGGACACGCTTGTATCTGGTTGCTCGCTTCGAAGGTTTCGACAACGAGCGGATTTTGGCGTTGCCACGTATTCTTCAGGCCACCGTCTTGGGCGAACCGTTCGTCTATCCGGCTGACTTCACGCTGGCCCGTTACGTTGCCGAAGGCCATTTCGGGATACGCCAGGGCGGAATGGTGCGTCTGACTTTTGCAATTGCAAAGCCCACCGGGCAGTTTCTTGTCGAGTCGCCGCTTGGCCGCGATCAGCAGGTGGTGGAGCATGACGACCATTTGGTCATTACCGCAACGCTACCTGACTCCCAGCGGCTTGACCGTTGGCTGCGCGGCTTTGGCAGTGAGGTGTGGGGCATCGAGAAGGTACCGGTAGATGATTCCGTAGCGCCTGGATGACGCAAAGCGCAGTGGTAAAATGGTTGATGGTTTGTGAGTTCAGAAATGACGCCGACCCAACCATGACGACCGCCACCGAAATCTCTTGGGACGACCTCAAAGCGATGATTCTGGGCCTTGCCGAACAGAGCAAGGAGACCGATCGCCGCATGCAAGAGACCGACCGCCGAATCCGCGCGCTCGAACGCCAGTTGGGGCGTCTGGGGAACCCCCTGGGCCAGTTCGTGCAGGACATGGTCGAGCCCGCGGTGGTGCGCCTCTTTCAAGAGCAGGGCATTCCCGTGCATCGGGTGATGCCCAACGTGCGCGCGCGTGACGACACGGGCCAGACCGTGATGGAGATCGACCTTTTGGTGATCAACGGCGACCACGCGATTGCCGTGGAGTGCAAAAGCCGCTTGACCACCGACGACGTCGACGAACACCTGGAGCGCCTTGCCTGCTTCAAAGCGGCGTTTCCCGAATTCGCCGACAAGCTCCTGCACGGGGCGGTGGCGGCGATGGGCGCGCCGGATGAGGTGGTGCGCTACGCCGAAAAACAAGGGCTTTACGTGCTCGTTCAGGCCGACGACGACGTGGTGGTGTGCAACCAGCCGGGTTTTACGCCGCGGACGTGGTGAGCATTTCCCGTACGTGTTGGAATAGAGGAACATAACCGAGCGAGCATGCGCTCCCCTTACCATTACCCGGCTAAGGTGTAACGGGGTGGCTCAATGCGTGGGCGCCATAGCGAACGACGCCCCAACACGGTGCCGAGAGGCGCGCTTGCAGTGTCGCTAGGTTTTCTGCGAACGCAGCCATTTCGGGGTCGATCTGGTTGGCGATCCAACCGGCAAAGGGAAGGCCGCGCGCGGTGATCGCCTCGACGGTGAGCAGCGCGTGGTTGAGGCAGCCCAGGCGCATCCCGACCACCAAAAGCACGGGAAGGTTGAGCGCAACCGCCAGATCGGCAACCGTCGTGGTTTCTGAGAGTGGCGCGTGAAAACCGCCCACCCCTTCGACGAAGAGGAGGTCGCACTGGGCTCGAGCGTTGTCTACGGCGCGGCGAATGGTTGCGAAGTCGATCGTGACTCCTTCATGTTGCGCCGCGAGGTGCGGCGAGATCGGTTCGGCGAAGCAGTAGGGGTTGACGACGTCGCGGGGTAGCGGGACGTTGCTTGCGGCGATGAGCGCAGCGACGTCGGCATTCGCTCCGGATGCTTCGACCCCGGCAGCGATCGGTTTGAGTCCCGCAGCGCGTTTGCCTTCTGCGGCGGCTTGCCGTAACAAAATCGCGGTTACGGTGGTTTTGCCGATCTCGGTGTCGGTGCCGGTGACGAAATAGGCGGTTGCGGTCATGGCAAGGTCCTCCTCATTCAGACGCCAGGGTGAGTGCTTCCAATGCCGTTTGCGCTTCGAGCCATTGGGTTTCGGCCTCAGCGATTTGGGCGCGCAGCGCGTCGGCTTCACGGGCGACGGCGTCGGCAGCGGCGCGGTCAGAGTAAAGTGCCGGATCGGCCAGCCGCGCTTCGACGGCGTGCAGCGCAGCGGTTAGTGTTTCGATTTCTGCTTCCCATTTCGCTGCGGCTTTTTCCAAGCGCCGCTGCTCCGCTTGTGCGGCTTTTTGCGCGGCGCGGTCGGCGATGCGTTGTGCTTTGGCCGAACGGTCTGCGACGGTCGGGGCGCGGTGGGTTTGACGGCGTTGCGCCAGCCAGTTGGCGTAGTCGTCGAGGTCGCCGTCGAAAGGCACTACCCGACCATCCGCGACCAGTACGAACGCGTCGGCGGTGGCGCGCAGCAGGTAACGGTCGTGCGAAACCAGCACGACGGCGACTTCTGCCTCTTGCAGCGCGCGCGTCAATGCGTCGCGCATTTCGAGGTCGAGGTGGTTCGTGGGCTCGTCGAGCAGGAGGAGGTTCGGGCGCGTACGTAACAGCAACGCGAGCGCCAACCGCGCCTTTTCACCACCCGAAAAGGCGCGGCAGGGGGTGTCGGCTGCAGTACCGCGAAAATCGAAGCGGCCGAGAAAATCACGCAACTCTTGTTCCGGCGTCGTCGGTTCGAGGCGGATCAGGTGCTGCAGTGGCGTTTCGTTCGGTCGCAGCCGTTCCATTTGGTGCTGCGCAAAGTAGCCGATCTTGAGCTTGCGCCCTTCGTTCCGCTTGCCCGCAAGGAGCGGCAATTCGCCCGCAAGGAGTTTGATGAGTGTCGATTTTCCGGCACCGTTGGGGCCCAGTAGCGCAAGCCGGGTATCGGGGCGGATCGTGAGGTCGATACCGGTCAGTAGCGGTTTCCCGTCGTAGCCGACCGCGGCCGCTTCCAGCGTGAGCAGTGGGTCGGAGGTTCCCTCTGGTGGGAGAAAACGGAAGGTGAACGGGGAGTCGACGTGCGCCGCCTCGATCAGTTCCATGCGGGCAAGCGCCTTCAAGCGGCTTTGCGCTTGCCGCGCTTTGGTGGCTTTGGCGCGAAAGCGTTCGACGAATGCGCGCAAATGGGCGATTTCGCGCTGCTGTTTTTCGTACAGGGCTTGCTGGTGGGCCAACTGTTCGGCGCGCGTGCGTTCGAACGTGGTGAAGTTGCCGGTGTAGAGGCGAAGGGTGCCGTTTTCGAAGCTGAGGATGTGGGTCGCAACGGCATCGAGGAGTTCGCGGTCGTGCGAAATCACGAGAAGCGTGGCGGCGGATCGCTGCAGCCACGTTTCCAGCCACAACACGGCGTCGAGGTCGAGGTGGTTCGTCGGTTCGTCGAGCAAGAGCAACTCCGCGTCTGCGGCGAGTGCTCGGGCCAGGTTGAGGCGCATCCGCGATCCGCCGGAAAAGGTGGCGACGGGGCGCTGCTGCGCTGCGGGCGAAAAACCGAGCCCGTCGAGGATCTCCGCGGCGTGGGCGCGCGCGGCGTAGCCGTCGATCGCGGCGAGCGCTTCGTGGAGCTCGGCGATGCGGATGCCGTCGTGTGCGCGTTCCGCTTCCGCGAGCGCACGTTCGAGGCGACGCAATTCGGTGTTGCCATCCAGAACGTACTCGATCGCCGGGGTGTCAACGGCAGGGGTTTCCTGGGCGACGTGCGCAATCCGCCAGGTGACTGGCCATTCCAGGTCGCCGTGGTCGGGGTGGTGGTCACCGCGCAGCAGCGCGAACAGCGTCGATTTGCCACAGCCGTTGGCGCCGGTGACGCCGACTTTCCAACCCGCGTGGATTTGCAATGTGGCGTTTTTCACCAGGCGCTTGTCGGCGCGGCTGAAGGTGAGCGATCGCAATTGGATCATGGTCGTTGCGCCAAAATGGTCAGGATTTGGTAGGTGAGGGAAATTCCGTGGGGGCCGCTCAGCCGTTCCAGCGCGGCAGCAAGGCGGCGCGGTCGGGTGCGGTCGAAGCGGTGGGGCGTTTTTGGGGTGGCGGTTGCGCCAACACCACGAATCGAGGCGAGGAGTTCTTGTGGTGTGGCGAAGAAGAGGGGGATCGTGTGGTGCGTAGCGTGGAGGGTGCGCCACGGATGGCCGGCAAATGCCTGCCGCCAGGCGGCTTCGTCGGGAAGCGGGGCGAGCGGTGGCGGTTCGCCCAGTTCGGCAAAAGCGGTGGCGAGTTCCGGAAAGGTTCCTGCCAGCACGATGCTGATCGCGGCCCAGCCGTTTGGCGCCAGCGTGCGCACGATTTCCTGGACGACCAATACCGGTGTCGTCCACTGCCACGCGCAGTTGCTCCAGTAGAGTGCGAGCGTTTGGGTAGGGAACGGGAGCTGTTCGAGGTCGCCCACGATGGGGGTGGCCAATTCGGGCGGTAGGGTCGCGAGCAGCGCCGGAGCCGCATCCAACGCGAGGAGACGATGGTGGGGAAAACGCGCTTTGAGGTGCGGCAGGTCACGGCCCACCCCACAGCCCGCATCCAGCAACCATGGCGTTTGCGGCAACGGGGCCTCGGCTGCGGCTATCGCGGCGTCGAGCGCGGCAAAGAGTGTTGCGGCGATCTTTCGTTGGGCGACGTCGTGCTGTGCGGCGTGGCGCGCGTGCCGACCAAACGCAGCACGAACGCGCGCTTTGGGAAGTGCGGGTAGTTCCGTCGTTTCGGCATTGGGTCGGGGTTGCCAGCGTGTTGCCATCAGGTTTCGTTCACGGTTGGAGTGCCAACAATTTCTGGAGCGCTTCGGCAAGGTTTGCGAGCTGCTCCGGCTCATGGGCAGCCGAGAGCGAGATGCGTAAGCGCGCTGTGTTGGGGGGAACGGTGGGGGGGCGGATTGCTGGAACCAAGAATCCTGCGGTTTCGAGCGCCTGCGCAAGATACACGGCACGCTGACTTTCGCCGACGATGAGCGGTTGAATTGCGGTTGCCGATTCGAGTGGTGTCGCTGCTGCGGCGGGGAGGCGTTCGGTAAGGAGACGCCATTGCGCGATCAATCGGTGGAGGTGGGCCAAGCGATCGGGTTCGTTGCGGATCACGGTGATCGCTGCGTTGAGCGCTTCTGCCTGCGCAGGCGGCATCGCGGTGGTGTAGATGTGCGTGCGCGCGCTTTGGTCGAGCCAAGCAATCGCATCTTTACTCCCCAGAATCGCCGCACCGGCAACGCCCACCGCTTTGCCAAAGGTAGCGATCCAGAGCCAGTGCGCGGCTGGGGTACAGCCGAAGTGGGCGAAGGTGCCACGACCGTTGCCCAGGACACCAATACCGTGGGCGTCGTCGACGATCAACCACGCGCGGTGGCGTTCGGCAAGGGAGGCGAGCTCAGGAAGCGGCGCGATGTCGCCATCCATGCTGAAGACACCGTCGGTGACGATGATTTTGAGAGGGGCAGGGCTTTCGGCAAGCCAGCGCGCCAGCGTTTCGGTGTCCCGGTGCGGGTAGCGGCGCACGTGCGCCCCGTGGGCACGTGCAAGAAGCAGCGCGTCGATGAGCGACGCATGGACGAGCTTGTCGGCAAAAATGGCGGTCGTCGAAGGGGATTCGCTTGCGAGCATCGTCACCGCAGCCAGGTTCGCGGCGTAGCCGGAGGTGAAGAGCCGCGCCGCAGGGAAGCCAAGCCACGCGGCGAGCGCGCTTTCGAGCGTTTCGTGCGCTTCGGTATAGCCGCAGACGAGCGCCGACGCGGTGGACCCCACGCCCCAGCGCGTGGCGCCTGCCTGCCACGCTGCGATCACCGCCGGATGGTGGGCTAGCCCCAGGTAGTCGTTGCTGGCGAAATTGACCCATTGCCGATTGCGGGCATGGGCGATCCCACTCGTTGAACTGGGGGCAAAGGGGCGGTGGCGGCGTTCGAGCCCCTGCGCTCGCCGTTGCGCGAGCCATTCGGCAGGCAGTTGCCAAGGATCGTGCGCGGTCATGGCAGCGGCGGTTCCTGAGGGTGTTCCGGTTGGAAGCAGTCCGATGCGGCTGCGGTCTCGAGCACCTGCGTGAGGGTGCGCAACAACTGCGTGCCGAACCATTCGGCCAGTTCCGGCGGGGTGGCGAACGGCGGCATCACGTAGCAGGTGTTGCCAAGGGGGCGCAAAAGGAGCCCTGCCGCAAGCGCTGCTTTCGCGACCCGCGGGGCGAAATCGCCTGGGGCGTCAGGGAGGTCGAACGCAACGATCGTGCCGGTGCGGCGCAGGTGAACCCCACCCACCTGCGCGGCGACTTGAGCCATCGCCGCTTCGAACGCGGCGCCGAGCGTTTCGATCTGTGGCCAAACCTCCGGATTGTCCAAGAGGTCGAGCGTGGCGCATGCGGCGCGGCAGGCAAGCGGGTTGCCCGTGTAGGAGTGGGAATGGAGAAAGGCGCGCGTGACTTCGTCGGCAAGGAACGCGCGAAAGAGTTCGTCGCGCGCAAGCACCACCGCAAGCGGAAGCGTGCCGCCCGTGATGCCTTTGGAGAGGGTGAGGAGGTCCGGTCGGACACCCGCGTGCTCATGGGCGAAGAAACGACCGGTGCGGCCGCAGCCGACGGCGATTTCGTCGAAAATGAGAAGCACGTCGTGGCGGGTGCACAGGTCGCGCAGCGCATTCAGGAACGACGGCGGGTGCATCGCCATGCCGCCAGCGCCCTGCACGAGCGGTTCGACGATGACCGCAGCGGTTTCTGCGTGGTGTACCGCCAAGTATTCTAGGAGCGCGGCAAGCGCTTCGTGCGCAGCATTTGAGCCGCGCCGTGTATCGGGCGACGGCATCATCGCCGCGGGGCGGATGAGCGGTTCGTACGCTTCACGAAAGATCGGGATGTCGGTGACCGCAAGTGCGCCAACCGTTTCCCCGTGGTAGCCGCCGGCAAAGGCCACGAAGCGGTGCTTCTCAGGAAAACCCTGGTTGCGCCAGTAGTGGGCTGCCAGCTTCAACGCGATTTCGACGGCGCTGGCGCCATCCGACGCGAAGAAGGCGTGTCCCAGCGTGCCGTCGGTTTTTGCCGCAAGCCTTTCGGCGAGTTCTACCGCTGGGGCGTGGGTGCAGCCGGCAAGGAGTACGTGGTCGAGCGTCGCGATCTGTTCGCGCACCGCGGCGACGATGTGCGAATGGCAATGACCAAAAAG
>Ga0116142_10004711_pt1 | contig 12757 bp, 10 predicted proteins | sample AD_UKC033_MetaG_FD_89785 | JGI IMG/M metagenome (GOLD analysis project Ga0116142, IMG submission 89785) | Active sludge microbial communities of municipal wastewater-treating anaerobic digesters from USA - AD_UKC033_MetaG | ecosystem: Engineered > Bioreactor > Anaerobic > Digestate | place: USA... | reverse complement strand
TCAAACTCGGTTATAACCGGGCCGGCCGCATCATGGATCAGCTTGAACTGCTTGGTGTGGTCGGCGCGGGAGAAGGTTCAAAACCGAGAGAAGTCCTGGTCAGCAGCGAGGTAGAACTCAACAGGATCCTGGACCGGATCCGGGGTGGTAAGGAAAGGGATACTTTGTTTTAGTTCGTGAGTTCGTAAGTTCGTAAGTTGGGGGTGTGCACCTTTCCTCAGGATAAAGTGCTGATTTTATTTCGATTTGGCATTTCCTTCCATCCCTCTTATCTTGAGAATCTTATATTGTTACCGATGATAAAAAGACTCCTTTTATCCCTGTTTTGCATTTCCGGGACAGCCTTTGTTTTAGGTCAAACCGGTTATTATTTCCCCGGGGCATCCGGATTCAATACTTCCATCCCCAGCCCGGAGCAATTCCTGGGTTATCCCATTGGCAGCCATCATACCCGGCACGATAAAGTGGTTGAATACATCAGGGAACTGGACCGTCTCAGTGACCGGATGACTACCAGGATCATCGGACAGTCTTATGAGCAAAGGGACCAGATCGTGGCTTTTATCACCTCGCCCTCCAACCACTCCCGGATCGAGGAGATCCGGCAGGCCAATCTTGCCCGGGCCAACCGGCCCGGAGGCGATGAGGCTCCCCTGGTCCTCACCCTGGGATACAACGTCCATGGAAACGAACCCTCGAGCACGGAAGCAGCCCTGCTCACGGCCTGGTACCTGGTAGCCAGCGATCATCCCGAAACCCTGCAATGGCTGGACAGCATGGTCATCCTGCTGGATCCCGTTTATAATCCCGATGGCCGCGACAGGCATACGCATTGGGCCAATATGCACAAAGGCAGCCCGCCGGTAGCCGATCCCAACGACCGGGAACACAATGAGGTCTGGCCCGGGGGCCGGACCAACCATTATTGGTTTGACCTCAACCGGGACTGGTTTTTAGGCATCCATCCGGAAAGCCGCAACCGGATGAAACTCTTTCACGAATGGATGCCCTATGTGATGACGGATCACCACGAGATGGGCTCCAACGCCACCTTTTATTTTGATCCGGGCAAATACAGCAGCAACAATCCCATCGTGCCGGCTTACCTCTACGATGTGGTCTATCCCAGATACGGCGAATATTTTTCCAAGGCCTTGAATGGTATCCGGTCGCTCTATTATACCAAGGAGTCCTTTGACAAGTTGTATCCGGGTTATGGGTCCAGTTACGTCAATTTTTACGGAGGAGCTGGATTTTTGTTTGAGCAGGCCAGTTCCAGAGGGCATGTGCAGGAGACCACTACCATTCCACTTGAATTTGGGTTTACCATCCGCAACCAGCTTACCGCCTCCCTGGCTACCCTGCGGGCCTCATTTGCCGAAAAGCCCATGCTGCTCAAATTACGCCGTGATTTTTATGCCGCAGCCGCTTCCCAGGCCAGGGTTAATCCGGTAAAAGCATATGTGTTCGGGGATGCGGAAGACCCTTCCAGGACGAGGGCCTTTGTCAACCTCCTGCGCCTGCACCAGATCGAGGTGTATCAACTGGACCGGAGCCTGCAGGCCGGCGGCAAAAGTTTTGAAAAAGGCAGAGCCTACCTGGTGCCGGTGGATCAGAAAAACTATTTTATGGTCCGTTCCGCTTTCGAAAAGGAGATTACCTATACCGATAGCTTGTTTTACGATGCTTCCACCTGGTCCCTGATCCATGCCTTTGATCTTCCTTTTCACGAAATCCGGGGAGGCTATGCCACTGGAGACAGGATAATAGATGATCTGAAATACATTCCTGGTCCGGTCGAAAAAAGCGATTACGGATACCTTATCAACCAACGCGATTACCAGGCCTATAAAGCGATCTGGCAGCTACAATCCGGAAACCTTATCACCAAAGTCGCTTTCAAACCCTTTAAAATACAGGTTGGCGCTTTATCCAAATCCTTCGGACACGGGACCTTGTTTATACCCGTCCAGCAACAGAAACTGAAAGCCGATGAAGTCTTTGCCCTGATGCAACGCATTTCCAGCGACTGCCTGATCGATGTTTATCCCGTGCATACCGGGTATTCCACGGAAGGGATAGACCTGGGATCGAATTTTTTAAGGACTTTGAAACCGGTCAAAGCCCTTATGGTCATTGGCCAGGGAGTCAGCGGATACGAAGCCGGGGAGGTCTGGCATCTGCTGGACCAGCGCATCGGCATGCCGGTGACCAAGGTGGAATTGAACCAGATGGGCAGGATCGACCTCAATGCCTATACCACCCTTATCCTTGTTCATGGCGCTTATGCACCGGACAAGCCCTTGCAGGACCGGTTGAAGGCCTGGGTCCGCGAAGGTGGCACTCTCATTACCTTCAAAGGAGCCTCTGAATGGGTCCTCCGGGGGGAAATGACCACCGGTGAAAAACTGGTGCCGGCGGATACTCTTTCCCCTGCAAGAACAAATTATGAAGACCTGCAGAACCGGGAAGGTGCAAAACAAATAGGCGGCTCGATCTATGAAGCGGACCTGGACCTCAGTCATCCCTTGGGTTTTGGGTTCGTGGATCGCAGGATAAATATTTATAAAAACAACAAAACCTTTCTTGCTGCCAGTAAAAATCCTGTGGGAACGGTGGCCAAGCACCCGGCCAAACCCTTGGTGGGTGGCTATCACCATCCCGACAATGAACGAAAAATCTCAAATTCCGCAGCCCTCTTGTGCGCGTACGAGGGCCGGGGGAGGATTATCCTCTTTGCCTTTAATCCCAATTTCAGGGGGGTGTGGTACAATACCAATAAATTATTTCTCAATGCCTTGTTTTTCGGGCCGCTGATAACGGCGCCGGTGACGGGTTTTGGGGAGGAGGGGGATGAATAATAGAAGTAAGAACATTCCAGTACAAAGACGGTGCAGGTTGAATTTTCGAGTATCTTGAAGATTTATTAAAAAGAATAAATGACTTCAACCATCATCATTTCCCTGTGCATTCTGGTCCTCATTGCCTATTTATTTGATTTAAGTTCTTCCAAGACCAAGATACCTTCGGTGATTCTGTTGTTGGTATCCGGAGGCCTCGTCCGTTTTCTGACGGATTGGTTGGGGATCCAATTGCCGGATCTGGACGTTTTACTCCCGGTTTTGGGTACGGTCGGACTTATTCTCATCGTGATGGAAGGATCGCTGGAACTGCAACTGCACAGATCCAGGCTTCCGATGATATTCAAATCCTTTATGATCGCTTTTATTCCTTTGATTCTTTTGTCTTGCCTGGCTGCCTGGGGTCTGCAATACCTGGGATATCCCCATTACAAGACCAATCTTGGGAATGTGATCCCGCTGTTTGTAATCAGCAGCGCTATTGCTATTCCCAGCGTCCGACACAACAGCCGGCCTACCCGGGAATTTGTAGTTTACGAAACCAGTCTGTCTGACATTCTGGGAGTCATATTTTTTAATTTTATCGTATTGAATGAGTTCATTGACCAGCACGCTTTCTTCACTTTTTTCATGCAGTTGGGCCTCGAGACCCTGATTGCATTTATCGCCACCTTATTCCTTGCCTTCCTGCTGGGAAAAATTGAACACCACATTAAATTTGTTCCAATCATATTCCTCATCATCCTCATTTATGCCGTTTCGAAGGAATTACATTTGCCAGCCCTGTTATTCATCCTGATTTTTGGTTTGTTTCTCGGCAACCTGGATGAACTTAGAAATTTCAAATGGATAGCAAAATTCCATCCGGAAAACCTGGATCGGGAAGTCATCCGCTTTAAGGAAATTACGACCGAAGCCACCTTTCTGATCCGTTCCCTGTTTTTCCTGGTGTTTGGCTACCTGATCCGGCCACAGGACATCATCAATCAACAAAGTGCCATTTGGGCGGCCTGTATTGTTGCGGCCGTGTACATCGTCCGGATCATTATCCTTAAACTGTTCAGAATGGGTTTTGACCCTTTGTTGTACATCGCCCCCCGCGGTTTGATCACCATCCTCCTGTTTTTATCCATACCTGCTGAAACCCGAATCCCGATTATAAACAATTCCCTCGTGGTTCAGGTGATGCTGCTGACCGTATTGATTATGATGGTTGGTCTGATGTTTAGTAAGGAGAAGAGTAAGGAGGACAAAGCGGCCCGGGAGGCGGAGGTACGGGATTCCCCTGAACCTATAACACATTCAACACCGACCTGATCGCCGCCATCAGTTCTCCGACACCCGTTTCCACCGGCAGGCAAACAGGCAGTTTGATTTCTTTTTGGATGCTTTGCTGGTACCGGAGGGCTTCCTCTCGGGTACATCCGGTTGTATTTAAGGCGATGCCGATCACCTTGCTGTCGTAGGCCCGGATAAGGTCTATTTCAGACTGCAGGGAGGGCATTTTACCCCAGGCCGGATTGTCGTCAAAATAAATGCGTTTGGGAGCATATAGGAGTACGGTGTACTTTGCCTGGCCGGAGATCAGCAATTCCGATCCGCAGGGGCCGCTTGGATTCCGGAGGGCGGATTGTCCTTCCAGGAAGAGGATGTCCGGATGCTGCTCTTCCCAGCAACAGACGATGGCGTGTTCCAGTTCCCCGGAAACAAAATCATTGTAGGTGGAGTCCAGGACAAAGCCGTACCGGCCGCTTTGCATCCATCCCGTTTGCCCGGTAAAAACCATTTCGGCCCTGATCCCTTCCTTTTGACAGGCCTCCATCAGAAAACGGGTGGTGCTTCTTTTCCCTATGGCGCAGTCCATGCCGAGGACAGCCACGATGGGGCATTTGACCTGGAAGATGCGTCCCGTCCAGAAATGCAGTTCGGATTTGGGTTTGGGTTTCCGGATGTCGATGATTTGTACACCGGACCGGGCGGCGGCTTCCGCGATATCCGGTTTGTCGCTGACGTATTCATGCAGGCCGCTGATGATGGACAAACCTTTAAGAGCGCATTGTTTCAGTTGGTCCAGTAATTCTTTAGGCAGTTTACCACCTACCGGAGCAATTCCGACCATGGCATAGTGGATGTCCCGGTGTTCCTTAAGTGCTTCATCGATCGTCGCATATACGGGGATGTTCCGGTTCCTTCCGTCCACGATTTCCCCCGCCTCCTGGCCTGCAAAAACCGGATCGATGACGGCTTTGATTGTAAACCGGTCGGAACCCCGGATGAGTCCATGGGCCGTCTTGGCGTAATTCTGGTCCAATAATCCGAGGGTGAATACAAGCGCGTTTCCGGAAACAGGATTCATGATAGGACGGGTGATTTTGATTTTTCAAGGGAAAGGCATTCGTTGATTATGGCCGCGGCCAGGTCCAGTTCTTCGTAACGGATGGTCAGGGGCGGAGCCAGGCGGATGGATTCATCATTGAACAAAAACCAATCGGCCAGCAAACCTTTATTCATGGCCCGGGCAATAACCTGTTGTACCCGCAGCGGGTCGGCAAGGTCAATCGCCAGCCAAAGACCGGGTGGGCGGCGTAAGGCGGGGAACAGCTCCTGATCCAGCTTTTTGACCAGGTAATCCGATTTGGAAATGCTGTCGTGCACCAGGCTGGTTTGGACTAACTGATTAAGCGCGGCCAGCCCGGCGGCGCAGGACAAGGGATGCCCGCCAAAGGTGGTCATATGCGTGAGCGGCGGTTCATCCGCAAGGACGGCCATCAATTTTTTGTCTGCCACAAAAGCGGATAAAGGCAAGCCTCCCCCAAAACTTTTACCCAGGATCAGAACATCCGGCACCACTCCATAAGGGCTGAAGGCAAACAAGGATCCGGTCCTCCCCATCCCGGTCTGGATTTCATCGAAGATCAGGAGGCAACCGGTTTCCGTGCATCTTTTTCTAAGCGCTTCCAGGTAGGCGGGATCAGGAAGGCGGATTCCCGCTTCCGCCTGGATCACCTCCATCACTACGGCGGCCGTTTGCAGGTTTATTTTTTCGAGTTCTTCCAGGCGATTGAATTCCATAAAATGGATTTCCGGCAGCAAAGGCCGGTACGGATCGGTTTTACTGCGGTCACTCATCAGGCTCATGGCGCCATAAGTACTGCCGTGGTAAGCGCGTTTGCAGCTTATGATCCCCGGTCTGCCGGTAAATTTGCGGGCCAGTTTCAGGGCCCCTTCCACGGCTTCTGCCCCGCTGTTGAGGTAAAATACGGTGTTCAGGGAAGGAGGAAGCAGGCTGACCAGGAGTTCGGCCAGGAGGATTTGCGGCGACTGGATGTGCTCCCCATAGACCATGGTATGCAGATATTTTTCCGATTGTTCCCGGATGGCATCCAGGATGCCCCGGTTTCCATGGCCCAGGTTGCTCACCCCGATTCCGGAAATCATATCCAGGTATTTTTTCCCGCTTGGATCGATAAGCCAGGGTCCATCGGCCCCCGCGATCTCCAATTCCAGGGCAAAAGGGCTGGTCTGGCCGATCAGGGAACGGAATTGGCTGCGAAGGCTCATTCGGACAATGAAATTTATCAGGCCTAAATATGCGTTAACTTACAAAATAAATGAGCGCCCCTCCCAATTTTTCATTAAGATTGGGGTGACAATTATAAGTTCTCCATGCGATCAAGCACTGCACTTGCGGGAATCCTGCTTTTTCTGGTAGCCTGTCAGCAGTTTGTCACCAAACCCCTGGCTTATGAGATCCATGGTATTGATGTTTCCCATTTTCAGGGCAAGGTAGACTGGCCGGTGGTGAAGGACCAGGGGGTTTCCTTTGCCTTTATAAAAGCGACGGAGGGACTTGAACACAGCGATACTATGTTCTATACCCATTGGAAGGCCCTGAAACTGGCCGATATCAAACGCGGGGCCTATCATTTTTTTATTCCCCATCTCGATCCCGCCCTCCAGGCGGAAAATTTTATGATCAATGTGAGCCTCCAGAACGGGGACCTGCCCCCGGTATTGGATATGGAGGTTACAGATTACCCCGATCCGCAGGACCTGGTGGACCGAATGCAGATCTGGCTGGACCTGGTATCTGTCGCTTACAATACCAAGCCGATCATCTATACCAATCTCAAAGCTTATTTCCGCTTTGTCGCCGGGCGTTTTGACGAATATCCCATCTGGATTGCCCGCTACAACGAAAAGGCCCCGGACCTTGGAAACAAAAAATCCTGGAATTTCTGGCAATATGCCAACAACGGGCGGATCAAAGGGATCAAGCAGCCGGTTGATTTTAACGCTTTCAATGGAAGCCACCAACAATTGGAGTCCCTTTGTTTAAAAAACCTTCCTTCCTCTGAATTGATGGAACTGGTTAGAAGAAATGAAAACTATTAGCAAGTTAGCAAGTTAGCAAGTTAGCAAGTTGGCAAAGCTATCTCGCATCTGGCTTCTCGCATCTGGCTTCTCGCATCTGGCTTCTCGCATCTGGCTATCTCGCATCTGGCTTCTCGCATCTGGCTTCTCGCATCTGGCTTCTCGCTGCTCCCCATTAATTTAATTTTCTTAATTCTTTTAATTTCTTTACTTCGCTTTCTGCATCAAAAATGGCTGTGGCACCTGGATACTTTGCCACCACCGCTCCAAGAGCACAGGCATCTTCCAGGCAGACCTGCAGGGGAAAACCCGAAAGTTTTCTGGAGATAAACATGGCCAAAAACGAATCGCCGCTTCCGATGGTGTCCTGCACTTCAACCTTAAAGCCCGGATGGTCGTGGGTACTGTTTTTTTCATAGCAGGCGGCCCCATCCCCGCCGCGGGTGACCAGGATCAGGCTTGCCCGGGGATATTGGGCAAACAATTGCTGAACCTGGTCTTGTTCGCCAGGCTCCGGAGCGGCGTTCCACGAATTGATCAGGTCCAGCTCCTCATGATTGATCTTTATCCAGTCGGCTTTGGATAAAAGATCATGAATCAGGTCCTCTGAATAAAAAGGGGCGCGGAGGTTGATATCGCAAATCCTGATCGCGGCTCCGGGAAGCAATCGTTCCAGGGTATTTCTGCTGACTTCATGTCGACAGGCCAGAGAACCATAGACCAGGACCGGGGACTGATCGGTAAATAAAGTTGCGATGGATTCGGTCCATTCGATGTGATCCCAGGCGGAAGGATATTCAATGGTGTACGTCGCTTCGTTTTTTTCATTGAGTTTCACCAGGACCTTGCCCGTGGGGTAGGAATTCCATTGAATTAATCCGGTTGGAATATTTTTACTCTTCAGAAATTCCATCAATTCGCGACCCAGTTCATCCCGGCCCAGGGCCGTCAGGGGGAAAACCTTTTCACCCAGGCGGTTTAAATGAAAAGCCACATTCATGGGGGCGCCCCCTGCCAGTTTGCCCGCCGGCAACATATCCCAGAGTATTTCCCCGAAGCAAATGATGGTTTGTTTGGTTGAAGGCATGGCTGATGGGTAGGCCTTATTTCAGTTATTGACAATCCGGGATATTAATCCGGCAGAAACTGGGAAACAAACTTTTTTGCCGTTTTGATGGAAGCATAGACGTCTTCCCTGCTTCCTTCGTAGGCTTTGTCTTCCACTTCAATACAGACCGGGCCGCGGTAACGGACGCTGGTCAGCGCGGAAAAAAAGTCCCGCCATCGCACATCACCCAGCCCGGGCAGTTTCGGACTGTGGTACTGGAGGGGATAGGCCATGATTCCATGCCGGTTCAAGCGGTCGGCATAGACCTTGGCGTCCTTGAGGTGGATGTGGTGCAGCCTTTCTTTATAATCATAAACAGGCTGAACTTCATCCATTCTTTGCCAGATCAGGTGGGAAGGATCATAATTGAGCCCCAGGGTCGGGGAAGGGATGATTTCGAACATCCGGTCCCAGATGGCCGGAGTGGTGGCCAGGTTTTTGCCTCCGGGCCATTCATCCCGGGTAAACAGCATCGGACAGTTTTCAATCCCGATCCTGATCTCCAGGCTTTCGGCATACGCTACGATCGCAGGCCAGACTTCTTTAAAACGGTCCAGGTTGTATTCAATCGACTGGCCGGGGTCCCTGCCGATAAAGGTGTTCATGACCGGGACCTCCAAGGCCCGGCAGGCTTTGATCACTTTACATATGTGATCAATGTAAAAAGCGGATTGCACGGGATCGGGATCCAGGGGATTGGGGTAATAACCCAGGCCGGATATTTTTACCTGATATTGGTCCTGCAGGCCTTTGATCCGCGCGATGGCCCCTTCATCCAGACGGTCCACATCAATATGACAGACTCCGGCATAACGGCGGGTATCTGTACCCGAGGCCGGCCAGCACATCACCTCAATGCATTTGAATCCATTCCCGGAAGCAAAATCAAAAACTTCTTCCAGGGAATGATCCCCGAGAATAGCGGTTACAAAACCCAGTGAGAGCATGAACGATAGACGATTGGTTGATTAATACCCTTTATTTTCCTGCGGTTCCATCATAAAACCCGGGAGGCCCAGTCTTCTTTTGGCTTCCTCCAATATGGCCACACTGGAGGTCGCACCAATGCGGGTGACGCCCAGGGACCGGAAGAGCAAGAGGTCGTCCAGTGTGCGGATTCCCCCAGCTGCTTTGATCTGTATGGAAGGATCACAATATTTCCTCATGAGCATCACATCCTCCGGGGTGGCCCCCCGGTAATGATAATCCCCAGTGGCCGATTTGACATAACCGTATCCCGTACTGGTTTTTACAAAGGCTACCCCGACCGCATTGCAAATCTTGCACAGCTTGATCTTGAGTTTGTCATCCGGTAAAAAGTCATTTTCAAAGATCACTTTAAGGATTGCGCCGCCTTTTAAACAGGCCTTGTTCACCGCAGCGATATCCCGCCGGATATAGGGCCAGTCCCTGCTCAAAACTTTGCCGGCGTGCACGACCATGTCTATTTCGGTCGCCCCGTCCTGGATAGCCAGGCGGGTTTCGGCGACCTTGATTTTGATGGCATGGTTGCCATGAGGGAAGCCGATCACCGAACAAACCCTGGTATTGCTGCCCGCTGTAAGCTCCGCAGCTTTTTTAACAAAATAAGGTTTGACACAGACTGTAGCCATCCGGTAGGCAACAGCGGTCTTGCAGCCGTCCATCATCTCCTCATCGGTAAGGGTGGGATGGAGGAGGGAATGATCGATCATGCCTGCCAATTCATCTACGGTATAGTCCATATCCTTGTTTGGTGTGAAGTTAAAGAGAAAATGGATGCGATCAACGGGAGAGGTGAGATGAGTTTTGAGCTGTGATCCTTATCCTCTCCCATACTTGTTCCGCGGACTCCTCCCAGTTATATTTCCCGGCCTGGAGAAAACCGGCTTCCACCAACGCCCGTCTTTGAAGGATCGCTTTTTGCATGGCTTGGACTACGTCGGCAGTATCGTGCGGATTGACCAGAAGGCCTGCCTGGCCACAGATCTCCGGATAACAGGACCGGTCGGCCGCGATCACGGGCGTACCGGCCTGGAAGGCCTCGACCAGGGGCATGCCAAAGCCCTCGTATTCCGAAAGGTTGATCAGGGCCTCGGCCCCTGCGATCAAAGGGCCAAGGTTGGGTTCCGCGACGTAGCCAAGTATGAGGAGGTCCGCCCTGTTTCCGGATCTTGCAATGGCCTTACGAACGCGCCGGTGTTTGCCCATAAATTTTCCTGCCAAGATCAGTTTGTGAGGACTGCCCTCCTGTTTTTTGAAGGCATCAAAGGCCGCGATGATTTGATCTACATTTTTACGTTGATGCAAGGCGCCCACATAAATGAAATAGGGATGTCCATCCGAAAATCGATTGCGGAGGCCTGCGGAATCCGTTATGGGTTTAAAGGAAGGCCGGGCCGCATTATACACCACACTGATCTTTCCCGGGTGGACCTGCAAAATCCTGAGGATTTCAGACCTGGTGAATTGACTCACGGTGAACAGGTGGACGGCTTCCCCCGCATTCTTTTTTATAGCGTATCGGTAATACCACCGGTGGGCAAGGGGGAGGCTGTGCGGCAGGATCAGGGGCGATAGGTCATGGAGGGTGATCAGGCAGGGCACAGAGATCCCGGATGGCATCAACACTTCCGGGGAATAAAAGACCTCGATGCGGTGATTCCTGCAAGCATGGCCAAGGGCCTTGCACCACCACCAGATCAACAGGGGATGGCGACTCGGCGGAAACTTCACAGCGGTTTCAATGTTTTCCCCTTCAGGGATCAGGATGCCCTCCCTGCGGTCATAAAAAAGGATAAATTGGTGTTCCGGATGGTTCCGGATCATGCGCCGGATGATTTCCCAGGCATGCCAGCCTATGCCCTCGAGCCGGTCGCGGAGTAGGAGGCGGGCATTGATTCCGATGCGCATCGGGCAAAAATAACCATTGCCTTTGATGATTGATTTGACCGAGGGGGCCCGGATGACCATAGCCTTGGTACTTTCCGACTCTGCAAAAATCTTATTTTTGCACAGTCAATGGACAGCGGGCCGATTGGTATTTTTGATTCGGGTTATGGTGGGCTCACCATTCTCAGGGACCTGATATCCGCTCTGCCCGATTACGACTATCTCTACCTGGGAGACAATGCCAGGGCTCCCTATGGCCAGCGCTCCTTCAACACCATTTACGAATACACCCTTGAAAGCGTCCGCTGGTTGTTCAGCCAGGCATGCCCCCTGGTGATCCTGGCCTGCAACACGGCCTCGGCCAAAGCGCTTAAAAACATCCAGCTTTTTGCTTTGCCGGAATTGGCCCCGGACCGGAAAGTGTTGGGGGTGATCAGGCCTACAACGGAAATCATCGGCAACTATACGGCCAGCAAACACATTGGCATCCTGGCCACCACGGGCACTGTGGTTTCAGGGTCTTACCTTATGGAGATCAAACATTTTTTCCCGGAGATCAATGTTTTTCAACAGGCCTGTCCGCTTTGGGTGCCTTTGATCGAAAACAATGAATTCCAGAATCCGGGCGCGGATTATTTTATCGAAAAATATGTCGACCAATTGCTGGCGCAGTCCCCGGAGATCGATATGATCCTGCTGGCCTGTACCCATTATCCCCTGGTGCGTGATAAAATCATAAACTTTTGCCCTCCCGGGGTCAATCTCATGAGCCAGGGACCCATCATTGCCACCAGCCTGAGGTCATATCTTCAAAAACATCCGGAAATCGAATCCAGGCTGAGTAAAGGAAGCAGGTATGAATTCTATACCACCGATGCGGAATCCGATTTTGATTCCCATGCGAGCCGGTATTTTGGTTCTCCGGTAAAAGCCCGTCACACCCACCTGGATCACCGGTAAGTCAGATATGCCAAATCATCAAGATTTGGCATATCCGAAGTACTTTTGAGGCTTAAAACCTCATTTTGAATACAACCGATGTCTTGATCATTGGATCCGGTGTGGCGGGATTGTCAACAGCCATCCAGCTGGCTATTCTCCGTAAGGACCTCAGCATTACGGTCCTGACCAAGACCGTCCAGGGGGAAAGCAATACCCGGTATGCCCAGGGGGGAATCGCTGCCGTCTGGGACGAGACCAAGGATAATTTTGACAAACACATCGCGGATACCCTGGATGCCGGGGCCGGACTCTGCAATCAGGAATCGGTCTACAACGTCGTCACCGAAGGCCCCGCGCGGGTGCAGGAAATCATTGACTGGGGCACCCGTTTCGATAAAACCAAATCGGACCTCGATTATGACCTGGGCCGGGAAGGCGGCCACAGCGAACACCGGATCCTTCATTATAAAGACCTCAGCGGGGCGGAGATCCAGCGCGCCCTGATCGCCAAAGCGGCTTCCTTTGCAAACATCGTTATAAAAGAACATTATTACGCCATCAACCTGATCACCCAACATCACCTGGGTTATTCACTCACCCG
>Ga0116142_10004705_pt1 | contig 12765 bp, 11 predicted proteins | sample AD_UKC033_MetaG_FD_89785 | JGI IMG/M metagenome (GOLD analysis project Ga0116142, IMG submission 89785) | Active sludge microbial communities of municipal wastewater-treating anaerobic digesters from USA - AD_UKC033_MetaG | ecosystem: Engineered > Bioreactor > Anaerobic > Digestate | place: USA... | reverse complement strand
TTTAAGTCGGGGTTCACAAGCTAGAACAATAGCTTTTGGCATAAATTGTCCCGACTTTTCGGGAGGTATTTGTTAAATTAACGGCATCGGGAAGGTACAAATACTATGACAAAAGCGAATATTAGATACCAGCTAAATAATTACTTAATTATAATAAATTGATAGTTTGAGACAATAGCTATTACCAAGTTAATTAAATCTAAAACCAAATTATTTATGTTTCGTAATCATTTTTTTAACTATGTTTGTGCTTATATTTTGCTGATTTGACACAGAACGATAAATATTTTTTCGAAGAGATAAAAACCGGTAACAAACAGGCTTTTGACAGTCTGTTCAGGTTATATTATCAGGATTTGTGTCGTTATGCTTTATTTTTAACCTGTAATCCTGATGATGCAGAAGAGATTGTGCAGGAAATGTTTTTTAAACTTTGGCAAAATCATAAAAAAATCAGTATCCCCGTAGCAGTAAAATCATATTTATATACATCAATAAAAAATGCAGTTTTAAATAATCTGAAACATGAAAAAGTAAAAGCTTCTTTTATCAAAGAAAAGCAAATTCAGGAATATAATCTCGATTCTTCGGAAATAATGGAAAATGCAGAATCACTTCGTAACATCAGTAATGCAATTGAACAATTACCTCAAAAAAGACGTGAAATTTTTATTCTTTGCAAACTGGATGGTTTAAAATACAAAGAAATTGCTGAAAAACTTGATATATCAATCAAAACTGTAGAAAACCAAATGGGTGAAGCTCTTAAATTTTTAAGAGAGAAACTTTCAGACAAAGAATTTATTCTTTTAATTATTTTGTTGTATTTGATAACAAAATGCGAATATATAATAGGGGTATTTAACAACTTAAGTGTCATAAATTAAAATGTATAATAATAAAGACATAGCGAATTTTGATCTTATTGCAAAGTATCTTGCCGGAGAAGCCAATCCTGAAGAAATTTCTATTATTGAAACCTGGATAAATTCCGGAAATCAGGATGAGTTTAGAAAAATCAAAGCTGTTTGGATTGCTTCTGATTTTTCATCCAGACAATTTGACACTCAAAGTGCTTTAAATAATATAAACGAAAGAATTTTAGCCTCCGAAAAGAAAAAGAAGAAGAAAATTTTATCCATTTATATTGCAGTAGCTGCCTTGGCTTTAATTATTCTTATTCCTACTTTAATTATCACAAATAAAAATTTAAGTTCAAATTCCAAAATGTTAAGTTTTTCCACAACAGATTCTGTAAAACAATTCAAGATGGAAGATGGTTCAATGCTTACACTTAACTCAAACACAAAAATAGAATATTCAAAGGACTTTGAAAAGAATCGTCTTGTAAAACTTGATGGTGAGGCTTTTTTTGAAGTTCAGCACAAAACTGATGAAAACAAATTTGTCGTAATAGCAAAGGATTGCCAAATAACTGTAGTAGGCACTAAATTTAATATAAAATCTTTTGCTGATTCTGATTTGGTTGAAGTATATGTTACCGAAGGCTTAGTGCAAGTTTCAGAAATAAACAATGATAATTATATCAGTTTAAGTGCTGACGAAAAAGCTATATATAACACCAAAAGCAAACAAATTACAAAAACGAGCACAAATAATTCTGCTGACATTTACTGGAAAACAAAAAAAATAGTATTTGACGATGCTCCTATTTCAGAAGTATCTTCAGTTATTTCCGAAGTTTACGGTATTAATGTAATTTCAGAGCTAAGTAATGCACAAAACCTGAAATTAAACACTTCTTTTGAGAACAACAGTTTGGACGAAGTTATCAAAATTCTGCAACTGACCTTAGATATCAGAATTGAAAAACATGATAACACTATCATTTTAAAAGATGCTGAATAAGTCAGTTTTATTAAATATTATTCTGATAATTTTTCTGATTTCCAATCCAATATTCTCATTTTCTCAAGAATTTGCTCCAAATAAAAAAATCAGTATTTGCGAAGGCTATATAAGTCCCGAAAACGCATTACAAATAATAGAGAAAAAAGAAAATATTACTTTTTCATATAATCCGCAGGTTTTTAACTTATCTAAAGAAATATATTTATGTAAGCGAAATGCTTCTTTACAGGAAGTTGTATCAATTATAATGAATACTAACACCGAGTTAATTATTGAAAACCGACATGTGATAATCAAACCCGGCAAAATTGACAATGCAGTACAAAAAAAGCAAAAATACTATAAATTCAGCGGCACAATTGAAAATTCAGTAAACGGAATGCCAATAGACAGTTGCATTATTCAGATTAACGGTCAGGTTTATTATTCAAATGAAAACGGATATTTCAATTTTTTCTTAATGCCTAAAGCAGACAGCTCAACAATATATTTCGAAAAAGACAACTATATAGGTTATAAAAGTAATGTACAATGCAACAAAGATAATACACTACGGATTTTACTAAACCCCGAAATTGAAATTGATTACACCTATCTCCCCTCAACAGTAAAAGACAAAAACTCGACTATCGAAAATCATTGGATAACTAATATAGTAGTTAGTAACAATCAAACTGACTTAAGTAAATCACGCAAAACACTAATTGACAAAGAAATGCAATTTTCGGTAATTCCAAATATCGGTACTTATTTCAACGAAAGTGGACTATGCAGATTTAAAAGATCATATAATATACTTGCCGGATATGTTGGAGAAATATACGGCTATGAACTTGGTTTGGGTGTAAATATAATTAGATATGATTTAACCGGTTTTCAGTTTTCGGGAATAGCAAATATTGTTGGAGGCGAAGTGTCAGGTTTTCAAACCGGCACGGGTGCAAATATTGTAATCGGGAACTTCAGAGGTGCTCAGGTTTCTGCTGCTTCTAATACGACCTGGGGCAAATTCTTTGGATTTCAGGCTACTGCCGGGGTCAATCTTGTACGTTCCAAATTCAGGGGTTTTCAACTTGCTCCGGTAAATATCGTTGCCGATACTTTACTAGGCATACAACTTGGTGCAGTAAATATAGTTTCTAAACCGGCTTGCGGTGCTCAAATTTCCATTTTAATGAACTATGCCCCAACAAACAACTCACTTCAATATTCTACCTTTTTAAATACTTGCAAAATAAATAACGCCCCTCAACTGGGAATAATTAACACAGCCATTGAACAAAATAACCTGCAACTGGGATTATTTAACTTTGCTGATACGGTTCAAGGCATTCCAATTGGTTTTTTAAGTTTTGTTAAAAACGGATATACTTATCTTGACTATTCTTTAAATCTTGATCTTTTCAGTTCTTTAAAATTCAAAACAGGTACGTGGAAATTTTATAATATTATCAATGCTGCCGTAAGACCTGACAAAGAACCTGATTTTGCTATAGGTTACGGATTTGGCTCATATTTCATAATTTGGAAAATGTTTGGAATTAATTATGACTTATACGCCTCTCACGTTTTCGAAAATAATACATTCAATACTAACCTTAATATATTGACTCAATTTGATTTAAATCTGAACTTCAGTATTGCTAAACATTTCACAATTTATGCAGGTGGACAACTTAATGCGATGTTTACAAGCAACTTAGCTAATGATGCCATACACAACGAAAGCACTATTCCGCCTACTAAAGTATTATTTGACAGCCAATATTCTCACCACAGAGCATACTTATGGCCATCATTTCACATTGGATTCAGAATTTAAGATTACACAGCATTGTTTTTATCATCTGCATCACAGTCCTATCAATAGCATAATCACTTTTGATAAAAATTCTCAATTATTTTCAACGTAACAATAGGGGTATTTTAAATCAGAATTGTCTTAGATATGAAAACAATAAAAATTTAATACAATGAAAAAAACATTTATCTTATTTGCGATCACATTTTTAGCTGTGATTTTTGCCTGTAATAAACTCAATGCTCAGGAGGAATCTAATTACGAAACATTATTAAGCCGTGATGACGGTTTTTCTCATGGAGCTTATGTAGGAATGGACTTTGGTTATACCGAGGTTGCAAATCGAAGCTCATTCTTAACGGGAGTAACGATTGCGTGGGTAATAGATCATACAATTGAATTAGGTATAGCAGGCAAAGGCTTTGTTACAAATCCATTACCCGATTTATTACTCGAAAACAACAATTACATGTATGCCGGTGGTTATGGTGGATTGCATTGTGCAGTAAACATTTTAGGTAAGAAACCTATAAATGTTTCAATACCAATTATTCTTGGAGCCGGAGAGATTTCTTATATAAGGTCCCAATATACAGGATATTATGACAATTTTTATCCGGAAAGTCATTACTTGTACTTTGTAGTTGAACCTGGTATTGAACTACAACTTAATATGACAAAATTCTTCAGACTTTCGGCAGGTGTCAGTTATCGTTATACATCTGACATTTATCTTTTGTATTCGAACATAGATGCTCAACCCATTGCCAGTCCATCAATTTTAAGAGGTCTTAATGCTGGTATCAAAATTAAATTCGGCAGATTTTAACAAAATTATAAACTTAAATCTTACTAAAATGAAAACAAGAATTTTTATCACAACAATTATAGCAGGAATAACACTAATATTTAATTCTTGCTGTTATGAATTAGGCGGCATTAGAGGCTATGGTCCATCTATTGACACCACTGTTGATGTGGAATATGTTACTGGTATCAAAATTGACGGATCAATTGACGTTGAAGTTATACCATCGGACACTTTTAGAGTCGTTATAGTTGCACAGGAAAATATTGCAAAAGTAATCATGATTGAAGTATTTGGAGGCATTGCAAAAGTCGGATATAAACCACATGTTAATGTAATACCAACGAGTATGACTAAGGTGGTTTTCTATATGCCTGAACTGTATTCATTATCAATTGATGGATCCGGTGATATTTATCTATTTGAAGGATTTGAAATTGATGATAATTTTTCAGTAAAAATCAATGGCTCGGGAGATATCATAATTGATGAAATTATTTGCAATAAATATACTGCTGAAATAAACGGCTCAGGCGATATAGAAGCCTCGGTAGTTGCAACCGAAATTTCCAGTATAATCAGAGGATCGGGAGATTTAAAATATTGGGGAACGACCCCTTTTCATACAATTAGAATTACAGGTTCGGGAAACATCGAAGCTTTCGAACTTTTCACAGAATCCACATTCGTTGATATTGAAGGTAGCGGAGACGCTTATATCTGGGCAGAAAACCTTTTAGATGTTTTTATTTCAGGCAGCGGAAATGTAACTTATAAAGGCAATCCTCAGTTAAATATTGAAATAACCGGATCAGGAAATGTAAATGCATGGAAATAAAATAATCCATTCTGCGGGGAAACTAATTATGCAAATTACTTTCGGGTGATTTGCATTTTTTTTATAATTGTTTTGTATTGAATTTCTAATTGAGAAAAATTCTTTTTATATTTGAAAAAAACATTTATGAAAAGAATACTTAGTACAATCAAATACAGAATGAAAGGAGACAATTGTAAATTCTGGCAAAGACTTTAAAAATATCATAACTGTTGTAATGATTCTCGCATTTACTATAGTTGGCTAATAAATTGTTAATATAATGTACTACACAATTCACAAATACATAAAAAGCAATACTGTAATAGTAATTCTTTTAGTGATTTCAATAATTGCTCTAAGCAGTTGTATCTCTAAACAATCTGTTATTTTAAACTTGACTGGCAAAGATGAAAAACCTGAAATATTTTATACTAAAATCCCACCTAAAGACTACACTGAAACAGAAATAATTGAATTCACTTCCTTTAATATTTTTCATAGAAGGCACAAAGTACTTGATAAAACCATCGAATATGCTATCTCGCAAAATGCAGATGCTATTATCATAACAGATTACAGTTATCTAAGAATCTTAGCTATCCCATTTTACAAAATAGAAGCAGTTCTAATAAATTACAAATAATAATTAAAACATTTAAATTTTGAAAAACACAATAATATAAAATATCTATAAGTGATAAAATAACACACACCCAGATAATTAAAATTATGACAAATATAATTCATTGAATATTAACTATTTATTAATTTTTATACAAGTGCGATATATGAAAATAATGAAAAACATTTTAATTGCTTTTATCTGCCTGCTTGCTCAAAACATATTTTCACAGCAAATTGGTATGGTAGATTTTGATAAAATTAAACTTTTAACTCAGGACAGTCTCTCGGAAACTTATTACCCGAAACTGATTGAAAGGTTTGTAAGCTTTGATACCACACTTACAGAAAACGATTATAAATTGCTGTATTATGGCAACATATTCACTGAAAATTATGATCCTTATGGCAGAAGTGATGCAGAAAACGAGTTTCTTGAAATATACAATAAACAGGAATACACGCAAGCCATTCCACTTGGCTTGAAAGTGCTGGAAGAAAACCCTATTAATACAACTGTTCTGTTTAAAATGTATGTAATTTACTATCAACTTTCCGATACTGAAAATCGAAATAACTATGCAATGCTTTACTACGGCTTACTTTCAGAAATCTATTATAGTGGGGACGGAAAGACTTGTGAAACAGCAATGGTTGTCATAAAGGTCTCTGATGAATATGAAATTATTTCTGAATTACAATTAAACGTAAAAATGCAGTCACTTGTTGGAGATTGTGATTTGATGGAATTCGACACAAAATTGCAAGAACTAGAAAAAGGCGAAAAGCCAATAAAACAATTATATTTCAATGTTAGAATTCCTCTGGAGAATCTTAGCAAACAATTCAGAAGCTATTAAATTGATCTTTTCTTATTTTACATTTTCTATTAATTCATTTTTTTAACTATGAACAATTTTTAGCTATTCTGTTTTATTAATTAAATAATGAGATATTAATGCATGATTTTTGTAATTTTGCGTCAAATTTTTTAATGAAACGCCTATTTTTAATAATAAGTCTGCTATTAAGTTTAACGGTTTCGGTTAAGCCGGCTTTCATCCTTATTCCTATGGATGATTCCCAAAGAGATCATTTAAAGGCATACGGAATAACGTATTGGGCTTTACAGAATCAGGTTGAGGCATGGTGGTTGTTGAATTACCGTGGAGGAAGTTTTATTACAGTATTTTTTGCAGACATTGAAAAAGAATGCATTCTCAGGGGGGTTAGTTATGAAATAATTGCAGATGCACAGAAGAACAATATATTTAATGAAATTTCCGCTCCGTCAGTTAATATGGATGCCGTAAAACTTGAGAAAGCTCCAAAAATAGCAGTTTACTCCCCTCCTTTTACTCAGCCATGGGATGATGCTGTAACACTTGCTCTGACTTATGCCGAAATTCCTTACGATAAAATATATGACAGAGAAATAATTAATGGAGAACTTGCAAATTACGACTGGTTACATTTACATCATGAGGACTTTACCGGGCAATATGGTAAATTCTATGGTGCTTATGGCAGAATGCAATGGTATCGAGACAATCAAAAAACGAGTGAATCGGAAGCTTTGTCAATGGGGTTTAACAAAGTATCACAACTCAAACTTGCTGTTGCTCAGGCAATCAAAGCGTATGTAGCCGAAGGAGGATTTTTATTTGCAATGTGTTCAGCAACTGATTCGTTTGATATTGCATTAGCTGCCGAAGGAGTTGATATTTGCGAGTCTATGTTTGACGGTGATCCTGCCGACCCCGATGCACAATCAAAACTGGATTACTCCAAATGCCTCGCTTTTACTGATTTTACTCTGGTAAGAAATCCTATGGAATATGAATATTCTGATATTGATGTAACTAATTCAAAAAAACTTACAAATAAGGACGATTACTTTATACTGTTCGAATTTTCTGCCAAATGGGATCCTGTACCTACAATGCTATGTCAAAATCACACTAATATGGTGCGTGGTTTTATGGGACAAACTACAGCTTTTAAGGCTGAATTGGTAAAACCTCATGTGTTGATAATGGGCGAAAACAAAGCTGCAGGTGAAGTAAGATACATACATTCTGAATTTGGTAAAGGCATGTGGACTTTTTATGGAGGACACGATCCCGAAGATTACAGACATTATGTAGGTGATGAACATACTGACCTTTCATTGTATCCTAACTCAGCAGGATACAGATTGATATTAAATAATGTACTATTCCCTGCTGCTAAAAAGAAGAAATTGAAGACATAAATACTTTTTACTATTACTTTAGTAAAACTATTGCTCACAATGTTTTCCTTTTTTAAATTATATAAGTTATGAATTTTTCAAAAAATATTTAATTTTGCACAAAAAAACACATGGAAACGAATAAAGATATTGCTCGCGAAAGCATCATTAATGCTGCAAGTATTGCATTTAGCAAATACGGATATAAAAAAACAACTCTTGACGATATAGCGGCTTTTACAAATGTAAGCAAAACCGGAATGTATTATTACTTCAAAAATAAAGAAGAAGTATTTAATGCTGTAATAAAAAAAGAAGCAGCAAAAATGCAAGAATACTTGACTGAGGTAATCAATCAGGAGAACACTCCTATAGATAAAGTTTTTGCTTATGTAAATGGACGCATGTCATTTTTAGAAAGAATAAGCAACTATTATTCTGCTCTTAAAAACGACTTATTCGAACAACTTGGAGCAATTTATAATAATCGCGAAGAATTTGATAAAATAGAGCTTGAAGCACTAATAAATATCCTTGAAGAAGGTATTGAAAAAGGTGATTTTTTTATTGAAGACACTTTTGAAACAGCAATGACTATAATGATGACATTAAAAAGTCTGGAAATTCCTTTCTTTGGAACAGAGAAGCCAATGGATTATAAAAAGCATCTTGATAAACTGACATCGCTTTTATTGTACGGATTAACTCCAAGATAATGAGAGTAATATTTGCATTGCTTATATTAATACTCGTAAGCATCTCTTCATTTTCACAAAATGCAGATATCTGTTTCGAAAAGGCATGCGATTATGTAATTGAAGGTAATTATAATAAAGCCATTAAATACTTTAGCAAAGCTATTGAATTAAAACCAGATTTTGAATGGGCATATTTAAACAGAGCTTCTACATACACTTTAAAAGGGAATTATATTAAAGCAATACAGGATTTGAATATTTATTTAAGATTTGACCCTGAAAATCCCGGAGCTCTGGAAAGCAGAGGTATTATGTATTGCGAAACAAATCAACCAGATTCTGCAATCATTGATTTAAACAAAGTACTTATTTATGATCCTGAAAGTATGTATCTTAATTTCTATCTGGGCTTAGCTTATTATAAAAAACAAGAATACAATACTGCAGTTAATTATTTCAATGTTTATCTTGATAATAACGGATTACCTTGGGAAACTTATTATTACATGTCGTTATGTTACCAAAAACTAGAAAATCAGACTGAGTCATGTAAATATGCAAATATGTCACTTGAATCTATTAACAATGACTACGACTTTGTTATTAAAACGAATAAAAAGCAATTTAAAACCTTGAAACAAATTGTTTCAAAATGTAAGTAGAATTTCCTGTTGTTTTTACCTGAAGATAATGGAATCAATCTAAAATCAGTGCATTTATCTGCTCTGCAGCTAGTTTTGATTCTTTAAGAAATGGAAACAAAACCCATACGTGAAACATCTCATTATATTTAAAGTAATTTACAGTGATATTTTGATTTTCTGCTAAGCTTTCAAATTTTTCACAATCAGGAAAAAGGACATCATGCGTTCCAATAAAAATGGTTATTTGCGGTAATCCGTTAAAATTTCCATAAATAGGACTTACCATATAATTTTTAACATCAGAATTGCCTGACCATGCATTACCGGCCATGATAAGAGTTTTTGCATTTAAAATCGGATCTTTCTTTTGTACTGCCTCAATTTCAGGATTTGTCATTGAAACATCAAGCCATGGAGAAATTAAGATTAGCTGTTCAGGTTGCGATTTCCCATCCTGATTTAATTTTTCTGCAAAAGCCATGGCAAGACCTGCTCCTGCCGAATCGCCCATAAAAATAATGTTTTGTGAATCTGTTTCGGACAATAGCATTTTATAAATTTCATAAATCATGTCAAATGCGTCAAGATATGTTAATGTCGGTGCAAGAGGATAATCCGGAATTATTACTGTGCAGGATGTTGATCGCACTATTTGAGCAATAAAATTCCAATGTCCGGAAAAAATATTATTTATATATGCCCCTCCGTGAAAATATAATATTTGCTTGTCGGTTTTATTTTCTTTCGGTGAGAACCTATATACATTTCTGCAATTTACCTGAAAAATATCTATTTGAAATTCTTTTAAATACTTTTTTGGAATAGGTGCCGGCAGAGACATAAAATTTTCTTTCTCAAGTTTATTTTTAATACTGTTTTTTGGGACAAAAAGCCTTGCTCCTGCTTTCACATTACGAGCCATAATTGAAGGTTTTTTATCATAAATATATGTAGTTGATTTTTCTGTCTGTGTCTGTGCTTGCATATTTGGTCCGGATGTTATTAAAAACAAAAATACTGATAAATTGAACAAAATTCTGATTAAGCCCACTTTTCCGTTAAAATAACTACTCATTGATTTTAAAATAATGTTTTCGTTACCTATAAATTACAAAATCATTAACCAAATTATCTTTTCTTGCAGTTGGTTTTTGATAACCCTCACTCATAATTTCTACATTCGTAAAAATATATTCCCTCATTTCACTTACAGATATCATTCCGTCACCTGAATAATCAGCTTCCATTTCACGTAATCCTTTTAAAAGAACATAAGTAAATATACCATGCTGTAAATCACCTATTTCCAGAGCGAAACCTGTTCCAGTAGCTGCCGATATAACTACTGAGCCTGTTCCTTTACGAACATCAGCAAAATATTCAGTCATTATATCATAAGAATTCTCCAACTGATCGTCTGTTTCATTTCCCGGAACATTATACATAATTACCCCCTTTGCAGCAAGTGCAGATTGTGCATTTGAATCAATCTCCTCCATGTCATTTTCGGGTTTTTCCTTCAAAGAGACACTGTAATCAAGCTCACCGGAATGACAAGCATCAAGTAATACAAGCTTATTTCGTGCAGGAATACCATCTAATATGCCTTCAATTAAATCATATTCCAATCCATTTTGAGATGGATTTTTGAAATTAACATTATAAGTTGCAAAATAGAAATTACCATCATCGTCAAGTAGTCCATGCCCTGAAAAATGTACAATAACAATATCATCAACTTTAGTTGTCTGTAGCTTTTCTTTTAATGCAATAAAATTTGCTTTTGTACAATTCTCTCCAAATAGGGTATCAATAATAATATTGTATTCCGGTGCCATGTCTTTAAAAACAGAAACTATTTCACGACCGTCATTAACAGTATAATTCAGATTATATTCAGAATTTTCATATTCAGCTACTGCCATTGATATTATATAAATATCATTTTTTTCTGTCGTAACCGGATTGTAAAAAACCTCTACACTGTTTCTTAAACTTTCGACTCCGGCAGTATTAATACAGGACACTTCAATTTTATTCAAACCTTTACTTAGTTTTACTTTTTCATTTGTATTAACAATTTTCACATTTGATTTCCTGACATTTTTACCATTAGTACCAAATTCTGCGACTCCATTAACATAGACATTATATCTGTCAATAAAATGGACAGTGTCAAATGCTGATATTTCAATTATCGTATATTCTTTTTCAGTTAAAAGTTGAATATCGTTAATGTTCTTAATAAAAATAGTTGGTGCATTAATATCATTATCAAAATGATCTATATTAAAACCAGTTTTTTCTAACCTCTTATCATAAGCTTTTTTATAAACAGGTATCATTGATTTATCAGCAAAAGGCAAAAGTTCCAAAACTTTGTCGGGACGATTATACTGCAAATCAAACTGATCAAAGCTGTAGGTATGCATCCCTACTGCAAAGCTTACCTTTCTTGCCGCGTCGGGAGTACCCATGTAATACATTTCAGGTGTTGTTATAAGATAGTCTTCCTTACCAATGGGAATAACGCTGCAAATTTCTTCTAAAGTTCTGGAATCAAGAATTTTTATCTGGTTATCCCAACCTCCGCTAACCACATATTTGCCATCATCAGTAAATGCTGCAGAAATTACGCTTCCGGTATGACCGGTATATTTTGCAACAGGTTCTGAGTTTTGCCAATCTGTAATACATACTGTCTTATCCCACGACACCGAACACAAATAATCATTAATCGGACTAAATTCCATATCCGAGACAATCCAAATATGAGGTTTTATCGTTTTAATAATTTTTGATGAAGAAATATCTATTAAAACTATTTCTCCCGTCCATAGGCCGGCTGCAACAGTATTGCCATCACCCGAAATAGCTACTGATTCTGCTTCAGAACCCAGTTTTTCAAATCTTCTGTAAATGCTCTTATTTTCCACAGAATAAACAAATAAAGATTTATCTCTTCCAACCGAGCACAAATATTTCCCATCATTTGAACAACAAATATCCATCACATCTCCTTTATGACTGTATGATGAAATTAGAGATTTATCCTTTGTTGAGAAAAGATAAACAGTACTATCGTGTAAACTCATTGCAAACCATGATTCATCAGGTGAAAATGCCATCGAATATACACCACTTTCGTTATTCAGATAAGTACTAAGTTCTGCTTTTTGATAATTAAACAGATGAATACCCGGTCTCATTGATGCTATAACAGCATCTCTCCCATTTTTTAACAAACATACCTGTGATAGATATGAAT
>Ga0116142_10004704_pt1 | contig 12769 bp, 10 predicted proteins | sample AD_UKC033_MetaG_FD_89785 | JGI IMG/M metagenome (GOLD analysis project Ga0116142, IMG submission 89785) | Active sludge microbial communities of municipal wastewater-treating anaerobic digesters from USA - AD_UKC033_MetaG | ecosystem: Engineered > Bioreactor > Anaerobic > Digestate | place: USA... | reverse complement strand
TACCAGGCCACAAAGAACTCGGTGATATAGGCAATACCCACAATGGAACCAGTAATGATAATGATGATGTTCATCAACTCAATGTGGTAAATCGTAATGTAGTCTTCGAGCTTAAATACTTTACGGGTAACAATCAATAAGGTAAGTACCATTGCAAACCCGGAGAAGATGGCACCCGCAACGAAATAGGGCGGGAAGATAGTAGTATGCCAGCCCGGTACGATGGAAGTAGCAAAGTCAAAGGATACGATGGTGTGCACAGAAAGTACCAGCGGTGTTGATAAGCCTGCCAGGATCAAGGCAACAGACTCGTACCGCATCCACGTTTTAGCAGCTCCATCCCAACCAAAGCTAAGCGCATTATAAATAGCTGCGCGGGTTTTGTGACCCATACGGGTAGCCCGATCGCGGATTACCGCAAAATCAGGAATCAGACCAATATACCAGAATACCAGGGACACCGTGAAGTATGTAGAGATCGCAAACACATCCCACAATAAGGGCGAATTGAAATTAACCCATAACGACCCCCATGTATTAGGTAATGGTAATGCCCAATAGAACCCTAACCACAACCGGCCCATGTGTGCCAACGGAAAAGTAGCAGCACAAATAACCGCGAAGATCGTCATCGCTTCCGCTGCCCGGTTAATGGACATTCTCCACTTCTGACGGAACAGCAACAAGATGGCTGAGATCAACGTACCTGCGTGACCAATACCCACCCACCACACGAAGTTGGTGATATCCCAGGCCCAGCCTACGGTTTTGTTCAACCCCCATAGTCCAATTCCATCCCATAACAATGCGGCCAGGCAATAAAAGCCAAAACCAAATAGAATAAGAGAAAATCCAAATGCTATCCACCAAAGGCGGTTTGGTTTGTTCTCAACATGCCGGCTTATGTCTTCCGACACATCGCGAACGGTTTTACCGCCTGTAATTAGTGTTTCCCGTACTGATGAAGTTGCTTGCATACTTTAGTTCGTATCAGTTCCTGTTCAAAATTTTTAAGCGTTCTTAGAATCTTTATCCTTATTGCGGATTTTAGTGAGGTAGAAAATATTTGGCTTTACCCCTATTTCCTCCAACACCCGGTACGCCCGTGGATTACCAATTTTCTTATCGATGGTGTGGTTGAATACCTTCTCCACCTTGCCATCTTTCTCAACCTCCATGTAGTGATCTATTTCCAGCAACTTGCTGATCTTGCTTTCCGGGTCGTTCATATCACCAAACACAATGGCACCGGTTGAACAAGCAGCCTGACAAGCGGTAACAACTTCACCATCCTGAACTGGTCTGCGTTCTTTCTTGGCATTTAGCTTACCTGCCTGAATGCGTTGCGCGCAGAATGAACATTTCTCCATTACACCACGCGAGCGAACGGTAACATCTGGATTTAATACCATACGGCCCAGGTCAGTATTCATAGCAGGGTTAGCCTGTAAGAACTTCTGGTTATCGTGGTATTTAAACCAGTTGAAACGTCTTACTTTATATGGACAGTTGTTGGCACAATAGCGTGTACCGATACAACGGTTATACGTCATTTGGTTAAGACCTTCTGTACTGTGTGTGGTAGCGGCAACCGGGCACACTGTTTCGCACGGTGCGTTGTTACAATGCTGACACAGCATGGGTTGAAATACTACTTCCGGGTTATCAGAAGCTTTTTCCAATCCCTGGTAATCCTCTACATCAGCCTCCGAAGAATAGTAGCGGTCGATACGCAACCAATGCATTTCTCTGCGGTTGATCACCTCCTCTTTACCCACAAGCGCTACGTTATTTTCAACATTACAAGCCACTACGCACGAACCACAACCGGTACAGGTATTCAAATCAATGGCCATACCCCAGTGGTGATTCTTATATTCATGGCCTTTCCACATGCTTAATGAGCCTGGTGGAACTTTCTTATCCCAAGAAGTAATCTTAGGAGCCTTATCATTCCATTCATTTGGATTGCTCAAATAATCAGAAAGTATTGATTCCTGCACCACGTTGGCACGACCCATATACGTTTGATGTATCTGCGTTTGTGCAATCTGAAATGCAGTTTCTGTCTTTTCAATTTTTACACCGGAAGTGATGCTGTAACCCAGTGATTCGCCTGCAGTAAGCAAGGGGTACACATTTGCTCCAATTCCTTTACCCACAAGCCCCACATTTGTGCGGCCATAGCCCAGTGCTACTCCTAAAGTTCCGGGAGCCTGGCCGGGTTGAACCAATGCCGCTACTGAAACTGACTTGCCATTTGCTGTAATAGTAACCAACTGGGTTCTGCCTTCCGCATCGTTTTCAATACCTAATGCTTCCGCATCTTTCAACGAAATGGTTACATAGTGATCCCAGGTTGCTTTGGTGATTGGATCGGGTAACTCTTGTAAGAGTGGATTGTTGGCCTGCGAACCACTGCCGATCGCACAACTTTCATAAATCACCAACTCAAAACCGGTGTTTGATGCATTGTATGTAGAAGCAATTGCGGACAATGCGTTATCTGCATTTCCATTGAAGGAATAGGTTTGTGAACTGGCGGGTAATTCATATACGCCATCATACAAACACTTGTCCCAGAACGATTGGAAGTCCACCCCGCTGGTGGCCGCAAAGAAACGGTTCTTCCAATATTGCTGAACAAAAGAGAAGTAATCGGTATTGGATTCACCAGCCCAAACCAGGAAGCTCTCCTGAGCCTGGCGGGTTCTAAAAATCGGGGTAATAGCCGGTTGCGATAAGCTGAATGAGTTCAACTTCGGTTCGGCATCATTCCAGGATTCCAGGTAATGATGATCCGCAGCGATATAAGCCGATGCCGATGCGGTTTCATCGGGTGTTATAGATGTTGAAACCGTGAGCGTAATATTCTTTAATGCATTACCAAGTTCAGCACCTTGTGGATGATCGTAAACCGGATTACAGTTGTAGAAAATCACCCCATCCACTTTTCCACTGGTAGCTTCTGCTACAAATGCTGCCATCTCTTCATCGTTGCCCTGTCTGAAATTAACCGGGGCACTTGTGTTAATGGTAGTACCGTAGCTTCCCAGCAAGTTGTTGATTGCGTTTATCACAACCTGCACGTTCTTATCGTTTGAGCCGCTTACTACCAATGCCTTTCCGGCATTGGCTTTCAGTTCGGCTGCCGCTTTTTCAAGATATTTAATACCGTCTATTCCGGTTGAACCACTGCCTGAGATCAGTTTATACAGTTGGGCTACCACTAAACCCTCCTGCGATGGCTTGATGGCGGAACGGTAATCTGCATTAGCACCTGTTAGCGACAGGTTAGATTCAAATGTATATAACCGCGACATCTCCTTTTTATTGGCTGTGATTTCGCGTGTAGTGGCAAACTGTTTACTGAATTCAATTGGCGACAACCAGGTGCCCAAGAAATCGGCCCCAATACTTACAATCACTTTGGCCTTACTGAAATCATAAGAAGGAATGATTGCAGCCCCCAACGACTCCTGATTTGCCTTTACAATTCCGTAGTATGAAATAGGATCGTACTGAACTACTTTGGTAGTAGGGTATTTTGTCTTAAACTTTTCGATGGCTGCTTTGGTGCTTGGGCTCAGAATGGTGTTGCTCACGATTCTGATCTGCCCGCCTTTGCCTGCAATCTCATTTAGCTTGGCTGATACTTCAGCATCAACGGTTTCCCAATTGGAGTCTTTACCAGCTACTCTTGGATGGCGTAACCGAAAGTTATCGTATAAGGATAATACAGAAGCTTCTACCTGGGCACTGGTACCGCCCATCGTTACTTTCGAAAGGCTATTGCCATCTACTTTGATGGGGCGTCCATCTCTTACTTTAACTACTATGCTGCAATAGTCACCTCCATTCAGATAGGTACTGGCGTAATAGTTGGAAATTCCCGGATCGGCATCTACCGGTTTGTTTACGTAAGGAATTGCCTTGCGAATGGGTGCTTCACAGGCTGCCAGCGATGCGGCCGCCACACTAAAGCCCATCATCTTAAGAAAATCCCTGCGCGAATGCCCTGGATCTTCCTCTACGGCAAGATCAACAAACTCCTTGTCTGCATCCTTAACAAACTTGGGGTCATTTTTCAGTTGGGCTAATCCTTTCCAGTATGTTTTTGTAGTCATATATTCAAAAAATCCGGGTCGAGTTCTATGTTTATATTAATAGTGGCACTTGGCACATTCCAAACCACCAATGTCTTCTACTTTCAATGCTTTTTTGCTGTTGTGTAGTTCAAGCAACTTATCATAGTATGCGTTGCCTTTTGTGTTTACATCTGTTTTGCGGTGGCAATCAATACACCAGCCCATGGTTAACAACGAGTATTGCTTCACTACATCCATCTCTTCAATCGGGCCATGACAGGTCTGGCATTCAATACCACCTACATTATTGTGCTGAGCATGGTTGAAGTACGCCAAATCGGGCAGGTTATGAATACGCACCCATTCAATTGGTTTTTGTTTGCCTGTGTAAGAACCGGTGGCCGGGTCATACCCGATGGCTGCGTATATCTTGTTGATCTCGGTAGTGCCGGTGTTAGTACCTTCCCTTATTTGAGAATGGCAATTCATACACATGTTGGCCGAAGGAATGTTGGCTTGCTTGCCCTTTAAGGCACCGGTATGGCAATAACGGCATTCTATTTCATATTGGCCTGCATGAATCTTGTGCGAGAAGGCGATGGGTTGCTTGGGTTGATAATTCTGCTGAATACCAATGGTGTAAAGTCCATCAATTACATTTTTAAACGTAATAGAAGCAACCAGGAATACTACTATAAAGATGAAAGCCGGGCTTTTTACCGCTGAGCCAAGTGTGTATTTTGAATGAACAATTTCTCTATCCTCATCCGAAAGATCTTTCTGATCGAGGTATCTCTTAAGGGCATTGATAATAAGACCAAGAATAATAAGCAGCAATACCAGGATTACTACCAGCCCGATCATAATGGCATTAAGATAACCGGATGGAACACCGCCACCACCCCCGGCAGCATCGGCTGTAGTCGATCCCGCAGGTGGTGCCTCCACTTTCTCAGCCTCTGCTTTTACATATGCAACAATACTTAAGATCTGTTCATCAGTATAACTGGTAAAGGCCGTCATCTGGGCCTTGTTATACTCGTTATAGATTTGGTTTGCGTAGGCATCGCCACTGGCAATTACTTTGGCCGGATTGCGCACCCAATCAAAAATCCATTGCATCGAGGGCACCCGGCTTTCCATGCCTGCCAACGCGGGCCCAACCAGTTTTTGCTTTACCCGGTGGCAAGACTTACAGTTGCCATTAAACAAAGCTTCACCTGCTTTAATGGTGGCTTCGTCTGTGGGTATCTCCTGAGCGAATAAAGATAAATTGAAAATGAAAGTGAGGGCGAGCGTTAGAATCGTAACGGGACGAGGTAATCTTTTCTTCATCGTTGCACGTTTAGGATAGCCGCTTTTTTTACGGAATCGCACAAATCTACACGCCAAATGCCTTATTTCAAATTTATTTCAATGAGTGGTACAATAATTTTGGTCGATTTAAAATCAACAACAATACGATTACACTTGAGTTTACGATCAATTAGTCCATCATCACTATCAATCTATAAAGACTAACTCGTACACGTGATTATTATTTAGAATCATTATAAACTAAAAATCCTTAAAAAATATCGGATTTCGATTCTTTTAGTATTCTCATTTCCATCATTTTAGTATAGAGAATAACCCAAACAGTAGTTGACCTTACGCTTATTGTTCTGGGTTGGTGAGGCAAGAGTCCCTTAAATATCCATCAAGTTGCGGACTGCATATGTGTTTATTCTGCGCCTGGCCGGAGTGGCGTGCCCCCTAAAATGGGAACAGCATCCGATGAAAATTTTTTGTCCTGTTTTTTTAGAAAATCATATCCGTTAGGCCGCTTTTTATGACGCGGGGCTTTTACCGGGGTGTAGTTTACGATGTAAAGGCTAAGCCGATTTCAGGAAATCAGATTTAAGCGATACTGAAAAACAGCAGCAATATTCTGAGCTCTTGCCTTGGCCTCTTCTGCTTTTTCGCCCTTAAAGTTTTCTTCAATGGTTTCATTGAACAACATCAACCACCGGTTGAAGTGAGAAACTTCCAATGGCAACGGCATATGTTTTTGAAAGGGGTTGCCCCGATAACTCTGTTCGCCCAGCAGCATGGAAGCCCAAAACTTATACATCGTGGGGAGGTGGTGCGGCCAATCTACATGAGCAAACAGGGGGGCAAGCAGTTCATCTTGCTTCACTTTATCGTAAAACCGATCCACCATCTGTTCAATATCCGATCTTGTTTCTAATTCTTGCATTGCGTTAATCCAGTTCTTGTGTAACTAATATGATATTCTCATCAAACAATCCGTTTACTTCATGATCAACATGTACCGGTATCTGAAAAGTTTCAAGCTCACGCAGCGTTATACGCTCCTCCCCGATTAAGAAATCCACACTACCTTTCAGTACAAGCAAAAAACTTGGAACTTTGGCCTGGTGTTTTTTCAATAATTGATTTTTGCAAAGCGCCACACAAAACATCTTAAGTGTATCGGTTTTTTTAATAACCAACACCGTGGGTTTGTGGGGATTAAACTCAATGGCTTCCCGGATATACATGGGCTAAAAATAAATAAATCTGAAACTTAACCCGGTAAGCACCAGCCCCAACGCAAACACCGTAACCAGCACAATATGAAAGGCCATGCTTGGAAGGTTTTTTTCGGAAAGCCGGGGAATAATAAAAAACCGTGCATGAATAGCTAAGGCTATGGTTCCTAAAACCAGGCTTACCTTAATCCAAAGGTATTGATGATGCACCGAAGCAAGGCTGAACCATTGGCGCGGGGGTATGTATAAGCTAGCCATCCAAAGGCCTGTTATAATTTGCGCCAGCAATGCGGGTATTCCAATACGCTCAAAACTTTTTTCAAATCCGGTAATAATGCTTATATCTTTTGATTGTAATGCCCGCGGTAAAAAGCCGATGGAGAGTATTAGGTGGCCGCCTACCCACACCGAGGCACCCAATACGTGCACCAATATCAGCCACTTCATAAATCTTTTTTATTAAAAATGCGAATAGCAAATAAGATGGGCCAAAGCACCCAAAGCGTAAGCAGGGAGCCAGAAAACAAAATACCCAGGTTGCTACCAAAAAAATTCTTATAAAATGCACCCGTGTATCCCATCAGGGCTGAAATATCCAACTGAAGCAGCATGATAATCCGGGCCAGGTCAATTGGGTTAAAAGCGATTAAAGTGAGCGTAAGTTTTTCAAGCGGGTAATCGCTAAAGGAATAAATTACCCAAAGCAGCAGGCCATCATAAATAAGGGAAAAATAAAACCAGAACAACAAGGCGATACCGATAGCCTTGGCTTTATCGCGTGTAAGTACCGAAGCAAAAAATGCCAACGACACAAAAACAAGGGTAAGAAAAATGCCCGTCATCATTAACGTAGAAATGGGCTGCCAGGCACCATACAGTATAAATGGAAAACCTACACCTGCAACAAAGGCAAGACAAAGGGAAGAGGCTACCGCCAGGTATTCACTCAAAAAAACCACCTTCCGATTAACCGGTTGGGCTAACATCAATTCGATAAACTCGTAGGAGTTAAAAAAATGAATAGTCGTAAACACCACACTCACCAGGGGTACAGCCATCAGTACTACATTCATCAGGCTTAGTACTACTTTTCCAAAGTCGCCATCAAGCTGAAAAAAGGCAAACGTACAAATCAATAAAAAGGCTGTATAGAAAATGATAAACCGCGTGCGCAGAATATCATAAAATACATATTTAATAATGCGTGTCATAGCTATTCGGTTACAGACTCCAGCAATTCGCGCTGACGAATTAATGTGGCTATTGCCTTATTTAGTTTCGATTCGTTCGTTTCTCTTTTTAGTGTTTCAATAGAGTTGCTGTATTGAACGCGGCCTTCAAACATGTACACCATTTCTGTTGCAATCTCATCCAGATCACTCAGAATATGAGAGGTAATAACCAGCAACTTTCCCATTCGCTTTTCATGAATAATTTTTTCCTTCAATATCTCTACCGAAACCGGATCAAGCCCTGCTGTTGGTTCGTCTAAAATCAAAACCGGGGCATGAAAGAGAAACGCTAATGCGGCACTTACCTTTTGGCGTGTACCCCCAGAAAGCGCATGCATGGGTTTATCAAAGATCTTATAAAGTTTAAAGGCATCAATCAATTCTTCATCAACTTTTGGATTTCCTTTACGGATGTTTTTCATCATTTCAAACAACTGACCAATGCGCATGTTTTCGGGGTAGCGCCCAATCTGTGGCATGTACCCAATTTTTTCACGGTACTTCCAGTTATTCAAAATGCTGACGTTTTCAAATAGTATGTTACCGGTTGTTGGAACCACCAGCCCCAGCATACTTTTTATCAAGGTTGTTTTACCCGAACCATTAGGGCCTATCAGGGCATAACTTTTTCCTCCTTTCAACTCAAGCGAAACCTGATTCAATGCGGTTAGCGCTCCGAACTTCTTCGATACATTGTCAATTAAAATCATAAGGACGCATTACAGGTGCTGGATCCATTAAATTTTCTGGTGTAAGAACAGGGATTGCTTTCTCGGCTTTATCCAGTAATAAAACCAGGAAACTTCGCCATAATAAAATGGCTTCCGGCATGCGCTCCACAATGGTTCCGTACATGCTAATGGGCCGGTAGGGTACATCGCCTGTCTTATCTTTATCTAAATCGTAGCCTTCATAGCGATCCCAATAATTGGCTTCTATTTTATTCAAAACCAAACTTCCATTGGTTACCAGATCGAACGTGTTTTGCTGAAAGTTATTCTGTGTAATCTCATTGTCATCGCAACTGGCTTGCAACTTAAGCGCATAACCGTTTTGATAAAATTTATTTTGCTGAATGTTGTTTCGGCTGCTCCCCTCCATAAATATACCTACCGAATTTTCTGCAAAGGTGTTGCCGGTTACCTGGCTGTCGCGTATATCTTTTAATAATAGCCCATAGGCCGAAGCTCCCCAATTATGAATAAAGTTGTTATTCACCATAACTACTGCTTTGGTGTACATGACTGCCACACCGGCCCCATTATCTTTAAAAGTATTGTTTCGGTATTCGTCATTATTTGAAAACATGAAGTGAAGCCCATACCGCATGTTACCTTCGCTGTGATTATTGGTGATGAGCGAGTTGGTTACAAACTCAAAATAGATTCCATCGCGATGGCCTTTTATTATATTGTTATTGATGGTAATGTTGTTGCACTTCCATAAATGAATACCATTGCCAATCTGATATTCGGCTTCTGCTTCGGATTTTAATTCATTTTCTTCAATCCAAACATGTGCCGAGTTAGCCAGGTAAATTCCAAAAAAAGTATTTTCGAACTGATTCCTGAGAATGCGAACGTATTTGCTCTCCAGTAGTTTAATGGCTGCCAGGTCGTTAATATTGGCAATACCGGTATTTATAAATTTCAAGCCTTCAATTACAACATGATTGGCATGAATGGTGAAAATTTCAAATTGATTTTCGCCATCCAGAACCGGATAATCCAGGCCTTTAATGACAAGGGTTTTCTCCAGAATAATATTTCCTTCCCGGTAAACCCCTGGATGTATTAACAGCGTATCGCCAGGTTGGGCAAGTGAAATGGCATCTTTTATGCGCTTGATCTTTTGATTGCCCCCTATAACCAGGGTTGCTGCATTGCCCGCAAAGAAACTGATTAGTATCCCCGTTATCAGAATCAGTCGTATTCTCATTACCTAGTTATTTAAACTGGGTTTGAATTTCACCCCAGCTCATCAATACTCCGTTCCACTCCTTCTTAAAAGGTTGTGTTGATTCCTCTGTTTCAAATGCAGCCACCTCGCTGGCCATTGGCGTGCGAAGGTTTTCTGATTTGATATACCATGCCTGTTGGGCATCAATTAATTTTTCAGGTTGCGTAAAATCAATTACCTGAACGAATTTAAAATCCGGAATTTCTTCAAATCCTGAATGATAAAAATTCAACATGCAATTCAAATCATCGAACTTGTAAACCTTTCCCTTTTTTGTTACCAGCTCCGCTCCAAATTTTCTATCCACCAGGGTCATCTTACAGGTATAACAGGCATCGCTTCCAAACACCAGCGGTTCTGGTTTTGCAGCGCATCCCCACAGTAAGAGTATCATCCATACCACTACCAATGTATATGCCCTCATACCTTTCTACCCTTGTAAATTTCAAAAATCATTGCTCCAACTACTAATACACCGGAAACCATAAACAACCAGCCGCCAATATCAGGACCTGAGAATGCGGTGAAGTTCAGTAATTGTTTGGTTCCGATCAAAGGAGGCTGGTAGGTCATACCCGGTATGTTGATGGCCGCAGTCGGATCCAGGTTGTGGCCATAGTCGTAACCCCACAGCCAAAAATCCACCAGGGCCGCAATGCCGGTACCAATCAAGAGGATGCAAAACGATAAAAGCATACCCCTCCGGTTAACAAGGGCAGTTAACAAACCAAATCCAATTAAAAAGCCTACGATATAAATCATGTATCCAAACTCCGGAAACATTTCCACCTCAATGTGCTTCATACCGATATAATGGTTCAATGCGCTAATTACTTTCACATCACCGGTAATATTGTTAATCCAGATATCCATCTCCAAACCTTCGGGATATTGCGGAGCCCACATGAGGATTTGCCAAAGCGGAACAAAGTATGCGCTTACCATCAACAATGAGGCCACCGCCACCACCCAACGCGATACAGGCTTAAGTGTTTTCATTTTAGTATGTGTTTTAAGTGAACCCCGCATCCGCTTTCGCGGAGCGGGGCCTTTCAACCTGGAAACTATGAATATTAACTCATCTTGAGATGAGATCTACAGACCAGCTCCACTGCTTTGGTCTTCGATTTTACCGGTTGAAAATTTTAAAGGAACGTTGCTGCCGGCAGGTGAAACCCGGATATACCCTTGCATTTCCTGGTGCAATGCCGAACAGAAGTCGGTACAATAGAAGGGGAACACACCGGTTGATAAAGGCTTCCACTTCAGAGTTTGAGTCTCTCCGGGCATTACCAATATTTCGGCATTGTTTGCTCCTTTTATAGCAAAACCATGGGGTACATCCCAATCCTGTTCAAGGTTGGTAACATGGAAGTACACATCGTCTCCCAATTTTACCCCTTCAATGTTATCGGGGGTAAGGTGCGAACGAATGGCAGTCATATACACATGCACCTGATTTCCTTTGCGCTCCACTTTTGTCTGACCTTCACCCAGGGCTGCATACGGGTGCTTGTTCTCTTCCAGCTTATAAATCTTAGTTGAGTTTGGCATTATCTTCTCGGCCGGGATCGACTCGGCATAGTGCGGTTCACCGGTTGTCGGGAAGTCCAGAATCAACTTCATCTTATCGCCCGAAATATCATAGAGCTGTGCTGATTGTGTTAGCTCAGGACCGGTTGGTAAGTAACGATCTTTGGTAATCTTGTTGTAGGCAACCACGTATTTACCATGTGGCTTTACAGTAGGGCCTCCTGGCACTGAAAGGTGGCCGATTGAGTAATAGGTAGGTACACGATCCAACACTTCCAGAGATTGTACATTCCACTTCACAATTTCAGATGACACAAAGAAAGAAGTATATGCGTTGCCATTTGCATCAAACTCGGTATGCAACGGGCCCAGGCCGGGTTTCTTCACTTCGCCATGTAAAGCGGATTCGTATTTGATAACCGGAATGCCTGCAAACTCACCTTCAAAATCTTTGTTGGCAATAGCCTGCTGAATTTTAGTAAAGGAGAATACTGGAATCAGCGCAGCCAGTTTACCACTGCCCACAATGTATTCGCCAGTAGGGTCAGTATCGCAACCGTGTGGTGATTTAGGACAAGGGATGAAGTAAATGATATCCTTCAGTTCGGCTGGATCCAATTGCAACACTTCGTTCATAATATTTGAAACTCCGGTGTGTGTGTGTTCATCCCACACGTTGTGCGCGTATTTGGCTTTTGTCATTACCCCTTTTCCTGCCTTAATATATTCTTCCGCTTTCTTCCAGTTCACGGCCATGATAAAGTCTTTATCCTTTTGCGAAGCATTTACTTCCAAAAGTGTATAGGCTTGCTCGGTATTGTAGGTTGAGAAGAAGAACCAGCCGTGCGACTTTCCTTTACCGGCACGGGCAAGGTCAAAACTTACACCTGGTGTTTTTAATTGAAAGGCAATTTTCATTTTACCATCAGCCGGATCTACTGAAATAAAACTGATATAACCCTTAAAATTCTCTTTGAACGAACTTATCGGCACATCGGTCTTATCGCCTACCGGCACACTAAAGCGCGTACCTGCCACCACATACTCTGTGTTTTCTGTAATGAAAGGAGAAGAGTGATTTCCTCCGCTATTGGGCAATTCTAAGATTTCTACTGTCTTAAATGTCTTCATATCAACCCGTGCAACACGCGGGGTGTTGTTGGCATTTCCAAATGCCCACCGGCCATCGTGTTCGCCTTTGGTGGTGGACAACGCAATGTGGTGCAGGTCATCCCACGGCACAAATCCGTGCGAAGTGTTTAGCATAGGAATGGTTTCTTCGCTATAACCCCAGCCATTTTCAGGGAATTGTGAAAAGACCGGGATGATGCGGAACAGTCTTCCGGATGGAAGCCCGTAAATGCTCATCTGGCCATTGAATCCACCCGATACCACGTTGTAGAATTCATCATATTTTCCAGGG
>Ga0116142_10004690_pt1 | contig 12798 bp, 13 predicted proteins | sample AD_UKC033_MetaG_FD_89785 | JGI IMG/M metagenome (GOLD analysis project Ga0116142, IMG submission 89785) | Active sludge microbial communities of municipal wastewater-treating anaerobic digesters from USA - AD_UKC033_MetaG | ecosystem: Engineered > Bioreactor > Anaerobic > Digestate | place: USA... | reverse complement strand
ATTACAAATTCAGAAATGCCTGTAGTTGAAAGAAACATAAATATTTATCCGAATCCTACATATGGAACATTAAATATTGAAAACGTTGAAGGTTGCAATATTCAAATTCTTAACATGATGGGACAGGTAGTTGAAAATATTGAAAAAGCCAGAATGGTTAATTCTGTTGATATGAGCAGATATGCAAACGGAACTTATTTCGTTAAAGTTATCAATGGAAATGAAGTTTCAACACACAAAGTAAATTTGATGAAATAAATTCATTCATACAATTAAAAAAAAGAGGCTCCTGAAAATGAGGCCTCTTTTTTTATATCAAGAAGAAAAAAAAACAGAAGTAAAAAAACAAATATCAAATAATAAGTAACTAGAGAACTCTGCGTTTTCTGTGTCCAGTTCGGATAAACTCACTGCACAGCTCTGTGGTGAAAAGAACCAAGAAGTCACTAAGATCACAAAGAAAAAATAAATGGAAATATTACAAATCATAGAGAGAACAGAATTCTAAAAACAGCCGAAAAAAAATCCTAACACTCCTTTATTCTGCCATTCATTACATAGTCTATTACAAAATCATCACTAATATAATTGTCATAACTCATACATACATCAATTGCAAAATCTATTGCTACACGAATAATTTTACGCCAGACGTCATGATCTAGATTATCTAAATCAGCAGCATAAACATTTTCTTTTATTAAAGCATAAATCAATCCTGCCGAAAAGTTATCCCCTGCACCAACAGTAGAAACAGGGTCAATTCTAGGGACATCAAAAACTTTATGAAAATCACCTGTAAATAAGTTCACGCCATATTTATTTGCTGTGTAAATAAGATTAATACAACCGTAATTATTAACAATATCTTTTGCTGCATAAGCAGTCGAAGACTCAAAAATATTTTGAAAATCTTCGTTAGAACCTTTCACTATAGTTGATAATGAAATGTTTTCATAAATATAATCAATCACCTTATCCCTTAGTTTAATATGTGCTGGTCTAAAGTTTGGGTCATATATTATTAAAGCTCCGTTTTCTCTGGCTTTTTTCATACATGCAACAAAATCTTCTCTAACCTCTTTTTTTATTGAAGTAAATGATCCGAATAGGACAATATCTTCATGCCGAACTTCCGGAAAAGTAATTTTTATTTCATCGTCCGTTCTGATTTTATAAAAACTATAACTCGGCTCGTTGTGATCGTTTAGAAATGCCAGTAGCATTCTCGACTTTGCACCATTGTAAAGCGTAAGATATTTTGTTGAGACATTATTTGCAGCTAAAAAGTCTGCTATTATATTGCCAATAACATCATCTGCTTGATCGCCAACCACATACACTTTTTCGCCCAGCTTACCCAAAGACACCGCGGTATTTAATACAGGACCTCCCGGTCTTGACTCAACAGCTTTACCATTTTGGAAAAGAATATCATAAACTGTTTCGCCTATACAATATATTTTACGCATAATTGAAATTTGATATAAAATATTAATTCACTAAAATATGAGAAATTTGTGATTATCAAATATCTTTGTGAAAAATAATTTTATGCGAAAACTTCTTCTGGTTTTTTTATTGATACCTTACTTCAGTGTATTTTCACAAACACAAGAAAATCAATTTCAAAATGTACAAGGTAATTACTTGGGCATCTCTGCAGGTTTGGCTACAGGCGTAATGCGAGATATTGTAACATCACCTTTGTTTTATACTGCATTTATGCCGGCTGTCAATATTGATTATAAGTTATACTGTCCCAAAAGTATTTTCAGTGTAAATTTTGCAACACTCAACGGGCTGTATATGACTTTAACACATGATGACGTGTATTCCGCCACAGGAAATAAATTCGATTTTGATATCTCATACTACCGACTTTTAGAAACAAATTCAGGTAACGGGTTAAACAACTATCTTGGTGTGTCAACAGGTAATTTCTCAGAGTTGTATATGAATAGTTCTTTTATGAATGCAGGTTTTACTTTTAACAATTTTACAGATTTTTCCCTAAACTTAAAAACGGATTGGAGAATTACAAAACCCGAAAAGCAAAAGAAGTTTTTATGGTTGATAAAATACACAAGCAAAGAGAAACAGTATCTATTATCAGGTAAACTGGGCATTCCTGTTATAAGTCTGATGTACCGTCCATCATATACAAATCCTGGCAACTCAACACTTAATAATGATGTGCTATTTCAAGGCTATTCCATGAATACTAAAGTTTTTTCAGGATTAAGTACTGATATTTCAATTTCACGAATACTTCAAAATGGAAATATGGTACGATTTGGTTATTATTGGGATTTTATTACATCCGGTAAAAACGCTATTAATCGAATTGATATGTCGCACCATATTTTCACAATAGGACTTATTTTTAAAATAAACTGATTAAAGATTATAAAATGAAAACAAGACTAATAATATATATCGCAATTTTTGCGGTAATCTCTTTTTACTCATGCGAAAAAATTGCCTTCGAGAAAAAAACAGAAACAGATTCTCTGACTACTTTTAATTATTTGTGGAATGAAGTGAATACGAAATATGGTTTTTTGGAATATAAAAATATTGACTGGGATAGCATCTATGTTGTTTATAGACCAATGGTTGGTTCGGACATCAGTGATGACAGTCTCTTTAATATTATGGGGAGCATGCTTAATGAACTAAAAGACGGTCATGTTAATCTGTTTTCTCAATTTAATATTTCTAAATATGATATCACTTTGCTAGGTCCGGTTAATATCAACGACAGAGTGGTTAAAGAGAGCTATTTAAAATCAGATTATCAGATAACAGGCTCTTTTAAGCATAATTTTATCCATGACGGAAAAATCGGTTATATCAGATATTCCTCATTCGATAATTCTATGATAACTGATTTTGAACTGGATTATCTGGTTGATAAATATGCGCAAACTGAAGGTTTGATTATTGACATAAGACAAAATGGCGGAGGGTACCTGTCAAATGTATTTAAGTTATTGTCAATATTTACTTTTGAAAACTCAAAAATATACGAAACTCAAGTGAAAACTGCCCCAGGGATAGATTGTTTCTCATTACTTGAAGAAGTTACAATTAATTCTGAAGATAGAAAAAAATATTCAGGTAAAGTAGCAGTCCTTACTGATAGAGGCTCTTATTCTGCATCATCATTTTTCTCTGTTTGCACTTATGCATATGATAATATAATTCTTGTTGGAGATACTACCGGCGGTGGTTTAGGCTTACCAAACGGAGGACAATTGCCAAACGGATGGACATATCGCTTTTCGATTACACGTACAATTGCTGTTGATGGTGGCAATTATGAAAATGGTGTCCCACCTGATTTCACAGTCATCCTCGATACAGATGCTGCTGAAACCGGTATTGATAATGTTATTGAGTTTGCTGTGGATAGATTGTTGGAGTAGTGGTCTGATTTTTGTCAACTTCAATATCTAAAAATTTAATATGAAAAATCTCATAACTTTAATAGTTTTAATACTACTATCAATATTCGTATGCGGACAAAATGAATCAGCTATTTGGGAAATCCCATTTAAAGATTTGATTGTAAACGACTTTAACCAAGATGAAATAGTTGAAACTGAAGGAAGGTTACTGCAAATTATCCCTACCGGTAAAAGACGTCAATCTTATGTATTTGTTATAGGAATTTTTGAAAATCTTACAGAAGTAAAAACAATTTCAACTGAAAGCGGAAATGAGACTGTAAGTTTTTCTAAAAAGGAATACAAACCCGTAGAATTTGAACTTTGGTTCGATGATGGTGGTGACAGTTTATTGGATTATTTGGGATGCAATGTTAATTTCCCTGATAAGTTTATAAATGAAGACGATTATCTGAAATATAACAATCCTGAATATCAACCATGTATTGGTTCAGTTTTTAATATTACCGCTGCTAAGAAATCAGATGATAATGGACTAAATTACTTTTTATTGAAAGTTGAGAAATAGAAACAGATTAGTATTAAAGTCAAACATAATACTCCGTGATAAACTTGCGATGTATTATGGTTTGGGGTAAAAAACTCTCTTAGTATTTGATCTTGTAATTTGGAGTTTATCATAACCATTATCATTTTTTTCTCTCCCAAATCATTATATCTTTGCAACAAAAACAGCAATGAACTACGAACAACTATTTGAGCAAATTAAATTAAAGAAGAGTTTTTTATGTACAGGTCTTGATTCTGATTATGAAAAATTGCCAAAGCATTTATTATTGCAAGAATCACCGGTTTTTGAATTTAACAAACAGATAATTGATGCAACAGCAGAGTATTCGGTTGCATATAAGCCAAATCTTGCTTTCTATGAGAGTCTTGGTGTAAAAGGCTGGCAGGCTCTTGAGAAAACAGTGGATTATATCCGTGGCAATTACGCTAACATTTTTATAATTGCAGACGCTAAACGTGGAGATATAGGTAATACATCAAAACTTTACGCAAAAGCTTTTTTTGAAAACATGAATTTTGATGCTGTTACAGTAGCTCCATACATGGGTGAAGATTCTGTAACACCATTTTTGTCTTATAATTCAAAATGGGTAATACTGTTGGCTCTAACGAGCAATAAAGGTGCTGATGATTTTCAGTATTTCAAAGAGAATGACACCCTTTTATTCGAAAAAGTTCTGAAAAAATCTCAGGAATGGGCAAATAAGGAAAGAATGATGTATGTAGTTGGGGCGACACGTGCAGAGATGCTGCAGGATATAAGAAGAATAATTCCTGAACATTTTCTTTTAGTTCCCGGAGTTGGTGCACAAGGTGGCAGTTTGCAGGAAGTTGCAAAATTTGGTATGAATGACAAATGCGGACTTTTAGTAAACTCTTCCCGTGCTATAATATTTGCCGATAACACTGAAAATTTTGCTATTGTTGCTAAGCAAAAAGCTAAAGAAGTTCAAACTGAAATGGAAATTCTGTTAAAACAAAAGGGCATTATTTAGTTTTACCCACAATTCTCTGCCAATAAGTCAGAAATAAATAATTTGCACGAATTGTGACGTGCTGTAAACAAAATGTATAACTTTGCATGATGACAGAAGTCACAGATTCAAAAACAGAACTCAAAAAGATGCTGTTGGCAGCAGTAATTCCGGGTAGTTTTCTGTTTTTGTGCTGGATGATTTATCTTCTTGAGTTTAGCCTTAATATAAGCTTATCATCATACGGTTTGAGACCTCGGGAGTTTTCGCAATGGTTTGGAGTTCTTACAATGCCTTTCTTACATGGCAGCCTTGAACATATTATAGCAAACACTACCAGCTTTTTAATTCTCGGTTCACTATTGTTTTATTTCTATAATGACAATGCAATTCAAGTGTTTATTTGGTCGTACATTTTAAGTGGTGTTTTCACCTGGATAATTGCCCGTAGTAATATTCATATCGGAGCTTCAGCAATGATATATGCATTTGCAGGTTATTTGTTTACAGCAGGAATTATTAGCAAAAACATAAGACACATGGCTATTTCGCTAATTGTAGTTTTCCTTTATGGGAGTATGATATGGGGAATTTTTCCGCAAAATACAAATATCAGCTGGGAAGGACATCTGTCGGGCTTTGCAGCAGGTATAGGACTTGCTTTTATGTATCGTCCCCCAAAACCTGTTTCTGAAATAGATGAGTTTGATGATGATTGTTGTGATTATACAGAAGAAGAGAATATAAACATAAAATATCATTTCAAGGATGACAATGACAAAAAGTAGATGCAGAAGAATTACAACAATATATTGCCATGGAATGATTATTCGACATACGTAAAAAGCATTTTCGGTTGCAGAGTACAAAAAATTTCTGTTGATGCAGGGTTTACTTGTCCGAATAGGGACGGGACATTAAGTAGCGAAGCTTGTATATATTGCACAAATGAAAGTTTTAGCCCTTTTTACTGTAATCCAAAATTGAGTGTTAGTGAACAATTAAATAAAGGGATAGCGTTTTTCAGTCCAAAATATAAAACTCAAAAATATCTCGCATACTTTCAGTCTTATACCAACACTTATAAAGATGTAAAAACACTAAAAAAGCTTTATCTTGAAGCTCTTTCTGTTGATGGTGTAATAGGATTAGTCATTGCTACGAGACCGGATTGCATAGATGAAAAAATTCTGACTATGCTCAGTGAAATCAGCCGAGACAATTATATCAACATTGAATTTGGTGCTGAATCAACAAACGACAACACTTTGAATTTTATAAATCGCAGTCACTCATGGCAGCAAACCATTGATGCAGTAGAACTAACTAACAAATATGGCATAAATTCAGGCCTTCATATTATTTTAGGGCTTCCCGGCGAAACTGAAAATGATTTTTCTGATCACGCTAAAAAGATATCTACATTGCCGATAAAGACTTTAAAAATTCACCAGATGCAGGTTTTAAAAGGGACGAAGCTTGAATCTGTCTTTAACAATAATCCCGGAATTTTCTTTGACCTGAATCTACATAATTACAAAAGAATTATAATTAATTTTTTGGAATTGCTGAATCCTGAAATAATAATTGAACGATTTACCAGTGAATCTCCAAAACATTTGTTGATATATCCGGACTGGAAGGGGAAGAAAAACTTTGAAATAAGCCATATTGTTGCAGCAGAAATGAAAAAACTCAATTCTTATCAAGGAAGACAATATAATAATGGAACTGTTTAACTTTCATACTCACAACAAAAGCGAAAACTACGGAATAATAAATATTTTTCCGGGTGATGAAATTATTGCAGGCAAAAGATATTCGTGTGGTTTACACCCCTGGAATTATTCAGAAAACTACGACAAAGACTTATCAAAAATTGAAGTACTAGCAAAAGAGAAAAAATTAGTAGCTATTGGTGAAACAGGTTTTGATCCAAAATCGCCCGTTGACATTGAGTTGCAAACAAAGATTTTTCTAAGACATGTTGAAATAAGCGAGAAATACAATTTGCCACTCATTATTCATTGTGTAAAGTTTTATAATCAATTAATTAAAATAAAATCACAGCTTAAGCCCGAAAATGTTTGGATAATTCATGGATTTAACGGTAAAATAACCATAGCAAAAGAACTAGTAAAAAATGAGTTTTGTTTTTCTATATCCGAAACAGTATTACAAAATATTGAAAAAGCAGAAAATCTATTCAAAATTATTCCGACTGAAAACCTTTTTCTCGAGACTGACGACAAAAATTCAGATATTGAAAGTATTTATAATTTTGCTGCAAAACAGTTTTCTATGTCTTTGTCCGATTTGAAAAAATATGTAGAAATAAACCTCAAAATCATGGGAATATGAGTTGGTATGAACGTACAGAATTATTGCTTGGTCCTGATAAGTATGACAAATTAAGAAATTCAAAAGTATTGGTTTGTGGACTTGGAGGAGTTGGCGGTGCCGCTGCAGAGCAACTTGTCAGAGCAGGGATTGGAAATATTTGCATTGTTGATGCAGACATAATTTCTGAAACAAATATCAACCGACAAATTATAGCTACCCATAAAAATATCGGAAAAGCAAAAACCGATGAGTTTAGCAAACGCTTATATGAAATTAATAAAGAATTGAATATTGAAACTAGAAATGTTTATTTGCGTGATGAAATTTTAGAACAGACACTTCTCGAAGGTTGGGATTTTGTAATAGATGCTATTGATACACTTTCGCCAAAACTAAATCTTATCCGAATATGTTATCAAAATAAAATTCCATTGGTAAGTTCAATGGGTTCGGGTGGTAAAACCGATCCGAGAAAAATTAAAATAGATGACATATCAAAATCGAATAATTGCGGACTTGCCCGGATGTTGCGTAAAAGACTTCACAGATTAGGCATTTACGAGGGCATACAAGTTGTTTATTCCGATGAAATAACTAACAAAGAAACAGTAATCGAAGAGGAAAGCATAAATAAAAAATCGAATGCCGGTACCATCAGTTATATGCCGGTAATTTTCGGTTGCATGTGTGCTGCTGTTGCAGTTGAGTATTTGTGTGAACAACAATGATGTTACAGCAATTTATTAAAACTCTTACATACATTATTATAAATTCTGTCTTCCAGATTTTCAGAATCTGCCTTGACAAACTTTTCGCCTGTAATTTTTTCGTAAAGTTCAATATACCTGTCTGATATTCCTGCAACAATTTCTTCAGTCATTTCAGGGACTGTCTCCCCGGGTTGTCCTTTGAAATTATTAGCCATCAGCCACTCGCGAACAAATTCTTTTGAAAGCTGACGTTGATTTTCGCCTTTATCAAATCTCTCCTGATAGGAATCCAGATAGAAATATCGTGATGAATCCGGAGTGTGAATTTCGTCAATCAGATATATTTTACCATCTTTTTTGCCAAATTCGTACTTGGTATCAACCAAAATCAAGCCCATCTTTTTTGCAATTTCCTGTCCGCGGGCAAAAAGCTTTAGTGAATATTCTTCTAATTTTACGTATTCTTCTTCATTTACATACCCTTGTGCAATAATTTCTTCTCTTGAGATATTTTCGTCGTGCAAACCGAGTTCTGCTTTTGTTGTAGGAGTGAGAATAGGTTTATCAAATGCCTGATGTTCTCTCATTCCATCAGGAATCTTAACCCCACAAATTTCTCTTGCTCCGTTTTTATATTCACGCCACGAACTTCCGGTAAGATAATTCCTGACAATCATTTCGACAGGATATGATTCGCACTTATGTCCAATTGTTACCATAGGATCAGGACTGTCAATTTTCCAATTTGGAACAATATCGGCAGTTGCGTCAAGAAATTTTGAAGCAATCTGGTTTAAAACCTGCCCCTTAAACGGAATTCCTTTTGGTAAAACAACATCAAATGCCGAAATCCTATCAGTTACAACCATAACCAGAACATCATCATTAATATTGTACACGTCTCTGACTTTGCCAACGTAGAGGCTTTTTTGATTTTTAAAACTGAAATTCGTTTTTGTTAGTGCTCTCATAAGATTATTTTTCATTTTTTTCGTATGCATCCACAATTTTACTTACCACTTTATGTCTGATAATATCACTCTTGTCAAATACTACAAAAGAAATTTCCGGAATTCCTTCAAGAACTTTCGAGGCAGATAGTAAACCTGAATCTGACTTTTTTGGAAGGTCAATTTGAGTGAGGTCGCCTGTAACAATAAATTTAGAATTTTCGCCCATACGTGTCAGGAACATCTTAAGTTGAGTATAGGAAGCATTCTGAGCCTCATCAAGGATAACAAAAGCATCGCTTAAAGTTCTGCCTCTCATAAATGCCAGAGGAGCTATCTGAATGACTTTTTCTTCCATGTATTTTTCCAGCTTTTTGTAAGGAATCATATCAAGCAAAGCGTCATATAAAGGCTGAAGATAAGGATCGAGTTTTTCGCGAACATCACCGGGTAAAAACCCTAAATTTTCACCTGCTTCAACAGCCGGTCTTGATAAAATAATTCTCTTAACCTGCATTTCTTTTAATGCCTGAACGGCAAGTGCAATTGCAGTATAGGTTTTACCCGTTCCTGCCGGACCAATTGCAAACAGCAAATCATTTTTCCTAAATTCATCTACCAATACTTTTTGATTCTTTGTTCGGGCTTTTATCGGTTTACCATTTACACTATATAATAACACCCCGTTTTCTTCAGACTGCAAAACTGTACCATCTCCATTATTTAATATCTCCTTGATGTCATTTACATTTAATCGGTTGTATTTATGAAAATGACTAATTAAACCATTCAGTTTTTCTTCAAAGGTTAGTATCTCATTTTCATCACCGACTAATTTTATAATATCACCACGTGCAATAATTTTTAATCTAGGGAAGTGTTTCGTTAGTTCTGTCAGATTGACTTCACGTACTCCATAAAATTTATTCAAGTCTTCAATTTCGATCAATATAGTTTTTTCGGTCATCTGATAAATTAATAATAGATTTGCAGTAACAAATAAAACTAATTTTTAACTTTAAACTGTGATTTTTTTTTGCGAGTTTTCAATAATTTTTAACATAAAAAATTGGGACGAATAATAACATTTACAACTGACTGGAACAACAGCGATTATTATATAGGCGCTGTCAAAGCCTCTATTATTGCTAAGGTTCCTGATATTGTTTTTGTTGATATTAGTCATGATATAGAATCTTTTTCTGTATCTCAGGCGGCATTTGTTTTAAAAAGTGTGTACAAAAAATTTCCTGCTGGCACAATTCACATCATCGGAGTTGACAGCGAACCCGATATAAATGGAAAAATTCTGGTAGCAAAATATGATTCGCAATATTTTATTTGTAACGATAATGGTTGCACAGGTCTTATTTTTGAACACAAACCCGAAATTGTTGTAATTATTGAAACTGGTTTTGCCTTTGATGGTTGTTGCTTTACCGAGTTGACTGTCTTCTCAGATATTGCAGTTTACATCAGTAAAAATGAGAATCTGAAAGATTTAGGCAATGTCGTTGACGATGTAAACAGATATACCGGATTGACAGCCCAAATAGAACCGGATATGATAAATGGAGAGGTTATTTACATAGATTCATATTTTAATGCAATTACAAACATTACAAAAGAAATCTTCGAAGAAAATGTAGCTGGAAGAAAATTTGAGATTTTATTAAACACCAATCTATTAAAAACAGACAAAATACATCCTTCTTACAAAAGTGTTGATAAGGGGGAACTTGTTTGTATTTTTAATTCGCTGGGGCTTCTTGAAATAGCTATCCGTGAAGGAAAAGCTTCGCAATTACTCAGTTTAAATAGAAAATCTGCTATTAGAATAAGATTTAAATGATAAAGAAGTATTCAATACTGATAATTTTTCTAATAATATATCATACAGCTAACTCCCAGAAACAGATTTTAGCAGAAATAAAGCCTTTTGCCGGATTTGTAGCTCCACATCGTATTGGAATGGAACCTCTTGCTCAAAAATACACTTCTGGTTGTGAAATAAACATACTTTTTCGGAATACAAATCCGCAATTTTTTAATGCAAAATATAATTTCCCATACAAAGGTGTAGGAATAAGTTTCGAAAATCTGGGCAATCCAACAGTTTTAGGCAATGCATATTCAATTTATTCCATTATGGATTTTATTATTGCCGGAAATTCAACTTTTAGCTTCCACACAAGATTAAATCCGGGACTTGCTTATTTAACAAAAAGATATGATAGATATTTAAATCCTCAAAACATTGCTTTAGGGACACATTTGTGCTTTTATTTCAATTTTAACCTTGCAGGGAGTTACCATTTTGAAAAAACAGGATTGGATTTAAAATTGACAGGTGGTTTAATCCATTATTCAAATGGTTCGGTAAGAAAACCGAATCTGGGACTAAATCAGTTATACATGGGACTTGCAATATCTAAAGAGATAGCAAATTACGAAAATCTGGATTACAAAGAATACTCACGCGAAAACCTCAGTCCACATGAGTTTTGGGCTATGGGAACTTATACCGTATCAGATGAATATTCAATACAACCCGAAGGTCGCGGAGGAGGTTTTCCATGCAGTACAATTGCCTGTGGATATAACTATCAATATTCGGGAATTGGAAAAGTTGGAATTTCGGCTGATTTATTCTATAACAGTAACCTTTTTTATTATTTTGATACTAATTGGAATGTTTTAATAAAATACTACGATGAAGTTTCCGATATTTTAAGAAGTGGCGTAAGTATTGGTCATCACCTGATATACAACAGACTGGAGTTAGTCACATTTGCCGGAGTATATTATTATAATAAAGTAAAACCGGGAGATCGTTTTTATACTAGAATAGGTGCGAGATATTATGTTTGTGATTACATCTTCGTCAATTTAAGCATAAAAGCTTTTGGTTTTAAAGCACATTATATTGAACCGGGAATTGGATTTTCGTTCAGAGGGAAGAAGAAATAAAATTTTATAATCCCTTGATAATCTTATATACTTTATTTTCAGTTGAACTTTCAATTATCAAAAAGTACATTCCTGCAGGCAAATTGCTAATAAGATAATCTGCAGAAATTAAATAGTCTGATGAAGTGCCTTCAGCTAATACTTTTCCGGTATAATCAGTTAACTTCATTGTTAATTCCTTTCCACTTTCAGAGTTTTGAACATATAGCTCGTCTGTACATGGATTTGGATAAATACTTAACTGATTTACTAAAATATTATCACTATTATCGGTAGAAATAATTTCAAAACTTACATCGTCAATATAGATGGCACTACCTCCTCCTGACTCAGCTTCAATCACAAATCGAAGATTATTACCTTGCAAAGAATTTGGATTAATTGTAAATGTGTGGGTTTTCCAATCCTCTGCAGTGGGAGTATATGTAGTATATGATGAAACATAAGTGGATGTAATTGACGAGGCTGAAAGAACGTATTTAATCTTTAGTGAATCACCACAGGCCGTTGAAACATAAAACTTCAATCGGTCAGCGTAATTTGACTCAATTCTGCCATAGGCTATTTTCATGCTAACCTGTATTGTTTGATTGTCATCTTCAATATAAATATTTGGCAGATATATTTTATTTTTTGTACCTACATCATTGTATTTATTTACAATTTTTATGGATTTACCACTATATCCGACTGAGGTCTGCTCCCAATGCTTTTCTCCTTCTTCAACCAGATAAAAATCGTTGTCGCTATTACCGGTAATAAATGGAAAATTAGCAGTCTCAAAACTTTCAGTGTAAGGTAAAGAAATTCCATCAATAGGATCATAAATTCTTATATAGTCAGCAATTAATTTTGAATCAAAATCAGT
>Ga0116142_10004687_pt1 | contig 12804 bp, 11 predicted proteins | sample AD_UKC033_MetaG_FD_89785 | JGI IMG/M metagenome (GOLD analysis project Ga0116142, IMG submission 89785) | Active sludge microbial communities of municipal wastewater-treating anaerobic digesters from USA - AD_UKC033_MetaG | ecosystem: Engineered > Bioreactor > Anaerobic > Digestate | place: USA... | reverse complement strand
CGTAGAACTGATGCCATTCGGCTTCGGAGAGCGTTTCGCGGCGTTTCCAGAAGCTGCGGATTGCCTCGTCCCGGTTTGTACTTGCGCTGCGGTGCGTCATCGTCCGATCCTTATCGTTTTGCCGTCTGTTTGGTTTGCAACCAGCGGTAGAGCGAGACTCTGGCGTTTTGCGACAGCACGCCGATCTTGCCGTGCAGATCCGTGTCGCGCACCACCTCGCCACGCCAGTAGGCGTAGGTCACTGGCACGGAATCGCTGCGCTGCCACAAGAGGTCTTTGCCGTTTTCCAGTGGAAAAAATTGATGCGCCCGCGCTTCACTAGGCGCTTTCGACGTACAGGGGAGCACATAGCGACGATCGGCCACGCGACGCACCGACACCACTGGGCGAGTGGCAACCGGTTCGCGCCGATCGTTCCCGAAAAAAATGGCCCTCTGATCACATGCAAAGACAAACCCTTCCGCTTTTCCTTCGTCGCCCAAAAATTCCTGGAGAGCAACACGAGGCGGTGCCACTCGGAACATCTCTTCCTCCGCAATATGACGAGTTATCGCCGATTTTATCGAACAATACCGAGGCCCGTTTTACAGCTCACACGATTCCCAGTTAGAATCTCCGGTCATCGAGGTAACCACCGAGCACCGCCGCTAAAAAAATCGGACGCCGAGACGTTTCCATAGGGAGGGAGGAACGGAATGGTTGCAGCGCCGGAGTGCGTCACCGTTTGCTTCGAGACGCAGACACCGCTCTACACGGGCGGAATCGGTCAGATGGGCGACGCCCTCTATCCGTCCAACTTGTTAGGGGGTCTACGCCACTTCAGCACGATGCTCGCCAACGCTCTGGGTGTGGTTGGCTTCGAGGATCGGGTTTGGGGGAATGCGAAACGGGAGGATCGGCTAGCGCACGCCAAAGGGGTGGCGCTTCACTGGGATTTCTCCCAGATGACGAAAATCTCCCTTCCTGCAAAGATTGAGGTTCCGAAAAGCGACGCAACGCAAAAAAACCCGTCGCGCTGGTGGTTCAACACCGCCTACGCAGGGCGCTTCTCTCTGACCCTGACACGACGCGCGCTCAGTGATTTCGATTGGCAGCTCGTGCGCATGGCCGTGGCAATCCAAACACGCAAAGCGATGTGGGGGAGCAAAGACCAGTTCGGTCTGGGGGTGGTGGCGTTCGTCGACGAACCCCAAGCGATCGCCACACTGGTCGAACCCCTGAAGCCCACGGACGTGAAAGGAAAAACCCTTGCCGATGCGCAGCGACTCAATCTGCTGCGCTGTGCGTTTGCCACGGTGCAATTTCAGAGTGCAGAACGAACGGGGGCCAGAGCAAAACAACTACCGTGGCGCACAGCGCTCGCGCTGGGGTTGGCTGTGCGTGCCACGCTGCGCGACGCGTTGCGCAGCAAAGAGCGTGAAAAGGAAAAAGAACTCAAACCGCTACGCCACCAAATGCTCGGTAAGCTCAACGAATTTGGTAGCGCCGTGAATGTCTCTGCAGCCTACGGTAACCCACAGCAGCCCGAAGTGCGCATCATGGTCGTACTCAAACCGGAAAGCCCAGAGGCCCGTTCGAACATCTTGAAAGGGTTCAACGCGGCGCTCCAGCAGCAGCTTGGCGAACGGCTTGCGGCGATGCCGGAACTCAACCACTATCGACTCAAAACAGCAACCTGGGACTATGGCGGTAAATACCTCAAAACTTCCGAAACCAAGACCGAATGGCTCAACCAGCTGGCAGGAGTGACACCATGACGCGCCATCTGGAGTGGTTGGCCGAAGACCGTCCCGAGATCGAACGGGGCGGGCTGAGCGCTGCGCGGTGGCGGTGGCAGGATCTGGTCAGCTACGCGCGCAGCAATGCCACCACACCGCAACGGCTCACCGAAGAGCGGCAACGTTTTTTGATCCAACACGCGCTCGCACTCGATCCCAAAGTCGATCTGAAAACGGCATTGGACGATCCGCGCAAAGCGCAAGGCGAAGCGCGAATCCTGGAAGTGGCTGGTTTCCAGGAATTGCAAGCGGCCGGTCTCTACTACCCCGCTTATCCGCTCGATTCGTTCCCGCCGGGTTCGATCGAAGTGACGCTGCGCTTTTGCCTGCTCACGCCGCTTCTAACCCGTGACGATGCGGCGTTCACCCTCTTCGACAATCCCTTACGCAAAGATGCCATCTATGGCGTTCCCTACTTGAGCGCGGCGAGCGTCAAGGGGCTTGCTGCCGATGCGTTCCAGCGGGGTTTTCCCCCACAAGCGCCGTGGGAGACGCTGGGAGCGAACGACGCCGAGCGCACCACCGCCTATCGACGGCGCACCGCGCAAGCCAAGCGCCTCTTTGGCGTTGCCACGGATCAAGAGGGAATGCCCTCGGCCGAAGGACGGGTGCGGTTCGATCCCATCTGGTTCCGCTACGTCCAGTATCTGGTGATGAACCCGATGAAAACAGACGGTAGCGGCATTGGGACGCAACCGATCCACTTCGAAGCGGCAGCGGCCAAGACACCCAAGGGGGATTCGGTATCGGCAACGGTGCGTTTGCTCTACTTCAATCCTGCGGGAACCGAAGCGAGCGACGAAGCCACCGCGTGCGCCGACGTCGCCGCGCTGGTCGAAGCCCTGGCTGCGTGGTGGCCCGTGCTTGGGCTAGGAGCAAAGCGGTTGGCCGGCTATGGGGCGCTGCGCCCCGAAGGGGCAGCGTATCGATACCGCACCGCCAACAGCGTAAAACAACAAGAATTTTCAGGAGCCGAAAGCTGGCAGGCATTGGCCAAGGCACTGGCCCAGGAGGGTAGATCGTGACAGCTTCCCCACCCTATGGCGAAGCGGGGCGCAACCTGTTGCTGGCAGGCGAGATCGCCGCCTTGCTGCACGACCTCGGCAAACTCCACCCCGGCTTCGCCGCCGAAAAGCTCACCCCAAAGCAACTTCAAACCAACGAGCGCAAAGACCATCCGATCGGTGAGTGTCACGGACGGATTCTGGAAAACGACCGCTGCTATCCGAGCGACGAAGAGCTGGCCGAATTTCCCGAAGCGCAAAAGCTCTTCGCGTTGCTCAAGAGCGACGCCGCCTGGGCGCAGTGTCTCCACCTCAGTGAGACACTTGCCCACCCGAACACGATCCAAGCGCCGGGGCTTGGGGTCGCGCTACGGCAGCACCATGCCACCGGACACTTCCCAGAGAGCGAATTGTCGTTTCTGGGCGACCTCTACGCCTTTGGTGCCGACATCCGCGATTCCGCCCTGGACAAAGGGTCAGGCAAAACCCACAACGCCGCACAACCGCAGCTGCACGCCGAAATCATCGATGCCTTTGGCAGGCACCGCCTTCCCTACAGCCAGAACACGTTGCAATCGGTGTGGCGCAAGAGCGTGCCAACGCTCCTCGAGCTCTTGGCTTCGCCGCAGACCTTTGCCGATCTGGGCGAAACCCGAGACCAGCTCCTGAGCGCGGTCCGCCCCCTTTGGCAACAGGCGCTTGGGGAAACCCGTCGCCCCACCAACGACGTGACCCTCTGGCACCATGCTTTTTCCACCGCGAGCTTTTTCAAAGCAGCGCTTGCCGAAGGCGTATTACGCGGCAGCTTCTCCTCCTGGCAAGAGAGCGACGGCCTTTTTGCCTACCCCGACGGCGTGGGGCAAGTCCGTTTTCGGCTCCTTGGCATCCGCTGGTCGTGGTCCGAATTGACCCGCGGACTACTTTCACCAGTTGCCTTCGTCTCTCTGTCGGGGCGACGCCGTGAAGCGGTTGCGGCACTGCGCACCCTCATCGAACGCGACTGGGCCGTTGGCAACATCCTTTATGAGGACGACGACGGCGTCCTGATCCTCGCCCCCGGTTTTTACGAAGCAGATAGCGAAGAGAGCGAAGCGCGCTTTCGCTCCTGTTATCTGGAGCCGCTCCTTTCGGCAATCGACACAGCGCTGCACCCTCTAGGAACTGGCGTCCCCTACTGGATCTGCTGGAGCGCCCCAAACTGGTATCTCACCGACTATGCCGAAGCGCTTCAACCCGCGCAGGCCGACCCCACTCGCCGTCTGCTGCGTCAAGTGGACGAAACGGCGTTTCGCAAACTCTGGCAAAGCGCAGCCAAGCACGGTCGGCAGCAAATCTGCCCGCAGTGTGGGCTGCGTCCGGCCGCAAGCGTCGAATTCGCGCTGACCGAAAGCAGCGTGCGCACGCAACAACTCTGCGCCGAATGCACCGAACTGGCCGACGGCGACGCCAAGCGGGAGCGGAAGCAGCAGTGGATCGCCACGCTGGGGCTTGCGCCCGCAACCTTCAACCTCGAATCCCTTGCCAACGCTGCGGGCAGCAGCCGCATTGCGCTTTTTTCGGTGCGCATCGACCCGCAAGCGGTGCTTTCGGGCAACGCGCTCATCACGCAGCTCGCTCGCCCCTTCGCGCTCCTGGACTGGCGCAGCGTCAAAGGGGCGCAAAACCGATCTCCCTTTGCCTCGGCCAACAAAGCGGGGAATTGGCTCGAAGAGCTGTGGCAAAAGGTACGAGCAGGGGCAACCGACGCCCTGTCGGAGCAGGAGCGCCAGTGGGCGCAAACGCTCATCGGCGACCCGAATTGGTTGAAAAAAGATGGACGGGGCGATCCGCGGTCGGTTGCCGAAACCTTCTTCCTGCGTGAAACCCAGACCCTGCCCGAATCGTGGGGGCTATACCGCCACACCGGAGACCGGCTGCTGCTCTTCGGCATGCGCAAACACCCCTCACCCGCGCGGCTGCAGCGGCTCTGGGACGACCTGCGCGACGCGTGGAAACTACTACTGACCGAACTTGCGGGCGTTTGCGAAAACCGCCTCATCCCGCTCTCCTTTGCCGCCTCTGGCGTCGTCTTCGCCGTGGCCGCAACCGACGCCGACGCCGTGACGCGCACCACCCAAACCTTCTTGGCCCAAACGTTCGCCAAAGTGCGTGGGTCGTTCGCGGCACACCTTTCGGTGGTGGTCACCCGTCCGCGTTTTCCCCTCTACCTGGCGCTCGACGCCCTGACGCGGCTCGAAAAACGGATCCCCGACGTACCGCGGCAAACGTGGCAACTGATTCGCCGCAACCTGCACGAGCGGCAGATCATACTGGACTGGGACACCCCCCAAGGGGAGGTGCGCTGGGCGATCGATCTGGCCACGAGCGACCCGCAAACGGACGATCACTGGCACCCGCACTTCATCGTCACGGAGCGCGACGGACAGCCCCTGAAAGGTCCCGAAAGACTGGTCCACGCCGCCCAGCTCAAACCCAAAGACCGCGTGCTGATAACGCCCGACACCTTCGACTTCATCGTCCTGGAAGGCTCGGCACGGCGACACCAGATCGTCTACGAAGCAAACGGCGAGCGGCTCATTCGACCCAACTGGAGCCACGCGGACGCCACCGCCCACCCGTTGCTCCTTGACGCCTACCCGCGCTTTGCGTCGCTTCCCGACAAAACCGGTTGGGACTTGGGCAAACGCAAGCGCCTGATGGCCGAAATCATCGAAACCCACGAAAAGTGGGTGCGCGACGTCCCACCACCGCTCAAAGCAAGCGGTCGCGAAGCGTGGCAAATCCGTATCGCCCAGATCGTCGACCGCTACTTCTGCGGCGGTGACGCCGATCGTGCGCTCATCCTGGCGGCAATCGCCGACGGGCGCCTCTTTTCGGCCGAAGAGTGGACCACGTTCATCCCGAAAAAAACCAAACCGATCGAAAGCGAGGCCTGACATGATCACCACGCATCCGCTTTTCCTCTACGCGCTCGATCCGCTCCACATCGGCGCTGGTGGCTACCGCTTGGGCCGCGTCGACCTCACCATCGTACGCGACGCCGCCACCAACCTGCCGTTCATCCCCGGCTCGTCGCTCAACGGCGTCGTACGAAGCGCCGCACTCTTCGTCCTACCCGAGGAGCAACGCGCTAAAGCGATCGCATACGCTCAAGCAACGCTATCGAGCGGCCACAAAAAACACCCCCACCGGGGTAAAGAGGACCCCGTTGCGTGCATCTTCGGCTACGCCGAAGGCGACGACGAGGGCGAATCGCGCATCGGCGCCGTCTCTTTCCGCGACGCCACACTGCTTGCCTACCCTGTTCCCACCATGCTCGGCCCGCGTTGGATCACCACCCCGGCACTCCTTCGGCAAGCAGGGTGCCAAGAAGTCCCCGAGCCGCCGCAGATCGAAACGATCCTGGCCCCCAAAACCGAAACGATCAAACGGCTCAACCTGGGTTGGCTGCTCCTCGATGTTGCCACCGCCGAACTCTCTTTTCCCGAATTGCCCGAAACGATCACGGCGGCAACCACGATCCGTGAGCGGCTGCTCGTCGTCCACGACGCCCTCTTCCCGGCGATCGTCAATGCCAACCTAGAGACCCGTACCTCCGTTTCGATCGACTTCGCCACCGGCGCAGCGGCCGAAGGGGCGCTCTTCACCTTCGAGGCAGTGGCTCGCGGCGCCCTCTTTCTGGGCCAGGTCGACTTCGACACCGCCCGTTTCCCTGAGATCGCCACCGAGGCCAAGCCGCTCATCGCAAAAGCGCTCGACCTTGCCTGTGCGCTCGGCATCGGCGCCATGACCACCCGCGGCCTTGGCCGGATGGCGTGGGGCTTTGGCAAAGGAGGCGCGTGATGCAAAACCTGGAACCGATGGCTGCGCGCACCGCGCACGCAATCGCCCATGCGCCCGGCTGCTCGGCCAACGACGTCGAAAACCTCACCACCAAAGCGCTGGGCATCCTCAGCCAACAAGGCTTTTACGCCTTTGCCCTTTTTCTGGCCACCCGAAGACGTCAACAAGACCAGAGCGTGGCCAAAGCGATCGACACCCAGATCCGGGCGCTGCTGGTAGAAGCCGGAATGGCCGCGGCAGAGATGCAAAACCGGCCCATCCACGAGTTTTACCGCCACGTCGTGGCCATCCAGCCAACCGAAAGCGCAGGTGAAGCGCTGCAACGGCTGCTCCTTGCCAAATCGCTCGCGGAGCTTGCCCTCACCTACACCCGCTACGCCACCAAAGCGCGTGCCGCACAGGAGTGATGACCGTGACCTGCTTCGCCACGTTCACCCTGACGCCCCTCTCCCCGCTGCACCTAGGGAGCCGCCGCGCCGGGATCGTTGCGATGACCCACCGCTACGTGCCAGGACACCTCTTCACCTACGCGCTTGCGGCACAACTGGGACGACAGCGCGGCAAAAAGCGCGAAGCCTTCACCGCCGAAATCGACGAAATCACCCGCCGTTTTCGCTTCGGTCCGGCGTTCTTCCTCACCCGAAACGGACAACGGCTCAACGACGACGAAGTCGAAGCGCGGCTGATCCGCAGTTTTCACCACGTCACCCTCCACCCGCAAGAACGGGCCGCGATCGACCGCGCACTCTTCGAACTCGAAGCGATCATTCCGCAACCCGGCATCGTTCTGGCGGGCGGCGTCTGGATCGACGGCGACCCGGAACTGGACGGGATCCCGCTTCGTGCGTGGCTCGACCGCATCCGCCTGGGCGGCGAACGCAAAGCGGGCTACGGCGTCGTCCGCTGCACGGGTTGGGAAGCACACGCAGACGAATACCCCGGTATCGGCCCAGCAAACGCCAACGGACTCCACCTACCCGCTGGCGCCACGCTGCCTGGCCCGGCCTGCGACGACACCATTCTGAGCGAAGCGCCGCTGCTGCCGTGGCTTGGCCGCCGTTACAGCCCAACCCACGGCCATGGCCGCGAACTCTCCCCACCGGCGCTCGTGCGCATACACGCTACCCTGACGGAAAACGCCACCTTCCTACCCGCAAACACCGAACCGCTCCTTGGCTGCTGGCAGCGACAACACGCCCCCTCGTGAGGCACCGAAATGGACCAAACCACACAGCGAAAACCCACCAATCAAACCCGTTCGCGCCACTGGATCGCAATCGGCGACGAAACCGGCACCTGGGACATCAAAAACGGCGTCTTCACAAACAACAGCAGTCCAACCCACTACAACGGCGTATCCCTGGTCATCGGCTCGTTGGACGACTGGCAGCAAGCGCTTACCCAAACGATCGAAGGAAAACCCGCCTGGCAGCACTTCTCCACCCCCCTTGCCACCCACCTCGAAGGTGTTGCCAACATCCAAACCAGCGACTACTACCACGCGCGCGACGTCTTGCAGTCACGCAGCAAAACCACCACCGAAGTGCCCCTGGAACGACCGCACGACGACCCGGCGCTGGAACGGCTGCGCCGCGACCTCAGCTGGCTGGTGACCAAAAGCGGACTCATCGTCACCACCGTAAGCGGCAACCCCAACCTTCCCGAACTCAAAGCAAGCGGCTTTGGCCTATCGGGCGACGGCCTCACCGAACGGGCACGAGCCTACATGGCGCTCCTGACCCCGTTACTCCCGTTTCTACCCCCAGACGTCACATGCTATCTGCTCCTTTCCCCGCGCAGCGAAGCAAGCGACGCCTCTGCCCGGAGCGCCCACCAAGGACCGGACACGCGCACCAAAACCGGAAGAGACAAAGAACCGTTCCGCAACTTCATCGCCCACTGCATGGAATTTCGCAGCAAAATCCGTCACAACCTCAAACAAGCGGGCTGGACGGGCAACCTCTGTGCCGCGTACATTGCAAAGCCCAGTAGCCTCAAAGACCCTCGCCAGCTGAAGGAAAAACCCTTGGCCAACCTTCTCACCGACCCCAGCTTTTCGCTATTTCGAAATCACCCAAACGAAATGGTGAAAGCGATCCAATCACTCGCCGACCTGGCCGCCCTGTTGGGATACCGAGAAGACGGCGTACGTTTCACCGCGTCGGACGATACCCCCAACCTCCGGCGGTGGCACTACAAGGACCTCATCGATGTTTTCGCTGCCCTCTGACTACCACACCCAACTCCGGTTCGTCCTCAAACCACCCTTTCGCAACCTGAGTCGGGCCACGTTCGCGATGGATTGGCACATTCCTTTGCCCATCCTCCGACCGCTCAGCGCCACCGAAACCGTCGCACCAACGGCCTCTGCCTGGGAAAAATCCCTCGCGCAGTGCGGCCTTACCTGGAACTACGAACCCGAAACGCTCCGCTCCGCCCAACCGCTCCAACGCTTCTACCAACGCCAAGGCTTTGCCCACTGCGACCCTCGAGAAGTCGCCCTTGCCAACCTCTTGGGGCTACTCCCAGCCCCCACCTTCAATGCGGCGCAACTTGAACAGATCGACCCGGAGCACGTCAAAACCCTCCTTGCCGCAACGCTCCTCCCCCCCTTCCCACCCATCGTCGACTGGCACCGCATCGCCCCCACCTGGACCAGCGACGCCAACGCGGCGATGGTCGAACGGCAAAAAAACATCCGACGTCGCAACCCACCGCACCCCTGGCTGGCCGCCGGCTACCGCCTCATTGCCGAATACTTCCCGCAACTCAAACAAGTCAAAACCCTGGCCGAAGCCGAAGCGCTGTGGCGCCAATTCGAGACCGAAGCGCAACCGCCTGCCGTGCTGGCCGTCGCCTACTGGTGGGAAGCAGCCTGGTCGCTCAGCGAAGTCGGCAACATCCCAGACGCCAGCCAAGCCGCGAAACTCAGCGTCAAACGGCTCGACGGACTGGCCCCAAGCAACCGACGCCCCGACTCACGCTGGCAACACCAACAAGGACGGATGGCCTACTACCAAGGCAACTTTCCCCGGGCACTCGAAATCCTGGCCACCAACTGGCTTGAACTTAGCCGCGACCCACTCGCACAAGCGGCAGTAGCCCGCGACCTGGCGAACCTCCTCAGCGACATGGGCGAACTCACCGCCGCCAAAACCCTGGCCGAAACCTCACTGCGGGCCGCCGAAGACCAGGGACAAAGCGAAGAACTGCTCAAAACCCACGGGCGACTCGCCGAAATCGCCCTGAAACAAGGCGATTGGGACACCGCACGCCACCACCTGGAAGCGGCCATGCCCCTTGCGACCACCCCGCAAGAAAAGGCCCGCATCTTCACCTACTCGGGTCACCTGGCGATCCTTACCCAAGAGTGGGACGCCGCGCAGACCGCCTACGACAACGCCGCAGCCCTGCAACCCGAAAACCTTTACCGCTTGATGGGGCAATTCGCCCTTGCCGCGTGGCGCGGCAACACAGCGCAGCTTGCCCAAGCGTGGGAACAACACGCAACGTACCTCACTGCCCAATACGATCACCCCACCAACGTCCTACCTGCTGCGGTCTGCCTCCTTGCCGCCGCTTCTGCAATCGACGCAGCCAAAATCGCGTTGCCGCAAGCCGCTGCCGCGCTCATCAGCCACCGCTTCGTCTGGGAAACGCTACCGTTTCTGGTGGCACTCCCCGCCGAAGAGAGCAGCCCCCTCTGGCCAAAACTCCAGGCAACCGCGCAAAGCTGGCAACTGGCGATCGACCAACTCGACCCGGAAATCCGCGAACACCTGCCGATCACCGAACTCGAACGCCGCCTGCCAACCCTCATGACCAACCCGAACCTGCTCCTGGTCGGCACACTGCGCTACATGACCTTTCCTTCCGTGCTGGCGCCGATCCCGGCCAAAAAAGCCAAACGGTGAATCCCGCACCACCCCGTAGCCAGCCGTTCAACCGCGGATCCGTTCCGTCAGACTTACTCATTCCTGCCTAAACAGGAACAAAGCTGACTTCCTGCTTCACCGAGGCCGGTTTTACCGCCGTCTTGCGACGGCGGCCAGAGCCTTCCTCTCCACAGGCTTCACATCCGGCGGAACTCGCCGTAGAGCCGCTTAGGGCGGCCAAGCCATGCGCCAGTAGGTTTCTGGCTGCATTCACGTCCCGATCGTGGATGCTTCCACAGTCCGGGCAAGTCCACTGGCGTATTGCCAGCAGCATTTTTTCCTGTTCCGTCCCACAAACCGAACAAGTTTTGCTCGACGGGAACCAGCGATCCGCCACCACCACTATGCCACCGCGCATCGCAGCCTTGTACTCCAACTGCCGACGGAACTCGAAGAAGCTCATGTCGGCAATGGAACGGGCCAGATGCCGGTTCGCCATCATCCCGCGCACGTTCAGATCCTCGATGACGATGGTGTGAAACCGCCGCGTGAGATCGGACGTAAGCTTATGCAGGGCATCCTGCCGGATATTGGCGATGCGGGCATGTAGCCTTGCCAGTTTGGCCTTGGCCTTTCGTCGGTTGGCCGATCCCTTGGCCTTGCGCGACAAGCTCCGGGAGCGCTTGCGCAATCGATCCAGCAGCGCCTTGTGCGGTTTGGGGCCAGCGATCTTTTCTCCCGTCGAGAGCGTTGCCAGCGCCGACACACCCAGATCCACCCCAACCACGCCTTGGTTTTGGCTGCGCCGAAACTCGCCGCAAACTTGGTTTTCGTCTTGCGGCTCGTTTTCGGCCTGGGGAAGATGCGAACCGTCGGGCGTGTCCACGGTGATACTGACAAACCACTTGTCGGCCACCCGGGAGACCGTGGCCGACATGATCTTGCCAGCGAAACGCAACGGCTCGCGCATGCGCACCCAGCCAAGGTTGGGGATGCGGATGCGGCAGCCCTCGACGGTGAACTGGTCGTTGGTGAGCGTAAAGCGATCATGCACCCCCTTCTTGCGAAACTGCGGGTAGCGGGCACGACCGGCAAAGAAGTTCTTGAACGCTTCGCCCAATTGGATGATCGCCATCTGCGGCGCGCACTTCGTGACTTCCAGCATCCACGGGAACCGCTCGCGCTTGATGGCGTTCAACTGGCGGCGCAACGATTGTTGCGAGGGCTTGGGCAGCGTGTTGTCGGCTTTCCATGCCTCGTACTGCCGCCGCCATTCGGCCAGCGCCCAGTTATAGGCAAAGCGCGCCACACCACAGGCTTTCTTGAGATAGGTGGCCTGCACGTTGTTCGGATCGAGCGCGATCTTGTGGGCGATCAGCATTGGGATGCCTCCACGGCAGCTTTGACGCCTTCGAGCAGCTTCTGGTTCTTGCGCGAGCGGCTGCCATAGAGCCTGGCGCTAAAGACCGTGATGATTTCCAGCACGTCCTTGGCCAGATCTTCCTCGAAGGTCGTGTCCTCGCCTTGGTTGAGAATCACGACTTCTACCTGCTTCGCTTCGCAAATGGCAAACACCAGTTCCGCGCCAAAGCGCAGCAGGCGATCTTTGTGCGTGATGACCAGTCTGTCAACCTGGCCGTTGATGATCGCATCCAGCAGGCGTTTCAAGCCCTTCTTGTGATAGTTCATGCCGGAGCCCAGGTCGGCAATCACCTCGAACGTCCAGCCCTGCCGGGCGCAATAGCGTTCAAGTACCTGTTTCTGCCGTTCCAAGTCATCCTTCTGGTCGTGACTGTAGACGCGGGCGTAGGCGATGGTGCGGCGAGGGGCATCACCCGCACGAAACTGCTCAGGACGCAGCCGCGCAAGGTCATAGCGCCTGCGCCCGCCTGCTGTGCGTTCATCGGGCAGGAGCTTGCCTTCGCGTTCCCAGCGCCGCAGCGTTTGCGCCGAAACGCCCAGCGCTTCAGCGGCTTCGCGAATCGAGACAAGTTTGCGAGACATGCGCAAAATATACAATAACGCGCAAGATTGAGCAACTAATCATTGAGTTGCTAAAACCCTTTGACCCGCGCACCAAACGGCTGCGCGAATCGTGATTTCAAGAAAACCGTATTTCCGTAAAAAAAAGCCCAACCGGTTGGGATAAGGGTGTCGACATTGTCGGCCGAGCAGGCCGACGTCCTCCGCGTCACAAGCCCAACCGGTTGGGATAAGGGTGTCGACCCTCACGCCCCCTCCCCGGGGCGCGTCTCGAAGTCACAAGCCCAACCGGTTGGGATAAGGGTGTCGACAATGTCTCGG
>Ga0116142_10004682_pt1 | contig 12809 bp, 11 predicted proteins | sample AD_UKC033_MetaG_FD_89785 | JGI IMG/M metagenome (GOLD analysis project Ga0116142, IMG submission 89785) | Active sludge microbial communities of municipal wastewater-treating anaerobic digesters from USA - AD_UKC033_MetaG | ecosystem: Engineered > Bioreactor > Anaerobic > Digestate | place: USA... | reverse complement strand
CGCTGCCCGGCACGACACGCGACACGGTAGAGGAGACACTCGACCTGAGCGGCGTGCCGTTCTGTCTCGTGGATACGGCGGGAATCGCCGAGAGCCACAACCCCATCGACCAACTGGGCATCGAACGCTCCCGTTCGGCCCTGATCAACGCCGACCTGGTATTGTTTGTAGTGGATGGCAGCGAGCCTCTGACGGCGGAGGACCGCGCTCTGGATGAGGAACTGCGGAACCGCTCCGTGCTGGTGGTCGTCAACAAGGCGGACCTCCTGCAACTGGCTGACTGTGCCAACATCGTGCCGGACGCTGTGCATGTCTCAGTCTCGGCCCTGACCGGCAGCGGCCTGACTGACCTGGAGCAGGCGATGACTGATGCCGTATTGGCTGGTCAGGTGCTGGTCTCTGACCGGGCTGTGGTCAGCAATCCACGACACAAGGAGGCCCTGAGCAGGGCCTTGGCTCGCCTGTCGGCGGCGATTGAGGGGCTGTCCAGCGGGGTGCCGGTGGACGTGCTGGCCTCTGACCTGAGGCAAGCGGCAGGCGCGCTGGGTGAGATCACGGGCGAGAGCGTCGACGAGGACCTGCTATCGACTATCTTTGGTGATTTCTGCATCGGAAAATAGTCCCATGATTCTCGCTGGCCGACGGCCGTGCCGGTCGGGCAGCCTGGGCTGAGGTGGTCGCGGTTTGAAGCTGGCACTGGTCTGCTCGTGGCTAAACCAATACGGCGGGGCGGAGCGCGTGCTCGAGGTAATCCACGGGATGTACCCCGATGCGCCTATCTACACCTCCATCTTCTGGCCGCAAGCCCTGCCTCCAGCCTACCGCGGCTGGGATATCAGAACCTCGTTTATGGATCGGCTCCCGTTCGTGCATCGCCGCCACCAGGCTTTCCTGCTGCTCTACCCACTGGCCTTCCACTCGTTGGACCTTTCGGGCTATGATCTGGTGGTGAGCGTCACCAGTGCCTTCGGGCACGGGGTGACGAGGGGCCCGCAGGCCAGGCATATGTGTTACTGTTTGACGCCGGCACGGTTTCTGTGGGACTATGAGAGCTATGTAGCCCGTGAGGGTCTGGGAGGCATAGTCCGACGGGTGATGCCGCTTTTCCTGGGCAGCCTTCGTGGGTGGGATCGCCGCGCCGCGGCAGAAGTTGACCAGTTCGTGGCCATCTCTGAAGCCGTGCGCGGGCGGATCCGGAAGCATTACCAGCGCGAGTCGCAGCTCATCTATCCTCCCGTCGATGTTCAGGGCCAGCGACTCTCCACGAATGTGGGTGAGTACTATTTGATCATCTCGCGACTCGTGCCGTACAAACGCATCGACCTCGCCGTTCGTGCCTTTAACGAGCTGGGTCTGCCGCTGGTGATCATCGGCGAAGGCAGGGACAGGCAAGCACTGCAGGCCATGGCTGGACCAAATGTACGCCTCCTGGGAAGGCTGAGCGACCAGGAAGCCAGGGCCTATCTGGCTGGCTGCCGCGCTTTTGTGTTCCCTGGAGAAGAGGACTTTGGAATTGCGCCGCTGGAGGCACAGGCCGTCGGCAAACCGGTGATCGCTTATGCCGGAGGTGGTGCGCTTGAAACGGTTGTCGATGGGGTGAGCGGCACTTTCTTTCATCAAACGGACCCCGCGAGCTTGGTGGATGCAGTGAGACGTATGGAGAGCGACTACCGGCGGTTCTCTGGACCCCAGATCCGCGAGCTGGCCCTGCGTTTCGACCGCTCGGTGTTTGTTGACCAGTTTGCATCACTGGTTAGCTCAATGAACGGGCCTGCCGGCTCAGGCAAGGAGTAGCACCGATGGAACTGCGCCAGTATTGGAACGTCATCCGTCGCCGGGGTTGGATCGTCCTGGCCATCGTCGCCATTGTCCTGGCGGTGAGCCTGCTCACCAGACCCACTCATGCGCCCGTCTATGCGGCTTCGATGCGCTTCATGATGGGTCTGGAGCCAGAGGCCAAGACGGGAGATTACTACACTTACGACCGATACTACACCTGGCTGACCGCCGAGTATCTGGTTGATGATGTGGCTGAGTTAGTGCGCAGCGGCGCTTTTGCCCGGGCAGTGAGCGACAGCCTCGCCGCTTCCGGGATCACCGTGCCAGCGGGCGCCATACAGGGTTCTACTCAGGCAGGGACGCTGCACCGCGTCCTCACGGTGAGCGTCGTCTGGGGCGATGCACAGCAGTTGGCGCTCATCGCGAATGCGGTGGCAAATCTGTTGCCGTCGGAGATCGCACGGCACTTTGCGCAGGTAGGTACGGCTGGCGTACATGCCAGTTTGATTGACCCACCGGCAATCGGTGGGGTCGGACAGAGCCTGCGCAACAAGATGGACTTGCCGATCCGCCTCGTTCTGGCCCTTGCTGCTGGCCTGGCTCTCATCCTCCTTCTAGACTATCTGGACGATAGCGTTCGCGACCAGTCAGAGCTCGAGTCCAGGGGGTTGACAGTGCTGGCGCAAGTGCCGCCCCAACGCAGAGGCAGGCGCGTTCCGTAAGCAGGCGACGCGAAGGAACCGTCAGGTTAGAGCGCAGCGTCGGCGGGCAGGATTGCCGGCATTTGGGCGTCGCGTGGTAGAATAGCAAGTCGGGTTGTGAGCTGGCCAGGGCAGCGGAGGAGGCCAGCCGGCGTATCGTTGAGCAATGAGCTCTCAGGAGGCCTATGGAGTTCCGAGACTACCTGAACGTACTGGTGAAGAGGGGATGGATCATCTTGCTGGTGGCTGTGATCACCGCCAGCAGCGCCTACGTGTTCAGCACGATGCAGACCGTCACCTATCGCTCGAGCATCTGGCTCAACGTCTGGCCTGGCCGTCCCGACTGGGGACTGCAGCAGACGATCAAGGGCCTGCTGCGCAACTATAGCGGGCAGATTCGGTCGCGCGACGTGGCCCAGCAGGTGATCAACCTCAAGCAGTTGGACATGAAGGTGGACGATGTGCTGGCCGAGATGACGGTCAGCCCGATCGAGTCCGATTTCCTCATTCAGATCGATGTCGATGATATTGATCCACAAAGGGCTCAGATCATCGCCCAGACTGCAGCAGAGATCTTTGTCGAACGGATCCGGGTCTATATGCTCGAGCAGGACAAGTCCGACCGGGTAGATGTGAACATCCGTGATGACGCCACGGAGGGCGCTGTCTTCTGGCCCAAGACCAGGCTGCTGGTGATCGCCGGAGGGTTGTTCGGGTTGGTGGCGGGGGCGCTGGTGCTGCTGGGGCTAGAGGCACTCAGTGCTGACCTGATCCGCAGCAGCCGCGACCTGGAACGGCACGCTGGTCTGGTCGTGGTGGGTACGATCCCCGCAACGCAGAGCCGGCGGGCGGGTGCGGGCGCGGTGCCGCCGCGCTAGGCAAGAGTCGAACCAGACCGGCAACGGGGAGGGATCCGCATCTTCTCCCGTCTGGTGAATCACGTGTCTCCCCGAGTTACGATGGAGGAACAGGAACATGACTGACAAGACCGCAAGCGACCTGCTGGTTACGCTGTCTGACCCGCGCTCGCCGATCAGCGAGGCCTATCGCACGCTGCGCACCAATCTGCAATTCGTCAGCCTGGACAAACCGCTGCGCACCATTCTGGTGACCTCGGCCGGGCCGGACGAAGGCAAGTCCACCCTCATCGCCAACCTGGCCATCGCTATGGCTCAGGGCGAGCGCAAGGTGATTCTGGTGGATTGCGACCTGCGCCGCCCGTCGCTGCACAAGCTGTTTGGCCTGGGCAGCCGCGAGGGGCTCACATCGATGATGGTGGCAGAGGGCGGATCCGCCGAGCCGCTCCTGCAGGAGACGGGCGTACCCGGCCTGACATTGCTGGCCAGCGGCCCATTGCCTCCGAGTCCGTCGGACCTGCTTGGTTCGCGGAGAATGGATGCTGTGCTGACGACGCTGAAGGAGCGAGCCGACGTTGTTCTGCTTGATTCGCCGCCGGTCGTTGCTGTGAGCGATGCTGCCGTCCTGGCGACCAAAGTGGATGGAGTGCTGCTGGTGGTCAGCGCCGGGCATACCAGGCGCGAGGGCGTGCAGGCGGCCAAGGCCAAGCTGGAGAAGGTCAACGCCAACCTGCTGGGCGCCGTGCTGACCAACGCGACAATGGACACGAGTCTGTCGCGCTACTATGACGCCCGCGAGGAGGTCAGTGGATGAAGGGGCTGATTCTCAGCGGCGGCAAGGGTACGCGCCTGTATCCCTTGACCTACACCTGCGCCAAGCAGCTTGTACCAGTGGCGAACAAACCGGTCCTGTTCCGCGTGATCGAGGCGATCAAGGAAGCGGGTATCTCGGAGATTGGCATCGTGGTCGGGGACACGGCCCCGGATATTCGAGAAGCAGTGGGCGACGGCTCCCGATGGGAGGTAGCGATCCGCTACATCCCGCAGGAGGCCCCGCTGGGTCTGGCGCACGCGGTCAAGATCTCCCAGGATTTCCTCGGCGACGACCGCTTTGTGATGTTCCTGGGCGACAACGTGATTCAGGGCGGCATTTCTGGCCTGATCCGCCAGTTCGAGTCCTCCGATGCCAACTCACAGATCGTGCTGACCCGCGTGACGAACCCGCAGCAGTACGGTGTGGCCGTACTCAAGAACGGCCAGATTGTACGGCTGGTGGAAAAGCCTCGCGATCCGCCGAGCGACCTGGCGCTGGTGGGTATCTACATGTTCGACCACAACGTATTCGAGGCAGTGAACGGAATACGACCCTCGTGGCGCGGCGAATTGGAGATTACCGACGCCATTCAGTACCTGGTCGACCATGGCCGCAAAGTCAACCCCTACGTTCACACCGGCTGGTGGATCGATACGGGCGCCCCGGGAGACATGCTGGACGCCAACCGCCTGGTGCTGGATGAACTGGAGCCCAAGGTGGAGGGCTATGTCGACAAGGCCTCCAAGCTGATTGGCAAAGTCACGGTGCAGAAGGGCGCCGAGATCATTGACAGCGTGATCCGCGGACCGGCCATCATCGGTGAAGAGACGCGCATTGTGAATTCGTTCGTGGGTCCCTTTACGTCGATCTATCACCATTGCCTGGTCGAAAAGAGCGAAATCGAGCACTCGATGGTGCTGGAACACAGCCGCCTGGTGGACATCCCCCAGCGCGTCGAAAACAGCCTGATTGGCCGTAACGTCGAAGTCACCCGGTCGCCGCTGCTGCCCAAAGCCTACAAGATGGTGCTGGGTGACAATAGCAGGGTTGGGTTGCTATGAGCTTGAAAGTAACGCTCGTCTGTGCTGGAATCGCCGGCAAGGGATTCAACAGCCTGGGACAGGGTATGGACTCGGGCTGGATCAGCCACGGCCTGGCTATCCTCTCCGCCTGTGCCAAGGCCAAAGGGTTCGAGGTCAACCTCCTCGACCTGCGAGCGTTGCGCGACTGGGACCACGTGCGCTCAGAGCTTGAACTCCGCCAGCCAGACGTGGTCGGCGTCAGTATGATGAGCGTAGACTATAACCCGGCAATGGAGTGCCTGGCGGTGGTGCGGGAGGTTCTACCCCACGCCATCACCGTTGTCGGCGGGGCTCATCCCACGATTATGCCCGACGAAGTCAAGGACAGCACGCTGATTGATCACGTCTTTCTGGGAGAGGCGGAGATTACCTTCCCCGATTTCCTGGAGCGGTGCCAGCGCGGCGAGCCGAGCGAAAGGGTCATCAGCCCGGTCCAGCCTGATCTGGACGCGATACCGTTCGCCGATCACGAGCTGTTTCTTCAAGAGTGGCGCAAGTGGGGCTATCAGCAGGACTCGCCAGAGGCGCCCTTTGTGGCTGAACTGCCGCCGCCGTTCGTGACCATCATCGCCGGCCGGGGCTGCATCTACAACTGCAGCTACTGTCAGCCGGCGGAGAGGCACATCTTTGGCCGTCGTGTGAGGCGGCGCAGCGTGGCCAATGTCATGGCCGAGCTGCGGGAGCTCCACCAGCGCTACTCCTTCAACAGCTTGATGTTCCACGATGACTGCCTGACTGAGGATCGAGAGTGGGTCATCGCCTTCTGTCAGGCCTACCGCGAGGCGGGCTTCCGTCAACCCTTCTTCTGCCAGAGCCGTGCCGACATCATCGTCAAGAACGAGGACATGGTGCGCCTGATGGCCGAAGCGGGTCTGCGAGGGTACCTGATCGGCTTTGAGAGCGGCAGCGACCGAGTCCTGCGGTTCATTCGCAAGGGCACCAAGCGAGCGCAGAACCTGGAGGCGGCGCGCATCTGCCGCAGGTATGGTATTGCCATCTGGGCCAACTATATGCTGGGTCTGCCCACCGAGACCAAAGAAGAAGTGATGGAAACGGTCTCGATGCTGAAGGAAATCGACCCGGACTATTACAGCCCTGCGTTCTATACACCCCACCCTGGCAGCGACCTGTACACCTACTGCCAGGAGAACGACCTGTCGCTGATCAAGAGTCACGACAGCTATCGCCGCAACCCAGATGAAGCCAAGATCAAGGGCGTCGATTATGTCTGGCTGCAAGGTGCGCTGGCCGAGTCACAGCGCCGCACCCTGCCCAATCGGCTCAGGCGCTCGGTGCGCTACTACTGGAAGCGCTACGCCCAGCCCAAGAAGATCGTGCGCCGCGTCAAGCGCATGCTTCGAGTCCACTAGGAGGATTGGCAGCTTTGCGTAACCTACTCGTCGCCGGCGGGGCCGGATTCATCGGCAGCAATTTCGTGCGGTATGTGCTGGGCAAGTACCCCGATTATCACGTGGTGGTGTATGACAAGCTCACCTACGCCGGCAACCTGCAGAACCTGCTTGACGTCGACGATGATCCACGCTACGCCTTTGTCAAGGGAGACATCTGCGACGGCGCGGCGGTGGAAGCGGCGCTGAGGCAATACCCCGTTGACACCATTGTCAATTTCGCCGCCGAGACGCATGTTGACCGATCGATCATGGATCCGGATGCGTTCATCAAGACCGACGTCTATGGTACCTACGTGCTGCTCGAAGCGGCGCGTAAGCATGGACTCGAGCGTTACCATCAGGTTTCTACGGACGAGGTCTATGGCCATATCCCGGGCGAACACCGGTCGCTCGAGTCGGACAATGTTGCGCCGCGCAGTCCCTACGCGGCAAGCAAGGCCGGCGGCGATTTGATGGCCCTTGCCTACCATATCACCTATGGCCTGCCGGTGACGGTGACTCGCGGAGCCAATAACATCGGACCGTATCAGTATCCGGAGAAGGTACTGCCGGTGTTTGTCACCAATGCTATAGACGACCAGCCCCTGCCCGTGTACGGTGATGGCAAGCAGAGGCGTGACTATCAGTACGTGATGGACCACTGCGAGGCTCTCGACGTGGTTCTGCATCGAGGCAAACCGGGCGAGGTCTACAACATCGGCACCGGCAGCGAGATGGAGAATCTGACCATGGTCGAGATTCTGCTGGACGAGCTGGGCAAGCCGCGCAGCTTGATTCAGCACGTGACTGACCGCCCGGGGCACGACCGACGCTATTGTCTCAACGTCGACAAGGTCAGGGCGCTGGGGTGGCAGCCGCAGCACACGCACGAGGAGGCGATCCGCGCCACAGTACGCTGGTACGTGGAAAACGAGTGGTGGTGGCGCCCCATCAAGTCGGGCGAGCGGTACAAGCAGTACTATGAGGCGAACTATGCCCAACGGCAGGTGTTGAGCGAGTAGTCCCGCGGCGTCCGCGGTCGTTCACATTCCCGTCACTCTGGCGAGCTCACCCTGTCAAGAACGTAATGTTTGACAATTCGATGCAGGTGTGATAGGATGCTCGCCGTTCGCCAACTGAATAGCTGACAGTTCAATCTCATCTAGAGGGGTGTAGGGACCGGCCCGTTGAAACCCCGGCAACCTAGGCGCTGTGCGCCAGTAGCGAAGCGCAGCAGCGACTCATGGTGCCAATTCCGGCAGCTCCTGTTCGCAGTAAGGAGTCTGAAAGATGAGAGGGAAGCGCGCCTTCTCTCCCATCGCCTGCGGCGGAACGCAGGAGTAGCATCGGGAGAGATTTTTTGTGTCGAGAGAGTGTGGTGGAGGGGCCGTGCGTACCGTAGAGTGGCAAGACGGCAAAGTGAAAATGATCGATCAGCTCCGGCTGCCATCGGAGCTGGTCATTCTCGAATACGCTGACTGGCGGGGTGTAGCCGATGCGATCAAGACCATGAAGATTCGCGGCGCTCCGGCCATCGGCGCTGCGGCGGCGTTTGGCATAGCACTGGCCGCCTGGCAGAATCGCGACAAGGGTCGCCCGCAACTGCTGGCCGAGCTCGCCCACGCTGCGGACAGCCTCGCGCAGACCAGACCTACCGCAGTGAACCTGTTCTGGGCGCTCCAGCGCATGAACCGGGTGGCCAATGCGGCCGGCCTCAAGACCCCGGAAGCCATTGTGAACGCACTGCTGGCCGAGGCCCAGCACATCGCCGATGAAGACGTAGCGGCCTGCAAGCGTATGGGCCGCCTGGGAGCAGCGCTGGTTCGCGATGGAGACAATATCCTGACCCACTGCAACACCGGAGCCCTGGCCGTGGTCGACTATGGCACGGCACTGGGCGTGGTGCGCGCAGCCCACGAGCAGGGCAAGCGGATTCACGTGTGGGTTGATGAGACGCGCCCTTACCTCCAGGGGGCCCGATTGACTGCCTGGGAGCTCCAGCAGGCTGGCATCCCGCACACGCTCATCACCGACAACATGGCCGGCCACTTTATGTCCCGGGGCAAGGTGGACATCGTCTTTCTGGGCGCCGACCGCATCGCCGCCAACGGTGACGTGGCCAACAAGATTGGCACCTACTCTCTGGCGGTGCTGGCTCGTGAGAATGGCATCCCCTTCTACTCTGTGGCGCCAACGACAACCATCGATCTCGACATTGCCAACGGCAGCGAGATTCCCATCGAAGAGAGGGACTCGAACGAGGTTACCCATCTTCGTGAGGTTCCGATTACCGCCGCGGGTGTGCAGGCTGCTCATCCGGCGTTCGATGTCACACCACACCGCTACATCACCGGCATCGTGACCGATGCAGGCATCATCTACCCGCCCTTTGAGGTCGGTCTGAAACGGGCCAAGGGAGAGCCAAGTACCTCAGTGCGCGAGTGTGTGGAACGCTGCTGGCAGGCCGATGAAACATCGCACGGTGGCGCGGGCTCGGCATCGACGGCGGCGGAGAACGACACCACCAAGGGAGCCGCGTAATGGCTGATTCATTCGTTCCGGCCTGGCTGCCCATGGCCATTGGCAGTTTTCCTCAGCCCGAGCCGCAGGCAGCCTGGGATCTCGTGCTCAAGTACACACCCGTCGTGCCGGTCTGGCCCCAGTTGCCCCGCCGGTCATTCCTGGAAAACATGTACGTGCAGTACTCGGAGGCCTTTCCTGGTGTGGTGGTGGACCTGGCCAGCGAAAAGATCTACATCGACCGCAGCCAGAACCTGGACCGGGACCTGGAACGCCTCTATGTGGCTTACCTGCAGTCGGAGGTCGAGTTTGGCGCCCTGTCGCCGCGCTATGCCGCCGGCCTGCATCATCTGCTGAACCAGCCTGACCTGCTCTCGTCAGCGAATAGTGGTCCGGCGGCCATCAAGGGCCAGGTCACCGGGCCCGTCAGCTGGGGGCTGAGTGTGGTGGACCAGAATCGCCGGCCGGTGCTGTACGATGACATCCTGGCCGACGCGATAGCCAAGCACCTGCGCCTGAAGGCCACGTGGCAGGAGGCCAAGCTCAAGCCATATGCGCCTCACACCATCATGTTCGTCGACGAGCCCTACATGAGCTCGTTTGGCTCCGGGTTCATTTCGCTGAGCCGTGACCAGGTGCTGACATTGCTTCAGGAGGTCTTTGACGGTATCAGCGGGCTCAAGGGGGTGCACTGCTGCGGCAACACCGACTGGTCGGTGCTCCTGGAGACGTCGGTGAACATCTTGAACCTCGACGCCTTTGAGTATGCCGAGTCGCTGGCCCTGTACCCCGAGGCGGTGAATGCGTTCCTGGAGCGTGGCGGCATCATTGCCTGGGGCATCGTTCCGGCGGGGCCGGCCTGTGAGGGTCAGACCGCCGAATCACTGACCGAGCGGCTGGTGAAAGCCATTGACTTGCTGGTGGCCAAGGGCGTTCCCGCCGAGAGACTGCTGACGGCGGGCCTGGTCACGCCTTCCTGCGGAACAGGGTCGCTTGACCCGCCGCTGGCCGAGAAGGTGGTTTCCCTTACTGCAGGAGTGTCGGCCCTGATGCGGGCACGCTACGTGCCCACGTCAAATGCGTCGGCTAGCTGAGTAGAAGGAGCGTTAAGGTTGAGTGTTTTGGTCGTTGGTTCAGTGGCTCTGGACTCGGTCCAGACGCCGTTTGGGAGAATAAAAGAGGCTCTCGGTGGATCGGCTACCTATTTTGCCGCCGCCTCCAGGATGTACGACCCGGTCAATCTGGTCGCAGTGGTGGGGACGGATTTTCCTCAAGAGCACGTGCAGTCGTTTCGCGAGTGGGGCGTCAACCTGGATGGCCTGCAAGTAGCTGAGGGCAAGACCTTCCGCTGGTCAGGTCGCTACGGCTATGACATGAACACGGCGGAAACGCTCGATACGCAGCTCAACGTGTTTGCCACCTTTCACCCGGAGCTGCCCGAGTCGTACAAAGAGTCCGAGTTTGTCTTCCTGGCCAACATCGATCCGGTGCTCCAGCTCGAGATCCTGTCGCAGATACGCAAGCCCAGGCTCACCGTACTCGATACGATGAACTACTGGATCAACTACCGCAAGGACGCCCTGACCAAAGTGATGTCCGCGGTCGATATCGTGCTGCTGAACGAGGCCGAGACACGGCAATACGGGAACACCTTTAGTCTGATCAGATCCGCTCGCAAGATCCTGAGCCTGGGTCCCAAAGCCCTGGTAGTCAAGAAGGGTGAATACGGGGCTGTTCTCTTTGCCAACGGCGGCGAGCTGAACGATTCGTTCTTTTTCGTCCCGGCCTATCCGCTCGAAAAGATCCAGGACCCAACCGGTGCGGGAGACTCATTTGCCGGCGGCTTTATCGGCTACTTGGCGAGCCGCGGCAGCACTGAGATGGCGGATCTCAGGCGCGCCATGGTGCACGGCAGCGTAGTGGCATCCTACACGGTGGAGGATTTCGGCCTGGGCAGACTCAGAGCGCTCACACGAGAGCAGGTTCAGCAGCGCTATCTGGACTTTAAGCGATTCACGAACTTTGAGCCGACCTGTCCCTGGTCGGACAGTTGCAGCCATCTCGCCTCCGTGGAGGGCGGGCTGGAAGGTCACTGAGCACAAAGGCGCCGCTCGTGGAGTTGACAGGCTCCCAGGCCGGTGTCCTTAAGGTCAATCCATTAGGAGGAAGAAATGAGAAGCATCACCGTTGAAAGCCTGAAGAAGACGCCAGTCGAGTCCCAGGCCGTCGAGCTGGTCGAACGCAAGGGCATCGGGCACCCCGATTCCATTTGCGACTCGATCATGGAGGCCGCATCGGTCGCGCTGTGCGCCGAGTACGAGAAAAAGTTCGGCCGAGTGGTCCATCACAACATCGACAAGTGCCTGCTCGTAGCCGGGCGAACTAGTCCCCGGATCGGCGGTGGCACGGTGGACGAGCCGATGCGCCTGGTCTTTGGCGACAGGGCCATCTACGAGTACAAGGGCCAGAAGGTCGACGTCGGTGGCATTGCCGAGGCCACCGCCCAGGAGTGGCTGCGCAAGAACCTGCGCTTTGTTGACCCCAAGGCGCACATGATCTACCAGAACGAGATCAAGCCGGGGTCGCCGGAGCTGACCGACATTTTCGACCGTACGCATGTGGGTGCCAACGACACGTCCGCAGCAGTGGGCTACGCGCCCTACACCGAGACGGAGCGTCTGGTGCTGGCGACCGAGCGCTACATCAACTCGCCCGAGTTCAAGAAGAAGTATCCCGAGGCGGGCGAGGACATCAAGGTCATGGGCTTCCGGCGCCGCCGCGTGCTGACCCTGACCATCGCTATGGCCTTTGTCGACCGCTACGTCTCCAGCGTAGAGGGCTACTTTGCCCGCAAGGCGGAGATTAAGGAAGCGGTCGAAAAGTACGTGGCCAAGCAGAACAAGACCTTTGAGCGCATCATCGTGGACTTGAATACCCTGGATGACCAGAAGCGCGGCGAAGACGGAATGTACCTCACCGTGCTGGGCACCTCTGCTGAGGGTGGCGACTGCGGTCAGGTTGGGCGCGGCAACAAGGTGAACGGCGTCATCGCGCTGAACCGCCCGATGAGCACCGAAGCCGCCGCAGGCAAGAACCCGATTGCCCACGTGGGCAAGATCTACACTTTCTTGACCCACGACATTGCCCACCAGATTCACGAGGGCGTGCCGGGCATTTCCGAAGTGTATGTCTGGCTGTGCAGCCAGATTGGCCACCCCATCGACCAGCCGCTGATTGCCTCCGCGCAACTGATCCTGAACCCTGGAGTCAAGATCGCGGACGTCAAAAAGCCGGTGGAGGAAATCGTCGAGCGTGAGCTGGCCGGGATTTACGACTTTACCAAGCGTCTCACCAAGGGCGAGTTCTCCGTCGTCTAGCAGCGTGTGAAAGGGCCAGGCTCGCTTCTGGTGCCTGGCCCCTCGCTTTCTCATTCACAAGAAGGAGCAGAATGTCCAAGTTCAAGTACGATGTCAAAGACATCAACCTGGCCGACAAGGGCCTGTCGCATATCAAATGGGCCGACCGCGAGATGCCCGTCCTGCGCCAGATCCGAGAGCGCTTTGCCAAAGAAAAGCCACTGCGCGGCGTTCGCATCTCGGCCTGTCTACATGTCACTACAGAGACGGCCAATCTGATGCACACCCTCAAGGCCGGTGGAGCGGATG